>Ga0181612_165480_pt1 | contig 14715 bp, 10 predicted proteins | sample HoacroProtozoa21_FD_119630 | JGI IMG/M metagenome (GOLD analysis project Ga0181612, IMG submission 119630) | Hoatzin crop microbial communities from Cojedes, Venezuel. Combined Assembly of Gp0051906, Gp0051904, Gp0051908 | reverse complement strand
GCAGGTAGGTGGCGCGCGCAATGGGCTCGCTATAGGTAACCTGTCCCAGGTAAGTGTGCGTATTGGTAGGGATGTGTATGTACTGGTTGCGCACCAGGATGGAGTCTTCGCCCTGGTAGTTTTGCAGCAGGAAGTAACGCGTGCGCGACTCCATAAAGTTCTTGTTGGTGTTGTTGTTGAAGCCCCACCTGCCCCTAAACGTCAGGTTGCGGCCCTTGCTGTTCAGCCGCCTGTTTACCTGCAGGGTCGCCTCGGCCTTGGTACTGTGCGACTGCGTCTTCGAGGTACTGTTGGCGGCATTGATACGTATGCTGCCCAGCGGGTCGGCCTGCGTGTCGTAGGCAGCCAGGTCGATGTAGTCGTTGGGATTCTCCACCCATTCGAAAGGATCGTCGCTAAACGTGCCGGTTTGCGCCACCGCCCGATTGTTGGTTTTGGCATACGAGAAGTTGGGCCTGAAGATGATGTTGGTCAGCGAGTCGGGTTTCCATTCCAGGCGGAAGTCGATGTTCAGCCTAGGGTTCTTGTTCCGTCCCAGCGAGTTGGAGTTGGAGTACGAGTTCCCGCTGGTAAGAAACATCTGGTCGTACCCGCGCTTGATCACGTCGTTGTCGGTATAGTTGTAGCGTATGCTGCCGCCAAACTCAACCTTGTCGGTTTGCTTGGCAAAGTTCAGGCCCACCATCTTTTGGGCCGTCAGGCCTTCGTTCCTTCTAAAGCGGGGACCGCCGCCACCGCCCGAAAAGCCCATGTCGTTGGTATTGTTGGCCGAGGCTATGAGGGAGATTTGCGAGCCATCGTCGAACCGATTCAGCATTCCCCTAGCCGTATAGCGCTTCTTGTTGCCTACGCCCAGGTCCGCATTTCCAAACCAGCCCTGTGCCATGCCCTTCTTCACGGTCAGGTCCAGCACGGTCTCTTCTTCTCCGTCGTCAATGCCGGTGATGCGTGCCAGATCCGACTTCTTGTCGTAGGTCTTCAGCTTGTCCACCATCTCGGCCGGCAGGTTCTTGATGCCGGTTTTCACATCGCCGCCAAAGAACTCCTTACCGTTCACCATAATTTTCTTCACCTCCTTGCCGTTGATCTTGATAGTGCCGTCGTCGCTTATCTCGGCACCCGGCAGCTTCTTCACCAGTTCTTCGAGCATGGCGCCCTCGGGCGTCCTGTAGGCCGACGAGTTAAAGACCAGCGTGTCTTCCTTCACCTGCACCTGCGGGGCCTCGGCCGTCACCACGGCTTCCTTCAGCAGGATGGCGTCGGGCTCCAAGGCTATAGTGCCCACGTTTTTGTTGCCGGTGACATGCAGGTTCATAAACTTGTTCTTGTAGCCTATGTACGATACCTTTAATATGTATTGTCCGCCGTTTACCGGGGGCAGCGAGAAGTTGCCCTGCTTGTTGGATACGACGCCGTTCACATAGGTGCTGTCGGGTGCGGTCAGCAGCTGTATGCTGGCCTGCATCACGGCCTCCTTCGTGTCTTTTTCCAATATCGTGCCCGATATGGTATATTTTTGAGCCATTAGTGGCAATGCCTGCAAAAACAGCAGAAAGGTTATTGCCAAGGTCTTTTTCATCACTCTCTGGTCTTTCTTTAAAATTTGGGAAAAGAATTCTATTGGTTAGACGTTCCCTGCGGTCAAAAGTTTAAAATTTTGAAATGTTATTTTTTCTTAAAAAGTTCGTTGATGCGCCTCTTGTTCAGCTCAAATTCCCAGCACAACACCTGTATGAGCAGGTATATCAGGAAGGTGGAAGATGTGGCCGCATGAAAGTCGTGCTTGTAAACCCGGTATATCATGGTGCCAAAGATAAACACAATGGTAATCAGGATGGCGTTGCGCGCAGCCTGTCCGCGCAGCCGGCTCGTCTCGTCGTTCTCGTCGGCCGTATAGGCAAAAAATATCATGAAGGCCCCGATCATCATCAGCAGCTTCACACATTCCTTATATAGCAGCAGGTTGGCATCGGTCACTCTTCCGGCAAGGAACATGACGAAGGGCAGGAAAAGTGCCAGGCCTATCATGCCGTATCCCAGCGGGCGGCAAAATTTGGGTAAGATAGCTTTCATGTCGTACGATATTCAGTAATGATAGGGTGCAAAGATACGTTTTTCAAGGAAAAAAATTATATTTGCACTCCAAGTTTATAATTTTTTAATGTACACATGGACAATATAGTCTATCTGGCCGCCGGCGACCTGCCGTCGGCATTTGGCGACTTGCAGCGCCTGTCTTCCTCGGTGTTTGTGCTGGCCGACGAGCATACCCGGCAGCATTGCCTGCCCTTGCTGGGCAGCGACGTGCCGGCCGAACGAGTCATCACGGTGCCGGCAGGCGACGGGCACAAGGACCTGCAGACGCTTTCAACCATCTGGCAGCAGCTGCAGCAGCAGAAGGCCGACCGCTATTCGATACTGGTCAACCTGGGCGGGGGTATGGTCACCGACCTAGGCGGCTTTGCGGCAGCCTGCTTCAAGCGCGGCATCGCCTATGTCAACATCCCCACCACCTTGCTGGCCATGGTGGACGCGGCCGTTGGCGGAAAGACGGCGATTAATTTCGGAGGGTTCAAGAACGAGATAGGGTCCTTTTACCCGCCCCGCAGCGTGTGGTTCTGCACCGACTTCCTTCGCACGCTCGATACCGCCAACCTCCTGTCGGGTTATGCCGAGATGCTGAAGCACGGACTCATCTCCGACACCTCCCACCTGGGGCGTTTGCTTAACTTCGACTGGCAGGAAGTGGACTATGGCGAGCTGGGAGAACTGGTGCGCGACTCGGTGCAGGTCAAGCAGCAGGTGGTGGAGGCCGATCCCCGCGAGCAGGGCCTTCGCAAGGTGCTGAACTTCGGGCACACCGTGGGGCATGCCTTCGAGGAAATGTGCCTGGCCGACGGGCATCCCGTGCTGCACGGCTATGCGGTGGCGTGGGGACTGGTGGCCGAGCTGTACCTGTCCATGGCCTTGTCGGGTTTCCCGCAGTCCCGCCTGTGGCAGGTGGTGCAGTATGTGAAGTCGCTTTACGGTTTCATCCCGTTTACTTGCAACGACTACGACCGCCTGCTGGAGCTGATGCGGCACGACAAGAAGAACCGCGGCGGCGTCATCAACTTCACGCTGCTCAGCGACGTGGGGCGGTGCCACATCGACCAGACGGCATCGTGCGAACAAATCTGCGAGGCGTTCGATTTCTATCGCGAGTGCATGGCGTAACGGCAAAAAAATTGTTATTTTATAGGAAAAGTATTACTTTCGCAGGGCATTTTAATTAGAATTATATGGAGAAACAGTTTAAACGTACTTTGGTAACGGCCGCCTTGCCCTATGCAAACGGGCCGGTACACATCGGACACCTGGCGGGCGTGTATGTGCCTGCCGACATATATGTCCGCTACATGAGGTTGAAGAAAAAGCCGGTGTTGTTTGTGTGCGGAAGCGACGAGCACGGGGTGCCCATCACCATCCGCGCCCGCAAGGAGGGGGTGTCGCCTCAGGATGTGGTGGACCGTTATCACAAAATCATAAAGGACTCGTTCCAAGAGTTTGGCATTTCTTTCGATATCTATAGCCGTACCACCAGCCCCACCCATCACCGGCTGGCGTCGGACTTTTTCCGCAAGCTGTACGACGAGGGCAAGTTTGTGCAGGAAACCGAAAAGCAGTATTACGACACCGAGGCGCACCAGTTCCTGGCCGACCGTTACATCGTGGGCACCTGTCCGCGCTGCGGCAACGAGAATGCGTATGGCGACCAATGCGAAAAGTGTGGTTCGTCGCTCAGCCCTGCCGAGCTGATCAACCCGCACAGCACCATCAGCGGCGGGAAACTGGAACTGCGCGAAACCACCCACTGGTACCTGCCCTTGCAGCAGTACCAGGAATGGCTCAGGCACTGGATACTTGACGAGCACAAGGAATGGCGCGCCAACGTGTACGGGCAGTGCAAGAGCTGGCTGGACATGGACCTGAAGCCGCGTGCCGTTACGCGCGACCTCGACTGGGGCATACCGGTGCCGGTGGACGGGGCCGAGGGCAAGGTGCTCTACGTGTGGTTCGACGCCCCCATAGGCTACATCAGCAACACCAAAGAGCTGCTGCCCGACACCTGGGAGACCTGGTGGAAGGATGCCGATACGCGCCTGATACACTTTATAGGCAAGGACAACATCGTGTTCCACTGCATCATCTTCCCCTCAATGCTGAAGGCCGAGGGATCATATATCCTGCCCGACAACGTGCCGGCCAACGAGTTCCTGAACCTTGAGGGTGACAAGATCTCTACCTCGCGCAACTGGGCGGTGTGGCTTAACGAATACTTGGTGGACTTCCCGGGCAAGCAGGACGTGCTGCGCTACGTGCTTACGGCCAATGCACCCGAGACCAAGGATAACGACTTTACCTGGAAGGACTTCCAAGCACGCAACAATAATGAGCTGGTGGCGGTTTTCGGCAACTTCGTGAACCGTGCCCTGCAGCTTACCAAGAAATACTGGAACGGGGTGGTGCCCGCCTGCGGCGACCTGACCGAGGCCGACAAGGAGGCGCTGGCCGAGTGTGGCGCCGCCAAGCAGGTGGTCGAGAACCTCTTGGGCAACTTCAAGTTCCGCGAGGCCCAGAAGGGGGCCATGGATCTGGCGCGCGTGGGCAACAAGTACATTGCCGACAACGAACCGTGGCGCGTGTGGAAGGAAGATCCGGTACGCACGCAGACCATCCTGTATGTGTCGCTGCAGCTGGTGGCCAACCTGTCCATCTTGTTTGAGCCTTTCCTGCCGTTTAGCTGCCGCAAGCTGCGGGAGATGCTGAACGTGGAGGCTTTCGACTGGGAGCAGATAGGGGCCGACAACCTCCTGCCGGAGGGCCATGTGCTGAAGGAACCCCAATTGTTGTTTGAAAAGATTGACGACGAGGCCATCCAGGCACAAGTGCAAAAGTTGCTCGACACCAAGAAAAGCAACGAGGAGGCGCAGTACAAGGCGCACCCGCAGAAGGCCGAGATTGCCTTCGACGACTTCGAGAAACTGGACATCCGCGTGGGCACTGTGCTGGAGTGCGAGAAGGTGCCCAAAGCCGACAAGTTGCTGCGGTTCCTGATAGACGACGGACTGGAGAAGCGTACCATTGTCAGCGGCATAGCCAAATTCTACAAGCCCGAAGAATTGGTCGGCCGGCAAGTCTGCTTCATTGCCAACCTGGCCCCCAGGGTGCTGAGGGGCATCGAGAGCAAGGGTATGATACTAAGTGCGGAGGATTTCAATGGCGACCTGTCGGTCATTTCCCCCAACAAGGAAGTCAAACCCGGTAGCGAGGTGAAGTAATGAAGGTGCTTCTGTTTCACACGAAGCGACAAAAAGGACAGCAGATTCAAGAACTCTGCCAAAAGTATGGCATCGAATGCAAGGTAGTGCCGCCTGCGCAGTTTTCGCAGGCGGTAGGCTACTTGTGCGGCCTGCCGGGGTGGAAACCCCTGCCGGAGGGGGAACCTGTGGCCGGCGAGGCAGAAGAAATGATGCTGCTTTTCGGCTTTACCAATGCCCATTTGTACGACTTTTTGGAAAAGTTTAAGCAGCACCATATCGCCCCCGTCTCGCTCAAGGCGGCCGTCACCCCTACCAACGTAAACTGGACCGCCCGGCAGCTGCATGCCGAGTTAATGCGCGAAAGGGCACAACTAAAGGGTTATTTTTCATCCTCAAATGAATAAAAAGTCATCAAAAAGTGGTCAAAAGGTCGAACTTTTGTTAAAAAATAAAAATTGTTTTGGCACGCGTATGGAAAAACACGAAATTTGCACCTCCAATTGAAAGAAAATAAATATTTATAATTAAAAAAATAAGGAAAATGGAAAAACAATCAAGTCGTATGAAGGTAAACACCTTATTTTTAATTGGCTGCATGGCATTGGCCGGTTGCGGCAATGGCGGCCAGCAAAAGACGAAGGCGCCCGATTGTGCCACGCTCACGATGGTGGCCACGACTGCCAACGTATCCAATAGCTATCCGGCTACCATCAAGGGCAAGCAGGATGTGGAAATTAGGCCAATGGTAAGCGGATTCATTACCAAATTGTATGTCGACGAAGGATCCAAGGTGCGCAAGGGCCAGGCTCTTTTTGGTATAGATCCGGTACAATATCAGGCTGCCGTGAACTCGGCGCGTGCCGCCGTGCAGACGGCGCAGGCTGCCGTAAACACGCAGCAGATTACCGTGGACAACAAGCGGCAGCTCAACAAGAAGCAGATTATCAGTGATTACGACCTCAAGATAGCCGAAAACCAGTTGGAGCAGTCCAAGGCTTCGCTCCAGCAGGCACAAGCCAGCCTGGTGTCGGCCAACCGTAACCTTGCCTACACCACGGTCACCAGCCCGTCGGACGGCGTGGTGGGCACCATTCCCTACAGGATTGGCGCCCTGGCAAGCCCCTCGTCGGCGAGTCCCCTGACCACCGTGAGCGACATCAGCGAGATGTATGCCTATTTCTCCATGACCGAGCGGCAGTTGCTGGAACTTACCAAGAGCAATGGCGATACCAAGCAGGTGATTGCCGAAATGCCGCAAGTGCAGCTGGAGCTCATCGATGGCACGATATACGACGAACCGGGCAAGGTAGAGACCATCAGCGGGGTTATAGACCAAAGTACGGGGGCCGTCAGCATGCGCGCCCTGTTTCCCAACAAGCAAGGCGTCTTGCGTAGCGGCGGCACCGGCAACGTGGTGTTCCCGCACGAGCTGAAGGACGTGTTCGTAGTGCCCCAGAGCGCTACGGTTGAGATACAGGATAAGAAGTTTGTCTTCGTGGTGAACAAGGACAATACGGTGACCAACACCGAAATCAAGATTTATAACCTCAACGATGGCAAGTACTACATCGTGACCGAGGGCTTGAAGGAAGGCGACAAGGTGGTGGCCGAAAACGTGCAGAATCTGAAGGACGGCATGGCCATCAACCCCATCACGCTCAAGCAGAAGGAAGAAGAGTATCAGCAGGCCCTGAAGGACCAGCGCGAGGGTAACATCAAGACGGCCTTCCAATAATTCTAACCAATCCCCGAAAAAAACGAAACCAAAGTATGTCATTAAGCAGATTTATCAATAGGCCCGTATTGAGTACGGTGATCTCAATATTTATTGTGATACTGGGTCTCATCGGCCTTCTGACCATCCCCGTGTTGCAATACCCCGACATTGCGCCGCCTACCATCATGGTGCGCACCACCTATACGGGTGCCAACGCCCAGACGGTGCTGAATGCGGTGGTTGCCCCGCTGGAGGACCAGATCAATGGCGTGGAGAACATGATGTACATGACCTCCACGGCCTCTAACGAGGGTTCGGCCAGCATCACCATTTACTTTAAGCCGGGCACCGACCCCGACATGGCGGCGGTGAACGTGCAGAACCGCGTGTCGATGGCACAGGGACTGCTGCCCGCCGAGGTGACCAAGGTGGGTATCTTCACCATGAAGCGGCAGACCTCTATGCTGATGGTGTTTTCGTTGTACGACGAAAGTGACAAGTACGACCTTGAGTTTATCGAAAACTATGCCAAGATCAACATCATCCCCGAAATATCGCGTGTAACCGGCGTGGGCGAGGCCAATGTGATGGGTGTGGACTACAGCATGCGTATCTGGCTCAAGCCCGACGTTATGGCGCAGCACCACCTCATGCCTAGCGACATCAGCTCGGTGCTGGCCGAACAGAACCTGGAGGCCGCCCCCGGCCAACTGGGCGTGCAGGGCAACCAGTCGTTCCAGTACACCTTGCGCTACAAGGGCAGGCTGCAGTCGGCTGAAGAGTTCGGAAACATTATTATCTCGGCCGACGAAACGGGCGAGGTGCTCCGCCTCAAGGACGTGGCCCGCATAGAGCTGGGGCGCCAGTCGTATGGCTTCTTCAATACGGTGGACGGACACAGTGCCGTGGCCTGTATGGCCATGCAGTTGTCGGGTTCTAATGCTACCGAGGCGGTCGAAAACATCCAAAAGAAGCTAGACGAACTATCCGAGAATATGCCTTCGGGACTGAAAATCAACGTGTCACAGAATGTAAATGATTTCCTCTTCGCCTCCATTCACCATGTGGTCAAGACCCTTATCGAGGCCTTCATCCTGGTGTTCTTGGTGGTGTTTGTGTTCCTGCAGGACATGCGTTCTACCATCATCCCTGCCATTGCCATCCCAGTGGCCCTTATCGGTACGTTCTTCGTGCTGAAGGTCATTGGCTTTAGCGTCAACCTGCTGACCTTGTCGGCCCTGGTGCTGGCCATCGCCATCGTGGTGGACGACGCCATCGTGGTGGTGGAGGGCGTGCATGCCAAGCTGGACCAAGGATATACGTCGGCGCGCCTGGCGGCCATCGATGCCATGAAGGAACTGGCCGGCGCCCTTATCTCCATTACGCTGGTGATGATGGCCGTGTTCGTGCCCGTGAGCTTCATGGGTGGTACGGCCGGTACGTTCTACCAGCAGTTTGGTCTGACCATGGCCGTGGCCATCGGTTTCTCGGCCGTTAACGCCCTGACGCTGAGCCCGGCCCTGTGCGCCATGTTCCTCAAGCCTAAGAAGGAAGGCGAGGAAGAGGCCAAGGAGGAAGGTCTCCTAGGCCGTTTCTTCAACAAGTTCAACAAGACATACGACAAGCTGCTGAACAAGTACCAAAAGCAGGTGCGCTTCTTCATCGGTCGCCGCACGCTGGCAGTCATCATCGTTGTGCTCGGCATCGTCTTGCTGGGCATCTTTATGAAGACCACCCCCACGGGCATGGTGCCCAACGAGGACACGGGTACCATTATGTGTGCAGTCAGCCTGCCTCCCGGCACCTCGCAGGAAAGGTCGCGCGAGATATTGGCGCGTGTCGACAGCCTGATAGCTGCCGAACCGGCAGTCCAATCGCGTACCATCATATCGGGATTCAGTTTCATCGGCGGACAGGGCCCCTCCTATGGTTCGGGTATGATCAAGCTTAAGAACTGGAGCGAGCGTTCCACCTTCACCCAGAACTCCGACATGTTGGTGGCCACCCTCTTTATGCGTGCGCGCAAGGTGGTGAAGGAGGCGCAGGTGCTGTTCTTTGCACCGCCTATGATTCCGGGTTACTCCATCTCAAGCAACATTGAGGTGAACATGCAGGACAAGACGGGCGGTTCGCTGGACAAGTTCTACCAGGTGGTAAACGACTTTGACGCGGAGCTGGCCAAGCGGCCCGAAATTAGTTCGGCTTCGACCAACTTCAACCCCAGTTTCCCGCAGTACCAGATAGACATCAACGTGGCAGCCTGTAAGAAGGCGGGTATCAGTCCCAGCACCATCCTTACCACCCTGCAGGGTTATTTTGGCGGTCTGTATGCCTCCAACTTCAACAGCTTTGGCAAGATGTACCGCGTGCTGGTGCAGGGCGAACCCGAGGCTACCAAGAACCTAGAATCGCTCCAGGCCATCAAGATACGGAATGGTTCCGAAATGGCACCCATCACGCAGTTCATTACCACGAAGAAGGTGTACGGACCCGACCTTATCAACCGCTTTAACCTTTACACCTCTATGAAAGTGATGGTGGCTCCCGCCTCGGGATATACTTCTGGCCAGGCCATCAAGGCCATTGCCGAGGTGTCGAAGGAAAAGCTGCCGGTGGGCTTTGCCTACGAGTTGGGCGGTATGGCGCGCGAGGAGGAACAAAATAGTGGCAGCAACACCGCCATGATCTTCCTGCTCTGCTTCACCTTTATCTACCTCTTGCTGAGTGCGCAGTACGAAAGTTACATACTGCCGTGGGCCGTGTTGCTCTCGGTGCCTTTCGGACTGCTGGGAAGTTTCCTGTTTGTCAACATCATGAACGCCATAGGCAACATCAGTGTCCTGAAGATGGTGATGGGGTCGATGTCTAACGACATCTACATGCAGATTGCGTTGATCATGCTGGTGGGTCTGCTGGCCAAGAACGCCATCTTGATCGTAGAGTTCGCACTCGACCGCCGCAAGTCGGGCATGAGCATTGTCGAGGCTGCCGTAAGCGGCGCCAAGGCTCGTCTGCGTCCTATCCTCATGACCTCGCTGGCCATGATCGTGGGCTTGCTGCCCCTTATGTTCTCGTTCGGCGTAGGCGCCCACGGAAACCGTACCCTGGGTGCGGCTGCCATCGGCGGCATGTTGATCGGCATGATCCTACAGGTGCTCATCGTGCCAGCCCTGTTTGTTATTTTTGAGTCTCTCCAGGAACGCTTCAAGCCGATTGCCTTGGAAGACGTGGACAATTCGGATACGGCTACCGAGATAGAACAATATGCTAAATAAGAAGAAAGGAGAGATTACGATGAAGATAAAGTCTATTATATGCCTGCTTTTGGCCATGGTGCTGCTCGATAGCTGCCATCTCTATAAAAAGTATGAACGTCCCGACGACCTGCAGGTAAAGGGGCTGTACCGCGACATGGTGAGCGATACCGATACGCTGGTGGCCGATACGCTCTACTACTTTGGCAATGTGCCTTGGCGGCAGGTGTTTACCGATCCCATCCTGCAGTCGCATATCGAAAATGCCCTGCAGCGCAATGCCGACTTGAAAAATGCCGTGCTGTCGGTGCAACAGGCCGAGGCTGCCCTGCATGCCGCCCGCCTTTCGTACCTACCCATGTTCCAGTTGGCCCCCACCGGGACCATCGCAAGCTGGGACAAGGGGAAGGCCTCGCAGACCTATTCGCTGCCGCTTACGGCCAGCTGGCAGGTCGACTTGTTTGGCCAGCTGCTCAACCCGCACCGCAAGGCTAAGGTTACCTATCAGCAGATGATATATTACCAGCAGGCCGTGCAGACGCAGATCGTGGCCACCGTGGCCAACCTGTACTACACGCTGCTCATGCTCGACAAGCAACTGCAGATCAGCCAGGAGAACGCGGACATCATGCAAAACATGGTCGAGACCATGGAAGCCATGCGCGATGCGGCCATGACCAACAGCGCCTCGGTAGAGCAGACGCGTTACCAGTATGCACAGATCCTGGCGTCGCTGCCCGACATCAAGCAGAGCATCCGTGAAACCGAAAACGCCCTTTGCCTTATCTTGGCTGAGCCGGCACATATCATTGCGCGCGGCAACCTCGAGGAAGTCAGCCTCCCGCAGCAGTGGAGCACGGGCATTCCCCTGCAGCTGCTCTCGTACCGGCCCGACGTAAAGGCGGCCGAGATGTCGCTGGCTGCCAGCTTCTACGACACCAATACGGCCCATGCCGCCTTCTATCCGGGCATCACTATTACCGGACAGGCCGGCTGGACCAACAGCGCCGGTTCGGCCGTCGTCAACCCCGGCAAGCTGCTGGCTACGGTGGTGGGCTCGCTGGTGCAGCCCGTCTTCTACCGCGGCAAACTCACGGCGGCTCTCAAGCAGGCCCAGGCAGCCGAGGAACAGGCCAAGAACAATTTCCAGGCCACCCTCTTAAGCGCGGGCAACGAGGTGAGCAACGCCATCTTCCAATACCAGATGACTTCTGAGAAGCAGGAGGCCCGCAAGATTCAATTGGAGTCGTCTAAAAAGGCGGCCGAATTTACGCGCGAGCTCTTCAACCTGGGGAGTTCGTCTTACCTGGAAGTGTTGCAGGCACAGCAGTCTTATCTGAGTGCGCAACTGTCCGAAGTATCCGACTCCTACAACCGTGCCCAGGCGGTCATTGCCTTGTACCAGGCTCTGGGAGGTGGCAGAGAAACAATAAACCCCGAATATGAATAGTATGATAAGTCCCTTGGCATCGGTCGATGCGACCGCAAAAATTGGTAAGAATGTTATTATCCAGCCCTTCGCCTACATCGAGGGTGGGGTGGAGATTGGCGACGACTGTGTCATCATGTCGCATGCCTGCGTGCTCAAAGGCACCGTCATGGGCAAAGGCAACAGGGTGTACTCGGGCGCAGTGCTGGGTGCCGAACCGCAAGATTTTGCCTACGTGGGCGAACAAAGCGGCCTGGTGATAGGCGACCACAACGACTTTCGCGAGAATGTGGTGGTGAGCCGTGCCACGCACGAGGACCATGTCACGCGCATAGGCAGCAACTGCTCGCTCATGGACGGCGTGCACCTGTGCCACGACGTGCAGGTGGGCGACCACTGCGTGCTGGGCATCAAGTCCACCTTGGCAGGCAACTGCGTGCTCGACGAGCACGTCATCTTGTCCAGCGGCGTCATTCTGCAGCAGAAGTGCCACATTGGGGCCTGGACCGTCATCCAGTCGGGTACCAGGCTGTCGAAAGACGTGCCGCCTTACATCATCGTGTCGGGCAACCCGCCTGCCTACCATGGTGTCAACGCCAAGCTGCTGACGCAGAAGGAGGTGATGTCCGACGATGCACAGCGACAGCTCATGAAGGCCTACCTCATCATCTACCAAGGCAACGTGAGCATGGAAGACGCGCTGATACGTATCCGCGGCGAGCTTGCCGACTACCCCGAGGTGCAAAACGTGCTGGCGTTTATTCAAAACGCTCCCAACGTATTGCAGCATTAACGCTTGCACACACAAAGCGGCCCGTCGTTCGTCACGGATCGGCGGGCCGCTTGTTTACATTTAACTCAACACTTCACCCTTCACACTCAACACTTGAGCGAAGCGATAAACTGCTTCATGTAGTCGGCTTTCTCCTCCACTCGCTGCAGCAAGGCAAACTGTGCCTGCGTGCGCACCAGGTTGTGCTCGGGGTACCCGATTTTGTAATACGTGTCGCCGTTTATGTAGTCGGTTAGGAAGCGCACGCACTGCATGTAGGGGAAGAGGGCCACCGCGTACGGCAGGTTCTCTATCTCTATGGGAGTGAGGAACGAGGCGGCCGATTGCAGGTAACCCTTGGTGAAGGCCTCGAACACCTCGGTGTTGAAGGCAATCTTGCTTACGTCTTTCTCGTCCTCGGCCGCGGTGTTGGCCGCCGTGCGCAGGAAGTCGCCATAGTCGCTAAACACAAAATTGGGCATGATGGTGTCTAAGTCTATGACACACAGTATCTTGCCGTCTTCATCGAAGAGTATGTTGTTTACTTTCGTATCGCAGTGGCAGGTACGCTTGGGCAGCTTGCCCTCGCGGAACAGCCGCTCGCCCTTGCACATGTCCCATGACCGCTTTTCTATCTCGTCAAGCAGGTCTTCCACCTCGCGCACCCGTCCCTTGGGGTCGGCGTCAACGGCATCGCTAAGCTGCACCAGCCTAAACTCCATGTTGTGGAAGTTGGGAATGGTCTCGCCCAATGTCTCGGGCAGGTCCACCAGCATCGACTGGAACTGGCCAAAGGCCTTGCCGGTGGCATAAGCGTTCTCGGCATTGACGGTCTCCTTGGTCACCGACCGCGGGATAAACACCGACATGCGCCAGTAGTTGCCGTCGCCGTCTTGGTAGTAGGTCTTGCCGTTTTCGGTTGCCACAAACTGCAGCACCTTGCGGTCTATGTCGCTTTCGTGGGCCTCTTCCAGCTTCTTGCGCAGGTGCGCGGTCACCACTTCTATGTTGTGCTGCAGCATGTCCACGTCGGGAAAGATGTGGTGGTTGATGCGTTGCAGCACGTAGTCGGGCGTGTCGCCCGTGGTAGTCACCTTCAGCGTGTCGTTGATGAGGCCGTTGCCCAGGGGTTTGATGGTGTCTATCTCGCCCCTTGTCTTAAACTGTCTGATAATGTCTTGTAGTTCCATATAGGGTAGTATTAATGTGTCGTGACACACAAAGTTAAAAAAAATTATTAAATTTGACGTCGTTATGAAACATATTCTGACACTGGCATTTTGCCTGCTGGCTTTTGCCGTGGGGGCGGTGGCGCAGGCCGGACCCGACGAAAAGGCGGAGCAGAAGCGCTACGTCAGGCTTTTCAAGCAGATGCGCAAGGCGCCCGAGCCCCGCAAGGCGGAACTGCTCGGCTACCTGGCGGACGAGGCTGCCGACAGCCTGAAGCGGCCCATGCTGCGCACCCTGCATATCAGTCTTGACGTGCCGGCTTCAGTTTACACGCTCGAGGCCCTGCGGCAGGGCAAGACGGCCCGGACTAGGCGACAGGCGGCGCGGCTGCTCTACAACCTGGGCGATGCGGCCTATGTGCGCCCGCTGTCCGAGTTGCTGGCCTCGGCTGACACGGCCGATGTCAACACGGGTTATGCCATGCTCCTGCACTATCCGTCCAAGAGCAACGCGTCGGTGGCCAGGGCGCTGGAAAAATGCCAAACACCCGAGGGCAGGGTGGCCTGCCTGCGCCTGCTGGGCAGCCACGACGCAGAGAGTTACTTTACTGCGGTGTGGAACGAGACGAAGTCGCCCGACACGCAGGTGCGCGACACGGCCTATGCCACGCTCTGCCGCATCGTAAAGCCTTACCATTTCACCACCGTCTGCGGGCTGTGGGAGGAGACGTCCGAGGACGATGCCGCTGCCATAGGTGCCATCCGTCATGTGGTGGAAAGCACGCTGAAGAACCTGTCGCCCGACGAGAAAGTGGGATGCATCCGCAAGCGCATGCGGCAGGCAGCCAACAGGATGGACCTGTACTACGCCTTGCTTTCGTCCATCCCGTCGGTCCAGGCCCAGGAAATGCTCCAAGAGGGGGCCAAGAGCCCCAACCGCAAGATCAGGGACGCGGCCACGGCGGCCTTGCAGCATTTTGTGGGAGTGGATAAAAAATAGTTGGAGGACACACGATATAAGCAAATGGCTGAAAACCTGAAAAATAAAACCGCAAAGGGATTGTTCTGGGG
>Ga0181612_151084_pt1 | contig 14715 bp, 8 predicted proteins | sample HoacroProtozoa21_FD_119630 | JGI IMG/M metagenome (GOLD analysis project Ga0181612, IMG submission 119630) | Hoatzin crop microbial communities from Cojedes, Venezuel. Combined Assembly of Gp0051906, Gp0051904, Gp0051908 | reverse complement strand
TAAGAGTTCATAGTATTTTACAATTCTATGTTCCATGTCAGTGGCTGACTGTGGAGTTGAATATCAGTCCTATTTAAATCTGCAAGAAAATAGCTTCAGGTGACATAACCTTTCATGTAGTACCACTGTGTACATATACAAATAATTGAGGCTCTTGACCCTGTCTACGCACATACAACTGTAAGTACAAACTTGACATTTTGATACTGCTTGTAGCCTTTCCCGTTGTTATTTTCTGTTTCAATAATCCATTGCAGGTAGAAAAATGAAAGAAGGAAGCATGAATGATTAATGCTGTCAAGCTAAAATAATGTATTTAGAAAAATCTATAAATCTGTTATTTGTGGCATTTTAAAACTAAATGCGACACTCTTCGGTGCCATTCAGCCTATTTTACAGCAGACAAATGTAAATGTTTTGTAGAAACAATGGCAGCATAACCCTTTGAACACTGGTTTTGGCACCAAAAGTTAAAGGGATCAGCTGTAAACTTCTGTGTATAAATGAATATTAAATATATAATGAATATTCATACAGTGCTATTAATATTTAATATATATGTATGATACAAAGTGAGTGTGAATAAACCGCTATTCTTATACAACCTTCCTGCCTTTATCTTGCTGACTTTGTCTACACGTGGACTATGGCCATGTTGGTTTTTTCCACCTTGCCTCTGTAAACTGAAAGACTATATTCTCTTAAAATGTTTAGTGTACCTACCTTCCTGTCAGACAGGACAATCTGTCACTTTAGACCACTTACGTTCACATATATATACAAAAATATTTAGGTGTTTATTTAGTTGTTGCCATTAAAATTGCAGTGGATGATGGGACTGCTGAACACCTGATGACGGGTTTTGGGTAGGCAGAATTTTTATCTGTATTTTCCTTAGACTACTTTTATTCTTCCATCACAATTTTTTTAAAAAGATAAGTGTCACACTTGCTCTCCTTTCTGGGACTCGTATATCATCCTGGTACTTATCTGACCAGTAATGCAGGTCCTGACCCAAGCACCAGCTCTCCTGAAGCCACTGCTGGCCAGGAGCTGGGTACACACTTGCAGTCCCAGGCTGCGGGCAATTCCCTGTGGATATCCTAAACATACAACAAGTTATCAATGCCACATGTGTTTGCATGAGATCTTTGCAGAACAGCGCAGACATTAAAATTATATCAGCCCCCTAGTCAGCACTTCTGCTGTTTTCTTTCACCTCTGAAATGACAGTCAGGCAATCAAGGCAAGCGTTATTGTATAAACAAGATATTCTCTTTTAAAGTAGTTAGGGGCCTTTCATGCTAACAAGATGTTTTCTCACTACAAAGACAAGAGTGTACAACAAAGCTTCAGATATCTGCTAAAATGTCTTTGAGATGTTACATTTGTTAGGCACTCTAGCAAGTCATTTAAAATTAAAGTTAATTAAATTAATGTGATATTAGCCCAATCGCTTCACTTGGTAAATCTGTAAAATCCAAACTGCGCAGCTCAAGTTTCAGGAGACAAGTGAACTAGCAATGCATGCCACAGTTTGCAGATTCAAAAAATAATTAAAGCAGATCTATAGCTTCCAGCAAATTTCACCTGAAGTCACAGCAATTGAAGTGCTTTAAGAGGCTTCTTATTGCTGGATATCCATGCTGCCCTTAAAGTGTAACTTCAGGATTAAGAGTAACTATACATTCCATTATATTCTGTCCCATTTTGCATACATTATTGTCATCTTTACTGTGTTCCTTTGCGGACAAAAAGACTTGTAAACTGTTTCCTTAAGACTGTGTATTAGATCTCACCTGTGCAAAGACCTTCTCACCTACTAGATGTTGCTCTGAAGATTTTGCAATTGTTTCTCCGGTTAAATCCCTGAAGAAATTATCGTTACTAATTCATGCGAAAGTTAGAATTTTACCTAAGTCATGGCAGGTAACAACTGAAAGGAAAAAATGTCTTTGAAAATGAAAATAAAATTATTTTATACTGTGGAAAACGTTAATTAAGATAAAACTTTTAGAAATGCAAAGTAAATGCATATTGTTGACAGAAGAAATTTGTTTCTTATGTAAGCAAGTTTGTATCATGGACTTTTAAATTTTTCCTTCAGAAAAAAGAGACATTATTTCTGTGATTTGTTCTGTCTTCAGTTTGAAGACCTCTGTTGCCCAGGACAGGTTGCTCTCTATACTGCTGTTAATGTGTTCAGCTGCTATTTAACTTCTCTAACCAGAGTGAAACCCAGAATATAGCAACTGCCATTTATAAGGATACAAAGCCACACAGGGAAAATGATTTGAATTAAGTTTGCAGTTGTAGTCAACTGGAATGCAACCGAACTACAGAAACTTGCTTAGAGATGCTCACTTCATGCAGCCAATGGGGTTTAATAATTTAAAATTAACTAAACTCTTTTAGTACAAAATGTAATGGCTCTGTCAGAATCGAAGTGCAGAATGCTAATTTAGGATTTTAAACAATAATTCTGAATAAATGGAAATGTCATTAAAAGGAAGGTGTTTTTTTTAAGTGCATAAAGGGACACCTTGAGTTAATATAAGCCATTAACGACACTCCTAGACTGAGGAAAGACTTACAAATGTCAAAACCCTGAGTAAGCTAGAAAGAATGTAGCTCACAGCTGAAATATTCTGGGTCATAAACATGAACATGTTCATATTGAAAATACTGTAAAACTTGTATGTATATTTTGCAAATCATAGAGTTCATAGGGAAGTATCCATATTTCTGTGGGCAATATTTTTTGAAAGCTAAGCCCCCTTCTGGAAATACTTCTGCATGCACATTGGTGCTTGCCATCATTGCCAGTGACTCTTCCACCTCCTGTTCTCCACACTCACACTTTTGGACGTCTGCGTGAAAGTGGTAAGAGCTCATTCCCTTTCTCACTGGCGTGAGTGAACACAGGCATCAGCAGGAATTTTGGCCAAACCATTTCTGATCACAAGCAGCATGGGTGGTCAGTCCCAAGGGGACTTGTGCTCTGGGGACACACACACCAGGGTCAGCGTGTGCCCCACCAGCTCTTGCAGGTCATGGGAAGCCTGTCATAAGGGTACTGAATAAAAGATACGATTAGGTTTGTTACAGCTGCAGACAAACTCTTTTGCGAATATTTGGACTAAAAAAAAATTAGGAAATGTAGTAAAAACTGCCCCAGCTCAGAAGGGTTGAGGAGTTCCCGTGGCAGAGGTCAGCTCATGGCACTGCTCGTTGATTTCTAATGGAGATTTCTGCTTCGAAGCGGAGTGACAGAGAACAGCATTCTGCAAGCGTGACTCCTACTTTGATGACAGCACTCAGGACAGCCTTTCTTGCGCTTTTAGCAAATCTAGGTTAGAGTCGCAGTCAATATCAAGATAGAAAAATTGAGAAAACTAGAAATTAACATCCCATGAAGACAGAAGGTCAACAGGAACGGATGGCAAAAACAAGCCACACCTCTCGAAATCCTGTTTCTGCATTGCATCTTTTTTTCTGTTGGACACATAAAACACTTTCACACCACAGCAATACTCTCACCCAAATACCAACTATTGCTTGGACACAGTGTTTTCATTTATGTGGTGCTATGGGTCTCTCCCTAATGCAACACCAGGACTTGAAAAGCAGCTGTGAACTATAAACCAGGAAAGGTTATTTTTTAATTGCAGAAAGAAGCAAAATATTCCATTTTACACAGAAACACACACACCTTACATACAAAATAACTCACTCTCTGACTTGGTAAAATTGTGAAACTAATTTCTTGTGACCCTTCATGTCATGATGAGACTTCCTGGTGTCTAATGAGGTGCGAACTCCTACCTTGGCTGTTGGGAGACCTCTCTTCCAGGTGGATTCTCCAAAGCCAGTCCCTTAGTAGGGGAATTAGTTTGGATATCCCTCTCCTAACACCAACTTACCTTCACATGGCCTTTGGGAACCTGCTGTTTCCGAGACTTCTACTCCTCTGTCAGAAACAGACTTGTCATCACAAGCGTTTGCATCATCTGGATAAAGATTCACATTCAGCTGTCGGAGATCAGGAAGAGGCCGTATGCCTACATGTGCCTTTGCATACAATATTGTTGAGAATCAAATTACTATGTCCACTGTATTCCAGTTCCAGCTCTTTCCACAGAACCCCTCTCAGGTGTTCACGGTCTTTGTTCTCACAGTTCCTGGATCTGGGAACATTGACGTTACGGTACCATATGCAAATATTTTTTATGATGTTAGCATATGTCAATGTAAATGCACATGTAGAGTACAGATTGCTTTCCCCACAGTAAAATTCTGTGACAACTCTGGCTTCAGCTAATGAGCTTCTACACATTACATGGTGACAGGAAACGCAAAAGCGTTTGGAGCAAAAACATGGAGAACTTGAAGAGGACCTCCCATTGTGATATTGAATTTTTCCTATTAGAGCTGAAAGGAATGGCTTCTTCACTAATTTAGAGGTAAAAACTCAACTTGTGCCTTGTCCAAAGGATCCACATCTGAATCCCATTCGTTCCAAAGAGGAAATAATATTCAGAATTTATGTACAGTAGCACATTTTAAGTGAAAGTTCAAGTCCATGGTACTGCACAGCATGCACGGATCCTGCTGGACTGAAAGACAGCAGGAAACAAATGCACCCATCTGGCCACATAAATCAATCACTGAAATCTGAAGATACACCCTCAGAAGGGAAAAAATGATTAATAGATCTGTGATGTGTAAATTTTTATTTAACTCTAAAATCACACTAGAAATCGCTTTATTGAAGAACACTGCATCAAGGACACGAGGACTTTGCAATAGAGAGTCTTCTAAATCTGTCAGAAGAGGCAGGGTAGATTAAAAGTATACAGTGAATCTGGAAGCAGCAGTTGGAGGGGTGGCAGCTGCCACGTTTATGCCATTCCTAGCCACACATGGTGGATGTGTGCCACCCAGCGTTGGACACCACGGCAGGCAGTACCCCAGCCCCGCCTGCAAGCCTCTCTCATGTTTTGGTTAAAGCCATTCCTAGGGACTAAACGTCATATTACTTTTGCTCTATACCTGATTCTCTCAGCAGGTTCAAATCTTCACCGCAGTATCATCACTGTTGCACAAGCTAAAGGACCACAGGCTCTGCTGGCAGCTCAAGACTAAATATGCAATTTTAATTTACTGCTGGCAGGAAAACCCCCAAATATTTGAGAAAGCAGGTAGTATACTCTGCACAGAGCTCAACGGCAGAGTTCAGCATTCTTCCATATCTGACGTCAAGCTGTTTTTCTGGCAAAGGGTCATATCTGGGATAAAACCTTCTGAAAGAAGACTTTAAGCTGAGGGCATGGAGGAGGCCCTCTGGATCTGGTCATGATCTGCCTGCCCACTCCATCTGGCACTTGGGACATTTCTGCACCTTAGGCCTACTGACTCACCTTAAAAACTATGCTATCCTAGATTACTCCCAGGCACATTTTTCCACTGAAAATGCAGTGTTTGGCTGACTTTGGCTGATGGTTCAAGTATTAGCTCCTCGAGAGCCACCTACCTCAGAGACAGTCTGGGCTCTCATTAGTCACTTGCTAAACGAAGCCCTGACATTCAGTCTGTAGCACTTTGAGACAGTGTTTCACAGCTTTTGGGTTTTATTTCTAAAATTTTGGACAACTTGTTTGTCTCTCAAATGGACTTTTTCCTGCCAATAACATGCTGATGCCTTTTCATGCATCTTTGGGGGTCACTTGGGAAGGAACACAACCACGCACCAGAACCTGGATGCGGCTGAATCCTTGTGCAGCATTAATGAGTTTTGTCATTCCACAGAAGTGGTAATTGCCTCCACTACATTTCAGGACCAGAAACAGCCATCTTAATCAAAACCAGTCTGTCTTACCAATGGGAAGGCCTTGAAAACATAGTCTTTTTAAATTGGCTGACACAAAGCTCACCTCTATCTCTATCAGCATTGCAATAAATAAATGATTACAGTCAAAGTACTGCCACTATTGTTATTAGCAGCCTGCAAGCAAAAGTTGAATCAGAAGAACACTGAAGAATGAAAAAACTTCTAATGTTCATCTCTGTTTCAAGTCAGACTAATTCCACTGGAGAATGCGTTATGTACTCACCAGCACAATGTCTCCAGCCTTGGTTCCTGTCACCATGGGAATCCTATTTACAATCACCACCACATTTTTTTGTTTGGTTTTTTTTTTTTGTCTTCCTTTATTCACTGACTTCTGCAAACCTTTGGAAAGAGAAATGAAGACTCCTGTAGCAGCTTTTAAATTGACTCTTATATTAAGAATGTTATGTTTTTTATATCCGCTCTGAAAGGGTAATATGAAACTTATGAAATATTTACTAAGTGTGATGCATAAACAACAAATCACCTCTTTTCCATTAAATATTTTTTGTGAAAGATATTTTTAATAAAATACTGCAGCTTGCAATTTAATTACAATGAGTAATTAAAACTTAGAGGATAATAATTTTTGGCAAAAAGTCAGTTTTTGTTAAAATTTTAAGATAGAAAAAGGATGCATATTATGACCATAATACTGTTAGTAATTAAGATAAATGCATCAATTATTAAAGATGCAAACATGTCAAGCAAGCATAACTAATTATTTGAGCATGTTAACAGTTGTTTAATGTTAACAAGCAGTGAATTATTAAAGACCCCATGTGTCACATTTTGGACTGCATAAAATATAATGTTCTGGAAGGGTTTATGATTTTCAGGTTTTACTTAGATCTTTCCAGTCAGATAAACAATAAATTTAAGATAACTTGCATTTAAACTGTATTTCTAAAATAATTAGCTGTAATTGTGTAATGAAATGTTGTATTTCTCCCTTTATGAAGACTTCCAAATTCAGTAAAAATGACCAAAATATATCAATAGGTGTTCTATGCTGTAAATACGTGATTTCTGTATGTGAGTGTGAAATTTCTTCATTAAAAAGAGATACAGTATTTAAGCAGCTTAAACTGTCAGAGTAACAACTAAACTGAGATGAAAGAGTGCATTTTATGTGCGCTAATGCTCACATTGGTACCTGGCTGTGTATTTCAGGGGCTGAATACCATCCTTCCAAAGGAAAGATGTGCAAAGGTCCCTTTCAGCCAGCTCCTGGTGACTGTGCTAAGGCAGCTGCTCTCCTGTCTCCAAACAGCTGATAGTGATCCTGCAACATCTGACACAGGAATAAAAATCATCAGGATGGTTTAGGGTTGTACAAACTGTCACTATAAACCCTGAAACTCAGTTTGTCCTGATTGTGGTTTTGGTGATGGTATTTGGGTTGTTTGTTTTTAGACAAACATACAGTTAGGCTTATTTCATGTGAAAAGACTTCTTCGAGCTGGACGTTCTTCCAGCAGGCTGGAAAGTAAAACCTTCATGTGTAAGCTTTAGCTATTAAATCTTGAATTCTGGTGAGTCTCCAAAGGATTTACTGTAAATCGGAGAGGAGATGTCGTATGATCAGCGATTTGAATTTCTGGATATTTACTGCAGTACCTTTGTAGCCCTACCTAATCGTGTTTGCAGACAGACAGACAGACAGCTGTCCGCCCAGCTGAGGGATGGTGGATGTGGTGGCCCAGAGCCCCACATCCCCCTGAGCCACGGCTGAGCCTCCAACATGGATGCCCAGTAGCTCAACACCCCTCATGCCCTCAACGGCTGCTGCAGCCCTGGAGGTGTAATCCCTCCTACCTTTGCATTGGTGAAGCAGTCTGGATTAAATCCTATGCTTGTAGTAACAGCAGATGTTATTCTAGATTATTTTGACAGGACCAGAGAGAAACCACATGAACGTTTACCATGGCACATCAAAGAGAAGGTGACCTCTGCGCCTTGCTGAGCTGCAGCTGGGACATTTGCTGCTGGTCTTGGAAGAGAGCAGACCTTCCCTGCCAACATGCCAAGGTGGTGGCCCCTGATCAGAATAAGTGCCGAGCACCACCTTGGAAATCCCTAGTTTGGATTTGTGTCAGGGAGAGGAGAGGCCCCGAAGCACTGAGAACATTTGTTTGTCTGTTTGTTTTTAGCAACATATTAATATGAATTAATGTTTGCAAACCTCTTTGACATCTTTAGATGAAAGAGGCTATGCACAAATATTAGGCTCTTAATTGGGTGGCTGGAGGGTATGCAAACAGTGCAAACCCAATGCAATACTTTGTTCTTCACAGCGGTGTTTAAAAATGTCTTCTGCCCCGCAAAAAGGCAGAAGTTTCAGCCACGCTGTGGAACACAGGTCTCACCTCCAAAAACTTTGAAGTAAAACTTACCCACAGCAGTGAGGAAGAGCTCACGACAACACATGCCAGCCACACTGCCAGGTCCCCCTGGGTGCTGTGCCAGCGGGATAAGCATGGTTCAGGGGTCTGACGCAGAATCTCGGGGGCAGAGGAGATACCGAAGTTTCTTTGTCATGGTCTGCTTTCTAATGAAAACAATCTGATATATCCCCCTCTCCCAAGAACATCTGAAAGGCTACTGCCCTGAGATGTAATTGGAGTTTATAAATCCAAGCCACCACGAAAGCACACGGGTCAAACCTAGACACACTGGTGAAAAGATGCTGATAATAAAATCACGGGAAGTTAGGAGAGCAGCACCTCAAGCCCAAGGCAACAGTGGGATTTCAGGTTCTGGAGGACAAGCACGTCTTTTGCAGATAATTTACCGCTCTCAAATACACACAAAGGAAGTTTGGGGATCCCTACTGCTCTTCTTTTTAGTTTCTCTTATTTAGTATTTTTCCCCCAATTTTTCTTCCTGTTTCTAGGTGACCTCCCTCCCCTGACAAGGTCTCCCCATTATGACAGTGAGCTCTGATGATAATGTAGGTAACATTCAGACTGAGACCAAGTGCAGCAGAAAGCTATATTTCACTCCTGACCTTCAGCTCCCCCTCTAGTGCAATGCACACATTATATTTCCTTTCACTCATAGCAGGACCAGTGAAACAATGCCAGATGAAATAAGTGACATTTCCTTACCTAGATACCAGAGACAAATAAAATAGTTTTGCCATTTTCACTGTATGCATGGTACTCACCACTAAACTTTGCTTAGCTCATTAGATACTAATATCTCTGCTTAGCAGAGGCAGGGAGAGGCAGATCCTACCCTGGCACGCAATGCACACATAGGGCTTTGCAGCATGCCCGAGCTGCTCCAGCAGCAAGGGGCTTCAGAGGAAGCTCCCAACAGCACCCCGCGAGGTTTTCCATCCATCTCCGTTACCGTAGCCGGAACAACACACCCACTAAAGTGCAGGAATAGGTCCTGCTGCCGAGCCGCTCCAGAGCCCCAAGCCCAAAATCGCGGGTTCTCTCATCTCCAGCACCAACTGCTGCATTGCACAGTGGCGCTGGCAGGGCTCCAGACATATTCCTTTATGTGTCAGGCCTGAATCTCTTCATATGTTAGGGTAGAGCTGCATGTACAGTACTTCCCTTACTTCCAAGGCGTTTTTGCCATCTGTTTCTATTATGGGAGTTTATGGCACAGAATACCTCAGACAGTACAGTATCTGTTTCTTTTCTGTGCTGCAGTTATGGTTGCTGTGCTGCTTTATGAACAGAATGATAAAACTTGGAGCCTTCTTAATTCTCTCCTTTCCACCCCCATTTTTTTCACATAGCACGCTGCAGAAATGGAAGGATTTTTTACAGTTCGTATTATTCTGATGAGGAGTGATTTGAAAGAAAGAGCGGAATTTATCAGGAAAATGGAAATGTGACTACCAGGCAGCTTTTAAAAATCCTTTAATCATATCATGATTAAGAAGGTTTTTATATTGTTACTTCTCTGTTCTGAAGTATATAGAATTTTGTTGTAATCTGAAATTTGCCTTTTTTTTTTTAAAGAAAGAAGAGCCTACTCAGTGTAGATGGTCTCTCATGCACATCCGTTAAACTCCTGCAGTAAAGCAGGGACTCCACAAGAAGGGTTCTGTGGATTTTCATGAGTAATATTTCACAGTTCTTCACATCCCAAAATCAAAACATTTTCTTGAAGCATTGTCAAGTCAATACACTCATGTCCCCCATCACATATTCTCTGAGAACCCTTAATTCCTTGAGGAGAGGCATTATTTTTCTGTTGTAAACTTCAGATAGACATTTTTGTGACATGGAGAGCTGTTATTTGAATGCAACAGTGTCGCATTTTAACTGCATTTAGATGGTGAATGTTTGCAATCATCCTCAATGTCTCTAGCCCATGAGGAGTCTGAGCTGTTGCACACTTCTTTAGAGAATGAATGAATGCAGGCTTATGGACAGAAGATTAGATAGGTATGAATTTAGCAAAGACACAAAATATAGACAGAATGAAATATCCTATTTGCCCATGGCTGGTTTGATCACATGGTGACCATCTGGAATTTAGATCAAGTCTTCAATAAAATACAAGGGACCAAACTTCTGCAGCACTCTCAATGATAAATTAATATCTGAGCTGGAAGTACTACAAGAAAACAGTGATAAAGAAGACAAAAGCCACATCTCACATACTCCGATTGCACTCCATTTCCTGGTGTTTCTTCACTTCCCCCCCCTCCCCACCCATTAATATAAACATTATATGAGAAGTATAGTGAGAGCAATAAAAAATAAATGGCAATTAGAGCCAAGATCCAGAGCTAAGACAAGAGGAAAAAAGGAACAGAAACATTGGTCCTGATAGCCTTTTCCTGTTCCAATTTTTTTTAATGTTCTTCTGACCTTGATTAGATCTGCAACTTCTCATGTGAGGCTTTGAGATGAGTCCTATATTTAGATAAAAAAAAGCAGTACCGCAAGTGAACTGCAGAGCATGCAGAGATCCATATGTACTTTGCCACATTCCCTGTACCACTCCATTGCCCCTTATTTGCCCTCCTGCTGGTAGCTGATTTACCCTATTGCTTCTCGGGCGCAACCTGCAGACTGAAAGCCCAGAAGCCCTCTGAGCTGCTCTGGGAGGTCCCTGCCACCCGGAGCTGCTCACGTCCCTGGAAACATCTCCCCATTTACCGCAGCACCTTGTCAGCAGGACAGCTGTATTGGGTGATTTTAGCAAGCAGCTTCTTACCTACTATTTCAGAGCCAATGCACAAGGCTACATCCAAAATCCAGAGCGGGTGAAGGATGTCTGTGCAGCCCCAAGCCCTCGTCTTGGGAGCACCTGCGGAGGCAATAGTCCATACCCTGTCCCCCATAACTGCGCGGTGCCGGACACAGCGGGAGTCATCCTCTTTTGTGGGCAGCACCATGCAGGCAAATGCCTAAAGATAGACCAGCAAATTGGTTCAGCTGAAAACTAAGTCAAGAAAGGGCAAACATGTTAGTTTTCAGGCTCGTTCTGAAGTCACATAAAGGTGGCCCAAAGGATGAACCAGGGATAAGAAAACTTGACTTTTACTGGATTAATAAAGGGAACAATGCCGCAGTTCCCAGGCTTTCCTCCTCTCTGGAAGTGGGAGCTTTTCAGCACAACACACATCTCCCTTTCCCTTAACCCACCAGTTCACATTTCATTGTGTCTTTCCACGACCTTCAAGCTAAAGGTAATTTATATGAGCCTTAGGAGCATGGGAGCCACCTCGCTCCTTTGCCTTCTACCCAGAGGATGAAAAACTGTGCTGTACCCAGCACACACATTGTGAAGGCCATTTCAAGGAATGTGGAAGCACAACCATGACCCCCTGCCACTGCTTCCAACGATGTGGCACAGCCGGCTGGACCGCAGCAGGAGTCCTGGCACTGGAGTGCTCCGGCATGGCGCTCCCAAGGTGTGCTTCCAGTACCTCTAGCATTAGGATTTCAATATTTAGCGACAAAGGCAGAAGTCAAACACGATAACCATAGTTACCTTTCCTGGCAGTACGGATGAGAACATACTTTGTTGCACCTTTAAGCAAACCTGCTGATGCACATGAGGTTTGCTTCCCACCACAGTAGGTACTGCGATGTCTGCTCAGGATTACAGATGCCCTATTGCATGTCTTTCTTCCAACTGGAAATGAAAGGTGCTTATTTTTCATGGATGGTATGCATGCACATCCATTTGGCCCATGAAGGAAAACACAGGACCCTGCTTGTGATGGATAAGAAAAAGAAAATATAAGACTAGCAGGAGAAAGGGTAAAAAATATCCTCTGGAAAAAACAGGGGGGAATACTTTGTGCCTCTCTATCAGATGAAGTGCTCATACTAAGTTTTAATTCTAGCTGAGAGAGGTAATAATCACATTTCCTGTGAATCCCCTTCAGGCCCTGTCAGACAGTTACGAACACCTCAGTGGCAGCCACCCCCTTCACTTTACTTCTGTCAGAGAACAGATTTTAAGAATTAAACAAAACCTTAAAGGTTAAAAAAATAATCCAAGAGCCCTTCAGTTTCATTTGTATTTTAGACTTAAAAGAGTGATTTTTTTTGCTTGCTGTTCGGATCAATAGATTATTTCAGTAATAGAAATACTAATGTCCTTAAATCTATATTTTTTTTCCTGCAAATCACCAAAAAGTCTCTCCTGGATTAGGCCTCCCAACCAACTGATTTAGTTATGTGTCACAGGAGCGTCAGTCTCTCGTTTTTCTCTTTTCCTTGGCTGAAGGAAATGCTTATTGGTACTGTACTTTAATCCTGAGCCAATGGAAAGCAATGTTTCACCATTTATCTACCCCTGACAGATTTTTATGTAAACCGTTGCAAAGGGAAGGGATTCACATATGTTTTACCAACTCCACTAAAGTACAAATAAAAGGCATCCAAGGTTCAAAGAGTTAAATTACCCAACGGTTTCCCCTGCCGTGCTCGCCACCCACCCCAAGCCCCTCTCTTCTCTCTCAGGGCTATGCTTGATTTATGGTGTGATCCATCCCTGTTGGGAGTTGACAGTCACTTTCATTTTCTGGTATTTTTTTTTCCTTTCGCTGCCAAGGTCACCAGAGAGAGAGCCCTCCAAGTTTTCTGCATTCGTCCTCCTTCACCCTTCCACCGGCTTGGCCTCATGAATCATCCCGTCTTCACATTGAACTCCTGATGCTTCTCTTCCACCAAACTGCCCGACTTCCGCAATTTTTCTTCATTCTCACTAACAATTTGGTAATGAAATATTGATTTTTAGTTAGATTCAAATAGATGTTATTAAGTTTGCATTGATAAATCGTTCCCTTTCTCAGGCTGGAAGTACCTCAGTCAAATTCTAACTGTGCTTTCATACCTGGTGATGTATTAATTTGACATATTTGTCACTCAAGCTGCCTGGCTCAGAGTCAGAAGAGAGTGTCTGTCCTAATTGCTGCTACTTCACAGAGAAGGTGTAATTCTAGCTGATTTCTTCCAAGGATTTTAGCCCTAAAATAAGATGTTTGCAAATATTTTCCATGGGGTTTTTATTATGAAAACAAGTAAACATGCTTTTTTCCCAGAAGGGAGGTGTAGGCATTCAAAAAAAGCACTGGCCAATTAATCTTAAATGTTTTCAGTTAATTTTGCTAATTGAAGTATATTAAATACCAATGAATTTGCCATGGATTTGAAGACAAATAGTTCTTTTAACCCTCCTCAGTGAGAATTGCTGGATATATAAGATTTAAAAAAAACAGTTAAAAATTAACTGCTCCCTTAACTGGTTAAATGAAGTGACTATTCCCTGCACATGCCTGTTACAGTAAACCCTCTGTCAGAGTTGAAGGTGGGACACAGGCAACACAAGGCAGCAGAAACCGTGTCAGCATTGCATCATCTTTCACCTACACAGGGGATAAGTTTCCCGGTCCCAAGACTTCACCAAGGGCAAAAAATGTGATCACAGATAGAAATACAAATAAATTACATTGAAAGAGAGACATGCACTTGTGCCCCTGAAATACCCAGGCCTGGTTCTCCACCGTGGTACTACTTCAAAAATAGCTTCTGCTCAACCTCTCCATGCCCCCACTGCCGGCTGCGGCCAGCAGTGCCTGGTGGCAACTCACTGGGCAGAGTCCACGGAAATTCAACTCAAATCCAGCCAACAGAAGGGGAGGGAAGGACACACACATTCTTATTCTCACTCTGTGTACATCTCAAGTAACAATTAGTTTTAAATTACACACAACTCAGTCAAAAGTTTAAACGGAGGTTTGCAGATGCATCAGTTCAAAGACTTGAATTTCAGCCGGACCGCAACCTGAGCTGCCTTTTTGCATGTGTCATTCTGCACCTGTAAAAATTCCACCTTCCCAGTATCCATGCACCAGATACCAAAATACATCCTTCATACCATAGCTACAAAAATAAATCCCATGTTTACTGTGAATGGATAAAGCACAAGCATGATTCTTTACCCATTAAATTAAAAGCTACCTGCTGAAAAGTCAACCTCCAAAGAATATTTAAAAAAAGAAAAAAAGGAACAAAAAGAAGGAAAAAAAAAGGGGCCAGCAATGTGTTGCTATCTATCCTCTAACAGATTTCAAGAGACAGGCATTGATGAATAAAGCTCAATTGCTTCCTATGCTCCTCTGTCACACCTTTTTATTTACAAAATAATTTAGTATAAAAGAGGAGGTAATTCTTGGAAATTAGCTTTCAAAAGGTCAAATGAATTTAGCTGGTGCCAACTGAAAGTTGTTTTTTTTAAAAAAAAAATTCTACATAAGGAAATCTTTTACAAAACAACAAAACTTCAGTTTAAAGGAGTCAAAATATTTACTGCACAAGATTTTAACTTTTGGCATC
>Ga0181612_141685_pt1 | contig 14715 bp, 11 predicted proteins | sample HoacroProtozoa21_FD_119630 | JGI IMG/M metagenome (GOLD analysis project Ga0181612, IMG submission 119630) | Hoatzin crop microbial communities from Cojedes, Venezuel. Combined Assembly of Gp0051906, Gp0051904, Gp0051908 | reverse complement strand
TATATATAAAATATATATATATATATACAGTGAAAGTGAGCCACACTCATATATATGTTGAATCAGACTGGCATGACAGAGGATGTACCTCCCAAATGAAAACACATGGCCATGGAGGCCCAGCAGCCCAAGGTGAGAGGGAGGATGGGTAAAGGCAGAGCTGATGCCAACTCCCTGCCTGGTGGGCAGAGCTGCAGCTTCCCTCTGATTTGTCTGCGGGGGAAAGTTGGGAGTTTGGGAGTTAGCAGGCTCAAAGCCTGGGAGTTTGAACATGGAAAGGCTAAAGATGGTCAATTTTCTTTCTCCGGGAAAGCTTGCTAATACCTCATATAGCCATTTTGTTGTTGTTTTCTTTACCTCTGTTACTAATGAAAATAAGAAGCTGGTTACTTTGCACAGAATGGGCGGTGTAGGTTTTGGAGCCCTCAATGCATATGCCCATTTGGTCACCTTAAATGTTGCTGCAGCATTTGGCTGTTTCTCTCGGGGAACTAGTAAGCCATTGCTTCTTTTTTTTCAAATTATTTTTAGATTTATTTCTGAGAGCCCCATCTCTCCGTGGTGGGCAGTCTCCCTGTAGAAAGTACAGCACTTACAAATCGCCTAATAAAGTCTGAAGAGCACTCTGGGATTCGTTTGATAAGACGGGCTGTATAAATGAAAGGCTGTTAATTGTGCGGCTGGCTGCCACGTGCAGTTAATCCGCAGCGCAAAAGCACGGCGAAATGTGCTCTGTGAGCAGTTCCAATTCAGAAATAACCGGGAAGGAAAGAACAGAAGCTCAGGGCTACCTTTCGGCTCTGTGATTTACACCGCCCACGAGGATATCTCGCAATGTTGGCCGTGTATTTCTCAGCTCGTTGCCAATCCTCATGCCACCGCTGAACTTGATACTGAGGCTGGGACTTTGTAATTCTATCCAGAATGGCGCGGTGGTTCTCCTGGTTCACTCTCTGCAGCTCCTGCTTTTGTTTTTCTCCATTTAAACTGGAGGGGAAAAACGAATATGCAGAATCAAACTTTTCCACGCTTGTTCACGTTCCCATGCCTGGGAACCCAGAATGTGAAATATCTGTCAGTCTTGTGTCAGGGGAAAATTCGCCTAAGGTTTTATATCTGACCTACAGGGACTTGCTCCTCCTTGATCTGCATTATCTGGCCCTTGCAACCCAATCTTTTTGTCCTTCTTAAGAGGATAGTCTTTGTTCAGTATCTTCCGAATGCAGCCCTGCCTATATGAAGGTTTGGTACATTTTACAAGAGGAAAAATGGTAATTTTATCTTGGATTAATGCCAGCCTTCCAGTCTTGGAATTGCTGTAGTGCGGTACTGTAGGTGAGGGCATGGCCGGTGTCTGAGATGTTTAACAATCAGTTTCAGTTACTTCAGTTACAAATGTTTATACATTTGTTTTGCATACAAACCTGATGTACCAAGTTGGGAAGCATGAAGATAATAGAGAGAAGGATACTGCCTCCAAAGCCTTGGAAACTTTCTGTGATTTCTGAGACAATTTCCCAGAGAGCTGAGCTGATCTCATAGCAGTTTCCTGCCACCAAAAAAGGGAAGGACTTGCTTTTTTCCTTCCCCTGCTCATCTCCCCACTGCTCCCAGCTGTGTGGTCTTCTCCACCCCTTGCACCAGCCCTGGAATTCATCACTTTGCAGAAAGTGGCAGAAAAACTATCCAGGTTTGTTTGTTTTTGTTGGGTTAGCTTTCTGCTGCTGTCTCAAGTTTAATTAGCTAATGGAGAGGTTTGATGAAAACCAGAGCTGATCCAAAGAAAACAACAAGAGTTTGCCACTTGAACGGGGAAGGGAGAGAGGAAATGAAAAGGGGGCAGATGCTCTGCTCCTTCCGTATCTTGTGGAATCACGCCTTCAGCAGCGGAGTTAACTGATGCTGGCTGGTGGCTGCACTGATGAGGGTGTTCTTCACTAGTGAGAAGCCGTAAGTGCTATGGTGTGGATTTGCACAATGTGGACATGACCATCTCTGTTTCAGATAGCTTCTGTCTTCCTAAAGAACTGTGCAAGTGTCAGGATATTTGTGATGGTGACGTGTAGTGAGTTCTACCTAGGTCACTTGCACCTGAGCTGCGTTTTGCTGCCTGGAGACACTTTAGGGCCCGATGAGCAGTCAGTCTGTCATGAAGTAGTCTGTCTGTAAATGAACCACAGAGGGTAACAACCGCCACCTGAGTTATACAAACCATTCCCTTCACTTCAAAAGCCAGTCCCTGCTGTTGATTTGTTTTCTGTGCCCTATTCACAGTGTGAGTTTCCTCCTGAATCAAAAATATGTAAGGTTGTTCTCTCTAGTGATAAATCCTCAAGGCATATTTTGATTGGTCTCCTTTGGGCAGTAAATTACATTTTCACTTCTGCCTGTTTCCTGCTCCACTTTTTAATTTTAATGCTATTTTTCACTCTGTTTTTATTTCATCTCTAAGGTTTGGATCTGCCTCTTTCCGGTGGTGTCTGTAGGAACAACTGGCAAAGTCAGCAGCAATGACTCATTTAGCAGGAACAACAGCTTTGCTGGGACATAATAGGTTTGCTTCATTTATTGCCTTAAAGTAGGGCAATGTTCTCCCTCTTTTTTTTTTCCATTCCCTCAGTTATTAAACTGAAAAACTAATTTAAAGCCATCTAATCTTCAACAGAGGGTAGGACGAAAATGATCCAGCATTGGATTTCATGTGACAAGGCAAGCAAATGGCTTTCTGAAATGTTGATTATACCTTAGGCTGCCTTTTAAAATACGTGTCCTCACAGAGCAGTTTATCCTTAGCTATGCTTGTTACTGGGAAGGTAACTTGATGACTACGTAGAAACAGTGCTGCTGATGTTACCTTTTGGCCTTATAGTCATTTTTGTTGTCAGTTTGTCCCTTTTTTCTCATGATGCAGGACATCTTCTCCAGCAGCAAACGGTTGTCTCTTTCGATGGCAGAAAGTCGGTCTTCCTCCAACTTGCATACAGAAGGAATAAAAAAATGCATTTGTTTTCACAAGGCCAGAGCAAGCAGCAGTGATGAATCACGAATATCTAACGGTGTTCACAATTGCTGTCCCCTCTACAGAGAGTGTGACAGACACTGAGCAGGTAGAACTCTGTGCTAGTGTTGAGAGAACCCTTTGTTTCACCATTTTAATGGCGATGCAGCGAGAGAAAGCCCTTTGCAACGCTGTCAGTTTGACCCTGAAACACGTTCCTGGAACCACAGCAACAGCCTGCATAATTAGCAAATGCATTTCATCAGTGTAAGCAGAATTTCTATAAATATTTGTCAGTGTATTTTTCAGGATCATCATTATCTTTTGTGTCTCTAGCAGCCTTCATAGACTTTCATCAAAATCTAGGGTTGTGATGGACACTGTACAAACACATGATGGGACTTATCCAGGCTCCTCTGAAGTCAGTGGGAGTCTTTCTGTTACCTTCAGTGGGCTTTGGATCAAATGGTAATTTTTCCGTTGACTTCAGTGAGATTTGGATTACGTCCAGTTGCAGGCCATTTTTGTCCTGGAGGGGTTGCAGGCTAGTGTAAGAAGAGAAGCAACAACTGGGTGTAACGAACAAATGGAGAGAGATGTATGAGGCAGTATGAGCTAGTTATGTTCATTGTTAGCATGATTTTAAGCCTCTTTAAATTTGATTTTAAAATTGAAGATATTAATAATCTCAATCTCTGAAGTTAACTGTGTCAACAGTGGGATGAAAATTGAAGGAGTCCAGTGGAGGAGGGAGGATCTCTTTGGATATCTGGGACATTTTCTAATTTGTAAAAAATGTTGCTGTATTGTTTTTCAAAGAAAACAAATCCATGCTAAAAGTGTGTTTGTGGGAATTGGGAAGAAACTGGGGAGAGGTGAAGAGAAAATCTTATTTTCAAGGTTTTCTGAGTCCCAAGAATGCCTTCTCCAGCAAGGCTGAGTTGGAGGTAACCAGAGAGAGGCTGGGTGGAGGAAAGCAGGGAAAGAACACTTTTCGTAGCTGGGCTTCAACATGACCTTCTCAAAGCCCTCTCAGAATAGAATCACTGAAGAAATAGTCTTGTTTTGAGCGTATTAATTCACTTTTCTACTTTCACCTCTTTTTTTTCCACGTTTTATTCTAGGCACTCCAAAGATATTGCAAGTCCTGTATAAAAGAAATAGGAAATCCTGCTCATCCTGCTTGGATAGTTTTGGGTGGCTCATGTTAGAGCAGCAGGTTTCTGTATGGAATCTTGTGCATCTGTCTTGTTTGCCAGGGTTTGTAACCAAAGCAGGTCAGATGCTGGTCACACTGTGGTTTAAAGGTACCTGAAACTGGTGCATTAGGTAAGCCCACTGGGTTCTGAATAACCCTGAGGAGAATGATTGTAAAGAAGAAAGGATAACTAGAAGATTGCAATGTTAGAGGGTTGGGTGTGTTTTTTCTTTCTTTCTGTAGCAGTTTGGAAAGGAGGAGGATGAGAAAGAGACTGGGACCACAGTCTGACTTCCAAGTATCAGGACCTGTAGTTCAAATGAACGTGCCAAAGAGTAGTGCATTCCTGCTCGTGGGGTTTTTGTTAACCTGGGTGGGGTGTTATGCAATGTTTCATTCTCAAAGGAACTTTAGGAGTGTTATTTTTACAGTAATAGGAAAAAATTAACGACAGCAATTGAATCCACATCCTAATATAGCATATGATTTTATGCATGGAGGAGAAATGAATTGTTTTGCTAGTGAAAGGATTTTAGGGTGCCTGGGGATTATTACATTGCACAGTGACATGATAAACAATTTTAAGGAAATTAATTCTGAAGTCCTTACATGGGCTACGCTCCCATTGCCTGAGGGACATTGTGTTGGAAATTAAGTCTTTGACAGGGTTTAGCTGCACGTATTTTCTGCTGTGCTCACATTTGGGTTTTTTTTAATTGTTGTTGTTTCCTTTTAGTGAGCAGAGTTAATTAGGTAACAATTTATTTTCCACTCTCATCTTTTAATAAAAATTTGCCTCTTGGGAGCAGTAAGATTTTGAAGGATAACTGCCAGTCAAGGCTACCCATTGTTATTTCTTGTGCTTTGAATATGTTAACATCCTATTATTCAGTTCATTGCTCTGTGTGTATCTTGGTGATTGTGCTATTCTTGTTATTTGCGATGGTTTTTTCGTGGTTGTACAGAAGTACCTTTTAGGAGGCTGCTTGAACACTTTAGCTCTTGTTAATCTGAAGCGCTCTGATTTCATCAATAATCATAAAGATGTAATAAGTTTTTTAATGTGGCTGGGAGTGTGCTATTCATGAATCCTGATAGTCCTGTTGCAACAATCACTGTACAGAGGGGAAAAAAAAAAGCCCTGAAAGTGACCATCTGGTAGTCTCTTTTGAGAGGAGACGTGAAGGTAAGTGTGTTAGCGCTCAGTGAAAGGACCAATACTATACCTTCAGCTTCCCTAACTTCGGGTGAAGGTGGCCATATGTTGCAGGGGCACTTGTGTCCACTAATGGTTTTGCTGCCTGGATCTGTAACAGAAATGAAATGTTTATCCATTTTTGTTGGAAATACCCTTGCATATCATTATGGGAAATCTTTTAATTCTCGTGTTCTGTTTTGTTAGCCAGCAATAACACGATTAAACATATGATTCATTATATCAGCAAAGCCAGACTTGCCCAGCAGAAGAATAGTGGGAAATGAAAATGTTAAAGGCAGTCGTTCTGAAGTCTGCTGGAGATGCAAAGTGCTCTTTATGTTGGAGAAATGTAAAAATACATACAGTCCAGTTATGGTGGTGTTGATGTTACGATACAGGAAAGACTGTCTAAGAGAGGGCGAGCAGGTTTTATTAGGCATCCAGCAGAAATAAAAAGGCTAATGTGAGAAAGCCCTAGGTACTCCTAAGCTGTGCCAGGTCTTCCAAAAGGATGCACATTTAGGATGCTGCCAGAAAGAGGTAAGCAGTACTGGAAAAGGACTTGTGTTGAAAGTATTCCCAGGCCTCTTCTTAGTGCTTCAGAACAATCATCAAAAGCAAATCGTGGCTCTAATTATTCTGTTGGAGTTGATAGTTTCGTGGCACGATAATATTTATCTCCATGTTGACCTAAATAGCCATGCAATATATGAGGAAGAAGAATAATCTCTGGACTGAAGAAACCCCATGGAAGAAAAACTGGTAACAGGGAGCGGAGCAAGACAGGATTTAGAGGGAAGACCACTCTCTCTTACACTGGGGTCCTGCAGGGAGTGAGACCAGATCGGTTAAAACAACAACACCATGATTTTTGTCATGAAATACATGTGATAAAACGTTCTCCCTCTGTCATACCTCATACTTGAACTGTTCCATCCCAGGCTAGCTCAGGCTATTTGGAACCATTTATCAGTGATATAGAAAGAAGAGACAAATACTTGCTATTTTAAAAAAAAGAGGTTGCCAAGTAAGAGCAGCAGGCACAGCACCAACACAACCCGCACGCAGCAGGGCATGACCAAAGAACTGCCTGAGTCAGCAGAAGTCTTCCACATCTCTTTTTGTAGCAGCTTTGTGATGAGCCGAGGACCAGGCTTGAATCCCTGATGGCAGATGTGTCATACATACTACCTAGACAGGTTCCTTGCTTTTATAACAGGGCAAATCATTCATAGGATTGACTGGCACAATGTTTAGTTTTTTCTAGCTTTGTCTGAAATTCACTTGGACTGCTCAGCTGCTTCTGAAAACGTTCAGCTGCATTTTGGTGGCAGTCTTCTCTGAAGAGGTGGGATCCTGGAAGGGGATAATTGCTCTCAACTCCAGCTGATTTCAGGGAAAGAGGAGAGCACTCAGTGCAGTGGGATCTGTAAAGGACTAAGTAACTGTTGTTTATGGGATAGCAGAACTAAACTTGTAAATCTCAGGGGTTTGGTGGGTTTGGCTTCTGGTGCTGCTGTTTCCTCTGCTTCTTCAGGTGCTCTAAATTATCACACTATTAAGTTATTTTAAAATAGCTTTAAGAAGACATGCAATTTGTAAAAGAGGTTTGTTATTGTATCAGCGGAAATCACCGCTGTGAAGAATAAAAGGTGATATTTATGCAAACTTTGATTTTAATTTATAGATATGCAAACTGTTTCAAACTTTAACAACAAAAGGTGGGTTTAGAAATGACATTTCTTCTGTGAAATTTGTATCAATATGATTTCATATTCTGGAAAGTGTTATGATTAATTTCCCTTCTGTCCTTATATCCACAATGGTAAAAGGTAAAACCTAGTATTTTTTAAGCCCACCCTAATCTCTATTGTGACTCTTTCCAGAGCCATGGTGCTTTTGGAGCCATTTTATATTTAATTCTATGCAGAATGTTGCGGAGAGGAGATGTAAATCTGTTTTTTTCCACTGTTCCTTTCTTCCATTAAGAAAATAACAAAATTATTCAGATTGGAGGTATTTGCTCTTGTGCACATAGAAACATGCTGACATCTTTTTCTACCTTTGCATCACGGAGAAAATTCTAACTTATTCCTAATCATTGCCAGCTTTTTAGTGGTCTTCTCCAAGAAGTGCACCTTTTTTTTTTTTTAATATGTTAACTTTTTTCCTTCCTCGCTCACTATTTTTCCCATTTCTCTCTTGCTCTGATCTGTTTTTTGAGCTCCTTCGATGCAAAGCCTGCACATCACCAGGCAGAGGCCCTTAGAGCCTTTTCTCAGAGCGATTCCTGTCTCTCTTGGCAGAGCAAAAGCCTGTGCCACATGTGGGCTGCATCACTCAGGACAACCTGCCGAATTGCCCCACTGCCTTCAGTTACCCCAGCGCAGGTGCCGCTGCTCTGGCAGCTGGTGCAACCATATTCAACTATATTCACTGTAGCAAACCTGAATTCGTGCCAGCAGAAGGCATGGTGAAATTTCTGGGCAATGACCATGGGAATTCAGGAGTGTGCCAGCATGATAACACTGGGGCACATGAAAAGACCGCTCTTTGGCCATTGGAGACCTTGTTAGTCACTACTTGAGCCGTGTGTGAACCCTGTAATAACAAACAAAATTCTGTACCTTCTAAGCCATCCAACATGACAGTTACTCTTTCTCTCAATATGCGCTCAGGAATTAACACTCGTGTTTAATCCAAGAGCAGTTGAGTCGTGGGAAATGATTTGTCCTCTATAAATACGTTTCTTCACTATATATCATGATGATATCTAACCTCTATTCTTGGCCTCTGAATGCCTTGGGACATATATATGAAGCACTCTGTACACTGAACAAAGGAGAGTTCTCTATGCACAGCGGATGCCGAGAGTATTCCAGCTACACTAATATCAGTTCCCTGCTTTAAAAGAGCCACTGTTTAAATAGCCAATGCTTATACACAATAGTAAGCCTCTCGAGATTAATTCACACAGAAGAAAATTTATTTATTTCAATATTGTCAGTTTGGTTAGAAAAATATGTCAAATTCAATTCTCTACCTCATCTTTAACTTTTTTCCACCTGCAAGTCAAATTATCAGAACAATGGAAGGAAGGAAGGAAGGAAGGAATGAAGGAAGATATTTTTATACAGTTAATGAAACAGACCCAGTCTGGAAATAATGAAGAACTATTTCTTCGTATTAAGGCTAATTATATTGTGATACAATCTTCCTAAGGTAGCAATATAGTTGAATCATCGCTGATGGTATTCACTGCTTAGGGATTTTCAAGAGAGAGTGGTCCTACATTATTACTGATTTGGAGCAGATGACTGACCAAATCTTCTTAGCTTCTAAATTTGCTCAACATCATTATGAGAACTCTAAATGTACACAAAAGCTGTATCTATATTTGCTGGATATTCTTAAAACGTGTCTCTTGTACCTTACTGCTGATCAGTGGCTTTCATAACAGTATTAAGAATGAGTAGAGAGATGCTGAAGCCTTTTTGGGTAGGCTTATTCTTTCATGAAGGCCTCTGCTCTTTATCAAACAGTTGTACCTACCCTTTTCTTGTGTTCTTCATACTTTGCTTTGTCCCATTTTAGATGAAGGTATTTGTTGCCACATGGTAAAACTGGCTGGTAGGCTCGATGCATCTTGTACAAAATAGATCATCTCTGAATCTGGGCTTTTTCAAAAAAAAAAGAAAGGTATGAGTAATACCAGTCTGAGCCTTTCCTAAACCAAAGCCCTGGAGACTTGTGGTATGTTTGTAGCCGGTCACGTGGGGGTTGTCATGGCATCACCGCTCAGAAAAAGAATGAATAGCTGGTGGTAGCATTTCAAACAATACCTTCAACGAATAGCAAACGAACTGAATGTTATAGCAATGCATTCCAACGAGTATTTTATTCATATATAAAATAGATTACCAATTATACTTCACTAGCCAGACCTACCTCCTGCTGATGAAGGAAAGACAGTGGTGTAAGCTACTAATAATGCTTTGCACACTACGGTAAATATGCAAAGGACTGTATAATGGGCTATATTTGCTGAGCCTTGAATTGAACGGCATGCCTCAGTAATGCTCCGAGCAAACCCACAGTGGGAGGTGTCATCTTTCACACTGCAATAACTTGTTTAAAACATTTTTTTTCATTGATAAGTATGCACTTTCCAAAAGCCACAGTAAATATGTTTATAGCAAAACAGTTCTGGTTTTTAATAGCATTTTCACTTTATCTGCATGCCATCTGATTGCTCATGAGTTACGGAAAGCTCAAACAGACATGCAAAAGCCAGTTATTTACCAAGTTGACCACTGGTTCTCATGCAGGGCCACCGTGGCTTTCACTCTTCACAGGCAACATTTGGCAGGGAGATGAATGGCAAAGGTTTTTTCTCAGGCCCACCCAAAAATGGAAAAGCTGCTTGTGCTCATTCGAGTTCAACTTGGCCTCCTCCAAAGCTGGGCCTGAGCTGACACAGTTCACTTGATGGTTCTGTCCTTGTGGTGCAGAGCACCCTGAAGCTGGGTCCAGCAGACTGCCAAAGGATTTTGCTTTCCCAGTAAGGCCTGTAGCTCCTAAGAAGTAGTTTCTAGGAGTAATTCCTAAGGAATTGCATCTTGCAGCTTTTAAACAGGCAGGATAACGCACATTCTATAAAAGCACTGGGAAGTAAGGAGGAAACCTATGGCTGTCAGTGCCAAAATTCACTAACCGGAATGGGTTTGTACAGGGACAAACCAGGGGATATTCCATTTTAGCACGAGGCTGTTTGTGCAGGTTCTTACGTGGAGTCTCATGTGGGTGCAGGGGAATAGTAACACATATATCACACAACTAGCCAGAATCAGGGCCAGTCCTCTCTTGAATCTGTATCTTGATTAACTTTTGCATTTGAGTAGTGAAGTAAGGTTGGATATAGGGGTTTGTGATTTTCATTACAGTTGGTGTGAAATGGTGCTTAAAGAACAGAAGCAGACATAAAATTAAAACCTTGATGCATGCTAATTTTGAGCTGTAAGGCAAATACTCTTATTTTCAGACAAATGATGGAAGGAATTGAAGAGTCATTTTTTCAGCTGCTTGGGTTCTTGTTATTTTCCTGTTAATGTAACGGGAAGATGTGGAGAATGTCAGTAAAAATAATAAAGAGTACAGAGTTGAAACGCATTTCTTTAAATGTATATAAAATCTAACTGTGCACACTAATACAATTGTATTTTGTTCTTGAACAAATAGAAATGCTGAGGCTCTCATTTGCTTGGCAGGGTCTTGACCTCAGCCCTTTAAATGCTACATGTGTAATGATCTGTTATGGACGGATCCAAAGGGCACCATTATCATTCTCTTTTCATTGATTTTGATGAAGCTCTTAAAATATACGGAAAACTTAGCCTCTTACATTGATTGAAACGAGGCCCAATAAGAAATTGACATCATTTGGAATTGTTTCCCAGCTGCTTCTGAATTAAAATTTGAGACAGAAGGGAAGTGGCTTTCAACTTCCTCTGTGGTTGCCTGTTCTCACTCTGCCCTCAGAAACCATGGACCATATGTGCGTTCATTCTAAAATGGGGTTTGGGTGGATTTTTGTTGTTGCTGATTTTGTTTCGTTTTGTGGTAAGGAAAGCAAAACTCAACAGTTTCAAAATTGGCTGTCTTTGTGTCGAGCTACATAAGGTCCAGCAGGTCCTTTCTGTCAGAAGATGGTGCTGGAAGACAGGAACAGCAGGTCCTACCTCTTTTTCTAATTTCGTGGTCTAAATTTACCACTACCACAGGGGATTCTTCAGAGTAGCATTTCACCGTTCAGTCAAAGCATCTCATGAAGCGTCCTTAACAAACCAGAGGACTGGACCTACTACCTCTGCAAGATAAAGCAGATATTTATGAAACATTTATTCTGTAGATTATACACTTTGATGAAGTGACAGCCATGGGAATTTCCATGTTATGTGCAGAAAGACTTGCATATAATTCTTGATAGCAAAAGGTACTTGCTGAAGAACAGATGGCAAACACTTGCTGAAGAACAGATGAGAAATAAGTAGATAATGAACATAAGAATTTTTTTTAAAATGCATTTTGCACTATATATCAAGATCTGTATCCATTCAGATTTCACACAAAGCAGAGAGAATTGTTTTGTGCAGCATAAAAGCAAGGTGGTCAATACCAGACTACTTTTTTAATGTGGCAATCTTGGAGTTTGCTGAGCTTCTTTTCTGAGATCTTGGCACCCCACAGCTCTCATAGGTTTCTGGGTTTGGTTTTTTGTCTCTTTTTTGTTTTGGTCTGGTTTTTGAGGAAGCCTGTTCATATAATATATAGAGCTGTAAGATCTGTGGCTGGTATTGCTGCTATGAATTTGAATCTTGAATTACTTCCCCCTTGAACTATGTTGCAAGGTTAGTGAGTTGCTGCCCTTTCCTCTCCCACCATCTTTGCCAGAAGAAGAGCTGGGGCTGGCTTAGGAGCTGCCAGCTACAGCAGCTGCTTACGCTTATGGCCCAGTTAGTTACAGAGTAAGTTGATGAACGTGCTGCTTCTCCAACTGCACTTCCAATATAGAACATGGTTTTGGACGTGCTGCTGCTCACTGTGACCAGAAGTGCCTTTTCTGCCATTTGCTTTTGCTGTGAACTTTGTATATATAGTAAGAAAATGTAAGAGACAGTGTACATTTTCTAAAGCTTTAAAGGTTTTCTGTATGTGTGAAGAGGCAAAGAAGTCCTATTTTTTTTCTGTCAGCTTTCATGGTGATTTTAAAGTCATGGCAATTCTTCGCCTTACTCTATGAAGTGATTGACTGACTTTGGGCACATGCACAGACTGAATTGAAGGATTGGAGTCACTTCTGGGTGTGCTTGAGGATCAAGACCAGTCTCCTTTCATTCACTGCCTGTCCCTGGATGGGCATTTGGAGATGCTGAGAGAAGCCAATTTTTTTTTTTTCTCCTGTCGGTTCAGTATGTTACATGATAGGATCTAACGCTGTGACTTTGACCCCGCAAACACACCCCGTTATCATATAACTCACAAGCAAACCACCCCACTGAGTAGCTGAAGAGTCCATCTGTAGTCAGGGGGATAAAAAAAGCAGCTGGAAGCCCTGCTGGGGTGAGCGGGACCCGCCTGTCTGTGCACGCAGCATACCTACCCGCTTCCATCGAAGGGCTGCCGGCAGTCACGCGGGGTGCGTCTTCGGGCGTACGCGTGCAGCAGAGCAAGCAAAGCCTTCCCAGCGTGGCACGGGCGCTTGCTGCACCGGGCGATGCAGAGGGAAGGGGACGTGAGGGCTATGGCTCCCACCGCAATACAAAAACAGGTTTACCAGATGCTTCCTTTAGACTTGACCCTTTCTGGAAGCTTTGAGCAGGAATTAATTTTTGGCTGGGGGTAAAAAAAAGGTTGTTTCCCACTTATTGTCTGAGAAATTGAGAGAAGGGAAAGGGGGTGGGAAGAGAGGAAGAGGAAGGGAAAAACACTGCCATAATTGTGTGGAGTTTTATTTATATATACATATCTACATATACAATAAATCTTTTGGACAATGTTTGGTAAGATCCAGGATTTCCTTGATCTACAGCTAAAATTTCAGGTAGAGTAGTGCTGATAACTGATTTTCCTCAGTGGTTTTAACGTGGAAGGAGGGCACAGAGGGAGAGGAGAGGACTGTTGGGTAATTGACCGAGCTTCTGCATTGAGGTCTGTTTGCTTGTGCAGTAGTCCTTCGCTTTCTGAGGAAAGGTGGTCTTGCAGCATGGGCCCTACGGAGTATGTACACAGAGATAAGGCCAGGGACCTGTCCCCCACCTCTGCCAGAGGAGGGGAGCGCTTTCTGGGTCATCCCAGAAGGCCCTGGAGAAGGTAACTGGGAGCAGGTTGTTGCTGCTGCAAAGCTGGTCCATAGCTGGAGGCCAGCAAGCACTGGGGCGGAGGGCTGGGTGAACTGGCCCAGTGGGGCCATCTGCTCCAGGGCGAGGGTCCGCATCCAGCCACAAGCCCCGTCTCCACAAGGAACTCGACCTTTTCCTGGACACAAATGTGACTGCAGCCACGGCTGCAGCGAAGATGAGGAGATTTCTGGTGTGTGCAGGCAGGGGGTGTTGCTGATCCTTTGGCAGTTTTTTGATTCGTGGGTCTCTTCTTTGCATCAAATCCTTGTCAGGCTTTAGAAGAGCAAATCTCAGCCTACTCGTCAACGTGAGGCACAGCTAAATTTGTGGCTGGAGTGAGGGCAACTTGCCAGTGCCGGCAAGGCCCACCTTGCTCGAAGAGAGGTGGTAGCCTTCCTAAGCATGGCACAGAGGAGAAGACAGAGGGGCCTGAAACACGGCGAGGTCTGACCCCCTAAGAACAGGTGGAAGCAGGTGCCAATGTTAATTCTTGCTAATGTGTTGCTCAGTGGTTTAGATTTGCTGTATTGCTTTCATTATTTCTTCCTGCTACAAACACCTGATTGCTTTATAATGGCTAATCACAACTTATAATTTTATTAGGTCCTTGGATGTGTATTCTCTTTTTCTCTATCTTTCTCCACTCCATCCCACAAACCTGGCTGACCTTCAGAAATCTCATATGTATCCTCATCTTCATTTTTCGTTTTCCTTCTTTGACCTCAGAAATAATTGAAAGGTACCCAGAGAAAGGCACTGTTTCTCTGAACACAAGCACTATTTAAATGTGAACCCTGGGCTCTTCATCTAAACCTGCTGGGCACACAGAAGTCGGCTGCTTAAGGGCCTGGGTATGATTTTTGGAAAAAAAAAAAGGTCTGAAACTCTGATCTAGTTATACCTGTCTCTCTCTCCCCACTGGCCTGGGGAGACCTGTCAACTGCAAAATTACACCAATACAATTAGTCCTGTCATCGGCCAGTTAGTCAGATGCAATAAGCCAGCACGCTGACAAGAACTGCCAGTCTTACCTGTGCGTCCTGCTACCATTCAGCCTGTTCCACACCAGCGAGAGCGGAAGGCGAGTCTTGCAGTGCTGCCTTCCGATTTACCCTCTGGCTTACTTGGATTACTTACTCTGGTCTGCTGGCACAGAGGCAGCAAGTTGCAAGGTTCTGGCGCTCTGAGAAATACCTCATCCAAACCCTCTTGCCTTATTTTTTTTTTTTTTTAAGAGCAGATGTCTTGGACAGGCAGGTTTTGTTCTCCTTGAGGGTTTTATGGGCCACCATAAAGCCAGAACGGTCAATCTCTGCAGATGAGACTCAAAGCCAGTGCTAGACTATATGAGGTAGAGGAAGAAATCCTTTGCAGGGATAGCACAGGGAACCTGTAATTGTGCCGTTTCCAGCAGAGCAGCAAG
>Ga0181612_180603_pt1 | contig 14716 bp, 9 predicted proteins | sample HoacroProtozoa21_FD_119630 | JGI IMG/M metagenome (GOLD analysis project Ga0181612, IMG submission 119630) | Hoatzin crop microbial communities from Cojedes, Venezuel. Combined Assembly of Gp0051906, Gp0051904, Gp0051908 | reverse complement strand
TTCTTGCTCACTCGCTCTATTCCTTCCTCCCGCCCCACGGCCAGTTGAATATTTAATTATTTATACCAAGTGGAACAACAACAGGAGAGATTGAGACACACTGCGTGCACCTGCTCTTTCATTCATATTTTGCATCATAATAAAAATTTCAAAAGCTTGACTCTTTTAGGACAAAGGATCATTTTCTGGCCAGTCATATACATTATGTGACAAAGGAGAAAAGAAAATGGTCACAGCATTCATAATAGTGCAGTTCAGCTTCTTCATAGCTGTTTGTAACAATATGCACTTACAAATACATGTAAAATATGGCATATCTTAGGAAAGAAGAAAAACCAAAATTAAGCACTAATGCATGGGGAAAAAAAAAGTCCTAGTTTCCCATGACTGAGCACTACATAATTCTCATTCTCATTTCAACAATTACCAGCCCAAGAGTAGTATGCTACTTTTCAAATATTAGGCATAGTTTTAAGTGTAGCAGAAATACTAAAATACAAGTATGTTCAATTAAGTATACTTCAAAGAATCCACAAATAGAAGGGGAAGGACTGCTGCATTAGTGCAGATTTAAAGCACAATTATACATTATACTAAACAGCAAAAAGGTAGAGCGATGCATTATAATTCTTCTGCAGTCCTAGTGATGATTTAGAAAGCTTTTTGAATTCAATTCATGCTTAGGCAAAAGAGAAGTTTAAATATCAACAGCTCTGCAGTGATACAGCAACACAGCATAAATGTTGGTTTTGCTGAATATACGAAGACATAATTAAAAGCCCAGTTTCTGGGTATTCCTTAAATGTTGTCTTTAGTCTACCTTACGGTCATTCATATGGATCTCTAGTGCTTTATACCATTCTATATGCCATTTGGGCTTCTTGCCTTTCATGTAAAAACAAAATCAACCTCCTTCATCCAAAATATGGAACAAGTAACCAATTTCCTCAAACTGTGTTCGAAGAGGAGAAACTGGGTTTCAATATTTGTGAGATTAAAATAACACAGAAAAATCAATGTGGTCTTACTAGCACAGTATTGAACAACAGATCTGGATGCAGGTATAAGTAAGTTTCCTGGACTCAGCAAGGAGAATATTCTCCTATCAGGCCATGAAGTGTGAGCAAGGCAGAGCTCCCTTTTTGCTGATAGGTATCTCTCTTCTCCTATCCCATGTCCCACTGGCTCCACTGAAATTCAATATGACCAAGATTTACACCTCTGGAGTCTGCAGAAATGCTTTTCAGGAAAGTGAGCCCACCTTTTGGCTTTTCAAGCCAAGAACTCAATTTCATCGATTGCTTGATTTATGGTGCAAAACCACTTATTGCAATTTACACAGCCAGTGCCCTCACTCTTCCTTGGTCTATGAAAACCATTGTTTAAGTAACAGTGACAGTCCTTTCTTGCCATGGAGATTAGTATCTTGCTGTTCCCTATTTAAAAGCAAAGACTAAGGCTATCAAGAGGAGTAACAGGATAAGACAAAGAATTCAAAACCGTATATCAAGAAAAACTACCATTGCACGCTTGTCAGTGTCCAGCCAAAGTTTTTCTACCTTTAATAAACTTATACATAAACTTACATAAACTGAGACAAAGCACTTTCTCTCTAACATGTTGCAATCCCACATGTATACTGACATAATGTGATGTGCAACATGAAGCTCACCAAAGCGGTACTTCTATATTACTCTATGAAATACTTCTTTCCCTTTCAGTGAAAGAACCAATACAATGTCTCACACACGCTGAACCTTCTCCCCCCACCCCTTTTTTTAAGATGCATTTGACAAGCAGCCAGCTTAAGCAGCTGAAGTCCTTTCTCGAGTGGCAGGCAAATAGATAAAAGCTCCCCACCTGGAAAAGCTGGGCAAGATTTTACAAGGTACCGCATCGCAGTTCCATTCTAAAGGGACTAAGGACAGGATTGCAAAAGGTGGGTTGTAGATTGATGAAGAAAGAATTAGGAAAACCAAACTTTCCTGTGTGAGAAAAAATACAAGAATGCATGATATGTCTAATTACAGCTAAGGCATACGCATGTGGAAGTGTATAACTGATACCTGAGTAGCTTGTTCCACGTTGCAGATACCTGAACAGCAACACTAATGTAACCTTTAAGGCTCTAACCTCTGTGACCAGTAATGGTAGATCGTATGTTCTTTTCTGCTCAACCCTGAATTTACCAAAAACTTCCTCCCAAATTCTTCAGTCCTTCCACCAGCATTTAGCCCCAGTGCACACACTTACAAGTTACCCAGCCTCTCTGAATACCCACAGCATATCAGCTCCTACAGGAAAACAAGTCAAAGAACTACCACTGACATTGCTGACAGCTGCCTGCAATACATTATAACACGTGATGATAATGCCATTTTATGCAGGGCATCAGCTTTCCCACACCTACAGAGCGCTGCTGAGGAGTTATTTGCTGGCGTTTTCCTCGCCACAGGACACACAACCTTCTCCTTCAGTGGTGACGCAACCTTCACACCCCAGCACAGAGACACAAGGCTGGCAAACATGCAGCCCAGCAACTGACCCCGAACTCAAACACTGGCAACAGCACTACAGCATTTCAAAAACACAAATGGAGAATAATTTATTATATAGATAAGGAGCAGTAGATGGCACTCTTCACTCTGCCTTAGCACCGAGCAGGATCTCAGCAGGGGGCACTCTGTAATTAGAGGTAACTTTTGGTGCATATCTAAACCCAAACGCCAGCCACTTAGAGCCATAAACAGTCTTGCAATGTTTTTCCACAAAGAAAAATACTTATCTCAACATTGTAATCATGTACAGCATCACAGCCATAATTTCCTATGATTGTTCATGTGCTAGGTTCAAATCATTCTGCACAGAGGTGTTGAAGAACTACTGCTCCGTCTCCCAGAGGAGGTACTTGAGGGATGGGTGACCTCTGCGAAATGACCAGCTCTGCTGGTCTACGTACAGCAAGCTGTGGGTGGCTACCTATGGAGAAGGATCATTTTTCCTATCAGAACTGGATGGTAACTGGAAGAAGACCAAAAGTAGAAGGAAGTGCAAGAAAAAACAACAGGAAACTGGTCGGCTAGGAAAGCTGGAACAAGCATTACCTCAACAAAATTAAACAGAGAGACAGACTGACTAATTTGTGGTATCTCTGTTTGTTTTGTCTTGTGACATGAAAGCAGACTATGGAAAAGTGACGCACGCTTACTCAACAGATCTGCTTCCTAGGGCTGAGCCTGCATGTTCTGTCCCTACTGAAGCAGAAAGAAGTAGTTCTTCATATTTTTATTCAGGGATTGCATTCAATCATTTTTGCTATAGAAAAATTATTTTCACTATAAGGTGCTATACCACACTAAAAGGATTTTACGTACCTTTGTGAATTGTTTATGTCTATGCACAAAACCTCCTCATCAAACAACAGCCTTGATTCACACTGAAAAAAACAATGCCACCTGACTTGCACAGCAGTCATCCAAAACTACAATTCCTTGCCTTATTCTCCCACATTTCGCTTGCTCTCCACCCAGAAAACCAAGACAGCTCAAATCCCACACTTCTCAGACTGCATGTTAGCTTCCACTAGTGTTCATTCAAATGCATAACGTGCCCAGAAGGCTGATGGGATGTCAGCAGGCTGGGATGCAGGAACAGCGGTGGCAGGGGAGAGATTGAGTAACAAGGGCTGAGCAGGTCAGGAGTTTCCATTCATCTCAGTTGTGGCACAAACTCACAGATGGTCTCCTGGGCAGCCTGGTTTGAGGGCTTTATAAATCATAATGGTAGTTGCTCAGAAATATTCCTGTGAAACATGTTTCTGGGAGAAAATGCCAATTTATCACTACTAAAACGTTCTGAGGGTATGTACATTAATTCTGTAAAAATGGTGAAGGAATGCCACCTGACCAACAGATTTCCAATGGAAATCTCAGTTGCCAGCTAGCTTGCCTGCTTGTAACCTACATTTACGTGTGATTGCTTGCTCCATGGCAATCCTGTTCCTGAGCCATCAGCGCTGGGACATACGGACTGCCTGCACCCATCAGGTGCGTGTGCTGCCATGTAGTTCATAAAACTACCCAGTCATCCCCCACCCTGCACTAGTAGGGTCCCATACAGCTCACAGAGCCTTACAAAGACTCAGAGAACAAAGGCAAAACAGCATATCAAACATTGAAAGAAAACTAAATCTGTGAGAAATGTGGGGTGTCTGCTCCCACAGACCTCCTGGGTGGTGGGGAAATATCTCCTATATTCACGAACAAGAGGTGTGCCTAAGCATTTCCTTTAGGAAGATTAGCTTCATCAAGTAGTCACAAGAAAAAATAAGGCTCATGTTGCACAGTAGCACAAAGTTCAGTTTTTCTAGTATTCACCAGAAGAGTTGCTAGGACAATTTTCCAGTTGTTTTCTTTTTCTTTCTTTCTTTTCTTTTTTCTTTCTTTTCTTTTTCCTTTTTTTTTTTCCTCCTCTCAAATAGAAATAAAGAAAAAAATAATTTAAAAAGAGTCACAGTTTAAACACCTGAGTGTGGAATTATTTCTGTGAATTTACCATACTGAAAAATAATATTTCAAAAACATCAGAATGCCAAAATCAAATCTTAGGCTGCACAGTTAGAAAAGAAAAAAAAGGAAAAAAGACCATAACCAACCAAACACTACCACTTTCAAATGCCAAATACAGTGTAGAACTCAAGATCAGAAGTGACCGTCTCTGACAAGCCCACTCAGTGACAAAAGGTTTCAGATATGACTCTGTTGCTACATGCTGCCTAGTAATTGATTTGAGAATGAAACCTGCTAATGCAATGATGGTGAAGGGAACTGCTGAACTCTTCAGTGTAGCTCACAGCATTTAGAGGAATCCTGAGATGAAAAGAAAAGGCAGCAAGCGCAAAACTGTTGAATAAAATGTTCTAAAGAGACCAAAAAAATGGTATGAGGAAATGACTTCAAAATAAAGTGAGATGTCTTTATATAAATGTTTGATTACTACATGAGTGCATTGCAGAAACCGAGTCTTCTCCCTCCCTTATTGGTTTTCCTTTGCAAAAGCAAAGCCATAGCTATTGTTACGCTGTCAATCTAGATCTATTTATATACTGGCCAAAAGCTCTTCTCTGTACTGGTGTCCTTTCACCCACTCAGAATAAATCTACCTCCTTACGAAGAGGTAGATTAGCTACTATTATGATAGCTCTAAAACTGAGAACCATATATTACAAGCTAAAGTCTGTTTCCGCATAGACACCAAAATAAATCCAGTGATTTACTGAATTCACTTTGGACTCGCGAGAGGGTAAATCTGTCTCCACGTCACTTACAGTAACATTTTCAATGGTGACATAACATAGAAAGTTGGAAGTCTAAATTAACATGAAATTGAACTGAGAAGTCTGAATTATGAGTGAGAAGTGTAAGATTAGAGAAATCTACATTATGTAAATGCACATATGAACTGGTCTTCATTTTTCCAGCTTGCCAGAGAACTAATCACAAAAACATAACAATGCAAGATTACGCTTGAGTTTCTTCACTCTCGGGGAGAAACAAGGACATTTGCTGAAATCTCAAGTCAGACACACCACAAAAATTACTGTCGTTTATGTACATTTATAAGATTTTTTTTTTCTTCTCAAAAAACCCCAATCCTAACAATTACAGTGAACCCAATGAAACTGGAACTACAAAAAAATTAAGCAGTTTATATTGCTATACAGCTAGCATGTTGGTTTAGGTTTTTCTGAAGGTAATCTGCTCCTATTCTGCACTCATTTGGGATGTGATACATATTGGAGCCATTGGGCATTTTTTTATTGATTTCAACAGATTTTGTATCAAGCTCTTAGTAAAGCCTATTATTGGGCATCTTTGTGACTCAGATGGAAAAAAAATAATGAGTTTAACTACTAAATCCTCTAAATCAATGTCTTCCATCCTTTCCTATTTTGTTTACTTTCATTTTTGAAGCTGCATTGCAAATGCTTGGTCAACCTTTGCCTAGCATGAAATTGAAAGAAAAGCTCACAGTATCAGAAGGAAAATGTAGACAGTCAGACTTTGAAAAGTATTTTTCAAGACAACTTCTCACAGGAGGACTAAACACCCAATCTAATTAATATCTGCTCATTTTTAGTTCATTTACTAGTATCCTAACATAACTGCATGAAACAGAACATCAAATTTCACTTTGGTAAATGTCTAAGAAGCCACACTGCATGCAAGTGTCCAACACTTCTCTTTGTTCTTCTGTGACAAAACTGGGATCTTGCATATCTGTATTTCTCTATTTTGTTGAAAGGTATCAGTAAAAACACCCTCCTATTGGCATCCTACAGGTTTTGCTGTGCTAGTGGCTGAGGGAGGAATGCAGATTCTCTTTTCAATGTCAATTCACTTTGGCTGAGACAAACTTGAACAAGAGGAGGGGAGCACAACAAGTGGTCCCTATCTTTCTGCTTGGAAAAGAAACTTTCCACCTTTGGCTGCCACGGTGAGAGCTGACCCGGCAGATTTGGAGAATGACTTCGATAAGCCAGCTAACAGAGCTTGAAAATGCTCCCAGTACTTGCACTGAAGCAGATTATTTGCGCACAGGCTTCACACTTTCCATGCAAGAAAGAAGAGATGGGGAATAAGAAGGGTTCCTTACCACCATGGTACCGTCCCCTTCTCCCTGGAGGGGAGGCAATCCACAAATAGGCCTTTGGCATGTGAAAACTGCTGTTTCCTTCCTAGCTCTACATAAATTCATTGGAAAAGGTGGGGAGAGAGTTGTAGAAGAAATTCTCAGAAAATCATACAAACCAGGAGCAAACAGGAATTTGTGACAGGGCCCTAGAAGTAATGGAGAGATCTGGGAATAAAATATGCTTAATGTATTCCTCTGTTCCCTTTCGTATATTTAAATAGAGGGCTAGAGAAGGAACCACTGTAATAAACCAGCCTGACCTCCCTGTGCAACAGAGACCACAAGCCCTGCCAGAAATCATTCCTGCTTGAGTTACAGCTTTTTTTCCTAAGGGGAGAAGCAGGAGGAGGACTCCACAACAAAATCCTTGCACAGCTTCAGCTTCCCCATGAAGCACTGGATCCCACAGCACGCTCTTCACCAGCTCTTGCTATGTTTCTACAGTGTCAATACAAGCAGATGACATTCCAGTCCTTTAAACAGCAGAAGAAAGGTCAGCCTTTGCCTTTACTGCTGTCCAGAGTAGTACACCATTGACTAACACTAATGTGTTCGTTTATTTTTTAAGCAAGCTGAGCAGGTCTTAGCCCACAGTTTCCACTCTCATTGCAAGCAGACCATTGCTTTAGGACTACTGTGGTCTGAACTACTTTCAAAGCCTTTAACCCAGTTCTAATTTTGCTGTGAGTATATCTTTAAAAAGAAAAATTGTTATGATGACAGCTAAAGAAAGCTGAAGCCTCTGGAGCCACCGTCATGTGTTCACATCAGGAAACTGACCACTGTTGTTAAAAATTAAATGTTTGACATGAACTAAAGTCACAGAAAAATATGATTCAGTCTTTCAGCAAGCACTGTTTATGAAAGCTTGAAAGAGCTGAAAGCCCAATATGATTTATATCCAGGGAGCTGGTATGCAACTTTAAACATGTTCTTTTTTCAAGTTCATCTTGTCATCCATAGATAAATATAGATTAGCACAAACCAAAATAAATGGGTGGGTACCAAAATCCACAAAACAACTAACCATAATGGAAGTTCTTGTCCTTCTATTCAATAGCAAAACCAGCATATACTTGGTTTAAATAGCTGGTTGGGGTAAAATGAGTATTATTGGAGAGGAACACTTAGCCAGTATGATCCAAACAAGTCAAAAAATAGCCAGAGTACAACCACATAAAATAAAACACTGACCAGATTTAAGTATAATTGGTCACCCTCCCAGGTTTTCAGATTCCTATTATTACAGCTTAGGAGGCTCTGTAATGTACCTTTGGAAAAAGTCAAGTGGTTTCACTGGGTTTCTAACCTTTGCACTTCAGTAAGACGATCCACTGAGAATGTTACTGTATGAGACTAAAAAAAAAAATTAGAGCCCACTTTACTCACAGAGGCACAGCAGACACTTACGTGACTGTTTATCATCCCCAGTGTCTCCAACTCTGTTTGTTTAACATCTCCACATTATGAAGGCAACATGAGGGCAATGCTAACTTTACGTGTGCCACTACAACAAACTATCCTATTTTCGGCATAAAAATAGTATTTAAATAAATATTTGTGCTATGTCATTGGGAAATGAAGGCTAGACAGCATCCCACTGTGTTTGCAGGACGAGCAAATCCAGTGATTTGACCACAGGTCCCCAAGAACACTTGCTTGGGATAGCGAGGAGGATTATTTAGCAATGTTACATAACACAGCAGGCTAAATGGGTGCTTTGTATACAGGAACAAGTTCAGTAGTATTTCCTCTTGAATTTCCACTTGAATTTTCTTTAGTCACCCTTTTCAAACCTCTGCAGCCTGTGCTGTTCTGACCCTCTCAGATGATACACCTGAATTCCTCCCACCGAGCACCAAACCCTGGGCAGCTTTCCTCTTGTCGGGAAGGACTGGGTGCCCTGCAGCCCTGCGACCACGAGGAGGACATCAGCAGTGACCTGCCATAGGGCACTGCTATAGCCAGCCACACAGTGCCTACTAGGTTAGCTCTCACAAGCATCTTCATGATTTAAGAAACAGGGCACGTAACACACTAGTGACATTTCCTATTGCAATATTTACAAAATGGTTACATGTATATCTAGAGAGAAGCCCTACAAAACATTGCAAAGATCCAGAATCTTTCAGAACTAGGGAGCATGAGACACAGCAGTAAACACCTGAAGTTACCGTATGCACACACTAATGCGTACACATTCAGTAATTTGTTCATGAGACTACCGCTGTTTTGAAGAGAGAAAGAAAATCATATACGATTGTCCCCATTGTTTTTCCCTGGTCCTTAACCTCTGCCTGTCTCCTTTTCCTTCTCACTGCTTGTAAGATCCTCTAGGAAGGATTCTCTCTTTGATGTTTAGAAAGGGCCTCACAAATCACAGCCACTAAATAAGCACATATTAAATGGCATCCCAATTTTGAATCCCAAGGGACGGGAAAGTGCAATTCAAACAGCTGCTTTTTTCGTTCATGCATCTCCAAAGGTCAACCATGAGCTTGAATGTATAATACATAATCTGTCTGTGCTCATCAAAGGAGAAGTCCAATCTCCAGTTATTTTAGGGAGAAAAGAAACCGGTCTGGCTAACACCTACTAAGATGACCTGCGGGTAGTAAAACTGGTGTCAGAAGCAATGGGGGTGATGGTCAGTTTTTTAACTAATCTTTGTAACAGTTGAATTACTCGATGCTTAGGTTTGAAACTCTCAGGCAACAAGCAATATATAATCTTTGACTCCAGGAAAGCAGACTTCAAAGGAATACTGTTTCCTTAGACAAGTGACTGAAATTTTGTAATGTACAGAATCTCACAATTAAACATAAAAGCCATGATAATTCTAAGTCAATTTATAATACGTCTTTGTTTTGCAGTTTCTTTTAAATAATGAGCGTGTAAATCATTATTAATAAGATGAAGACATTTAAAACATTTGTATGAAATGTTTACATTTATAACAAAATTTAAAATACATCATCACTTGAAATGGCAGGAACAGTTTACTAGTAGAGCGTAAACACACTGCTACTGAATTTATGAACGCACATTTAACACAGTATATTTGATTTCTGTTTTAAAGTTTTAGTTCCTACTGAACCAGATGGGAAATTGCAAATTAAAATAATTCATGCTGCATCTGAAGGAGGAATGTAGTATATTCTCTGTACAGAATGAAGTATATGTAATTCACAGCCATTTTAATGTGGCATGAACAATTTACAGAAAAATGTAGTCCTGGAAAATGTATAATTAAGAATACAAACGGGCAGATCAGTAGTGTGGCAAAATGTATGCTGTGTAATATAGTACTGATACATAGGGATATTTAAATTAATACTTTGTAAACCTTTAAAAAAATTACCCTGACTGATATAAGCAAGTCATTCATCCAGAATTTATCAGCAAACAGATTTGAGTGAGTGAAATCAAGTCGATAATGTGAAAGATTATTCTTCCTGTTAGCACATCAACGTATCTCTGAAATCCAGTCCCAGGCAGGCCTGGTCACCACAGTCCAGCTATTTTTCTTTCCTCAAACGAAAGTTTATATACGACAAACACTGCCTCCTTTCCTAGACAAAATTTTTATTCTATCCATGTTGTCAGTCTCAGAAAGGACAAGAAGAGTAACTAATCCACAGATTCCATTCTCTCTAATAAGGAAAGTAGAATGGACAAAAGCAGTTCAAGAAGATGGTCAAAGATTGCTTCCTGCCACCATAACTGTATGTGCTGGGTGATTCAGGAAGACATTTGGCATGGGCTGACAAATATTCAAACCGATAACATCTAATAGTGCCATTGTTTCTCAATAGTTTGATATCTTGCTCACATTTTGGTGTTTCAGCTGCTTGACAACTACCTTAATACCCAGACAGATTTCTTCACATCACTTAAGCAGTTTAGTGAACAAACTGTAGGAATTAAAAAAACCAGTTCTCTTCCTGGCTTTAGACATTGAAATAGCCCTAGTGACATTAACTGGATTGGAGTTTACCTTGAAGGTCACAGGCTGTTGGTTACATATTTGCAGAGCTGTCAGAAGTACTGGTCAGACTCTCAGACACAAAACCAAAGTCTAAGAACAGAGACTGACCTCACAGTAATTAAGTGGCAGGTTTGATTGGTAAAATGATGCATTAACATGCTTACTTATAGTTTTAATAAATGGGAAAAGAAAATTGTAGCAAGCATTCTGGAACAGCATGCCACATGAGTTGTGATTGTCAAGGGTTAAAAAACAGATGTAACATGAGGGGAAAAAAGTGGATAAAGGCTATATATTATCAGATAACTCAAGAAGTGGCAAAGAAAGATTTAGAAGTAGAACATAAAACCAGCTGAGGGTAATTTACCCATTGAAGAAGTGTCAAACACGCTGGGGACTGCTTCCATTTTTGATCAAAGCTTTCTTGGGTCATAGTGCCCATAAAATATAACTGGATGACGTTTCAGCTCTCTCCACGATACGCATATTCCTTTTCTGTAGTAAAGAGCACATTTTGTCTGCTAGGGGAAGACCCTTGTATTTTGAACAGCCAAGGGACTTCAGACATACTTACACAGACTGATAGCATAATCTCTTGTTTAGCTAGACTATACAGTCACAGACAGTTTGCCTTGAACAAACGACATGTGAACAGTTTGCTCTGCATGTGAAAGTACTGTCACATCCCAAACCTGAAACCTGCAAGTATAGAAGAATACAGAGAAATCTGATAGATTGAGATGCCAGAGGACATTTTGGATGTATGAACTCAACTCTTGCCTATACTACATGAAGAACGTCATATTGGGTCCCTAATTAAATAAAATATCTCTCCTGAATGCATCAGGCTGAAAAAGGAAATTCGGATTATAAATCTGGTCAATTTGGGGAGGAAACGGTAGAAATCCTACTGAGGGTTGTACCTTAAATGATGGTTTGAGACCCCAAGCAGCAGTTCTGTTGAGCACTGCACTATACACAGCAGAATCTGGCTTCCAGCATACAAACTGACACGCTAATAAATCCATAGAAAAAAAAAACCAAACATCCAAACATGAAAGCTGGTACATAAATAATTTAATCATATTGCCTGGTTTTAAACACAAAGTCCTACTACTGCATAAACATAAGAGTTCAACTTTTAAAAGAAAATTGTTTTCCTAATCTTTTTAATTCAAACAAACATGTGAACAGCAATTTACTCTATTTAAAGATTATTCCTTATCATAGACTTCCAATCAGCTTCAGACAGAGCTTCACTATGGACCAGTTCTAATTCTTTAGCATGGAGTTTTGCCATTGCCCCAGAAGCCAAAATCTTTGTCTTTGTTACCTAATACTGTTCGGGCTAAAGTCTTACCCGAAGTTTCTACCACTGAAGTCAAGAACAAACCTCTGATCAACCATGAAAGCTGGAGTAAGGACTCTGGGCTTCGCTTGTTTGTTTGTTCTTTAATCATCATGTCTTCAAATTAATATGTTGTTGAGTACTGTACACAGGATACTAATCTCTTAATTCAATTAGATGCTATGATTCCACTTCCTTTTAAGTTTCAAACACCACATTTAAAACGTATTTTTTAAAAAACAACCAAAAATCCAAGAGCTTGAGAATCTTCCATTAATGTAAACTCTCTGTTTATAAAGAACATACGAGAGGGTTTATTTTTCTTCACTCCATCACGCGTTCGACTAAATGCGCCATCAGTAAAGCTGGTATGTTGAGTACTAACAACGAAGCATGGAAAGGTTTACTGGTCAGTACCGCTACAAGGTGAGCCTCACAAAGTGAGAAATATCTCCTGGCAATGGAGTATTCTAAGGTTATTGGCAGTAAATGGGTATTCACAACTGCTAGCTAAATTATTTTTAAATTTAATGTGCTGGACAGAGTGGGCAATTGGCCAAATTCTTCTCTCAGCAACACAAATGTAATTCTGAAGTGACTCCATTGACCTGAGCACTGAAGTAGAAATGTGAATCTACATCTACCTTAAATGTCAGATCCTACAAGTAAACAGGGTCAAGACATGTCAACACACAGATGGAATATTGTCAAACAACCTCTAAACTTGTGAAGGAAGATGTGTTGGTACCTGTATAGTTGTCACTTTCTGAGCATATCTCTTTAGAGGCTTTATCTGTTTGATGTCCACTTGGGCCCAAACATTCCCCTTGCCTTAGTTATAGTGCAAGAAGCCCCAAGAGACATTTCTACTCATGAGAGACTAAAGCACAGGACTTGTTCCACTCATCCCTTTTGATGTCCCCTAAGTCTTCTTTAGGTTATACTTCTGAAGACTGCTATTATCCTCCCTCACACTCAGATGGGTAAGCTGCTCTTGTAAACAGACCCTGTTCCTTTTCCATAAGGATGAGGTTTCTCACCAAAGATCTGTTTTCTCAACTACTTAAGCCAGCAAACGCCCTTGGAATTGAAATTTTGTAGGAAATTAACACACCAGTAAGTCTGCTCCTAGACTTGAGACAGAGTAACCACAGGGAGGCACAGGGACCTCTTCGGCTGCATCCCAGATGGAATGCCTGTTCTTTCCAGGCACTGGGATGTTTGCAAGGGAGGGAAGCAAGCCTTGCAGGTCTTTCAGGTGAGGTGATGTAAGACTCATTTTGAGACAATTTAATAAACTTCAGAGCTCATTTGCTCCCAGAAGGATTGCCTCTATCTGAACGGTTTGCTTGGTTCTAGTCCTTGTAAAAGCAATTCTGACCTATGATCCCCACCAAATATGTTTAAATAGTTTGGACAGACAGTCTAAAATATGGGAAAAATTTCTGACTGGATCTGTGGTGAAGATGAACTGAATTTATGCTTTATGTGATGTTAGGTGGCAGTATGCCGCTATGTTAAAGATCTGATATGTCTTCCAGTGCTCCAGGAACATTTGGGATATTAACGCTGGAGCTTCAGTCAGATTACAAATTTCCATTCTACTGACCTACATTATTGCTGCAGTCTTAATTCCTGTGGTAGGCTTTGTTTCCGGTCCCAAGCTTCCGTTTTTCTGAACGGACAACCTGAGAGACTTCATTACAGGGTAGTGATTTGAAAGTACCTCATTAAGTATATAAAGCACTTCACAATCCTTTCAATTAAATTAAAATATATGTCAGATGCTACTAGTCAATACAGGTACTTAGAAGATACAAAAGAAGAAAATGTCAGAAAATTCTCTTAAACTGTAAACATGCTTTGTTCAAGTTAATAGCGCAATTTGCAAAAAAATACCAATTTTTGTCCTTATCTATTAAGTAAGCCACTGCAAAATACCAAGAAATACTAATAAAACACACAATCCATCAACACTGAGGAGCTAGTCTTCTTACATATGATGAATGCTTCACTTCTCCACACTAAGTTAAAAACACTCACATGAAGCAACTTAAATTTTGCTCAGTCTCTGTCTCATAGCAGTGCTTCAGTATTTTTCTTACCTTTGGCTCTGCATATATATGTGACAATAGGATCAGGCCTTGTAAACTGAGCTCTCCTTTATTTCCACTTTCCAAAAGCCACTAAACTTTGAATGAACTAAGACAGCAGGATCAATTCTGCTGTGCTCTAATTTTAACACCTGAAAATAGCAATAATCAGTACAACTGAATAATCCATTATTTTTAATTAAAAATCAAATATCTATCAAATTCTATCATTGAAATACTCCTTAGATAAGAGAAAGATACACAAATGGATCTTCTAAGACTGATATCTTATAAATAGATGTAGGTATATGTAAATGTAATTTATGTAATTTGTTGGCCTTCTACAACAGGGTTACAGGATTGGTGGATAAGAGAATGTCATCTACCGGACTTCAGCAAAGCATTTGACACTGTCCTGTACAATATCCTTGTCTCTAAATTGCAGAGACATGGATTCGACGAATGGACCACTCAGTGGATAAGGAATTGGCTGGATGGTTGCAATCAAAGAGTTGTGGTCTACGGCTCAATGTGGAGACCACTGACGAATGGCATTCCTCAGGGGTCAGTATTGGGACCGGTGCTGCTTAACAT
>Ga0181612_166912_pt1 | contig 14716 bp, 8 predicted proteins | sample HoacroProtozoa21_FD_119630 | JGI IMG/M metagenome (GOLD analysis project Ga0181612, IMG submission 119630) | Hoatzin crop microbial communities from Cojedes, Venezuel. Combined Assembly of Gp0051906, Gp0051904, Gp0051908 | reverse complement strand
GTTTAGCTGCTTTATCCTAGTATGGTCTCAAGTGTGTACCCAGGATCGTATGCAGATTATGCACCATGTGAGAGTTTTCATGTTGATTTCTTCCTAGTGGTAGATGGCAAGGGGAACTTGGAAGAACAGTAATGGGCTGTTTTTCTCTAAGAAAGAAGCAAAATTGAATGTTTTATCTAGATTAATTAAATATTTAGCTCAGAAGTTCTGTATGTAAGATATTCTATTGAAGAAATGGTAATTAAGGAAGCTAAAGTCTTTTGATTTGATCTTTATAATGGCAAAATAATTTAAATACTGTCTTCTGAGAGAAAAGAAAGACATGTAATTGAAGAAGTTAACTCTAACACTTTGATTGCAGATAAAAGGAATGTCCATTGATCAGGCTCTTGCTCAGTTGGAATTTAATGATAAAAAGGGAGCAAAGGTGATCAAAGAGGTATGTAGTAGTACTTAACACCCCTTGTTTCAACAAAACTTTGAAATCAATACTTGTCGCCGGAAGTTTGGAGATGTTTTTATTTCTATGTTTTTGTGTGTTTGTTAAGCCTGTTGGGAGCACAGTCAAACAACATATTTTTGTAGCAGTCGTGTAACGTAACTTCTGAATATGCAGAGGTCACTTGTGCTGGCTGTTTTAACTTGCAATGATAATACGTTACATGTGGGTACCCTCTCTAACAATGGTTGGTGTGTGATTCATGGTAAATAATGCAGAATCCTTGTCACCAATGGCTGCTACATCTGTGTGCTTTGGTTTTTAAAATCGCACAAGATGCAGGATATCAAGGACAGGACTGAGTTCTGTAAAGGCGTGGAAACTTTGCATACACTGTAGTTGTTAGGAGTCTCAAATTACTTGTTTTCTTGGCCAAAGCGTTGATTTCTGGCATAATAATGACAAAGTATCATCCTCTACTAGCTGAAAGTATTGAATGGCCTAAGTTAATTTTGCCCACCTTAGGATTTGTTTCTAGTCCTATGCCTAATTAGACAAAGGTCCGTGGATGGAAGGCTGACAAATGCTGGTGGAAACCATATTTTCCACTCCCTTTCCTCCCCCCAAAAATGTGATGAAGTTGTGCTTGAAGCTTTTCAGTCTGTATGCGAAGAACATACTTATGTAAAAGATATCTACGGTTTAGCAGTTTTGATCTCTATAGAATAGTTTTTCTCTAGCTGACTTAAATTTGCAATTTCGTCCTTGTTATCTAGAGATAAGAAATAGTACTGCTTAAATTCCTACTCAGTATTTCCATTTCTTTTCCTTTTTTTACAGGTTCTGTTAGAAGCTCAGGAAATCGCAGTAAGAAATCACAATGTGGAATTCAAATCAAATTTACATATAGGTACATTTTTTCTTATTTTAGTGCAGAAAAATGTCATCCTACCTTAAGAAAAAGTTTTATCCTTAATAAAGTTTTGTTACTTTAGATCAGCAGAAGTGAACAGAGGGTAGTTTCTGGTAATCTTATCTTTACCAAAACGTGAAAGGCGTGTTCTTCTGACTTGCAGCACAACTGAAATTAGTGTGTTTGTTGAGCCTTCAGCCATCAGTTTGTTATCGTTGGTGTCTGACCGGTGTTCATCTGGCATCTGCTAGATACATTGTGTTTAAGATGCATTCATCTGAGAGTGGAATTTCTGCTCCCTGTGTCAACAGCAGGTCCCAAAGAGTAAGATGCTTGATGTGATTATGAAAGACCAGACAATAAGAAGCAAACTGTTACTACTTTTTTACTGCTGCCAGTAAACATAAACACTGGAAGCTTTATCCGTGCTAGTACTACTAACTAGCTTTGCAGGATCAGAATCTAAACTTCTGTTAGAAACAGTATAAAAGTGGATTAATATTGGCAATAGACTTTTTAATAAAAAGGCTTTGTTATAGATGATTACAGAATAAGCTTGTAATAACTACTGCGCTTTCTTGCCTAGAAAATATTAGACAAATGTTCACTTGTAGGTGTTTTTAGGCCCGAAGAAAAAAATGCCCACTTTGCCAAATATGGTGTAATTATTGTTAAGCTGATCTCATAAGCTTGAAGTAACCTGGACTGTAGAGTAGATTTGATTAGAATTCTTTGGAGCCTTCCAGGCTTCTGCCAGAAGAAGGTTTATCTGCCTAGTGCAGGACTGGATGTGTAGATAATGAAAATACCTATGATGAATGGAATAAAGGGAGAAAGGAGGGAGGATGAAGTCTGTAAGACTTCTACAGGAATTCACACATTTTCACTGAAAAGCGGTGGAGTTAATACCACCATCAGAAGAGCTATATAATCAAGTAGCTGCTCAGTGTAGCTTCCTTTGGATTTGTCCTTTGCTATATATTTATCTTTACATGCATGCTTTCTAAATTCACCTTTTTGGTGCTCCTGAAGAGTGTTTAATTCAGTTAATGGATTCCTCTATAGCAGTAATCTGCTAAATGTAATAGAAGAAAGACGGAGGAGAGAATCCCGAGTAGAATTAGCTTTTCATATGCAGTCATGAGAAATACACTGGCAAGACAGTGTTTCAGTTGCAGATATGTAGTCGTTCATTCTTGACTGAGTCGTCTTCTCTCCCCTCCCGCCTTTTTCCTTCAGCTGAGTCAGTGGCGGGCAAAGGCCACTATGTGAAGCGGATTCGTTACCATGGCAAAGGCATGTTTGGCATCATGAATATCGTCAGGTGCCATTACTTTGTGAAGTTGGTGGAAGGTCCTCCTCCTCCTCCAGAGCCACCAAGGACTGGTTTTGACCAAGCAAAAGAATATGTGCAGCAGCTGCGAAGTAGAACCCTTGTTAATACACTGTGACAAACTTTCGTGACTGTATAGATATTTCTTGTTTGACAATGTAGTTGTATAAAAGAATAATTAAAATCATGTTTTAGTTATGTCTCTGGTGCTGCTGGAGATGGATGATGCAAGAATGATCACAAGCTGTTTTCTTAATTGTCAAGCCATAGGTAAGGAAAAACCTTGGAAAAGTGGTAACAGATGTTACTTTTTGTGAGTTACTTGGACGACAGCATTCAAGCTCTACTCTGGACTATCAAATCTAGAACATACAGCACCATTATAAAACTTGTAAGGATCTGTGTTGTCCTCAAATTCATGTGGCTGTCTTTGTTATGTATGGTTGGGTCTTTTGTTGTGAAAATATGTGCTTCATGGTCACATTGCAAGATCAAGACTTGGACTAAAATTACTAAAATTTGACATCTTAAAGTTGCTACAACAGTGGAACAAAACAAGAAACAATAATAGAGGTTATCGGGCATCAATTTATGGTTTCTTTATCTGGGCCGTAATGCTCCTTCCCTACAGCCTCTGTTGTGCATCTTAGGCATTGTCTCTGGGAGTGGGGAATAAAATAATCATTTAAAGTTTGGGTTTTGACAGAGTCGGTAGGTGGCAATGTTTGGTTTGTCAGAGAGGGAAGTGGCAGTGAAAACTTACAGCATGTTGAAAACTCTTCTCAGTTCTGACCATGGCATTAACAGTCTGATGTGCGCGTGGAGTTCAGGCTGTTCTCTGTGGAAGCTTGATGTGGGTAACAGGCACAATATGGAGAAGCGCTTGTTGTGGTGAAGAATGAGCTAGTTGTTCTGCACTGTCTGGAAATAAATTGCTTTTGTAATGTTGAGGCCAGTAAAATGCTCAGTGGATTTAATAGGGAATGACTTGTTGCGTGTACAAATCAGGCTTTCAGTGCTCCGGAAAAAATCCCATTTTTATCATTACTTTGAAGAGAAGAAGGGTGAGGTCAACAGGGAGAATCTTGTTTCACCCAGTCAAGCTTTCAAGTCAGATGGCCAGATATCATGAACGTCACCATAAAAAAAGAAAATGGGTAGTTGCTTGTTTATGCAAATGTCTGATACTTAGACCTTTCTTTTCCATTCTGGGAACATTAGAGTGGGAGATAGATTGCTGACGTCATTTGGATCTTTTTACCACACCAGCTAGTGGTAGCCTTTCTTACATATGTTTACTTTGGCCGGTACTAGAAAGATGGCAAGGGAACAGTTCCTATAAGGAAACAAAGTATCGTTACTGTCTTAATGAAGGTGGCATACAGTGGTTTCTTTTGGATACCAAAGAAAGGATCTCATGGTCTTAAAGAGTGTTAGCACATTCTGAAGTTACACGAGTAGTGCATGCATGGCTGGGTACCATTAGTGGGTGCTTACTTGCAGTCTGTTTTTCTGCAGTGCACTGGAAGATGCAGTACTTGCTTTAAAGCCACAATTCAGTAACTTTTGTCTGCAAGATGTGTTCCTGATAAAATTCTCTATCTCTGTAGTCTCTGATGTGTGTTTGAAGAACTGTTTCTGGTGTGCTATGATAAACAGCTGTGCTTTGCTCTGCCAGCTGCCGTTAAACTCTTACAAGTTGTAGCAAACTTGAATGCCTTAATCTTTTTGAGGGCCGGTGATCTGGGAGAAGACTAAGGAATGTCAAAATAATCCAAGCTTAATAAGCACTTGTCATCTAAACAAGTAAAACCTGTCTTCCAGGTGTTTTGTTCCAGTACCTGTTTCTCGTGCAGGCTGTAGATTTCCCTTCAGATCCCTTCTAGCCCCCCAGACAAGGTTGTATCCTTATAGGTATCATTGCTCTAGTTATGAAACTGCAGACAAGGGGAGAAATGAGAACGTGGCTGATGTCTTTTCCAGCTTCTTTATGATGCAGCAGATGGCCCTGACATTCCTTTAAACGAACAGACCTGGGCTTTAAAATTTTTTAGTCAAAAAGTGAGGCTATTGCTTGTCATTCGTGTTTTCTTTCTCAAAACAGTAAGTGGGAAGACTCTTTTTTGACATGCTTTTCAGCATTCCTCTTGTCCCTTAGTACTCTTCTGCCTTCTTAAAGATGTGTAACGTGTAGTGGATCTTTATGGTGTTGGCTAAGAAAGCTCCACAGCCATCCATGGCTGTAACAATACAATGGGAGGATATTTGGTGAGATGAGGGCCTTGAACTGGCCTGATCCCTGCCTTCCACTGGTGGGACGGTAGGAGTGTCTGAAGTGATTCTGTGATAGGTGCATCAGAACATTGGTATGGGAACCTGCCTGAACCTTTTTAAAATTCAGTAAGATCTAATGACAAAGCTTTATGCTGTCCAGTTCTACATGTAAATAAAATTTGGGTTTTTTGATTCTGCTCTGCTTTCTTGGTAATTAGTACCCCTACACTTCAGTTAGATATTTGATACAGATTCAGACAGAAAATTCCATGATAACTGCAACATGTCTTTAGCAGAAGATGATCATTTATTATTGTGACCTCCAATAAAAGAATGTTCTTAAATGAGCCGTCACCAGAAGGCAGAGGCACCTAGGCCTCTACTTGGTGCTAATTTTGTTAGTAACGTCTGGGGGCACTGTAAACTCACCACTTGTGTATGTATGTGCTGATGTTACAGAAACTGGAGAAGGAGCAAGTATGCGTGAAGGTGTAGTAAGGCTTCAGGGAAATCTGAAGAGCGAAGAACTGGAAGCTGTGCTCAGCAATGTGAGATTTAATTGAGGAAAACTTAAAAACCTGCTGTTGGTCTTATTCATAAATGTTTTAAAGTGTCCAGTGAGAAAGTCGAAGTACTTTTGCCAGACAGCCTGATGTCTTTTTGCATGTGGCTGGTTTTTTTCCTTTTTAAAACTCCTGGGTAGTTATTGAGGAGGTAGTTCACGAAAGGTGGAGTAAGGAAGGACTCATAGTTACAAAGTGATCATTAGCCTCTTTAAAAACATGGAAGATAAACGTGACTGTGATTGACAAGGACTGGACAGTTAGGGAACTCTGGTTCTGGTCAGGTCTGTACTGGGAATTGCTGTGGCTGGCATTAGGGCTCAGATGGTACCTGGGCACAGACAGGCATGTTCTGCCCAGTGCTTCAGCTGTGTCACTCTACCTGGCATGAGCTTGACTAGGCCAAGGTCACGCAGCACAGATGTTCCAATTGCCCCGTTTGCACGAAGGGGAGGTGTGTAACAGTACTGCCGCCTCCGCATTGCAGAGTTGCTTGGGAAATCCTTCAGTCGCTGGAGTGAAGGAACAATAGGAATCACTGTTTGCTTTCTGCCAGTCGCTGTGAAAATCCGCTGCTGGGATTCTGGAAATCATTTGCGAACAGAAGTCTCCTTTAAATAAAAATAAGGGTACTTCTAATATCCTCAATGAGCCATAGAAACAAAGTGTGACGTTCTTTTACAGTCCTGCTGAAAATGCCCCTGTTTCTACCTTTTCAGAAAATAAGTCTTTATTGCTGAATGATGTTTATCCAGCTGCACTTCATCCATGTAATTTAAAATAATTACTAATGAAACAAAATAAGAGACTAATACCAATAATAATCACACAAGTTGCTGTTTGCTGGAGCCTTACCTAGGGAAAGCAACTTGAAAGGAGGGAAAAGTTTCAGGAAATGACTTTTGAGTACTTAGACTGAAGTAAGGAACAAGATATCTTTTGGGAGTACTCGGCAAATGCAAAGCTAACTTTATTTGCTCTGTAACATCAACACTCTCTTCTTGTTTCAAGGAAGTTGTACGCTAATACAGAGGGCAGGCTGCCACTGAAGAGAACGAGCCAAGGAGAGGGTAACTTTACATTGGGAAAATTAGGCATCCACCTCAGAGTATCAGCTGAGGAAATCAATCTGAAAGTCTGTGTAATACACCTGAACAGAGCATTCTTGAAACCAAAGGCGAAACGTGTGGCAGAGCGTCTGAATAACTACTGCATCTGTGGGTGCTGCTTCTGTGTATTGCACAGCAGTACAGCCATCAAGTCTTGTGTGGTAAAATGAATTTGTCATATATGAACTTAGATTTACTCCGTTTTTCTTTCTCCAAAAACAATGAAATGGAGGCTTAAACAATATTTGTATTTGCATGATATCTTTATTTTAAATTAACTTGGAGCTGGGACCGTTGTCAACACTGCATCAAGTCACCTGTGTCTCTGTCTAACAATACTGGAAATCCAGCCACCTCAGGTAGCCTGCACTAGTGCTGTGCTACTCTGCCTGTGAAAACTTCTTGCAAAGCCCTGCCCGAGCCTCCCAAGCTGTAGTCTGTTGTCCTTTTCCTTTGTTCTGTTACCTGGTGCTACCAAGAAGGGGTTGACTCTGTCATGTTGATAGCAACTTTCATGTTGCTGTCGATCACCCTGCTAACCATCTTTTTTGTCAGGATGAACAAACTGTCTTCAACCTCTCCTCATAAATCTAGTTCTCTAGCCCTTGTGCTGTGCCCTCACCAGCCTCCCCACCTCTGTTGCAGTGGGGGACCTAAAACTAGACGCCATGTTCCAGGTACAGCTTCACCAGCACTGATGAGAGAGAGGTAACTTCCCCTGGTCTGCTGGCCACGCTTTTAATGGAGCCAAATACACGATTTGCTGTAGCTGCGATGAGAGCATGTTGTTGGCTTGCATTCAGCCTGATGTTCATGCGAGTCCCAGGCCCTTTTTGGGTCGCTCATCAGAATTGCGGTAAGTTCCTGTGGCACCTGTGTTCCAGCTCTCATTGCTTTTCTGTATACACTAATGAGGACTCCGTTACCACTAAAAAATTGTTCTCTTATGTGGATGATAAATTTTCTTTCGTTGCTGAAAAGCTTCAAAACAGTTTTCTGGCTTCTGTTATTAATGAAACTCTTAGGCTAGCTAAGAGTGGAGTAAAAGCATTTGTACATGCTATTGTGGTAAACTCCATCGATGTATGCAGATAATAAGCAGTGAAATGTGTCTACATCTATTGATTATCTCCTTCAGATCAAGACAAGCATAGGTCCTTACTGTGTGCTGGCCATGTATATTAAAACTTTAATTAAATGAAAACAGAGCGGACTGTGGGGTGCACTGCACTGGGCCGTTAAAACAATTGCTGTTCAAAACCAGCTCTTCTAGATGCCCCCGATTCCTTACCTTCTTTTTTCACCACTTAAAATTCCCAGTAGTGCCTTAAGATGAACTCAGTAGTGAGTAAATTTTCCCCTGTGTAGTTTATAAGCTCAAGGTTATGGGCTAGAACAAGTAGTGTCATGCTATAAATCAGGTGTAATGGAACACCTTGAGAGAGCGCACAGAAGTCCTACTTCCCCTCACACAGTGTGTGTCCTCAAACTCGCAAGGTGGAGCTGGCACAAACCCAGAAACCCCCACAAATGCCTGATTAAATCATTAATAAAGAGCCTTGTCCTGCTACCCAATTTCTTCTGGAGTTTGAATTCCACGAATCATTCCAGTACAGCAAGGTGTACTGGAAAATTCTTAAAAGGGCTGCAAATCAGGAAAGACAGAAATAGGATGTAGCTGAACCCCACTGCGGTGCAGAATGGAGGTGGGACATCTGCCTTGTAGCTCTCCTTCCAGCAACTAAATGCCTCTTGTCAATGTGCTGTCTTATAACTTACATGGCTTTAGCTTTCAGCTATTCCTTGTGATTCTGGTTCTCTCCACTGGCTGAAAAAGTCCTTTTCTGTTTCTTTTAGGCCTGAAATGTTTCACTAGTTCAGTGAGTCTGAACGTTAGACCATCTGAAGAAGAAACTTGCCTGTATGGGCAGCGGAAGGCAGTCCTGAGTTCGCAGCCAGGGTCCTCCCAACAGGACTGGTCTCGGGGTTTTATTCGGGTTTGTGTTGTGACTGAAGGTCACCTGGATGGATTCGTATCCTGTCAGCTCAGAGCACAGGCAGAAGCAACCTGAAGCGGTCTGTGCTGTGATACATGTGCCCTGAGCTGGAGCCTGCAACATGGTTCTTGCGAGGAAAAGACAAGCTGGAGATGCTGAACCTTGAGCTGGATAGCTCAGTCACCAGAGATGACTTCTGCATACAGTTTATATCATAGTAGTGGAAGAACTATGTTATAATAGTATATATCCGTGCATAGGCTCTAGCTGTGTTTTGTCTGCCCTGCCCACGTGAATTGGTGAAGCCACCCAAGGTCCCTGTTGGTAGCAACCTCTTGCACAGCACTGTTGCTGAGCTTCATCCGGAGCATGACCAGGGCCTTAGGTAGATTTAGAGATCTGATTGCAGACAGTTGAATGAGGGAAGACAAATGGCACCGTCTTGACTGAGCCATACTTCGAGAAATTTCAGTGTGAAACAACCAGAACTGTGATGCCAGTTGGCTAAGGGAAGGGACAAAATGATGTGGAACTTGGATTTGCCTTGGGCTGACTGGAGTCAAGAATAAGGGTCAGAAGTCTGGTGCAGTTACACCTCTCTTGCCTACAAAAGTTGGTGAAAATCTGTGTGTGAGAACAAGGCAGTACCAGCTAAACTATTGGCGAAGTAGCTGGAAATGTCCAAGTTAGTCTCTAGTATGTCACACTTCAGAGCAGGGGTTCCCAAGTGTTCTCATCAAGTCCTAGATGTTTCAAAGATACTCTTCATTTTTCTTTTGCTTTTATTATCTGTCTGTTTTGGGGACCTATGCTCACTACTTTCGTGGGGATGGATGCTTAGAAAGCAATCATTGTTCATCTTCTCCATCTGTTCTGATGCTGGATATGCCTGTCTTTTTGAAGGCTTTCAGAGTCTGTGCTGGAAATGCATTTCTCTTCCTAGTGTTGAGAGATTTGTATTTTTAATGGATATTTGTTTTATCTACCACGTGCTAGATTTATTCCTGTGATAATCTTGATCTCTCAGCAATGTAGGCAATCTTCTCATATCCTGATCTAGCATGCAGGGATTTTATTCATTTAACAGTTTTGCTTTTGGATCAGATAGCCATTAGAGGTAAAGCCTGCGGTGTGCTGAGTATGCTCAGCTGAGAGCAGCAGTAACTTGCAGGGAGCCTGCAGCATCTTTCAGGATTGTGCTCTTAGAAACTTTCTTTCCACATGAAGCATATGAATAAGTTGCTGTGGTGCATGTCTTTCTTTCCTAGACCATATCCTTCTTTGATACAATTTCTCTCTTGATAAGTGAGACTTCTTCGTGAAGTTTTTGCACTGACTGCCTGTGCTCGGTTAACCCCTTTTGGGTCTCTTATGAGTTCTTTTCTATGTCCATCCTCTGTGATATGAAACAAAGGCATCCTTCCTTCTTCAAGGTGTGCTTTGTTAAAGTTAGCTGGAAAATGAGGGGGAAAAGCAAACAAAAATACTTTCATGAAGTGACACTTCTAGCCCTCTCCAGCACAGTACAATAAGCTTGGTATTGTCCTTGAATGTAAGGCATTAACATTTCTTTCTGTCTACAGCAGGAGAAAACAACAGGTCTTTTTCTTATTCTCTGACACAGAAGCTTTCAACTTATTACTACTTTTTTAAAAAAATAGTACTTAAGTCAGATCCTTTATCAGGCAGTATAGTAACTTCATTTCTTAAAAGTAGGTTTGAGATGTTATATTTGTTCCTGATAGGAATCGTGGGGGCCAAAATTCTAGGTTTCAAAAGAAGGCTGATAATACGTGTTCCTGATAGAGTGCCTGGGATAGCAGGGGAATGGGGAGATGACCCAGGGTGCGTCAGATACCTACAAGGTGAAATGCAACAGCAGCCCCAGCAGTAGACGGTTCCTTGGCACAGCTGTGAGTTTGGCAAGCCAACACATTCGTGGCACTGACAGCGTAAACATTTTGTGGCAACTGTGCAAAGCAGTCAGCCAATTATTTTACTAAAGATTGCTTCTCAGTGCTCTCCTCCTCCTTCATCTGCCCTAGAGAGGACAACTTTCTCCCCTGTACTCTATCCTCTTGGATAATGGCATAAATGGATTCTTTCTGTACAAATGCAGTGCTAACACTGCAGTAGTCTGTGCTGTGTGGGACTCAGCTACATAATTACGTTCCTCCTCTAAGCTCCCTCCTTTTCTAGACTTTATTTATAGTTCCTGTCTGTGACTGTGAGAGCTGTAGCAGGGATAGTCTCTGAGCTTGCATCGCCGCTGGCTCCTCCCTGAGCTGTTCAGCTGCTTTCTGTTAACCAAAGTGATACAAGAGTTAATGCTTCCAGAGCACTTCTAAAATTCTTCTCCTGAGATGCTCTGGTGAGGACTTTGCGTAAGTGGGTGGTGACCTTCTGCTGACTCGTTTGCACAGCTAGTCCATGTTGACTCCAGTAGTTTCAACTGAGGAACATAAAAAAAAACAGGTTTGTGTGCCCATTAACTTCTCAGAATAGTCAGGCGCATGGGAAAGTTTAGGGTTGTAACGGTGTATATACAGAAACACAAAGAAAATGTTTGGTACAGTTTGTGGGTATATCAGGAGCAGAGTGGTAATTCTCTCTGCTTGAAGCTATTTTCTTGATTCGGTGAGCTGAAGATTAGTTGCTGTGCTCTAAACAGGAGTAGCACGGCAGGAGTCCCAGCTTAAAAAGCTGGTTTTGGTTTTGGAAGCCCAGAGTTCATCTCTTTGTTTAGTGAATCCTGTAGGTTAAATCTGAGTGTTGAAGTTGTAGTAAGTTAACTCATCTTCTGGGTGTCAGATGCCTACTGGAAATGGTTCCCAGCTTCCTTAGCAGTCACAGAATCACAGCATGGTAGGGGTTGGAAGGGACCTCTGTGGGTCATCTAGTCCAACACCCCTGCCAAAGCAGGTTCCCCTAGAGCAGGCTTCACAGGACCTTGTCTAAGCGGGTTTTGAATATCTCCAGAGAAGGAGAATCCACAGCCCTTCTGGGCAGCCTGTTCCAGTGCTCAAAGAAGTTCTTCCTTATGTTATGAAATATATTATTTACCACTACAAGGTGCTGAGAGTACAGCTAAAGAAAGGAAGAGGGGAATGCAGTGGTTTCTCTTCAGACTAGTTCACCCTTACTTTTCTTGAAGCAATTTATTCTTTGTGATTATTTACATTTCCAGCCTCTGTAAACAAAGCATTTGTCTCAGTCATGTGCTGTTTACAACCATGTGAATTGTTCCTGCACCTTTTTTGACTGAGCTGAACATTTTAAGCACACCATTACACAATCTTTTAAGACTGGGTTTTCAAACGGGTTTGAAAGGAATAAAGCGGCAGGTATCAACTGACCTCCAACAAAAAGCAGCATCATTTTTCTTGTCGCTTTGGAAAACAGAGTCAGCTGGGTTATACTAAGCCAATGTACTAATACTCATGGAACCCTGTTGTTTCCAAGCATTTACTGAGCAGCTTTGCTCTGCTGTTCAGAGCTAACATAGGGCTCCCAAATCTTATCAGGCAATACAATACTTTTATTAGGAGTCTATTCTAAAATAGATTATTTAAAACTCACCCAGATCCTACAGAGATGACAAATTGCACACAGTGGTGTAAAATTGATTAAAGATAGCAGCCCGATTCATATATAGGCCAGTATGCAAAACAGCTCAAATAAGAGATTTGCACTACAGGGTAGTTTCAAGACTGAAGTTAAATACACTGCAGGAATGATGCTAAACAAGCATTACTAAAAACCGAAAAGAACAAAGCTGGTGAAGGTCCTGGATGTGTAAGATTCTGCAAATACCTCCACAAATAAGAGAAGGAAGCATCTTGCCATTCACACAGAGAGGGAACAGTGCCTATGTCTGCTGACCAATACTGCATGACATCAAGAAATTGGCTGTCTATATGTTTATCTGAAATACCTTGCATGGTGAAACCCTGATCTTGACCATAGCTTCTAGATGCTGCTAAGATAATGGCTAATACCTCTGAAAGGGTTAGCAGCAAGCTCAGGACTTCTTCAGTACAAAGAAAATGCAGCATCCTATTCTAAGCTATGCAGCCTTATTTCCTACAAATGTTTTATATAATAAGAATTCAAAAGCTACAAATATTTCCCAGCTACAATCCTCACTTTCCTAGAGCTAATTAGACCATTCCAGGATTGAAGAATGACGAATTCCAGAAAACAGGGAAGCGGCAATGGTGGTGGCAATAGGATCACATCGAATGCTGATGTAGAAAGATTCACATATAAGCCTTCCCAGTTTTTCAGCTGCAATAGACATTCACTGCATATAAATTCTTCAGTCAGTGCAGGCAGTATGTATTCAGTCCAGTTCTTTGAGAACTCAGACTCTGATCTGTATGCAGACTGCTTTTGTTCTGAGCCTTTCTTCACGTTCTCCCTCTCTTCTTAATTAAGAGAAAACAGTTATGAATATTAAAGAAGAAATTAACAACAGTGTAAATAATTTCTGCATGTTTGTAGATTCCATATTTAGTTTTTAATTAACCCCCACTGGTTTCAAAAAGCTGTTTAAGAAAATGATATCCTCTCAAAATTTCCCTTGTGTTTAAAAAAGGAAGAAGAAATAAGGTAAGACCATAAAATGGCAGTTTGACATTGCAGACACCAGTATCATATAAGGATGTTACTCTGACGTTATTTCTCCTCCACTTAGCTTGGTTTAGGACCAGGTTTCAACAGAATAATTGACCTACCTCCTCCCTCTTTTAACAAGCAAAATGCAGGGGGTCTGGCCAAACACTGTGTAAATATGATAGCACAATTCTACAGAGTTAAAAACATCCAACTATTTGATTCCTGCTGGATAAAACCAGAACACAGGAACTGGTCAACTTCAGAGGTCAGCTGAATCCCATGATGTAATCACTGACCACAGCTAACACCAAATGCTTTTGAGGAAGATGCTAAAGGCCCTGAGGTAGCCATTACAGAATCTACCTTTTTATGGGAACACCCCTTTGTCACCCAAACATTTTGGTTCTGTTTTTATAATTCTTCCCACGGCAAATTTATATGTCCTTGCTAGCCATTTAAACATTCAGGCTTTACAGCTGATCTGCTCAATCTATCCTCCTTCAACTCTTGTCAGCAATCAAAGTTACAGAATAGGCTCTTCTGGATTGAAGGAACGGAAATTTCTCACCAATTTCTTAGTGGTCTTATTTTTCCAGTGTTTTGGCATTCATGTAACCTGAAAGAGCATGCCTTGAAGTGATTCACTACCACATACACAGGCAAGCATCTGTATATCATACCAACAAGAGCAATTTACCTCTGTCTATATCATACCTCTTGGAAAAAATACAACAAAGAAGACATGCCTTACCATCGATCTGTGTGCAGCAAGCCCTGATGAGTCAGTGGGAGTTCTGTGTGTGAGACAACTCAAAGACAGATGCTCCAAGAATTCTAATTTAAAGATGCCTCAGGAAGGCTTTAAATTGCACTTCCCAGTGCATGCAAAGGGGTAGATCATTCTCTCCCTTGTGCATAACACCCATTAGTGTTAATTTGAGTTATCCATGTTCACAGGGAGGAGAACACGGCCTGGTGCTGCTAAAGGAATTCCTCGGTTTCTCACCAACACGACTTATCCCCTCTGCTTCCTCACAGAGCCGTTGTGCACGCATGTACTAGAGAAATATTCCATGTTCTGCACTCAGCCTGGAAACTGCACAACAGGCAGAAATTTCTAATATGGCAACCGAAAAGATACATTTAGACTGACTGACAGATACTGATGGGTCTTCTTGCCTCTGGAACAGAGAAGTGACTGTATACTCACATAAAGATGACACATAGAAAAAGATATTACATTTGAAATACTATTTTAAAATACAAATGTTGAGGTCTTATTTTTAAAAAATTCTTCTTGAGGGAAAAAAAAAACCCCACAACACCACACTGCTGGGTCTATACAAGCACTTCTTCCATCAGGAGAAGTCAAACAACTGCATTCTTTGACCCAAAATTAACACATTTTATAAAAAGGAAGATAAGACATGTATTTTATCCCGTCTCCTGCTTTTTTTTTTTTTTTTTTTTT
>Ga0181612_166474_pt1 | contig 14717 bp, 9 predicted proteins | sample HoacroProtozoa21_FD_119630 | JGI IMG/M metagenome (GOLD analysis project Ga0181612, IMG submission 119630) | Hoatzin crop microbial communities from Cojedes, Venezuel. Combined Assembly of Gp0051906, Gp0051904, Gp0051908 | reverse complement strand
TTTTTTCTCTCTTTTTTTTTGTGCAGTAGGCAAGGGTAGAGATTAGTTTAAATGCCATCAACTAAACAGAAGGTAAATATCTCATCATTGAAAGCTGTGTTAAAAAATAGATATTTAGGGCCCTATTTATACTCTATATTCTGGAAAGTTTTTTTGTTATTTCTCCAGAATGTGGAGAGGATGGGAGATTTGTCAGAATAGGCTAAGCCCTTAGTACCCCTAGTACAGCATATGTATCCCATGAAGCATTTGTGTAGCTCCCTCCTCCTAATGACCACAGTGTGGCTGGACCAAGCCTTAACATCTCCTGTTAGTTTTAAATATGTGTGATGCTTATAGCAGCCTGTATCACATATTCACCACAGATGTTGAAGGAAGTAACCTCACTTCAGAATAGTAGTACCATTATTTTTTGAGCTTTTCAGAGTCGGTCTGGAAAGCTGAAGCAGCTTCCACTGACAGAGGCTCAGTTCCAGAGATGTTTACATCTGTGATGCTACGAGTACTTACGCTCAGATCTTTACATGAGATTTGAACAGGGCCTGGACATGCCCACCCTTGCTACCCAAGTATGTTGCTCCATTTTTTCATTTGTATCTTTTTTGGTTTTTTCCCTTAGAAAACAAGAGCCTCAAAAACTAGATCCTGTCATCTTTCTGTGACTCCAAAGGAGAAGGCACAGATGCACACTGCGAGGTAGCCACTCTGTACGTTTCAGCATCTGATTTCTCAGAACACAGGTATTTTGAATAGTTCTTGCTAGCAAGCCTATATCGCTCTGGAACAATGAGTGTCCTAGTGCTTACAGGAGTATTTGCAGAAATCCATTCTGAATGGAGTGTAAGGGATCTGGTTTTTATAGCTCCGGTTTTCTAAGTACTTTGGAAAATACTGTGGCAAAACCAGAGGCTGTTGTTTCTGATGAATCTTTAGTGAAGTTATACACTGTAAAACCCTGCAGAGTGGAGAAACAAGTTATGAAAATTCCTGTCTGATGCCCTGCATTGAATAGGAAAGCCTAAAAAACAGCTAAACTACTTGGACTTTGTCCAGGGATTTTTAAGTAGGGTGCCAGGTCCTCCTCGAAAAGGGTTCACAAGCAGCTTCTGATTAATCAGCGAGCATAGGTTTAAGAAATGCAGCTAAACTAGAAACACTTTTCGAGTTTGAAATACAGCCCATAAGGATTCCATTCAGCTTGCAAGTGAGCGTTCATTTCCAAACTGAAACAAGAGTTTGACTCTTAATTGGGAAGGACAATGCAGTAAGAGAAGGAAGGCTGGATCAAAGAGGTTTTGGAGAGAAAGCCAGGCTACAGGTTTTGTTCAGAGCAGCATTTACTGCCAGTCCCCTGCATTTGAGGGGAGGGCAAGACATATAAAAGGTGCGGTGTGAAGTTGGGTTAAGTATGCATAGCGTGATCAAGTCAGCTTTGAATTGCTTGGAAAACTTCTTTGAACAGTTTGCTGGCTAGTGAGATTTTGACATAACCTCAGCAAGTGTGTTTCTGCAGGTAGACTGGCTTTTCATTTCCCCTTGCCTTCACCCTGCACCCCCTCGGCTCCCCATGCCTTCTGGCACTCCTTGGATTACACGAAGTTGCTAACTCGCAAATGTACTGTTGAAACATCACACTGTTAAGCTCTAGCCCTGTCAGCTCCATGCCCTGTGAGCACCCTTCAGCTTTCATGTCTGTTCTATAAACAGGTAAAGGAAAGGTAATGTCGCAAAGCAACAGTCCCTCTCTGGTGAGCACTGCATCTAATTCTGCACTGGTTTAGAGCTTCACAGAAGCACTTGTAGCTCTTTGTATTGTGTTTCTGTAGCTCCTATCCTAAACTGGTAAAACTGACTGTGAATTACTTGCAATTATTGCCTGCAGATGCATGAGTTTAATAAACAGAGAAGTTGCTTTTAACTCCTGAGTGCAGTACTAAGAGTTGACGAACTTGTACTTGCCAAAGTCTCTAGGAAAACTCTCATTAGTTCGAATTGTAAGGAGTACCATATATCAGCATTCTACAATTTTTTGATTCTTTTTTTCTTTTCAAAGCCAATCCAATCATGTCTGAAGTGTGAGCTGATTCTTTGCTTCAGTCTTTTAAATCTTTGGTCACTAATCTTCCTGGTCTATAGTTTCTGCCCGTTCAGTGTAGGCATTTCCATAATGTGTCCTCTCATTACTGTTATCATTAGTTCCCACCTCCACCACTCTTTTGAAGTTTACAAATTTAAGTAGAGGCAATCACTGAAGACTGTACACTTAGCTAGTAGTTGCAAGTCCAAGAAACTGTCAGGGTTAGACTGCGGAAATTAGTTACCACTTTCTGGGAAAGCATGTTGATGTGCTGCTTGAAAAGAGGTCCTGGAAGCACCATGTACTAGAAAAAGCCTTCCCTGTCATATGATGATATAAGTGAGAGAATTCAGTACTTTGAAGCTTCCCTGTTGATTTTTTCAGGTTTTGAGTCAGACTGTAAGTTTCTTAAGATGTGTAACACATTTCCTACTCATTTGCTGTCTGCACATCTCCTACCACAGACGATCGTTTCCGGAGTCCAGAAGCCTAGCCTGCCTTTCTTATTCCAGCCTAAAGCCATAAACACAACTACCAGTGAGATGACTGTCAATGATGAACTGAATCATCCTGGGTTTTTTTCACCTCCTCTTTGTATCCGTTCATATTCAGAAACAGCTAGTCCTAACATTTCATAAACTGCAATGGCTTCCTAATTTTTTTAAAAAGAGGATCTTTGAGTTGCAAGTCATACGTTACTGTTAACATCTGTACTGAGCAACTTAGACTGCAGTAAAACTGAGCAGACAAAAAGATTTCAGTGTGAGTTCTCATTTTAATTCCAAAATTATTTTTAATTATAGTCATTATATAAGCCCTCTTCTAGAAAAATATTTATCTTATCTGAATCTGCTGATTTATAAGAATGTCAGTGTATATATATATGCACTCCATGCATAGGTAATTTATGCACACATATATGAATACATAGTATAATTGCATATGCATATATTCATGTTAAACCTAATTCCACTCTCATTTATGGTAACGTAAGTTGGGAATAATTTCAATGAATTCAGCAGAATAGGGCATATAATACCAGAGTCATGTCTCAACAGAGATCATAAGTTACATGTGTGAGCACATAGGCTCGTGCTGGCTGCTTACACCGCTTTGTAATTGCTAGCTTACTGATGCAGGTCAAAATATAATACTTTTGAAAGAACAAATAAGTTTTACTAATTTCCACGCCCCCATCTCCACTGTAAAAGACTAGTTTGCAGCTATATTTCTGCATGACCAATGTAACAACTGTACTATGAAAAGTGTTATCTTTGCTGGCAAGATAGCATGACACAGATCCTGTGTAGATGCAAAATGCGAACTCTGAGTGAGCTTGGCCAGTTTCAGCAAGTTCAAAATTGGACAGATATACCTTACGACATTCAGACAGTCTCCAGCCAAAAATTCTCAAAGAGAACAAAATGTCTGAGTGTATGGCATATAGAGATGTGGAAGAATCGGGAGCAGCCAGAGTGACTTCAGAGGAGACACTAGGAAAACAACATAACTTACTAGAGAGGAGACACGTTATTGCTGCTCCGGGAAGCTGACATCTGCACCTCTGTGTGGGATGATACAAACCTTACGCTGGATTCCTGAGCACAGAGAGGCCATGTGCAAGTGAGAGGTATACGCAGGCTTCTCAGGCTGTGAAGAGCTTGAATAGAGCGTGCTCCAAACTAACAACTTCCCTAATGCTGTCATATGCACAGTAATGCAGTGCTTGTTAATAATACCTACAAAAATGAGGACTTCTCTCTCTTCCGAAAGTCACCGTGCAGAGCTTCCAGCCTTCACTGATGTCCTACAGACTGTAAGCCTCTCTGCCTTCCTAGGCATATGCAGGATAAACTCATTTGAGAGAAATCATCTGCTTAGTTTGCTTTCCCAGTGGTCTGCCTCCCCCTGCTTTAGCAAAAAAGCATGTATTTACCCTCTGTATGCGAAGGACAGAGCAGGAAGAGCTTCCGCTCTGCCCATCCTTACCCTTCAGCTAGTTCTGCATCTCCTTCCTTCCCAGGGGAGAGGTGGGGGGAGTACCTGGGTTTCTCTTAAACTCCAGAGCAATGACAAAAATCTCCAGGCTCCTTTTGCTTTTTCTCAGCCGTATCTTGCACAAACAAGAATGAAGAGCAGTAGCTGGGAATGAAACTGAGGGGCTGTAATTTGGAGAGCAACCGCAGCGGTGGTTCTAAAGGGTGAAGGAGTGCATGGAGTACCTAGTTACCAATGCAGATGACATTTGTGTACTTATGTGTGTTGTTACCGCTCACAGAGAGAGAATCTTCTTTGAAGGGCTCTTTCTCACGTATTATTTGTGGCACAAAGGGAGGAGATCTTTCTTTGCTCAGGAAAACAGTAGGAACAAACTGGAGGAGAACCCACTGAAAGGTATGCAGGGCATCAATGAACTGCCAGTGAGCAGGTGATGATATTGTGGGAGACAAAGCAGGAATGGAGAAAAACCTGCATGTTGAAGATGAAAAGGAAAAATTCTGTATTCGCTGATTCACTTTCTCTGTTCTTACTCTTTTCCCTGTTGTGTTTGACAACAAGGCTACCCTCACTTCTTTTTCCTGTATTCTGTCATGACAGAGGAAAAACCTCTTGTAAGGGGACAGTTGGAAAGCAGTCTCAATTTCTCACCCATATCTTTGCAACAGTCTTTATAGTAAAGGGATGGGGGTTTTCCCCTCAGTCGGACCATGCAGTTCAGCTGTAAGAAAAAACAACAGTGCCTCCTCTCACACTGGGCTGCCAGCACTGCATTACACACTCTCCGCTCTCTTGCTAGTGCCCCTGAGCAGATGTGACGAGCCTGGTACGTGCTCTGAGGGTGCATTCTTCATGCCGAGGAGGGGAAGGGCTGTCTACAGGTAACTGAGATGGTTTCGAGCTCAGGAGACCTGCAGGAAAACTACAGCCACAATTCTAACTTTCAGTTTGATTTTAAGCAAAGATCTGCAAAGGCATTTTATGCTCGTTCAGAATAGTTTCCAGCCTCCTAAGAAAATTGTGAGAATAACTGAGCTAATAAAGGCTTGGATGTATGCTGTGATATTGCAGAACGCATAAGAATCCGGTTCTATAAAATCCTTTTTGTATCCCTGTGCAATTGCAAAGGTAGTTTCTTGATAACATTATACTCCCCCTCCCTCTAATTCCTTATTTTTAAAAAATCTTCAGTATTCATAAGCAATCACTTCCTCCGTCACCAGTTGTTTTGCTTACAGCAAAATAGCAATAAAAAGTAAATTACTCTGTTTTCAGAGCTAAAGAGCAATAGCTACTGTTTGATGTCAACTCCCATCCCCCTTCTATTACCCTTCTGTGTGACTGAAAGAAATCAGTTTGTTGTTAAACTGGCATTTATATTATTTTACATGTCAGGCTATTATTGCAGGGAGTGGATGATTTTTTGGGGGGTCATTTTCTGCGTGTCCTGTGAGGACATGTTCAGCACGGGTGGATGCTGCTGCACTCTTCTGGATGGAATTAGAACTAGCCACACCAGCCTTTTCATTGCTGACAACGGGAGGTAATTCTGGGTCCGCTACATGGTAGCTGTCTGAGTAAAATCTACACAGGCATGCTTTAGAAAAATAAAACCTAAACTTTTTTTCCTCTTGTTTCAAGAGGTTTATGACAGTGATATCCCAGGCAATGCCTAACTTGACGTAGATTCTTCACAACACACTGTATTTTCTCTTATGAGGCCTGTTGGTCATTGTAACAGACCATGAAGTGCACAGCACAAACCAACTCTTACTGCTTCAAACTTCAAGATAATAAATACACGTGATCATGTTAAGTAATGGAAATGTATCAAGTGTTGCACGTCTGGTTTCAGGGATGCATATAACCCAGACAAAAACAATAGTCGAACAGGGAAAGTAGAATAATTTCCAGGTCAGTAATAATAACTGTTCACACAACGCTCAGGGGAAATCAAGCATGTGTATTTGCATTCAGATGTGTTCTGCAAACTCCAGAAGTCTGCACACCCATCTATAAAAGCCAAAGTTTCTTTGAAAAGCTGTGGTTTTCATCACATTAATTACATGTTGTATTTGGGTAGAAGACCACCATCATGACATTACATCAACAACTTTTGCACTAATATAAATACCACAAATACTCCTGCAACTAAACTGAGCACACTGCATCCCAGAAATCTCTGCAGAACATGGCTTAGCAGAGCAGACCAGAAATATCACCCTACTTGGCACCCTGCTCCTGAAATTTAGTATACCTCATGAAGCAGTAATGCTCTTCTACAAAGGCAGAAGATATCCTTCTGATGCCAAATTTCTCCTTTTGTATTTATAGTTTCTATCTTTATATGAAATCACAGCTCTTTCTTAGATGTATTTCTCCTGTGCTTTAACGTGGATGTAAATGGAAAACTAATACAGTGCCTTTGAAAATCCCAAAATTGCACAAATTCTGTGAAGAGCAAAGAGTGCACCCCTTTCCTAACTTAACATCAAAGGAGAGTCTCAGGGCATTTCAAATGAAGACAAAAATGTTTAATTCTGTGTACAGAAAATGGTTTCAAACAAAACCCACACTGGAAAGAGAAAGCTCCCTCCCCAGTGTTTTGGCCTTGCAGCCTCTCTAAAGTCCCAGGACTGAGACTGAGTCACGAGTAGAATTTGAATGCTTTATTTGTTGTTGTTGTTCTTGTCTAAAATAATTATATGCTGCCACATTAGTGGAAGAAGATTACTTTATGGAAGAAGTAGCTATGGGTAGCTGGATGTTGAAGACAGTTGTATGCTTTATAGAAGCTATGTCTAAGCTGGAGGATAGTCCAAGTTTCTGGATCCGGGTGCATGACCCTGTGTCTGTGCTGGTGCAAGAGTCGACTTACAGCCTTCTTGTGTCTTAAGGACTGCTGCCCTAAGGCATACAAGGGCATGCACCTAGGGTTATTTTCATTGCAGACTGCATCGTTTAAAATACGTCAGAATGGTACAGTTGGGTTAGGTGTGCTTTGAGGTTTTTTCTGCATAACACAATGATTGAATTTTTCATCTCACCTTTCCAACCTAGGGTCCTGGCACCAAGTGCTGCACTTTACTTAGCAGCTATGTGGCTTCTTTGCACCAATGCAAAACTTCAGAAATATAAGTTGATTAAATGAGGGGGGGGGGGGGAATATTTTTTTATTCTCAGTCCTGAGAATTCTTACAGAATCTAAAGCTAAGTGGAAACCAGAAATGTGAGAAAAAGGACCCAAGCATAGAGAAATTAGTGCCATTGGCATGTTACAGTAAATGTGGTTTGGGAATGCTCAGATATTCAGCATTGTATTCCTCTAGCCAGTCCAAAACATAATGTATTATAATTCCAAGTGTTGTTAATATTCTGTTTTCATCTGTTTTTTACAATGTGAAAACCAAGCCAAAGGTTGCATCCTTACTCAAGGACTATGTTACAAGATCTTTCTTATGTGGACTGTGATATAAGGAAAGACTGTGCACATGATCAAATCATGGCCTTCCTACGCATTTCCTCAGGCCTTTTTCCCTGAAAAGGTGACTCTGATTTTTAAAATGCTAACTTTGAGTAGCAGTACACAGCAGAAGTATATTATTTTTTAATTTATAAAAATGAGTACTGTCTGTGCAACTTTATCAGGCATGAAATTGACTGCGGCTGTTGGAATTACACTATCTAATCTGTTGAAAATCTTGAATTCACACCTGCAGGTAACTGAATTAATAGCACTCAGTTTTGTAAAATGGCTAAATAATTACAGTATTACACCAAATATCTGACAGGTGGAATACATATGAGTTCTCTTCTTCTGCAAGTATTGAAATATTGCTGAGATCTTAATGTTCATGACTCCAAAAACTGAGAGTAAAGAATTGTAATCTCATGACTTGCTCCTTTCTCCACATTGTTCAGCAATGTTTTTTCTGTTGTTGAACACTTTTTCTGTTGTTTCCTTGTGCTGTGTTAAAAGCTGGACCACATTCCAAGTTTAAAAGGAAGGAACTTGTATAATTTGTGCAGTTCTGCTTCTGTGTTCTGTTATTCCCAGATTCTGCTCTCATATAACAAATGTATATCTCTGCTGAAGTCAATATGTAGGGGGAAAAATTATGTTTTTTGTCAGGCCAATGGTGAACTTTCTCAATAGAAAGACACCTTTAAATGTTTTGCTATGGAAGATGTAAAGGATAGAAGGATAGATCTTGAGGGAGATGTGTGGTAAAATGGCTCTGAACGTCTCTGCTACAATTTTTCTACAAAGAACACATGCCAAGAAAAAAGACCCTCTTTACTGGTTGGATTATTCATCACCTTCTGCCAGGTTCATGGTCCATTCTTGCCCCGTTTTCATTTCTTGAAGGTAGCTAAAGCCTATTGCAAGGCCTTACATTTTGGAGCAGCAAGAAAGGAGGGACCTAACTCTTGTTTAGGGACCTAAACAAAGACAGAAAGTTCCTCAGTCTCTCTGCTTCTGTCACCTGAAGTGAACATAAGAGCCACTTTTGGACACTAGACAGATACAATGTGTCTTCTCTCTTCTTTCTCTATTGCTCATCTTTACTTCATACTTTTCTTCTGCATCCTGGTCCCTCATATGGATCAAAATCCAGTGAATAGTTGAGCTCAAGGCAGACCTTTAATCTGTCATATTCTGAAATCGAATAGACTCACTTTGAGCTTTTTCAGGTACAAAACATGATAAAGGTGTCTTTGAACCTGTCGCCTGAGTTCATTTTCCTTGCTGTTCATTTGATTTATTTCTAAGATAAGCTTTCTGAACGGTCTTGGTTTGACGATCTTGGCTGATGGAAACATTTTGGGACAATGCAGAATATTTATGGAAAACTAAGAAAAAAAGCTGTAAGAAGGAGGGATATAGTCAACTGTACTCACTGTTCCAGACCACAGTGATACTTGTGTGATAGCTGCAGAGCTTCAGAGGTGTTAATGAAACAGTCTTTCTCATTCTTGGGATAAAGGAGGATATTGCTGTCCTTGGCTTTAGAGAAAGGGAGCGATAGTCTCCTCAGACATAGTCTCTGATACTGTTACGACTTTCAGGTAATTTTCAGAGGTTCTGAACATCTGTAACACCAAATAAAATCTTTGTGTTGTTTCCAGACAATCCTGCCTCCTATTGTAGCTTCTTCCAGGGTCTTTCAGTTATAAGATAAATATAGGCAGGGTAGAAAGAGGAGCAAGTTTTATCTACAGTGTCATCCAGACTTGCAGCAGCTACGTGGGAGGAAAGGATCTAACTGCAAAGTATCGGAACTGGAATTGAACCCTGATATCCAGAGGTTAAGCAGGTCTGCCTCTCATCTCCCCGTTATCATAATCACAATACAATTTTTCAGCTAAATGCAAGGTAGCAGGACCGATTGGATTATGGTGAGTTCCCCAAAAAGTCCACATACCATCTTAAATCAGAGACAATACTAACAAAACAAGGATCAGCTTTAGCTGGAATGCAAGTATTTTCTGGGAAAGAGGGATTGAAACATGAATCAAATTCTACTCAGAGTGTGCAAATCAAAGAACTACTGAGTTGCAAGTGAGTTTTTTCAAAGGACTGCAAGAATATCTACTAGAGTACCATGGGACTTATGTCTCATGGTGAATTATAAGCAGAAGACAGGTACAGGCATTGATTTGACTGAAACATTCAGTTTGAGACACAGTGGAACTTTTTGCTGTTTGATTAAAATTCCTTGTGCTAAACCACAAGCAGTTCCTCTCTTTCACTTTGTCCCAAAGGGCTTGCTGTAGCGGGGGACACTGAGCAAGTGAGCATCTTGTCAGTCTATTTGTTCTACATATACATCTTCTGCTAGCTGTGCATGAGTAGGAGGCATTGAGTCAAAGCTGAACACAGAATTACAGTGCTGTTGGAATCTGGCCTGCAATCACATCCATATGTCATTAACGCCAGTATGATTACGTTGGTATAGGTCGGAGTAAATTGTGCTCCTCTGCTAAAGTAAGTTGCAGATCTTGTGCTATGTGCTGCAAAGAGCATAATACCTTATCTCATTTTGCAATTGTCATTTGTTGTGTTTTAAGACTGAATTTGTTCTCAGTATTGTTCTCAGTGCTATATGTGCAGCTTCCAGTACTGCCTCAATGCCCCAGCTTGTAATATTTTGTGGAAATGGAGTGAGTGAGAGCATGTATGTATGTAGAGCTGCCATCTACAAATGCTAGATTCTATGACATGAGTAAGAGCTGTTAAGAAATTGGGTTGTGATTCTTCTTGCATTCCCTACAAAACCTACTGCTGTGAGTCACCCCACTGAGACTGATAGGATCAGACCTTGCATATGCTCCAGTGGTATGTGTCCAGTGGTCTTCTCTTTACAGAAGCTGGTGGTGGTGACACCGATGTGCTGGACTGGTCACTGGCCTTGTTTCAATTTGAAATATGGAACTGTGATTTTTGGAAAGCTGGATATGAGAGGAACGTGCACCTTTCACATCACAGTTGAAAGACTATGCCAGGATATGTTTATCGAGAAGCTTTCAGCGTGAACAGCCATTAGCAGTATTTTGTTGTTGTACCACAGTTATTGTAATGTTCACACACAAGAAGATGTTGCAATTGTAGTATGAGCTGGGGAAGTCATGGCGATTCTGCTGCAAGGCTGTCATGTCACACTGTTCTCTTCCATAACAAAATGTACACAACAGCAAACGGCTTGGCACAGAGGAGGCTTAAGTTCTTTCCTGAGGTAAGGGAAGGGAACTTGCCCCACCCCAATGATATTGTTTGAGCTTCAAAAGAGCCTCTGTTTGAGACTTCTTAAAGTTTCTCGGTAAATTGAGATGATGCACAGAACAATTAGAGACCAGACCTAAAGGTAGAAATGTTTAATCCTTATTTTTAGCACCTTGCATTTTATGAGTGCATCCCACTCAGTGAAGTAGCTTAGTAAATAAAGACAGGGAAATGTAGGCATAAAAATAAATAATTTTCTCATAAGCAGACAGTACACTTGTATTAGAGCCAGATGAGAAACAAAGATATTGTAGCCTAAAAGCTAAATGTCTGTTGGAGCAGTTCCCCTTGACCGTAGTTAGATCTCAGCTTAGGGATCACAGTACACTCAGAAGAAAGGAGAAGGTTCTTTTCTTCCCTTGAAATGAACTTGTCTGGTTTGCATCCAGAAGAAGTGTGATATTTATAGTTTAGTAATTCTCTGATGTATTTAACAATGAGGGGCTCTTAATTCTTAAATTCTTTGAAACATGTTGGGTTTGGTAGATAGGCTACATGTGCTGTGCAAGCCTCAGCAGAGTTATTTAAAATATCTTACACAAGGAAACCTTTCTTGAGAATCTCTGTGTATGTAATAGATGGGCATTACTGCCCTGTGAAGCAGATGATGATTTCTCAGGCACTCAGATTTGTGAAGTCTTGGTTTTGTTTCTTCATCCTCTGAAGGGGCAAACTCTAACTGATTTTTGATTCCTGTGGTGGGTAAGCAGTCCAGCCAACCTTTAATTATTAGTAGGCAGAGACCTCTGCTGGAAATTGCTCAGTACTTCAGGGAAATACAGTTTTCTATTAACAGTTAGAACAAACCTTGGAAAACCCTCCTGGTGAGAAAGGTCAGAGGCCTGGGAAGGACTACATTAATGGCAGCATAGATATTCTTTATGTGGCCTTTCTCTCTGTCCTCTCTGTGAGAGCTGAATGGCTCTCTTGAAAGAAAATAAATTAGCTAACTTGGATCTGTACACGAGTACAACAATGGCAACACTTTTGGACTGCCTCTGGGAAAAAGCAGTCCCTTTGACCCAGCAGTGTCGTGGCAGACAGCAGTATGTCCATGGTTTTGGCAACAGCCATGCAGGAGATGCACCTTTGGCTAATGCAGGGGACCCCAGGGAGAAGAGAAATCTCAGCTGGACAAGTCCTTCTGGCAAGTACACCATGGCGGTAGCACCAGCACGCTCTAAGTAGCTTCAGAGAGTGCCATTAACTGCATCAACAAATGATCAGAAAAACGTTGAAGCCACGATCCCTGAGCTAGTCTGTCCTGCAGAAGCTTCCTCATTGGTATTTTCTTTTATTAATAGCTGCCGTGCTTTTGGACGCAATGGTACAGCTAGCAGTATGCTGGCAGTTTCCCACCGCAGGGCAGGTTGTATAAAACTAAAGCAGGACTTGACCCAAAAGTTTTTCCAAGTAGGCTGCAAACTTTTGTAGCTGTCAGGAGCATTGGCTTCCCATTTCTGAAAAGGAAACTGGTTTTGCTGTGAGACAGCACCAGAAACAGCAAACCATCAAAGCTCCTGAGATTCAATGAGCGTCCACCAGGCATAATTCTGAAGAGTCCCAAGCGTGTCTCCTGACAACAGGATTCAAGCTCAAAAATAAAAGAACACTTCCCATGGAAATCACATCTCATCAGCATGTGCTGTTACTTTCTCCCTGAATCCATAAAAAGTCACAATAAAATGTCTAGAAGCGTCTATATTCTTTGGAGCTGACCAGTCAGTCCATTGGTCTAGCACGGTACAGAGTTACAAACAGTGCGATCAATGCAATTTGGAGTAAACTATGCTATAAAATGGCCCTCATGCAAAGTTTATTTGTTAATGGAAAGATTCCTACTGACTTCAGGTTTTTTGATGGTGCTCAGAGTGTCTCCACCAGCTACATAATATGCATCTATAGTAGATCGCATTTTAACAGTTTCCCTAGCCATTTACAGCTGCAGCTTTCTCTGCTTTAAACTAAGCGGAGTGTAGCTGGTGGCCACGTGTACAAGGAATGGTAGTAAAGTTTTCCATGCGAGTGACAGTCTGACAGACTTCTTGGAGGGGTTGGGATATAAACTTTTCAACTAAATCTTCCCAGTGGACTTCCCATATTTCCTAGAAAAGTTTGCCAAAACTTTCTCGGTTTATCCTCAGACCAAAGCCCGGTTTAGAAATCCTAGCTTTGCAGTATTTTATGGTTCTGTCTGCTAATGTTTCTTTCAGTTAATTTTCATACAAACACATTCCTGCTCCTATTGACCCAAATACCCAGCACTGAATACTTGTGGACTAGTTCACAGACATCTCTATTTGAAAACACATCTAGAGTCACAGATTTTTCTGATTAAAGAAGAAATCAGATAATCTTGGCCTAAAGCTCTTCCATCCCGCACCCTACCCCAAAGTCTAGCCTCTATACATAACTGCTTGTTCAGAATTCCTTTTCAGTGAGTTTTCATGTTCTGCCTCTTTTTATTTGGCCCTGTCTCTTTTCCTTTGGCAAACCACTTCTCACACCAGTCCTAGATACATCTTAGGAATTCCTGGGCTGCCTGGCTTCTGATTTTTAGAAGAAACCATGTATCTTACAACTTTTGTCTTACTCAAAGAGCCCACTGACCTACTCATTTCAGTGATGCTTAAGAGGCAGAGGATCCGATGGTACCTCCTTCCCAATACATTGTTTGACTCTTCTTTGATATACGCTAACAACATCATTTTTCTGTGGTAAATAGAATATGTGGCTTTAGAATATTTAAAATTTACAGAATATATTACCTTAAATACAGAGTTGCATTTGTACAGATTAGCTTCTCAATCACAAATTTTACATTATTTACTACTGATCATAAATAAAATTGACATTGTGATAACCCTTGCTATGACATTGGGCCTGCATGTTGTTCATTTCTCCAGATGTAGGCAGCTTCCATAACCTGTCCGTATCTAGTTTTTGTAACAAACCTTTGTCACAGACATAGGCTCTACCGGACTAGGTGCTAGACACGTGCAGAGCAAAGAAAAAGTTTGTGATTTTTCTATGCACTCCACCATAACATTCCCAAAAACCATCCCTGGACTTAGTTCTGTATTGCTTATCTCCGTGACCATGCCAATCTGCATTGACTCCAGGTTACTTGAGCACTCTGGTGGCCATTTTAGTGTCGAAGGAGAAAAATGAACTTAAATAAGGTGTTCTGAGTGCTTGGCTTCCATGTCATCCTCAAAAATATTCTAAAAGGTCTAGGGATCCAAACTGAAAACAATCTGAACAGTTTTTGATAGAAATTGGCAGTACAAGCAATGTTCATAAAGATACACATGGCCAGTTTAGGATAGGCAGTACACAGCTGCAAATTGATTCCATTATTTCACAGAGGAACAAACACTGGGCAAAAGTTTACTGACATTATTGTGCTCAACCCTCATGAAATAATTGAGATTGTATCTGGAAGGAACATGTAGTCCACTGAATCCTTTAAAATGCCCGTTGTTTTTATCAGCTTTTTTACCTGTTATGCACATCATTAGCAGTGTAAGGAAAGCAGGAGTCATAGTACATGCATTTCTGAAAGCGAGCTAATTTTAGAGAAAGCCAACGTTATCTTCGATTTACACTACAAATAAGATGATTAGAAGTACAATGGAAAGCCAGAGTGTTTAGAAAGTCTGCTTTGGAGGCCACTTTAAAAGCATTTGTATGTTATAAATGATCACAGAAATGAATATGAAAAAATGCATAGATTAATTTTGAAATTGTGGAGGTTTTGGCAAGCAAGTGAGAAGCCCTTTTCTCAGTGTCATCTGGTTTTACTTTTACACTGAAACAGCCCTGCAGTATTCTTTTAAATAGTGCAGGGGCCCCCAG
>Ga0181612_138715_pt1 | contig 14717 bp, 10 predicted proteins | sample HoacroProtozoa21_FD_119630 | JGI IMG/M metagenome (GOLD analysis project Ga0181612, IMG submission 119630) | Hoatzin crop microbial communities from Cojedes, Venezuel. Combined Assembly of Gp0051906, Gp0051904, Gp0051908 | reverse complement strand
GGGTTGGACTAGATGACCCACAGAGGTCCCTTCCAACCCCTACCATTCTGTGATTCTGTGATTCTGTGAACATGTTCTCACCTCTCTTCCTTATCCCATCTCAATGTTTATCTTAAAATCAGACAGCACTGGTGGTATAATGAGTAGGAGGAAAAGAAAGTTGGCATTAAAAACTTGCAGGGGAAGCCAAATTAACAACAGTCTTCAGTTTACCCAAGAAGACTGCATGTACATCAGTACAGACACCTTCATCTTACTTGCTGCTCATAAAGACTGGCAACAGGTAACACCTCGTGTGGTTCTTCCTCCTTCTGACTTGCAAGAGTTAAAACCATGAAAGAACAGGAGTAGGAAAGGAGGTCTTGTGTGAAAGTATTTGAGGGGTATGACAAAATGAGAAGCTATTTAAGAGTTTTGTATGATTTGAGTGAGAAAGGAATTCAGATAAGTTTCCTGTGACTGAAGGGATCAGTTTAGTTCTCTATGTTATTTTTTATAATCTGAAGTAAACAAAGTACTGTGAGATGACACAGTGCAAGGGATGGCAGTAGTATTGTTCAGCAATATAAGGAGCAGGATGAGACATAACTGCTGATGCCCTGAGGTAAGTTAGGAACATAAGTAGCTGGCAACAAGTCAGAGCAACAGGCCAGCTTAGTAAATGCTGGGCCTCCCTGCTCGGTAAAACATAAATTTTGCCAATAGTGAATGGAGGTCTCTGTGTTTTACCTTTGACTAAATTAAAACTGACTAAGGAGCTCAAAAAGTGGTACTAAGTATATGTGACTATTGGCTGACTTCTAAAGTGTACCAGAGAAAATTAGATAGTCATTTCCTTTTCCCCTTAACAAAATGCATAAATAAATTCTGCAGAAGGAATACGATTTTCCTGCAGTCCTTCTTAAGAAAAGTGTTAGAGCTCTTTTGATTTCAGTATATAAAAATGTATGAAAATTGGCATGTTGGAAAAAATCCTACCGTCTTAAATAAATGAGGCTGACTCATTGCCTGTTGGGACAAAGTTGGTATAATATAATATTCAATACATCTGCCTTCAAATCACTCTTGATTTTCTATCTAAATGTACAGGATAGCATTTTCCAAAGCTTGCAATGAAGACTACATTTTGGAGGAAGATAGATTAGAGATGAAGCACCCAAAAAGCTGTAGACACTTAACTTGCAACATTTACAAAGTAGCATTCAACCACTATTTGAGGTGAATAATGGAACAGTGATTAACACTTTTTGTTGTCATACATACAGTAATAATTTAAAGCACTGTAATTCATTTCAGTGGAGCTTAGTCAGTTTAAAAAATGGGATCTGATGAGCTGGTCCCTCATATTTAAGGTTAATACAGGTGAAATTTTTTTTTTTTTTTTTTACTTGGTTTACTCCTTGTATTTTAACTGGAGCTTAGTGCCTGGTGCTTGTGATGAAGTTCTAAAAGTAACCCACAGTTCAGAAGGGGAAGAAAGAAAAGAACAAAGTGCTGCAGGGAAAAGCAGAGAAGAACAGAAGCATAGTATCACAAGTGCTATCACAAATTGTTGGAAAAGCTCTTGAACAGGCACACATCGTATAAAAAAATCCCCACAACTTTTCACAAACAGGCATGGTTTGCAAACTTTAAGTTAGATGTACCAAAGTCAGTTGGGATCGAGTTCACTCTTCTTTGGAGTTTCACTTAGATTTTCCTATTTCTTTAAAAGCTGTTCTCAAAGGGATTTTACAATCTCAGTATATGTAGACAGCAATTAGGAATAATACAGCACTGTCCAAATGCAGGCTGTTCCATTCTTCTCTCAGTAGCAACTATGAGTAAGCATAAAGCAGTATGATTAAGAATTCATTTGTTTTATGGCTCATTGTGAGCTGAAATGATTAAGCTCCTTTATCATGTTTCTCTTCCTATGCGTGGTTTAAAAGGACTTCTGTCAAGGAATATCAGTATCAAAACAAAAGGGAAGCAAGCTCTTCTTCAAAGTGCAGCAAATGTTCACTTACCTACTGTATACATGTGTTTCCATTTAATAAATATTGTTTAAACCAAGAGAAACTGCAGTCTCCAGAAATCTTTCTGTGTGGCACAGAAGAGAGAGACTGCAAAAGCAGTATTCAAGTCCTTATCTGCGAAGGGAAAGAGATGATTGCCTTAACCTTTGTTATCAGTATGAGACCTGCTGTAATGCTCATAAGGCTCGAAAGGACTTATGAAGTGGTGAAGAGCTGAGCTAGATGGGCTGCGTCTTGTTGGCAAGCGGCTGGCTCCTCAGCAGCAGAGGGAAGCCCAAGCATAGGGAAGCACTGCCTCTCGCAGGTGCGGGCTCAAAACCCGTTTTCTTTCTACGGCAGTTCACATTCAAAAGGCATGGCTAGCTGCGACATGTAAAACTCGTAAACAAATGAAGTAATCAGCCATTGGTCTCTTCTTTCTCTTCTAAATACCATCAGACTAAAACCAAGAGAAACCTAGGCTCCCCTTTCCCTACTCCAAAGGCTGTTTGTGATGGCTGTTGGCCCACCTGAAGAAGTTCACTAAAAATCAGTCAGGCTCTACAGAACAGTGAACTATTTTTACTTTGCTTGAAGTATTTTATTCCTTCATTCTCTATGAAGGACCACATAGTAGTATAGTAAAATACAAATTAAACAGAACCCACACTAAATTTCCACTTCAGTTTGATAAGATTTCACAACTTCTTTTCTGTCATAAAATCCAAGCGTTCAAGGTTTCTCTCAGAATTTCTTTGCATGTTCAGAAATCATAAAGTTTTTATATACACCAGCAAACTGACTTGCTACTATTCAGATTTTAACTTTTGTACCTTCTTTCTTATACCTAAATTTTGTGGAACTTTTACAGAGCTTCTGCCACATATTTAGACTCCAGCCTTGCAATATTGCACATGTAGAAATATTAACAAGGCTGGAGACTTATTTAATGCCTGAATAGTTTTGGATTAACACTGCACTCTCAAGGAATGATTCCAAGGCTATTCATAAGTACCAAATTTTAAAGTCTAGAGTGCAGAAACAAGAAGAAGATTGTGTGTTTTATAAAAATCTTACATAAAATGTAGTTTCTCATTTATTCTTCATTACTGCTTTCTCTGTCAAAGACTTCCATTCCTTCTAACCTATTAACTGGATGCTACTGCTATGAGATCAGCAAAATTTATGCCCTGGGAATTATATTTTAAGAACACAGTACATATTGCTTTGGGAAAAATATATAAGACTTGTTTCTGTGACTGCCTGATCTGAAGAGGGAGTGAGCAGTACCTTATGCTCAGAAATGCAAGCTAAAATATTTTACTTTTTTCAGGGCTTTCCAGATGCTGAAGATATGAATTCACTCTCAGGAGTTTTCATGAAATGCAGAGATAAAAGCCAGCCCATGGAACTGTAAAAAATGGGAGTTAGAAAATTAGGATCAGAAATTAGAAACTGGAATGAGAAAAGGGGAGAATCATCTCACATCTGTGAACTTTTCGTCTCTTCCAATATATCTGTTCTAGCCTAATTCACACACAATATGCATACCACCTTTATAGACCTTATCTGTGTATTTTATTACAAGTAGAAAATGTAAAGGTATGAGTAAGCACTTTTTTTCTGTATCTTTGAATATAAGCTGTTTTCTTTTCCTTTCTCTGATGTGAGGGAGTGGGCAGATGTGGCACACACACTCCTTGAAGTGCGTTATCTTCATGCACTTAAGGGCTCTTCTGAGTGAATTCACCACTCAGAAAAAACGGAATGGCTTGAAGCAACTGATCGCTGGAGGCAAGCTAGCCACTTACAAACCTTCAAAAGGTTCAGAAAGCTGGATTTAGCACAGTTCATTCAGCTCTGTTAAGACATGGAGTGAATGTAAGTGGTGTATTTCTATAGCCAATTGGGAAGCATCTGGGTGAGGATACAAAACATCACAATGTAGCCTTATATCAGCTGTCATCTATGTCACTATACACTAACCCATCTATTCCCACAAAAGTACTTCACATGCATTTCATCCTTCCTAGTTTCCTACTTAGTATTTGCAGTTTCCAGTTTATATTCTGTGTCATTTCAAGAGATTTTAAATATATATATATATATATATATAGTGGGCAGAAAATGGAAGGAGGACACTGAAGACTTTTATTTTCTATACACAGATGTGCCTTTTGAAAGCATTGTCTGGGTACAGGCTGGGAACATACAAAAACCTCCCATCTCATTGGCTTATACCCAAGACTCAAGGAACATTATGGCAGATGTTGACAAACTATTTTAGATGAAGCACAGAGAACTAAGAAATGCTTAAGCAGAGACACTTTATACTTTTTGGTGAATAAGTAAAGAAGTAAAATTTGGCATATGGCCTAGACTTGGCATTATACTTGGCACAGCCATTTATGTCCCAGTCTGGCTCAAAATCCCAGTGGTATCTGAACTCCTTTTTTCTTGCAAGGGAGAATTTAGTTTATAGGGGTTATTTTTTGCTGAAAACATCCTTAATCTACATACTAGCAGCATTTAGATTTGTAACTCCTTCTTCACACATTTTTCCCTAAGGAATCTATACCCACGTCTCTCAGTAGCCCAGAATAGACCCTTATTATGCTTCCCTACAGACATGCACATCATCAATTCTCTTCACTCCCCTTTTAACAAGTATGGAGTATTTCAAAAACATACTGAATCTATTTTTGGATTATATACAGGGAGAAACAGGAAATTAAAAAGACATTAAGAAAGATATAGGAGCGTGAATTATTTATCACAGTGAGTAAGAACCTTTTTTTCTTTACTATTAACTGTGTTTGTCTTAAAATATATATTTCACTTTTGAATACTAACTTAGAGACCATCATTATCTTTTCTTAACATATGGGGACATTTGCATTCGATTATGGTTTAGCCCAATTGCATTCATACATTTTCTAATGGACTAAACTTTAACATGGTGAGACAGAACAAGCATGTTTTAATGTCTTGTATATTCACCAATAGCTATCAATAACTAACCAAAAATCTTTTGAACTATGCAAAAATTTCTTATTAACTTCTATATCTTGACTGAATTTCTGTTCGTGTACAGAGCCTTCAAGCCTTAGTATACCTGCAAATATTCAATGACTAACTCATGAACCAGCTTGCACAGACTCTCATTTCTCTTGGGACGTCTTTGTATTTATGGAAAAATAAGATGCTTGTCTTGGTAAAAGGAAGAAAATTAATATTTTACTCAGTTTTTCAAACCAGTGAAGCCGTGTAGAAGTCCCATACTATTGGTAGCATTTTTCAAACACCTGGACTATCACAGTTCACAAGATCATTCACAGGAAAACAACAGTACTTAAAACATGTATAAATAATTTAATTATAGGCCTGGTTTTAGCTATGGCTTTCATTTTGAAGAAACTCTCCTTACAGTTATTTCTATATAAGTCCAGAGATAGATATAGACATAGATATGGATACATATGCACGTGCACAGAGAGAGAGGGAGAAGCTATTAAATAAAAATGGAGTTTTAAGGTCACAGAATATTCTAATGATACGAATTTAATATTTAAAATGGAAAAGTACAAAATACGTTCAGAGCATCATTACAGATAGTGTTTTGTAGAAGAGGAATTGGTATACACCCACTGTACCTGTCACACCCAGTAAAATTTATCCTACCTTTTTTCAAAGATTCCAGGTTCCCATACACACCTCAGGAATAAAACCAATCATGGATGAACCATTTGCTCCTATACTACAGACTTGTGCAGAGCTCCAGCAGCTCTGGATTTCCTTGAGATACATTGTTCTAAAATATTGTCTATGTATATACTGCTTTAGCACTTTCATTTCTGATTTTTTTTAATAGAAGCTCTTGTCTGTTTAGTGTTTGTTTTCCTTTTTACTTTTTTTATCTACATTGATCTACTTTTAGTTTTCATCTTTAACAGGAATAGCTAGTTCTTTATGGCCATGAAGAAAGCCCCTCCTCATATTTGCATCCAGAACCACATGCAGCGGAATTTGAATTATCTTTAGCTAAATTGATAAATTGTGAAGTATATGAATATTTTGACACCACCAAGTGACCTCCCTTTTTGCAAAGTTCAGTAAAAAGAAAAACTTGATTTGCTAAAGCAAACAATGGAAAATTAGTGGGACTATTCTACGTGGATAAATAACCATATTTTTTTGTGATGCAGATACTTACAAGTGGTAAACTATTTCTGCATCCCTATTCTCATCGCCACAAGGAGAAAGCCTTGGTCTAGAGGCCGAGAGGTAGAAAGTGGCTTGTGTTTCACAGCTGCTTCAGTCAGACTGGCTGCATCCACGTTGCGCATCATTGTCCTCTGTGGTAACCCCTGTGACTTTATGACTTAATTACTGCTTTGCATACACTTTTCTGGAGTTTCTGAAGTAAAGTGAAGCTTAGCTGAAGACCACTAGTGTCATAGTGCATATGGCATGTGTAGTGGTTTAACCTGGCAGGCAGCTAAACACCACACAGCAAATGCTCACTCACTCCCAGAGGGATGGGGAAGGGAATCGGAAAATAAGGTAAAACTGATGGGTTAAGATAAAGACAGTTTAACAGGAACAAAATGAAGGGAAACTCATAACCATGATACAAGAATATACAAAACAAGCGAAGTACAATGCAATTGCTCGCTACCCACTGACCAACGCCCAGCCTATACACGAGCAGCAGACGCTGCCCCCCAGCCACCTCCCCCCAGTTTTATTGTTCAGCGTGATGTCATATGGTATGGAATATCCCTTTGGCCAGTTTGGGTCAGCTGTTCTGGCTGTGTCCCCTCCCAGCTTCTTGTGTATCCCCAGCCTCCTCACTTACAGGGCAGTATGAGAAGCTGAAAAGCCCTTGACTTAGTGTAAGCACTACTCAACAATAATTGAAATATCATTGTATTATGAACGTTATTCTCATCCCAAACACAAAACACAGTGCTATACCAGCTACAACCATGACAGCACAGAAATGAAAGTATAATTTGCGTGTTCTAGGAGGTAGGATGAAGATGCTTGTGGCTACTTGAAGGTACAGCCCTGCTGAGAGATTGATAGGCGATTATATAAGGAAGCAGTACTTGCTGCAGTCTCTTTGTGGTCATTTGTCACTGGCTACAGCCTGCCTGGGGCATCACCCAGACAGGTGATACCTGGCTGCATCTGTGTGTCTCAGACTGCCCAGATTAATCTGGAATGAGTTGGATAACAAAAGGAACATTTTCTTTTTCATAGCATTTTTGACAGGTGCTAGAAGGTCATGAAAACCATAGTAGTGCTGACTGACTTGAGGCTTTGCAACTTACGAATACATGTGACTTGTTACCACAAATTAATAAAGAAAACAATGAAGAGTTAAAACAACAACTCCTTCTGTAAGGACACCAGATGTAATGTTGAGAGCTTTGTATAAGCTACAGCGCAAGAAGTTGTTGCACATAGCGGCCAAGCTGTCAGGTGTAGACCTGACATGTAAACAAATTGCAAGAAGTGCCCTGTTCTCCTGGGTCCACCTCACTCCACTTTGAACTGTTTGGGCTGGGCTCTGATTTGGGTGCACATTTCCAGATTTTAGAATAGGAATCATTACCCACCCAAGATACCTGTCATACCAAGTAAGTAAATTTCAGATCATACACCACTGCGCAGGACGGTTGCAGCAATTGCCTGTGGCACCATGGGAGTGAACTAACCCCCAGGGCCACACTGAGTTGTGTTTCCAGGAGAACCTGGCAACAGGGGTACATTTGTACAGTTTTGACAACAGCAAGGATCTATGGGTCCCAACCAATCTAACACTGTAGGTCTACTCTTATGAAAATATATGTAGGAAACAATGTGTATGCTCCAGTTCTATTGTTATGCGTATTACACTAAGCAAATTAGAATCACAGAAACATTTAGATTGGAAAAGACCACCAGGCTCCAAGTCCAACGTTAATGTAACACTGCCAAGTCCACCATAAAACCATGTCCCTAAGTGCCACATCTACATATCTTTTAAATACCCCCAGGGACGGTGACTCCACCACTTCCCTGGGCAATCTGTTCCAGTGCTTGATAACCCTTTCAATGACAAAATTTTTTTTAATATCCAGTCTAAACCTCCCCTTCTCCACAGCTCCTCCCAGGCACTTTGAGTGCAAGTCAGGGGTAGATTTATGACTCTTGGGACTGTATGAAACTAGCGAACTATCCAACCCTAATGGTCATTTAACAACTTTCGGGTTTTTTTCCCTTTTTTTGGTGTCTGTGTCTGTCAATATACTAATATCTACTGCTATACTGTGTTGTCAAGAAAAGTTAATTTCAGTACTTTCTCTCTGGTTTACCTGGTACTGTTTTTTTGGAAAGTGTTCCTGCTCCCAGAAACACAAACATATCTAAGGATAGGATCCATCTTTTATTCAACAACTTATCTCTCTCTCATTCGTCAATGCCTTAGCCCAAGATTACATTTCAAAAAGATTCAGTTTTGTATGGCTCTGCACTCAAGTATTCACAAGGCAGAAACCTGTTCTTGTTTATATGAGAACTTCAGCTGATGCACACTGCATTTGGAGGCTTTGCTGATGCAGACTTGATTAACATGCAAATAGCTCTTGATGTCTCTGCTCAAATTAACATTTCTATCACCTTTATCCCTCAAAATAAGTCTTTCTCCTGGCTGAACATCAAAACTGGATGTCAGTATTTCCCAGGATCTTAAATTTAAAAAGACAGAGCCAGTATTTACCAATAATTTCTCAATTTCTAAAGTGAATCCCCAACAGATGAAGCTCCATCTGGCAGAGTTATTAACTACATTTTTCCTGCTCTATAATCACATGGAAATTCTACCGCTCCACTGAAAGGATTTCATTTCTCCATTGTTACTCCTCCACCATACAGGAACGGGTGATGCCAGTAATACTCCCAGTTTTCAGTCCTTTTCCTTCTGCCCCTTTCTTTCCCTCTGGCAACACTCGATTGTGAGGAAAATAAACATCGTTACATCGATATTTCCTTGAAGAGAGACATACAAAATTTAATTTCACTTTCCCTCCTCTTTCTCTCTCACTCCTGAAAAAGAATGAATCTGAAAACAAAAAGCCTGTCAGACTCTCCACAGCTCAGGCTTTCTGCGGCCACTGCAGCTCACTTCTCCCTCTCACCTACCTCCAGTGTGGCTGCCACTGCTCTTTCTGGGCAACAGCTACCAGGAGCCTGCAGGCATGTTTTCCTTCCATTGGATACCAATCTCTCCTCTGATGCTGCAGCTCCTCTAGCTGACTGCATCCTCATTTCTCTCCCAAAGCTGCAGAATCTCTCTGTCAGATGTAAAGGCAGATGGCCCTTAGAATTCAAGCCTGATCAATGCCACCTTTAACAATTGACCGTTTCAGCCACTGTAGTTGTTTTTATCACAAGAAATAGAATGCATCAATCTGTATTTGTTAACACTATAGGAGAGAAACACAAATAGCTACAGTCATGTTTTTTATAGGTTATTTCAGTGTATTGGTAAGATTTACAGTATATTTCTGTATTGTACGACTCTTAGTAGCCCTTTTAAAAAATCTAAATCACATACCTAATTTATCTGATTTTTCTACTCTTTCTGTATGTACTTTCTCAGGAAAGAAATATGTAAAAGCCCTTTAAACTTAACACTTTTGATCCATAACTTTGTAACGTGGTCATACATCATTTGGAAACATTCAGCTCCCTCTTCCCAAGGCTTTCAGCTCATTTTCATCATATCAATAAGAGTGGTTGTGACCATGAACTATGTGTAAAGGATGTGCCTACACTACAGTGTCTGAAGCATTGTATCAATGTATCCAATCAAATGTTAAACTCCCTACTTTAGTTTCAGTGATTTTAAAGTGACTACAGATTTGTTATTTGAATGCTTAGCCAGCTTTTAGTGCAAAGTTATCACAGGTATGTCTAAGTTATCCTTCCATCATAATCAGCCCACAGCAGTAACTGTAGCAGTAGTCTAAACATGAATGGAAAGTGAAGAAGTTATATATGCATTGCTAGCTGATTACCCATAAGTGCATGTATTACTGTAGCAAGGTAAAATTACATTCCCTACAAAAAGAATATGGGGTATATAGATTTCAAAATTATTCTCTACCAGCGTTTGCCTCCATTTAAACTGTAAGTACATCATGGAAAGAGAAAGCCTTTTATTATATATGTATGTTCTCAGCCAGGCTCTTTTGGTTCGAAAGGGTTCAGTATATGTTTATTTCAAGAATGGAGTCAGACATGAGTGACTGAGGACACTCAGACACCTATATTTACTGACCTACTGCCTGTGCTACCTCAAGTCTAGTAGTTAGGGTGTGAATATCAGTAAAACTGCAGCAACCACTGTATACTTGCCTAAGGTCCTGAGGTTGTGTAGTGATCTTTTTGGAGGCTTGTGACACATTTGAAGGATCAGTCTTTACTTTAATGGTTACTTCTCCTGTGTGATTGTTGTCTGAATTAAAGCTAGTCTGGTAAGAGATACACGGGCTGCATTCTGTGTGGTGTGGTCCAAACAACAATGGAATCTTATGACGCAATATAAAATGAAGCTTTATTGAAGCAGTAGGGAAGATGAGCAGCAGCTTGCCCATATGGCAACTCACTCACAGCTAGTAATATGAGAAGAACTTAGTTCCTTTCTATTTTTTTGGTGACTATTGTACTTTCCCTGAAATATACTTTAGGTTTGTGGTATTAGTTGTTACTGACACAAATCACGGCACTGGTTAAATTTATTAATACGATTCTAAATATGTTTTAAGGCCAAGAAGTTTGAAACTCCCTACTAAATAATAAAGAGCAACACATGGTGGAATTTCTTTCTTTGTCTACAGAGAAATATCTTGAACTTCAATCTATTAGATGAATTAAATTCAACATTTGTCCAAAGCATCCATCAAAATATATAATCTTTAATATGCATTGATTCACAACAGAATCCCAGTGTAAAATGGAAATATAAGGTTTTACACATAGACACAAATGCATGTATATATGCTATAAATTGTATGATTCACATAGGACTGACTCCTACTAAATTTAATTTGTAATAGCTTTGGATGTAAATGGTTACTTTTCAGTATTGCACTCCTCAAAGGAGTGTAGGCTCATCCCATGGAAAAAAATTATAAGAAATTTCAAGTTTCAATTTAAAAATTCAAATTTCAGTCTATCCAGACTAATTCAAAGATGCATCTCACTTAAATTAGCTGCTTCTAGCAATGCAAACTAGCATCTTGCTTGCTGTCCTTGCAGCACTGATTCTTATGTTCAGAGGGTTCTATTTTTATTTTTTTTAAGAGCAGACTGAATGCCAAAATATTGTCTATGTGGGCAAGCAAACACTCTTAATTCATCAGTATTTCAACAACAATCAAACCATTCTGAGCATCTCTGAGAAAAGCCCTTCTCCCTAATTACCTCTTGTACTGAACCGAAATTTTAAATCACAAGTCCAAAATGAAAATGTAAAATGGATATTTAAATGAAAAATCAAAACACAAACTTTTTTTCTTTTTTGCTGTTCTTTTCCCTTACTTATGTTTTTTTCTTGAAAAAGTAGTGTTTGTTGCCTGAGAGAAGCTGATAAATGGTAAAAGCTTTTCCATCTGGGAAGGTTTTACTGTTCCAAATCTCCAGACTCACATTGGTCTTAATTCTCCAGTATATTAAAGGCATAAAGCCGTTTCAACAGACACTGTAGGATTATTTCAGTCAAAGGGGATTCTCTGATGATGGAGAGCTGCCATGGTAATGTATTTGCCTCTCCATATCCTATTGGCATAGAAGAAGTACACGTGGAAAAGGTTGCTATTCTGACTTCCCTGTTTTCACTAGTTTGCGGCTGCTAAAATGCATTGTTGGAGTCATTGACTGAGCGCACAAACTGTAAATGCACAAGAGCTGTTCTAACTTACTACAAGAACTATCATTTGTGTAACCCTAGAAGTCATTCAAAAACGTGATACCACTTATTGTTTCCCCCCGCCTTTAAATTTTTGCAACTCTTCTTTGGCCATACTCTGCAATGAATTATAGTGCAGAAAGCAAGATGGAATAGGGATGAAAGGTATGTCCTTACTACAGCCTGAATCTTTCCAAAGCAAGGACAAAAAGAAGCAGAAAAGCAGGTGAAAGGTTTTGAGTTCCTGAGCTTTGGCTAGTGCTATGACCTAAAGTAATGATTCCCTGCTCTATAATTCCACTACTGAAATTATTTCTGTTATGCTTTTGATGAAACTTAAACTAAATTGTTACAGACATGACAAACAAATTTTTCTGTCTTTTGTAAATTTATATCTGTGTCTTTCTCCTGTGAAGGGATAGATGTGGAGTCTTCCTTATAAAGATTAATAGGGAGAAAATAATCTGCAAAATAATTATTTAGATACAGAATATTATCCGTCATATATTTAACACAATCTGCTTTTTAAAGACATCTTTTAATGGAATTCTGTTAGAGAACTACTCACTGAGCATTTAAACTCAAAATGAGCCTTCACTGCACTGTGGCTACCTGCTATGTATTACTACGTCTTGAAAGATTTCTGGAACTTCCATCCTTGCATTTGTTTAAACATGAATTTTTTCTGTAAAGTAAAAAAATAGGTTAATGGGAAAATGTCCTATTAAGTTTGCAGCTAACTATCTATCTCAGACACGACTACTGATATGAACATGGAATCACAGGTTTTACTGTGTTTTAGGAACTTGAGCATTTTCCAAGTTATTCCAACCAGTTTTGCAGCTTGCCTCTTGTAGTAATGTCTGTGTTGTACTGTTAAAGCACAGCAGATAAGCTTTCTGGCTTACAACTGTTTCAGGCAGGTTTATGTACATGTAGACATAGAGGGTGAAAGGAAGAGCAATAAAAGCTCCGATCCTGCAATTACAACTCTGATAGCAGATACATGGGCCTTGGCTAAGCCCATTATCTCTAAAATCCAAGAAAGCAACAGAAATTCCAGCAGAGCACTACACAGAAGTGGACCCTGTCCATGCAGAACCAATTGCAGGATACAGGCTGTATACATTTTCAAGAAAGCATGCCTAACAGTCTTCTCACTGAGTTGCTCAGTCAAAAGAGGTAGCTGCTTGCCAATTTTCTTTTCTATTACATTTTTTCCAGTAAAGGAAGCTATTGTTCTGAAAGACATGGATATTGGTGAATTCCCAGAAAAAAGAGAAGGTTGATTGGTGTTACTTTTGCTTTTTTTCTGAGGGATAATGATGTGGTAAAACATGGCATTTGCAGTTACTAGACTTGATGACATCACCTTTCAAACAGTTTAGAAAAATAGACATTATTTAGAACGTGCTAGATTTCATTCAGTTGGATTTATTTTATTACAGCTGATACTAGTCACCACACAATTTCTGCTGCAAAAAGCTCAGTTTAGTATTTTGCTGAGATTTGGATATTATGCATTACAATTTACTTCACAAATTCCAGAAACATACACTAACCTATTCTGTAGTCCCAAGAGCAAATAAATAAATACATTTAATATACATATACATTTACATAATATACATATAATAAGTGTGGATACTTCTGTTTCAGGAAATTGATGTTAATAGAACATCTTTGTACCTATTTTCAGTGTCTCTGCTACAGTTCAAATCCAACCCAAGTCAGTGGCACTTTTTACCTTCTAGACAAATTGCAAATCATTTCCATCTCATCTGGCATCTCTGAAGGAAGTCTCATCTCGGGGGGCCAAGGTCTGAATAAGCTATGAAGATTGAATATTCACCAAAATAACTAATCTTTCCATATTTGACTTGAACAGCAATTACGTTCCCACACATTCATCATTCTGGAATTGGTTATATTTCAGAACATAACTTCTTCTTCACTTTAGTTGGGGAACTACGATCCACTGAAGTAGTTTGTCACAGACTTTGCATAAGGCTTCTTCCAGGGTCTCAAATACACATGTAGGTGAATCATTACGGCTAGACCATGGGTTTTCAGACTCCTGACAGACATCTAATTTAGTTCTTTGTTATAATTGGAGCTAACAGAAGTTCCGCATCTCAAAATAGTATTGACTGATGTCAGGTTCCAGAATGTGGGCCACTCAGCCCAGAACCAGATAGAAACGCAGTGACAGCAACCATGACATGACCAATGATAGAAAAGAGGTGAGTAAGCAAGAAGATAATGATGTTTTTTTCCTTTTCATAGGAGTTTCATGGGTGAACAGTTTTTAAATGTCACATTGTTAAAACCATGTTGACGGAATATATCTGACTAAACACATTGTTTCATTAGAAAATGTTGTGATGATTTAGCAGGTTTGATAAACTTGACAACAGGTCATTGAGGTCAAGGAATATTTTGATTAAATATAGAGATAGAGAAAATGAAGAAAAAAAAAACTCAAACCAACTCAAAACCCCAAACTGACAAAACCCCCCCAAGAAAATATCCAAACATCAGGAAAAGATGAAAATGGTGAGGTTTTTTCCCAAATAAAAAAAAAAGCATACAGTACAAATTTCTTCTGCTTAAAAGTATCATTTGAAGAAAGTATAACAAAGATAATGGTTGTTTCAGAACATGTTCCTGTTATTTTAGTTTATTTAACTTTTCAAACTGCCTAGGGCCATATTGATAAATAAAAAATTGCATAGTTTGACTGCCAGTCTATCTAGGCAGGC
>Ga0181612_108854_pt1 | contig 14717 bp, 10 predicted proteins | sample HoacroProtozoa21_FD_119630 | JGI IMG/M metagenome (GOLD analysis project Ga0181612, IMG submission 119630) | Hoatzin crop microbial communities from Cojedes, Venezuel. Combined Assembly of Gp0051906, Gp0051904, Gp0051908 | reverse complement strand
GAGATGAAAGCAAGTTATCAGAATAACATTTAAAATGTTTTATTTATTCTAGAAAGGTTCCCATTCTTTCCAAGAGTCCCTTTTCTTCCACTTTCAGAATGGAGCCTTTTTCACCTCAAATTATTTGTATTGTGATAGCATCCAGAGACTCTGGTCAAGATTGCTCCGGAGGGCTTGGGGAAACAAACTGGATGAAATGAAAAGGAAAAGTAAATGACAGCAGTTCAGAGTGTTTGGAGAACACCGAGTGTGCAAAGCTGGCTTGTGGCACTGAGCACAGGATCAGATTAGCACAGGGCTGGAGCCTGGATGGGGATGACCAAGTTCAAAGTAAAGAGGCAGGTTTATTCAGTTTAGGTGAAGTGGATGAGGTTGAGAGGGATAGCCCAACATCTAGCTGAGTGCTAGCCCAAGAATGGGGCTTTCCATGGCCACATAAAGTACTTTTGTTTTTCTTTTGTGTGAAGTTTTGTTACGGAACAAGTTAATGGCAATAATTTTGGTTAGTAACTAATTCCTTGGAGCAAATGGCTTTAAGTATCAGATGTTGCCACATATTACTCTGTTTGGGTGTTTAGCCACAAATAATTCATTACAATATTTTTGTATTATAATACACTGTAATTTACTTCTAGCAAGCATGTAATTCCTAAGAGACAGAGTGGCATTCAGCCTATACATTCTTTGGTCCGCTCTGTATAGAATCCAACACAATGGGTGCAGCTGAATGATTTAATGTCACCCCGAAAGAATTCACACAGGCTGCTGAAAAAGAAAACAGGCCATGGAAATAAATTGTAACTGAACGTGTTCTTAAATATAGGGCTACAATGCACACAGAGGTTGTATAATGCTGTCCCCCGCTGAACTTTTTCAACCGTCTTGGAGCCTTACCCTCCTGTGGGATATGAAAAAAAAAAAGGCATCCTGTAGGGTAAATTCCACTAAACAGTAAATTCTGTGAAATGCTCCATTCATGTCGGACAGGTGGAAGTTCAGGATTCTGGGACAATTCAGGAGAAATATGAGATTCATACCCAGCATGAAGGTATTCTGTTTATTGACACACTGGTTTAAGTAAGAGTGAGAAATCCAAGAAATCTGGTAAAATCTCCCTACTAGATGGAAGAGACTTGGGGAGTTTTCAAGTCTGGTGTGTAGCAAAACAAACAGTTTTCTAGTTCACTGGGTGTCAAAGAGCTGAGGGGCTGGGGGGGGGGAAGAAGTCATGGAGCTGATCAGTGGCTTTTGGATAGATTGGCGTGCAGTGGTATGTGCCAGAGCTGGCACTTGCTACAAATACAACCGTTCCTGTGGCAAGATCCTGATGTGACACTAGGGCTAGGTGCTGGCTTGTGTTACAGCAAAATCAGTAGAAATTCAGTGTTTCTCTTGAGAAGCCCAGTTACCTGCTGGACGCAGGAAGGGTTGATGTGTGTTTCATTAGGGTAGAGAAATAGCTTACACAGCCACCTCTGGCTTGCACCTCTTTTAGCAAACTGACTTTGTTTTGATTTTGGAGAGGTTGTGTTTTAAAATTGTCAGTTTTCAACTCAGAGAGGCTATTTACCTTTTATTTACTGGAGAAACCATGTGATTCCTTGCATTAGGATGTTCATTAATTTTGCTCTGTTTTAACTGTGTCAGAAACCTACTAAAAAGGGTTCAGAAAATTTCCATGCCAGACATTTCAGTGTACTTTAAACGATTTATTTTATTCTACTTCTAGCTTATTTTACTTAAACTTATACTTGAATGCTTTCCTGAACCCAGGCCTAAATAAATCACTTTTATTTCAAAAACAATGGAAGTAACTTCAACCAATACTCAGGAGGAGATCACTGAGCAAGTGTGATGCCTGCGATATGGCTTTGTATGCTGCTCTTGAAACAATACCTGTGGCAACTGTAAATCAGATTTTTTTGGTACAATTGTCCCCAGTGCTGCAATATGATCTGCCAGTTGGGAGGCTTAGAGCCCCTGGATCCCACGCAACCCTTGGGGGCTTCGTGTGAGCTTGAGGCTCTGCGCCAGGGTGAATTTTGTTGCAAGGTGGAGGCTGCAGTGTTGAAAATGCAGTGACAAGAGAGAGTTCAGAAAATGGGAGTCCTCTTGTGGCGTCTCCTGCTCAGGGAGTGATGTCTTCATGGCTGCAAGGGTTCAGGCAACTTGCTACTTACTAGTCTTCTAGTGTTTTAAGGTAGCTAAAAGTGGACTAAAGAGGCAAAACACAAACAGAAGTTTTCCTTACCCCTGTGTGTTGGTACTGGCTGATGCCATTTACCTTAACTGGTACCAATAAAATATGTACCGGTAAGAAGCCAATTTATGTACCAGAAATGACTACATGTGTTACATAATTGGAATACCTGCCCCAACTTCTGAAACCTATCGCTCCTGGGCCTGCTTTTAATCTAGTGTCGTCTCTTCAGCTTACAAGACGAAATGTAGCTGAGGAGTGTTATGAGAAACAGATGGAGAGCCTGGCTGGAGGACTGGCGGGGATGGAGACTACCTTGGCCCGCTCCGAGCCGAGTGTACTGTGTACCTTCGAATGATACCTTAATCCATGATAAAGACAGACAGCTCACTTTTCCAAAATCAAAACCATATTCATCAATGGTAGCCTCCTTCCAACACTGCGCAGGCTACTGCTCAGAGAGATGCTGTCTGGAACAGCTTGATACAGGCAGAACTAGATGGCTACACATGGATAAGATAAAATTATTCAGCTACCTAATAAATAAATGTGAAAAATGTTCTAAGATGATACAAATTCAGGTACTAACTTGATTTATTATCCCAGAGGGATGATTGCTCCACCTTTCAGTCGCTGAATCCTGATTTATGGTACATTTTTTAGGCTTGCATTTTTTTTTTTTTTTTTAAAGAAAACCTTTAAAATATAGCTGGTTGACCTAGCTTTCTCTGCCCAGCTAGCTTCATGCTGCTTAAATTAATTCAGCTTGGTCAAAAATATAGATGAATGGATGGGTTTTTAAGTCAGCAAGTATTCAGTTTTGGTAACCAAATGTTATTCCTACATGGTAAAATACCAGTAGAAGTAAAGTCAATAAACTTTAAAGGCAAATATCTTGAAGAATTCTTATGCATCATGATTTTCCTCTTGCCATTGAGGGAAAAGATTGTATTTTATACAGGAACTGAGATGTTTCCCTTTCTGTAGTCCTGTGTGGATTTAACTAAAGCAGCAACTAAGAGAAACAAGAGTTTCATAAAGAAAGCCTTGTTGATAATTATAGAGCGGTTGTAAGCGTACGTTCATAGCCTTTATTTTTCTTCTTCAGAACTTTATTATGGATCTTTAAGTTTCAAATGACTCTTGATACTTTGCATGTGTGAGACAGGTTTTAGGTAAATAAACATAGCGTATTATTTTGGGACAATACTTCAAATATGTATTTCAAAAGGGCATGCTCTTTGTTTGACCACATATGACTCTTACAAATCTGTAAGCTAACTGTTCTAAAGCAGATTATCAGATTGTGGATAGGATGGAGTTAGAAGGAGGAATAAATACTGTTTGTAGTTAACAGTTCTAGTTCTAGCAAATCACGCTTACATTAAGCAGGTATAAATTATATATTGGTTGTTCAAAGTTTTCATCATGGTCAGAGTTAGAAAAATTAATGATAAAAACATAAAAACATTGTGTACATATGCAAAATAACAGGCTATGTTTAAGTTTGCAGAAAAATAAAAATCTTTGACAGCCATCTTTTGAACAATCTGTTGTGTTTATTATCATATGCGTATTTGATTAGGAGTAGAAATTAGCTGAGAAAAATGTGAAACATGGTTTACCAAGTTCTGTCTTTACAATGATAAAATGTTTTGTTGGCTAGGATTTTACCTGTTTCTTTTTTAATACCTCTTGAGCTCCAGTGTTGTAATTTTTATAATGTAGCCCTGAGGGTCTGAACAATTTGGTGGTAGTAGTAACTTTCAAACGTAAGGCATTCATTGACCTGGAAGAAAAAATTAAATCTATGCAACCTCTTTTCTTTCCAGGTAACATTCTCTTTGGTAAACAATTTTTATCAAACCCACAGGGTCCTGAACACCAAGAATATAACTGATGCAAGCCTGCACTCTGTTATATACGATAGTGCTTGAACCATTGTGTGCATTGGTGAATTATTTTTCACAAATCATTGATTCAAAACTCTGTGGACTTCAGAACAGCATGTTTGGAAACTTTGAAGGCTTAACAAAAGACCCTCAGTCCACCAGAAGGTGTGTGATGGTGTGATCTTATGGGCACAGTTTGCAGTGCTGCTGCTTACAGCATTTGATGGATATCCAGATACAAACTCCATAGATTTCTCTTTGCTGTAATTTATTAGCTCCACTTTTTGCTGGAACTGGTAGTCAAATTAATCATACCAGTCCTTTTTGTTCTTATTTAAAAGTTTAAAATTTCAGAGAGCCAAGGCTTAAGCTGTACTCACCCTGTTTTGAACTGGTAGTGTCTCCATTTGCATATGACACCATTAATATCTCAGATTTATTCTTTCAGTCAAGAAAGTAGAAAAACATTCAAAGCCTATTTGAAGTTATGACAAATACAATTACTGATTTCTTACGTGCTGAAAAGCCAAGAACTCATAGACTGGCTGGTTCAGATTTGTTCTCTCCAAAGGTGTTACGCTGCTCCTTACTCATGCTTTATTTGGGATTCCAGCCGTTTAAAGAATGTTATCCTGCTAGTGTATACAATGTATTTATTTTATTGCATGTACATACTTTGTTATTTAATGCCACCCAGAGTTTTCAAGGTTGCTTAGAGTGTAAGTAAAAGGGCAGTGTCAACTATAACATCTACAACTTAAACCAGACCAGAAACAGTAACGGGAAAAAAGTTAATCACAAGATGCTCGAGTGCCAGCAGTGGAACCTGCTGCTGCGTGGTAAGACAAATCATACGGGCTGGTACAGCTTTGCTTTGGCCTGACTCCTCGACACACCTTGAGCAGCATCTGGCCTTCTGGTAATGATGTACCGAGGAAGACGGTGGCAGAGCACCTCTGGAAGGCTGGCTGAGACCCGAACCAGGTGATGGACAGGAGGGAGGGAGGGATGATGCCCTGCGACAGAAGGTCTACCAACAAGGAGAGGCAGAGTCTTGGGAGTGAGTTACGCTTAAACGTGAGGCAGTGCAGAAAGAGGAGCTATGAATGGCATTGGATGTGGAGGCCAGAGCTAAAACCGGACTAATTTTCTATTTGTAGCTGTGCTGCCTGGGCCTCAAAGGCACATTCTGCCTGGCTTAAGGCAATGCTGAAAGCAGGAGGTGGTGAGGACATGGGTGAGTTAAGTCTCCTGGGAGTTAACGTTCTCTGCCTGTCATTTGCTTCATATACAATGTATTTCAGTGTGAAGAGCCCAGCTAGAGTGCATTGTTCCACAAAGAAGAAAGCTAAGCTTTTCACCATCTAATCAGTATTTGCTGAGGAGGTGCCAATGTCTACTGAGCAGAAGTATGATCTTTCTGCCGTCGCTTTTATCACTTCTGACCCTAAACCTTCCCTGCCCAGATGTCCTCTCTCCTGACAAGTGAGATTTTTCAACTAGAATATTAGCATTTAGGACAAGGACAATGTGTGCTACAAAACACATAGTTGGGTGCTCTGCAAATAATGATCTGAGTTACTCATGATGATAATTTTTGGGAAATTCAGAATGCCTCAGTACATATGCCAGATTCCTGGATTTTGACCAAGACAGTGTTATAGATAATAAACATCAGCATTGTTGCCATCTGCCGTAGCTAACTACCATTGTGGATGCAGATTGGTTTGTGCACTTACGTTGCACACAGACATATACAAAGTCTAGATTTCTCTTGAAAAAGCTTGGTGTTTTGGTAACTAACTAAATGAATAAACATATAATCTTTCAGGAGCTGGCAGAACAGCATCTAGTTCTTGTTACCCTCTTTGTTTCTCTCCACCCTTTGGCTCTCACCATAATTGAAGACAACTGCTCTGGCCACTCAGCTCAGCATCTGCAAGATGAAGTTACACATCTCAGAATTACGGTTTCCAGACGTGGCACCCAGTTGCCAGCACATTTCTTACCCTCTGGTATGCATCAGTGCTCTGCTTTGGCCTCAGAGCTGTCTACCTGCCTCTGAGACGGCTGCTGATGCTCCTTCAGCCGTGGTGGATAGTGCTGGATTCCTGCATTGCTCTCTGTAATGCTATGCAAAGGGAAAAGAATGGGGAATGCTGTGAGACAATTACATGGCGCTAACCATAAAACTCATTTTACTTGCAAATATATCCAGAGCAATCTGGTTATTTCAGAGTTTATGCCCAGCGTTTTTCTGTGATATAGATGCGAACTGAAGAGCCCTCTCTGCCATTGTGCCATGGTTCAGAGTACCTTCGTACTTCTGCAACAGCAGTTGACTTTCTATTTTATTTTAAGTAGGATGGTGTTACCAGAAAATTGCTAACATTTGCATAGAGAAGGCTAACTCTTTTAAGTGGCTTCATGCCATTAAGCAGGAATGTAACCACTCCAGTACAGCAGTTTGTCCACGGAGAGGAAAAATAACCCTTCGAAACGCTGGCATCAGTTCCACATTGGAGCTAAATTACTGTAACAGATTGAAATGACAAGACTCACATTTTTAAATGAACATGTAAACGAGGCATGTGCCCAGATTGACATGGGACAGGAATCCTAATTTGCACATATGCCTTGGGATTTGTACATGCACACAAAAACTATTAAAAATAATCTGGCAAAGAATATATAATACAGGATGGAAGGGATGAGTTTAATATTCTTACACCCATGGTGTGTGAGAAGACCCAAGCAGACTTTAAATATTCAGTGTTTTCTTTAATAGGTAGTACCAGAACAGCTGAGGACAGCTCATCACAAATGACCAAGGAAACCTGTTATGCCATGTATATATAAAGTATACAAAGTCTGGAGTATTTATATACAGATACATAAATATACTCTAGAGCAGAGGCCTCTTAGTTGTCTTTTGTAGCTTTCTAGATGCAATGCAAGAGCTGGAACAGCCTGCATTTATCGGGCAGGTCCTCTCCTGTCTCAGCAGGTGAAACATGGGAGGTCATTTTGTCCTGGACTGCAGCAGTGCAATCCATCATTTGAAACACTTCTTCTTGTTCTCCATTTCAGGTGATGTGTCCGGTAATGCTGCTTTATGAACAGCTCTTTAGGGGCCTGTTAGGTACCAACCAGCCCTGTTGTGCTTCCTTGTGTGCTCGATGAGAGAAGCTGGGTAGCCTCAGTGAGGCTGAGGGCAGCTGGGCTAAGGCAGACTGTGCCCGCCTGAGAACACGGTATCCTGCTACACACCAGGGAGTTTTCTTCATGACTAGCAAATTCAGGCTTTGTAAAACCATTTTCTTATGCTAGCTGTGAAAAAAAGCATCTGATTGAATTGTGGAGATCCGGTTGTCCTGGAGCACTGGGTGTGCAGCGGGGCCCGCTGCCAGTGCAGGCTGTATGGTGAAAGGGGGAGGTTGAGCCTGGCGCTAGTGCCATGATGAAGCCCCACCTCTGCTACCACAGCCAGCCTCAGCGGTGGCCAGTTCAGCAGTTATCTGGGCTACAAGCTCAGCGGGGAGGCTGGCTGTGCTGCAGCCTCAAGCTGCGTTTTATTAATTAGTGTCTTAGAGCTTGTTTCAGCACTGCAATGGCTCGTTTTCAATCTGGTTTCATGTAATTGCTTTATAAACTTGAAACTTTGATAACTGGCTAAGTTGAAAACCTTCTTTAAGGTGAAATCCATGTATTTCTCAATAAAAATGTTGTGGTTTAATAGTCCGCTAATATCAGGCTGTCTGACAGCATTATGCTTTATTGTTATAGTAGCTGACTTTCAAATATGATGGCACTGAGAAATAATTGGATGTGTGATTTAGCAGAAAACTATGAACAGAGGATATGGGCTCCGTCAGTCGGTGTATAAGCATAGATGAAGTGACTGACCCTAATCCAGAGACCTTTCAGTTGAGCAGATTCGAGAGATGTACTCTGTTGCTGCTCAGACCCAGCTTCCATATCCTACTTTTGCCTTCTGTTTTGGGTAAAGCTGCCCAGACAGTCTTTGCTGTTGGTTATGTTCTCAGTGCATATGTGTATACTCACTTCCAGCCCAATCACTGGCAGTGCTACAAATAAATAATCACTTTTAAAAAGTTGGTTTTAAAGATGATATTTAAGAAAAAACACATAAAAAGAGTCATGGGGTGGCTTTTCCAATAACATCTTGAACTTGTAATTCTGCAGTGTTGTCTCTGAGCCATTAATGAAATCCATATTGCAGCAATGGCGTTGAAGTAATGGAGGAGGAAAAAGCAGCTCTATTTGCTATCCCGTGGCTCTGTGTTTTTCATTATTTTCTCCCTTATTTCTGTTTTGGGGTGTGTTTCTCGGAGCAAACAGCCTCCCTGGGGCTGGTCTGCAGAGAGCAGGTTGAGTGCCTGGTGCTGGCTCTCCGAGGGATGTCAGCTGTGACGCTGCAACCTGATAAACAAAGCACCGTGGTGCTCAGAGGGGAGGAGCAGAGTTTTCTGTGGGTGAAAGCTCTGGCACAAATATTTGACTGAATGACTGTGAGTATATTACCGAAAAACCAACCCAACCAGCAAGATACTGCCAGAGTTAGCCTAATGATGCAAGCAGGTTTATCCTCTCTCAGCATGACATGCTGGAATAATATTAGCTAACTGTCTGTAGGCTGGTTGAGGCATCTCCATCTGACACAGAATTGTTACTGTCACCTCTTGCACTGTATAGTATTCAAGGCTGATGCCTACGAATTTTGCCCATATGCTTTTTGAGAGTACTGGAGGCAGTTAGCCTTGAATTCTGAACAAATAGTGATGGCTCAATTAATAATGGACTGAAAAAGCACAGAAATAAAGCACGTGTTAGAGTGCATACATTAGCTAGATGGTTTTTCAACAAGCTGTCAGACAGTATACATAGAAGAAGTAAAGCTACCACGGCAGAGACAAAGAGATTCCGCTTAAATAACTAAAGCCCAACTCATCTTTGACTGGATTTGCAAAACTGGATTCACCATGCTTATTCCTTACTCCATGCAGCCAGTGACTGTTTATAGTCACTGTGGTGGAGCAGAGGGTTGGAGCTCACATGGATGAAGAGAGCCCCAGACAAGGGTTTAACCCCATTCAGCTCTCTATAGTATGCAGACGAATCTTCCCCCTAATGAAAGACTACAGAACTAAAACAGCATTTATTAAACAATGGCGATGTTTTTAAAGGATAAAAATAATATAGGCACATCACTGCTTGATTTTTGGTGCTCTAGTAACTAATTTCTCCTAACCTGAATCTGCACATTTGTAACGCAAAATGTTTTACTTCGCATTAAAGTAAGAGTGATTATTTATGCAGTTTCATTTCCAATAAAAGCTAAGCTTTACAGTGCATTATACAGAATGACAGCGGTGCACTGAATTGCAAGGTCACGCTATAGATCATACTCCCTCTGCCAAACACCCAGTAAGGAATTTTGAAGTAAGCTGCAGTAAGGGGCTGAGCGGTGAGCAGAGCCAGAAACAATACAGGTTAGAAAAATGTTTGTTTTATTTAGTGAAAGAAGAAAGAGTTTGATTTATTAGGGAGGCTTTTCCTACTGTATTCATTCTGGGTCCAGATCCTGGAATGAACATTTGGGATGGAACTTCCTGTAGCTGACCCTACTCTGTCCTCAGAGCCTCATGTATCTTTCCCTAAACGAAGGAATACTGGGTGTGTCTGAAGATCTAACTAGCAGTTTACACTCTGCACTGTTATATTACCAGACTCTTGCCTTTTTCCATAATGTGTGTGAGACTACGTGCCTGGTGAAAGGTGGGGGAAGTGTCATCCTCCACACATACATTAGGCGTGCGCTACTGTGCAGCTGGAAGTAGTGGGTCTAAATAGTAAGAGTGCCTTATTGCAGATATTTGCAAGGATAATGAATTTGGCAGAACTGCCTGCTCCCTCAAATCTACTTTTAAGGCCCTCGTAGCAGTAATTTTGACTGGAGGTTCAGTTTGCTGTTGCCTCGTTTTGTCTCTGTCAGGCAATCACATCCCTCTGGGTGGCTGTGATTGCCAGATGTCATTGCAACATGGGATTGATGGTCCTGGGGCCCTTGCTCCGCTCTTCTTAGTACAAACCACTACTTCGAATTCTGTTGGTGGCCTCATTCATGGGACTGAGTACCTGCACTTAATGCAAGTGTTCCTGATGTGTTTTCCTGAATATTGTCATGATTTTGAGATGAATCAAGATCAATCAAGAGTGAAAGAAGGAAAACTGGGGTAGGGACAACCAGAATAGGGTATTAAAGGGTTGGTGACAGAAGTCCAAAACAATGGAGAAGTAATGGGGGCATGTTTCTCTACATGGGTCCATAAAAGAGCTAAGTTGCTTCTGTGGCTGATGCAGAGGAAGTCTGGCTCTTACACACTGAACTTCAGTGAACCCAGGCAATAGCGGTATCAGCGGCCCAAGCTGAGATGCTTTCATAAAAATATGTTTTCCCTCACCCTTTCTTGCTGTTATAGCTCTTCACACAGGCTGCACATTATGTCTATATGCTTCTGAACACAGCGGGGTCTCCAGGGTGTTAGACCAGGTCAGTCCCTCGTTCTCTTCAACCGATATGTAGCTCCCCTCCTCTTGCAGCTGCAGTAGTCGTCTGCTGTCCAAAGTCCTTCAGTCTTGTGATGCAGAAGGGTACTGCTTTTCACCCAGCTAAAGGGAACTTTGCACCGCCATGGCTTTTGTGGTGAGCATTGCTGCCAACCATCTGGTTCAAACTTTATTGACAGGTCTTCATGGAATCTGTCACAGTAGTTGTTCTCCTTGTTCCAGCCTGCCAGATGATGAGGACCATGGTATCGGGTCAGATAAGTCACGCCTCTCCTGTTTTAGCCCAGTTATGCTCTGGTAGATCATCACTGTACCCAGCAAGATTTTGCACAAAATAGCATTTACAGCTTAACACACAGGAAAAATAGTCCATGGTAACTGGCAACACAAGAAGCTCTTAAGGGCAACCACTCTGCAGAGCGGGAATCTCAGATCCGTGCTGCAAAAATAGCTGCATTTCTCTCCTGGGCCAGATGAGCAGGCTGTGACGTTGCTCGTGGGCTGTGCCCAGCTACTCTGAGCACCCCAGCACTGAGCTGTCTATCAATGTGTGACCCATATGGATTAAGGCTGGTGTTAGGAGCAGCTGGATCCTCATCTGATTTCAAATGCAGTTGAAAAGTTATTGTTCATGGGTTTGTTGGTGTGTACCAGGCAGTGGCTGAACTTACAGCTTCACTGGGAGCTGTGCTCTTGCACAACGTGTAAAGCAAAGGCAGTAACCATGACTGCCTTGGGGGGCACCAGTCTGTGCACTGGTTAGAGGTAGGTGGCTCTTGCTACTAGAAGCTTTCTTTTGAGGAAGATTTTCTCTGGACAGATTCACGTTTCTGTCAGTGGTTACTACTGGAATTTCATTAACTCTTCAGTAAGTGAAGAAAAAAGTGGATCTGACTGAAATAGAATAGATTGCTTTTATTGAATTCTTCTTTAATTAAAACTCTTACTGGTTTCATGCTGATTTGGTGTCATAGTTTAAATTTTTACATTGAATGACAGGAGCAGAGAGAAAAAAGAGGAAATGTTTATTTAATTCATGCCATAGAAAGTAATGACAAGAGATTGTTTCCATACGTACTGTTTTTGTTGACCTTTTAACATTTGGAAATGTCAGGAAATACCATTATTGTAGGTCTATCCAGCTTTAATGCTGCAATAACTTTATAGCTATTCACAAGGGAAATTACTGTATGTTGCCTGAAACAGTGAAGGTGTATGCGAGCATACACACAGATCTCTTTTTCTCCCTCCCTGCCAAACAGATCTCTGTGGCTGCATGCAGCCTCTGTTAAAAATGTATCTTCTTTGTCCCTGCAATTTTGACTTTTCTTTCAAACCTTCCAGATTTACTTGGGCAGCAAAAAGGTATGTTTCCGGGAAGTTTAAAGAAACTTAAAACAGTGTAGAACGCATTTTAATTCACGGTGATCAGACGATGGCTAGAATTTCAGAGGTTTTCCAAACACAGGTTTTAACTTTTGTTTGGTTTGGTGGTTTTTGAGGGGCCCGTTAAGATTCAGAGCGGTTCAGAAGGCAGCGCTTCTGTCTATGCATGTTGCCTTGCCTGTGGAACTGGGGAACGGGTTCCGGCCATGACTTTGAAGTCCCCCAAACCCATGGGAGGGTTTTGCTGAGCAAGTGGCACTCTCCCATGCTGTGACGCACATACCACGTCACGCGGTGTAGGGCGCGTGGCGGGAGGCACAGTCACCTTGGACAGCACCTGGCCGGCCGTGGCTCCACCACGCCCCTCACCACGCCCATCACAGCAGAGACCCAACGGGACGTCGCCAACAGCAGCCTGCGAGGTTCCAGCCCACCAGTGGGACTTTCACGGGGTCTGAGAGGAATGGGGATATTGTCCATTGGTTAGGGAAAAAGAATGCAGTCGGTGATGGGAATGAATCTTCCTCCTCAAAATCTCAGCTGAGGACTGCAAATACAAAACAAGGGAAACTGAAACCAGCGCACACATATGTGTATTCAAAAAATATTCTAAAGGATTAAAATTAATGCTGAGAATAGGCATAATTATTGCCTGTTTTACAGAACCCAACCACTTAAATGTTCAGGAATTACCCCTAAGGTCACAATTAACTTTACACTATCTGCCCAGAAATAGCCTGGAACTTCCACTGGCTGGTGGAGGAAGATCTTCTGTCTTCAGGAGAATCACAGTCAGTTCTGAATCTGGTGGATTTTATTTATCATGCATACAATTACAAAACAGCGACCCCCCAAAGCACCCAAATAGAAATGCCCTCCACAAAAATTGTAATCTGAACTAGTGACAAGGTACTGTTGTTATCACTTCACAAGCTTAATGGGATTTTTGAAACAAAGTCATTTTGAAATGTAGCAAATGAGTAGTAATTGTCAAGTGTGGTCTATTACTTTGCAGAAGTTTGGAAATGAGAACTGTGAAAAACGGTTACCCTTGAGTATCAATAGATCTCTTCTATTGGATGAGATCAATCTTGCAGCTGAAGTTCGTATGGATTGTTCCAAAGCATACGTGAAAAAGATTCAGATTTTGGCACAATTTATTGAGATTTATTTGTCTATAGTCTTTTAAATATGTATATCATCTGTATGTGTTTTCACAAATAGAGCCTCATTCACACAATCTGACTACACTAAATCTTCCTTTGTAGTTCATTTGTATATCAGTATTACTAAGTGTTAGCTTCCAGATGTACTGAACAATAGGCTGAATTTAAGTGTTTCAGTCATAATTTGCTAAGTGTTTTTTAAAACTATGACTAGTATTCAAAACATTAAACAGTAATAGATTATCCTGATAATAATTTCAGCTGCTTTGTTTATTATTCATTATGTCAGTTAGAGAAAAATCTAAATTAGCTTTAGAAAGTGTCAAAGTTAAAAAAATATCTTTGGTGGTCTTAGGATTTATGCATAGGTACACATGCATATATATCTGTATAAATCTATGTGTGGATACTTGAACAAATACACATTTGGGATTCAGCTCTATGCTTGATCTCTGCCAATAGGAGAAATTTCTGCTACTTTTGAATAGCCAGTTCTCACAGTCTTTTTTTCCAAAATTTTGCAAAGTTGTAAACTGTACCTGACAGCTAGGACTGGTATAGTCATGCTGTCTCTAGGTTAGTAGCTTGCATGTACTTAATTTCTTTGGCTACATAATGATTTATGATCTTTAATTATAAAAGACACTGTTACATGTGTGAATACTAATAGACATGCTTCATTTAGAGGTGTAATGTGTTTCCAGATTATTACATGTGATTGCTAGTAGTATCTATTGTTTTTCTGACACCCTTTCCATTTACATATTAAAAAGAGCTTTCCATCTTTTGAATCTGGTAGATTTCTGATGAATACAATTAAGCACAAAAATGGTCTTTAATACATCTGATCATCAACCTAGTGGTGACCTACTTTGAGATAAGATTTTGTACAGGTTTTTCTGGACTATTTTACATCTGTAAAGGATAGAAGAGTTATTGGCCCAGGTTGCTGCTGCTAGTGTCTAAAGCAGAAACACTGCTTGAGTGTGTTGGCCTGTTGAGAGTCCCCACGTGCTAGGACTGGAGCGATTCCCAGAGTGGCCACAGGCAGGAGAAACAGCCTGCTGCAAGAGGACCTAAAGGGAAACTATATAAAATAATTGCTCGGTATAGATGTCTCGTATTCCTTGGGAGAGAAGCTAAAAGTTGGGGTAAGCCTCTGGAGCCCTCCAAATCAGACGGTCGAGATTCAAAGTTGAGTCTTTTCTAAAATAAGCCAGCTGAGATGACTGCTGGGCTGCTGACAGGGGAAGGGAGGAAAATAAGACAAACACACCTTTTCCTCCCTTCTGGGAGCCAGCTGATGAACCTTCTCTTCCACATGTGCCCATGCGACCATGTAAATTGCCAGGAGTTGCAATAGATACATAATCACGAATTGGATACTGTTTTGCTTGCTCCAAATCAAGGGGTTTGTTTTCCCTTTACAGGCTGCCGAATTGAGCGCCTGCTTAGCCAAAAGTGTGTTTGGGATTGCCATCT
>Ga0181612_104852_pt1 | contig 14717 bp, 6 predicted proteins | sample HoacroProtozoa21_FD_119630 | JGI IMG/M metagenome (GOLD analysis project Ga0181612, IMG submission 119630) | Hoatzin crop microbial communities from Cojedes, Venezuel. Combined Assembly of Gp0051906, Gp0051904, Gp0051908 | reverse complement strand
TCCCAGTAGACTAATATGCTCTGTTTTCCCCTATTAAGGCACTTTAGGGATATTTTTTGGTGGGGGGGGAGGGGGGAAGAGGACTGAAGGAAAATGTAATAACGGTCTCCCAAAGCAATGTGTTTTTGCAAGAAGGAAAGTGATAAACTATCTTCTGGGTCCAGTTATGGGATAAGAAGTTATCTACTTAGCCTTTAACAAGGAAGTCTTATGTTGGACTTTGAGAGAACTTTCTGAATGTAATAACAGTGAAGAACCAGTGTGCTTTGCTAAAAAAACTGTTAAATCTCTGTCACAGGAGATTTTTAGCAACAGGTTAAAAAAAAACATTTGTTAGGAAATATTTACATATATTTGATTGTGCTGTGGGAGAAAACGAATTTTTAATGTCCTTTCTAGACTTATTTTCTTTTGTTTCTATTTTTGTCCAATCTTCATAAAAACATATTTAGTCTTAGTATGACAATTCTATGAGAAGTCTTTATGTGTATGCTTTATACAAAAGCCAGTTTACTAACAATCTAATACAAATGTAAATTTGCTTTGCCCCCACCCCCAACAAATAACCTTAATTCTAAATTAGAAAAATTCTAAAGCAAATATCATTTGAGTAATAATAACGATTACGTATTCGTCTTTGATGACTGAGTAGGAATAGAAAGAACAACCTAAAAAAAGAAATGCTGCTGCGGATCACAAGTCTGTGTGGAACAGATTTGTTCAAGCATTGCAACAAAGCCGTTACCTGTGCTAAATATAGCAATAGGCATTTCCAAGTAAATTCAGAGCTGTCTGTTTCAAAGCTTTTCCTGACTTTTCTACTCCTCCTTTCATTCTGATCAGTGACTGCAGTGACACTGAACACTGATGTGCCAGGGGTGCCACCTGCACAGCTCATAGTTCAGCAGTAAAACTGAATGCCCTTCAAAGTACTGCAGAAGAAAAAAAAAACTACTTACCTTATAAAACCTAATGGATTGAAGAGCAACAAGAAGGAATTCCCATCTAAATGCAAATCAAGGCAAACCCATTTTGAATGCAAGAGTAAACTACAAACGGTAATTTTCCCACCATTTGCTAGTGCTCCTTACTACAATTACAGTTCTATACAACTCACATAGTTAACAGCTCTTCTCCTGATGAGCTGTCAATGAACAACTTAGAATGTCTTTGAATGTGTGTCATAGATACACTTGTTCTGTTGCAATCTGTTTGTGCAAAATTAATTTAAAACACTGCCTATTTTTGTTTTAATTTAGTCTGGTTCATGAAGTGGAAAAAGACAAGTTATCAGGAAAAAGGTTTCATCTGCTGGTTAATCTGTAAATTAAATTCCTACTTGTTTTCTGCTAGAGTGTGATAACTGATACCAGCGCCTAAAGGATGGCTGAGAACACTACAATCAGTGAGGCTCAGATTAGGATCCCATCTTGGATCCCTTCTGTATTTAAAAATGCTAACTGCACAGTGTGAAAAAGCTGACTGGGATGGCAGTCCATGAGTCTGTTGGGTGGTTAGAGAACATGGGCGGTCCCAGTGAAGAGCTGCAGGTCTGGTTCTGACACAAAGTCCTCCTTACCTCAAAAAGCTCGGAGCAAACAGTGCATTTAGGCAGGAATTACAGTTTCTACCACTTATTCTAAGGAAACTCTGTTCCAGCACCAAGCAAACTAGTAAGGAAGGGGATGCCTTATATAGAATACTGGGATTCAAGTTTTTTTCTTCCTGGAGAAATGAAGGAATGCAATAAAATTTGCTGTAGTCTTAAAAGGCTTTTGAAATATTAGATGCCATAATCATGTCAGTGTGTAGCATGTGTAAGTGAAGGTGGTGACAGCTCAGAGACTGCAGTTTGTTTAGAACACAGTACCCAAGTCCCATAACAAAACCTGGCATAGGAAACGCACTCTGTATCGGCATTGTCTGTTCTCCACTGGATCCTCACTGGTGTCAGTTTGCTGCTCCGTCACTAACCTGCAAGGCCCTCAAGGAATTAGAGACACAACCATCCTGCAGCAGGTATCAAAGTGATGGAGCAAGTGTATACTATATATCTTTCTAATACTCTATGGTGCAGTTAACGGTGGCTGGAATGGTGTCATTTTAAAACAGCTCAAATAGAGTTTGCCATTGGAGAAGAACTACACCCTGAAAGGATGTCTTTTTTCCTTTATCCCATTGTCATCAGAACACGAATTGCTCAGTGGTCCTAAGCAGGAGTCTTTTGACATAGAATACAGATCAACTGTATTTCACATTTTAGAACAAGTAACTAGCCTCCCACTGCAGGTACCCTCCCACATAACAGTAGCTATAATATTAATTACTTTACAGAGTTAATTATTAGTGATAAGCAGTCACAGTTGGGGATCTTTAGTAGGTTAAATGGATAACATAAATGGAACAACAATCAAATTTAGCCATATCCTAGGAAGAAAAAAGGAATATAGGAGTGCATTCAGCACTAGGAAAGACGATGAAATGGACACCTGGCATTGCTACCAAATCCTCACTGCAGTTACAGTACTGAGTGTTGAAATCCATTTACCCTGAAGACATGTGAACTGAGTGTGCAGAGTTATTTCTTCACATGTTTAGTGGAGAGCCCTTCCTAAATATTTCTGTATGGAAATGAACTTGCAGTTTAATCCCAGTGAGTTCTGTCACTGACTTAATTGAGAAACAGAACAGATTTACAAAACTTTCTTTGCTCTAACACCAGAAACAAAGAACCTATCTTGTACACAAACAGTGTCCTCCAGCACCTCACTTTGAGAAAAAAAAATGGTACCAGTGACAGAAGAGTTAAGCACTTCTAAAAAATAAACTTCAAAGGAAATAAAAGACCAAGGAATAGTCTAGATCTCCAGCTAAATTCTTACAGAGAAGTCAAGGCAGAAGTGGAGAAGAGGTAGGATTTGTTTAAATAACCTCTAATCTCTAGCTGGGTGTCTGATCCTGTATCACTCTGCAACTCAGATAAGGCAGAGTTTTGAGTCAAGAATATCAGAAGCATTATCTACATAAGCCTTTGAGGCCAATATTCATTCCTCAGATTACAATGTAGAATATAGGAGGAGTCTGCATCAGTATTATCAGCGTGACACATTATTAATCGAACAACTTAACAATTTAAATTCTGTCCTTTTCAACACAAAGTTCAAAGAAGTTAAGCACTGGCGAGGAACTAACCTGAGTTTGTTAAGAATACTGATGTTACCAGTGTGCTGCCTGATTCTGCAAACACAGGGATGCCATTTACCTTTTTAATCTATTCCAGAGTTTTAAAGTGTTCTTGTCTTAAATGTTTGTTATCATATATACTCGAAAAGATATACTTTAGCTGTTCTCACACATACGCTTGAGTGCTCCTTAGTGTCTTTGAAATAGGACCTACCTCTTATCACACCGAGGGGCGTGGTTGAGGGCAAGGGGAAATTACTGCTGGAGAAAGCTGCAGTAATCGGGTAATAAGCATGATTACAGTAGATATTTGGTTGTGACAAGCATACATTTAAAACAACTCCAAAGATCAGATTGAGATAATAATAATGTTAAAAAACAGGTAAGCATCCACTAATTTCAAGTGAATGGAAGAGTAAGTGTGAGCCCACATTTACGTGGATCTTCATTCACTGGCATTGAGCATGGGGTTATTTGTGTTAGTTAAAGTTAAGCACTTACTTAAGTACTTTAGCTGGATTGAGGCCAGAGTACTGATGAGTAATCTGCAGAACTGGGGCCACCGAGAAGAACAAATTTGAAAAAACCCCACTCAGAGCCAAATCTGATTTAAATAAACACATTTACTATATATCATTTCACTTTCTTCGACTCAGTGTTATATTTCAAAGCCTCAGTCATGGATGGTGACTTCACTGTGCAAACATTACACCAGCTTGCAAAGATGATATTTTTTAAACTTAAAATGAAACACCTTTTCCCTAACAAAGCCTGAAGTTAACTGATGCCACACTTCAGGGTTCAGTAAACTCCGCAAAATTCTTGCAACCTATTAGTAGCATACCGTTAAAAAGTAATTTTCATGATCATCAGCAGTGTTGAGAGGCTGGAAGCAGATCTGTCGAACCTAGATGTTAGCAGGATGATGCAGGTCAGAGTTACAAGGGAGGTTTACTGACAAACAGAGACAACCTTCAGCTCAGAGCTGAATCACCCGCAACCTCAACAAAACTTCAAGAAATGGAATGAACAAATAATTCACTCTGTGGCATGAGCGGAGTAAGATGCTAGGAAGCAGGTAACTGCAGACTAAACGTGGAGCAGATGAGCTGCACTGTAGGTGGCCACTTTCTGCAGAGCTTATAATGACTGAGGATCTCAGTACTCAATAGGACTCCAGAAGCAGTATTTGAAAGCTATCTCAAAGAGGCAGGCAAAGATAATGAAGTATTTTTCAGTGCAGTTCTAGGAGGACATTGAACACCTAAGAAGGACTTCCTCATAGCACTCAGGACCTGTGTGTTTGCATTAGTTTTCAGGCCCACCCCACAGATAACAAACTCTGGGCATAAGTGCCATCAGTGGCCCCACTAAAGCTTGTGAAGTCTGTTGTCTCAGAGTAGCTAGTAGCTACTATTATGTGTAGACAAACCAATATATTAATTCCTTCAACTTCCTTGGACACAGAGCCTGTGCTTGATCTGTAATCTCCAAATAAATAAATAAAATAAATTGGGTTTCAGATGGCACGGAATCTGCATAGCTTGAGGAACTTAGCCCTGAATTACTGCCAGGTCTACTTTTTGTGTGCTGCTTTTTTATTGTTATGCCCAAAAGAAATCTGCAATGGCAGCAACGTGGAATGGGCATCTTCCTTCTGTCATGCATGCTTTCCCTTTTGACAGCCTCTTAACTATATCCTTCCATCATTTCAGGTACAGTGCAGGTGAAACCAGATTGTCTTCTGTGCTGGTTGTGGTTTGACACCGTCTGGAAGGACTGAAGCAAGGACTGTGCTAAGCAAGAAGCATATCAAGTGTCTGAGCTAAATGTTTAATGACTACAAACAATATCATAAGAGAGACATGGAAATACTGGTAAGGCTTTTCCCTGTATTCTAGGAACCAGAATTGAAAAAAATTCAAATTAGTTCCACACCAAGGACCAGGGATACACCTCCAGCAAGCCTGCCACCATGCTCGTGTTACTGCAGCGCTTGTGGAGATGAGAATACAAAAATGTATTCATGGGCAGTGGATGCTTATAGTGTGGATATGGCAAACACTGGGTTCACAAGCACATAAGCACTACAGTCTGTAGTTAAATGTCTGCAAAGAGCTGAAATTATTTCTTGACATGCTTCCTTAAGGCTTTTTGTTGTAGCTTGTCACAGGCTTTCAAAATATGGAAATAAAGCATTTTATTCAACAGCCTGTTTGAGGAGACTTCTGTATTAACAGAGTGGTACCTCCCAGTTAACGGTGGTATGAAAATGGACTGTGTAAATATTACAATGTAAGGTAACAGCTGAGTCATAAGAGAATCTAGCCTTTCTGAAGTAAATAGAAAAGTTGGCATTGATTTCAGTAGATTCAGGATTAAATTCTATTTACTGTACATTAAATTGTGTATAGATCCTATGGAGATGCCTCCTTGCTTCTGAAGCACACTTAAGTAGCAGACTGGAAATTCAGTGTCAGTTCAAATTCAATGGAAAAAAACCCAAAGTTTAATATTAAATTAAATAATGCAGTCAGTAGTTTGAGATTAAAGTGGTTGTTTCTGCCAAAATGGTCATATATCAAAGTTAATCATCTTTGGAGACAGAGTGCGTCATCTTTTGAGACGAAGAGTTCCCAGGGCTTTGGACCTTTGTATCAGGGACATCACTTGTGTGCTGTCTGCCAGAGAGGGAGCCAGTGAAAATGCTGGTGGAGGACTAATGGAAACTGCTGCTGGCCGGGTACCCCAAGAGCACTCTCCAACCTTGGCCTTTTGGGGCTAAGCACTGGAGTTTCAGCTGGGTTGTTCTCAGGAGATGCCCAAGTAAGGCCTTGTGAGGGACAGTATGGGACATTCCTGCAAGAAGGGGAGCTGATTCGGCCTTGACATTTCAGGGGTTGTTATATTCATTTTTAGATTGTTTTGATGATATTTTAAGCTCTTGGGAAAGGCACACCAAGTTCAGACTAGATGCCTGGCTATGGATCTCTAGAAAAACAGTATTTATTTAAGGTCATTAATAGGCTTAGGTAGACACTACATTGATTCATGGTTTTAAAGTAATTTCATGGCTAGTTTTGGTAAAAACAAATAAAAATGAGCAAGTCTGCATTACAGTGCACAACATCAACTTTTGGGCATGCGTGTATAAATACTAACCCTTATATAATGTACAGGAAAATGTCCTGTGATAATTACTTGAAAATTATCAGTTCTTGAGAATGCCTGAACTGTTTTAAAAGAAGCTCTAAAATAAACATAGAACTCAAGAGAGTAGCCTACTTTACAGTGATCTTTTGTGTAAATCTTGATGTGCTCTGAAAACGTGATAGTTTCCTATACACAACTACAGTCTGCAGTGTAAAAGCCTGTTGCTACAAACTTTACATGCAACACATGCTATCTATGGTTAACTTATCTTCAGCCACTTGCAGCTGCTATTCTAGAAATATCTGAGTTCTGTAGAATGTTTTTGTGTATTTATCATCATAACACCTCTTTGACTTAGAGGAAGTGTTACCCCATTTTTTTTATAAATGGGAAGCTGAGGCACTGGGAGACCAAGTGACTCAGAGTTGCACAAGTGGTCTCTGATAGGGCAGATGGTTGCAGCCATCTCTCTCTGATCTCTGAAGCATGCCCTAGCTACTGGCACTACATTTTTCTCCTTTCTAAACTCTTGTTTTTCTTAAAAACTCTGCAACTGAAATGCTCTTCCAATTCCAAGATTTCTTCTCTAAAACAGCCACAGGCCCTGAGGAAAGGAAGGAAAGTTGAGGACGGCATCCTTTTCTCCAAAATGTAACCTCTGTACCTGTAAAATACTGGATGATGAAAGAAACTACCTGGTGACCAGTTTGTATGATGTCCTTTTGTACCAAAGTGGGGCTCACTGGCATCCTGCTGTCTCTTTCTGAAGACATATTCCAGGAAAGCAAGTTGTGCACTCTCCATGGAAACTGTTCCTCACAGTGCTCCCTAAGAAGTCAGCTTTGGCAGCATCCTGTCCCTGTGAGCAACAGGTCTGTTGGGATGTTGTGTGGTCACTATCACCATTCTCAAGGGACAGGGGCTGGAGAGGAATCTGTCATCTTCTTTCGGAAGCCGTTCCTTCATCAATAGCTCTTTATGTAAGGAGCTGGATCCTGAAGTAGTACACACCAGGAGTCTTTCCAAGTAAATACTATCCCAACACCCAAAGCTTGAAAGGCCAAACCACAACAGCAGGCAGATAGCAATCTTGCAGCTGCTGCTCTCCCTGCCGCTCAGTGATCAGCTATTTTCCATTGGTGCCAGGAGATCTCTTTCGATTCCCAAGCTCATTCCCTCACTCCATCTTCTCTGAATCTTTAATGTTTTCCTCAACTCTTTTTTTGATCCTCTGTCTGTCCATCAGCTTCCTTTCTCATCTTCAGTACTTGTACTGGTCATTTGTGTTTTAAAAGACAATAAAAATTGTACCCCGATCCAGCAAAGTGACAAGGCATGCACATGCTCTAGTACTGTCGACTCCAACAGGACTACCAACATACTTAAAATTAACCACATATTTAAGTGCTTTCCTGAATCAAGGCCATCATCACATTGACATTAACCAAAACAAAACAGCACCTGAGATTCAGCGACATAAATACATAGCAACATCAACCAAACTCAGTGCTGTAACCTTCAGGTTACCTTTCTTCAATGCCTTCTGTGTCTGCTAGCTATGTTATGGCTACACTTAGAATCTATTCTGCAAGCATACACTGGAAACAGTGCTTAGGAACGATCCTGTTGAGGCCAATGCTTTCTTGCGGTTTTAGAATTCGCCTGGCCTGTTTTGCTAGATAAGGCTCTCGGACAGTGAAGTCCTCTGGGCAAGAATCATGTTTATTTTTCTGCTTGAGTCATATGTGCTCGTGTACCACAAAATAGCAATTAGTAACTTTTTGTTCTGAGGTACAAGGAAGAAGGCTTTCTACATGCTGCAGATGCCCTGACTTGTGCAGCTCTAAGTTAAAAAGTATGATAGATAAAAATTTCAAAAGTATAAGGTATTAACCTTATCACTGGCAATTTACTGTAACTCTAACATGCAAAAAGACTAAATTAAAACCTCCCCTCTTGAATTCTGCCCCCTTCCCTTCTTTTGCTGACCTTCTGCCTCCATTGCCCGTTCTCTTATTCTCTGCTGATTGCTTCACCGGTTTACACTTCAGCTTATAAACCCCATATGGTAGGAGCCTCGTCCTTTGTTAATCATAAAATAAGATTATGAGTACCTTGGGCACTGTACGAATCATTATTTTCTTCCTACAAATGTCTTCCACGTGGCCCCACCCTCAGTTCCAGCTGAGAACGCTGTTGTGAACAAGCTCAAAGAATAAATATTTTGCATTCATTTCACCAGCACAATGGAAACATTTTTCCAAGCTGCTGCCAAGATGGTATCTAGTCCTCTTCTGAGTCAGCAGCCCATGCAGCTGACTTTCAAATGGCCGAACTTAAGCTTGATTGTAATCTTAAAAGAAAAAAACACAGACACAAGCTGTATTTTTAAAGAGCCATATTGCTCTCCTCATGCACTAGCAGATAGTGACACTGTAAAATACGAAAGCTGGGGGAAAGAAGCCGTACAGAAGTGAGTGTTGTTTGTGATGTCCCCTTATGCCTCCAAACTTCAATGGTTTATTTCATCCAGTCAGAGAAAAGGCCTGGAAAATTTTGTGAGGAAGTGAGAAACGAGTATCACTGCTTTATGTAGTCCATGTCCTTTTGGTATCAGCCAGCTTTTTACATTTTTTGAAGCTCTGTTGGCCATTAAAGACAGTGTATCTAAAAATACAATATAGACAAAACCGGGCTAAGGGGGATGGCAGGGAATTCATAGAGTTCCCTCCCATAAGCATTTTAAGCTGATTCTTAGCTGCATTTTCCCTCTTGTCCAATACATAAACAGGCATTGTGCAACAGAACAGGTTCAAAACTGTGCATCTCTCCTCCATTCTCATGGAAAGATTTGGTCTGTAATCCCTACTGCTTTGTGAATAAACAGCCTAGATGGCAAATAATTTTTGTGTTCCAAAATTGCCCAGATATAGCTGGTAAGAAACTGTCAGCAATCCCATATTAAGCTGCAGCTTTACATTAAATCCGAGAGTATGCGTCCGGCTTCTAATCGCTAACAGAGCTTACTCTGACAAGAAGTTCCAATCTTCTAGCAAAATAACAGAATGCTTATTAAACTAACAAGTCTAAAACTCAGAAATAAACTGTGCCGTGAAAAATCAGTGCAGTGGGTAAAACCAGGCTGTCAATCTTAAAGCACCCTCTTTTGTCATATTACTTATTCAAAAGATACGTATTTATATGGACGCACGAGGCCAGATCCTTAGGTTTAGCCTTTTTATACCATGCATAGAGCAGGTCTTAGGATGATAAAAGTAACTTAACTTTAAGCCACTACCTCTGTCTTCAGGATGCAGGGGTCATGATTTTGGTACCAATGTTCATCTTAAAAAAGACTCACAGATACTCTAGTTTTAATTGCCTTAGCTACTTATAGCCTTCTGAGGGCTGTCAAAGCAGCTAGGAATTGATTGGACTCAGCATTCTGGCTATTCATCCTTTCCACTGAGCCTCTCTCCTTTTGATCTACGACTAGGAGGAATAGGAATTGTAGGACTTTATGCCATTAAAATAAATTCTCCACTGAGTGAATCCATAGATAGGTGATTAAATTATCTCTGTGGCTGCAGAAAAAGCCACAAGCTGACACAGACACACATTTCCTTAGGGCAGGAAAAAATCGTCTTTATGCAATACAATTTCTCTGCATCCTAAGATTGATTGCCATGAATCTGAACACTGCAACCAGAATACAAAAACATTAGGAAACTAGTGTTTCAGGACATTGTGACTGGATGTTTTTTCTTCTAAACCAAATAAGTAGCTTTAAAAATAGGCCAATTAACCAATAGAAAATGGTTAGTAAGGTGTTTGTTGTATATTTTAAATACTAAAAGGGGAGGAAAATAGCAAATGTGATACAAAAGATATGACTAATAGGGAGAAGGTGAAGTGGGAGAACAGAATATTAATAAAATGGGAGCTGTAATTAAAAAGAAGTAGTGTGCTATAACTGAAGCTTTCTATTTTTGTAGTGTTCAGTTCCAGGTGAGTTTACTGGTTCATTTATTCTTTATGTCCCACTGAATCTTAGTATGGACTTTCCAACCATGTTAAATAATTCTCCTGTGAGTCTGTATTCCATTCAGTGGAACCACCATAATGCTCTGTCAAAGGAAACTGAAATCAAATCAGGTGGGCTCAAAACATTTTCCCATTAATATTGTATGTCATTGTTATGTAGTTCATCGAAAAGCTATTCCTTAACTAGACTTGCAACTAGTTAGTTACATGCCAGCTATTGGACAAATATGTACCATTTTTAAATTAATCACAGTTTGATGTGGACAGCAACCGTTCTAGTAGGGAGAAATGTTTAAATAACTATGGCTTGTTACAGCCCATAGGATCTGTTAGAGAACAGAATCATCTCCCAGAAGGAATGCTGGTATCAAGACACTTAAAACTAGCCTGGACACAAAAACACTGCAAGAGCTTTCTTCGCTGGCAAATGACAGCCTTCCTGGCTCTAATTTCTGTGATCAGTTTACTGTAGTGTAAATCAAAGATGAATCACAGTAATGTCCTTGGCACTCTAGTATATTGCCTTAAACCACATGAATGCTGAAATAGGGAGTTCTTGTACATTTGCACACTGGAATCCTTTTTTCCCAGCCTGTGCTCCCCCCCCCGCCGCCCCGTTCTCTTCATCAGATTTAAATCTCTTTAATGAGCCAGCTAGATTATGGAGATCTGATAGGGGGCATGGCTTTTTGGCGAGAGCCAAACTGAAGGACCTGCTGCACATAACCTGGTTCCCAGGCTCCTTTGCAGCAGCAGGGCGTGATGTAATAGTCCTTCATGCTGAACGAGTTAACAGCCCTGTTTTTGAGTTTACTACATTTTGGCTAAGAAACAGCATGAATAGCCTTGCAGGGAAGTGCTACTGTTTAACAAGCAGATAGCTGCAAAAACAATCTTGTTTCCCCCTCTGTATCTAGGACTGGAAGAGAGAGTCCCAGCTGTACGTTACATCTCTCCTCTTCCGTATGCTGGAGCAGCAAGGACTGTGTAAAATCAATGCAGACTGGACTCTCTCGGTTCTTCCTGCATGCTGTATCTGCAGTTTTAACAGGACTTGTTCACACAAGCTTAAGTAAATCTCAGACTACCTTCTGGCTGAGATGTCCTCTTTTTAAGAAAGTTCAGGGAAACTACTTGGCTCAGAAGTTACTTGGAGAGCAGTGGTGAACTACACAACCATATGGAAAGGGCCGTTTGTAAGCATGTTCTGCCTTTGTCACTTCTTCTGAGCAGAGGAAGCCCCAACTCTGTTTTTCACCAAAAGATAACTCAAAGGCAACTCCTCAGTTTGGAGCTAGCACCTTCTTTCTCTGGCCTGGACTCTTCTCATGCCAGGAAAGGGGAAAACCCATAAAGGCCTGGAAATGATGTACCACAAAAATGCTTGTGTTTGCAGGAGTCAGGGAATACTGCTGTTTTCACAGTGCCTTATGCACCAGTGGAAGAAGAAAGGACGAAATGAAAAGGATACAACCACATTAAGCTCAACATACTACATTCCACTTTAAAATGCAGGCAAAGCGGAAACAGGGCAAACATGTTCATTATTGAATTTGCAACCTCTCTACATTCCTTTCGTGGTTAGTAATGTCACATTAGTGAAGAGTTATCATTTACCACTTACTGCCTGAAGGTTACACAGTCCAAACAACACAAGGCCAAAGTACAGAGTCATGAACTGTACTGCGAAAAATCAAATTGCTCCTTCCCCATTTAATGCGGTGCACAGTAATCTTCTGGTATAACTTTGATCTCTTATCAGCTGAATTTCTCATTACAGCCTTCCAACTCAACCACTAGGAACACCTGCACAGCCAGAGGAAAGCCTGTGAGAGCTGCTGCAATGGTGTGTCGCTGCCTCCTCTCATCTAGCTTTGGGGCCCTGACAGAAGTGCCTCAGTTAGAAATGCAACACCTGGAGTTAGTCCCTTGATAATCAGCGCCAAAGGCTGTTCAGCCCACTGGAGATCTGATTCATGCCCTGCACATGCCTCTCTGTGGGATACAGAGACAACTAGAGCTACTACGCTCCCAACTTAAGCGGCTCAGATGGGTTTCTAAAGTTAGGGGGGATAAACCCAGACCTTAGTGATCAGCACAGACATCCATTTAGCATGAGGTTAACTGCTTACGTTTGTATACTGTGTTGAGATGTTACTCGCTGAAGGAGAATCTCCCTCTGTTAGAAACTGTCTCCCACTATTTATTCCCCTCGCCAGAATCTAAGGCTTAAAAATCACATTAAAATATACACTGTCCTAAGTGCTACTAAAACATGAAAAGTTTTGATTACATCTGCTGGAAAATAAATATTTTAATTCTTTCCTTCATGCCTTCTCTCCTACTGAACAGATTTAACCGTTCTATGCCACAGTCTCAGACATATAAAAACCAAGTACACAATCAGCTTCAAATGCAGTTAATTGTAAAAATGGGCTAAGAGTTGTTCCAAGTCCTGATACTGCACCTTCCTATAATTATCTGCTGTTCTGTGGGGTTTTTTTAATAGTACTTCCGGCTCTAGGTCCAAGGGTTTCTCTTTGCTACTGCAATATATATAGCAATCATGAATAATTTATAATAGTTCTGGGATCTCACACACTTTCATCACTAGTTAAACAATATAATATGTAAATGAGATTGAAGTTGACAGAGCCCTCTAGATAAGAGTCAACTTCTCATTTCAGATGTCACCATAGAAGCTTCCCTGTCATTAAACTAATCATCTAACGGCATGGCCGCTATGAAACCATTTATCACATAATTTAAAGTGTGTTTTTAAGCTAATTGGAGTTGTTATGCCAAGAAATCATGATCTAAGTAAATGAGAAATTGAGTTTGCCGTTTACAGATTTGTTTATAGCATGTGCATTGTAAAAACATGTATTTATTAACACAGCTCAGAATAAATGAAATGTTTGAAACACAGTACTCAAATCAAGAATGTTGGTCTACTGCTATCGTATTTGTAAAGGATTGCTAGGTCAGTAACTTACAGGGCTCGAAAGACAGAACAGTCCTGAGTGAACACCCACCAGCTTCAGATTCACGCCCTTCTGCAGAACCTTAGCCTTTCTCTCCTCTAACAGTTTCTCCTACTAGAAGAGCATAGGAAATCTCTCTCCCTGATCTCTGTTGAAAATGAAGCATCCAGGGCTTCATTCCTCACAGATCTGTAGCTGCTGACATTTGTTTCCAAGTAAACCAAAAAAATAATAGTTCACTGACAGCCCTGCACACTCCCGGTTCTCAGATACAGAGGGTACAAACCAAAGACAATGCGGTGCTATACATCCTATGTATTTCTGTATCTTCTGAACAGGAGATAACCAAGTCCAACATACTGAGTTCCCATCCAGACTCTCTCGTGTACATATATACAACCATAACAGCTGTTAAGTACTTGCTGAGAATTCTGTTTCTTTATTCTGGCATCTTCGACTCAATTTCATAGTGTCCGAATCAGCAAATAATTAAAAACAAACTTGTGAGTCTTTTGGTCAGTGGAATGTGCTAAATTTCTGTTGTTTCCCCACTTCTAACAGGTACAAAAGACTCTTCTGTAGTTGCATAATGCAGATAAACACATTCATATGCAAACAATATGACTGACTGAAACCTACTGAAAATAGTTTTGTGTCCTACAAGCCTTTGAGTTTCATAATTTATGTATCCCAAGACTACTACTTACAAGGAAAGGCAATGAGTTGGCTGGAGAAGAGTTACTGCTGGAGTACCCCAACTACAAATGTAGGATTTCTTTTATTTAATACTTTAATTATTTACTGTTGGGTAGCAGCAGAACAGAAAGTCTGCATTTTGCAGGAAGAGTTTGGCTTGCTTAATTTAGAAAAACAAAGGTTGGCTACAGGTACAACAGGATGTAACAAACAATGAATGAAAATGACTATTAATTATAAGAGCAAACGGTCATAACCTGTCCATGAAAAAAATTAGGTTGAACATCAGAGACTTCCTAACCATTACCCAGAAAGGGTCCCCAAAACAGGGCATGTGTTTTACTGGATGTGTGTGAACGACTGGAAAGTAGTATGTGAACGCTGATGCAGTACCTAAACACTTCCAGCAAAACAACGGCTGCTGCTGCTGTGGAGGTACCTAACACGAAAAAAAAAGGGTTGGGGATTGCTGTGTTAGCGTATTCAGATCCTGGAACAGCTTTCCCATGGGCAAGTGGGAGGAAACTTCCTACTTTTAAATAAATTACTAAGAACTGGAATGAAACAGAACTACAGCAGCCTGCTGTAGGTGACCCTGCTTCGGCGGGGGGGTTGGACTAGATGACCCACAGAGGTCCCTTCCAACCCCTACTATTC
>Ga0181612_167931_pt1 | contig 14718 bp, 10 predicted proteins | sample HoacroProtozoa21_FD_119630 | JGI IMG/M metagenome (GOLD analysis project Ga0181612, IMG submission 119630) | Hoatzin crop microbial communities from Cojedes, Venezuel. Combined Assembly of Gp0051906, Gp0051904, Gp0051908 | reverse complement strand
TTTTGTTGTTTTATTTAGAGAGTGCATAACAAAAAAAAAAAAAGAAAAAATAAAAGCCCCCCGCCCCCCCCCCCCCCCCCCCTTCAAATTCACAGCAATTAATTTGTCACCCATTGTTACTTTGGTACAGCATCACAGCTGGATTTTTTTTGGACATTGCATGAATCATCTGGGTTTTATTGCATTTTAGCTACTGAGTTCATTCGGTCTGAAGTAAGAGAATATCTCAGAAGTAAGAGAATATCTCAGCAAACATGTCGTGCTTCAGCCAGGGCACTGTAAGTGCATGGAGCATTTACTGCATGAGGGTGGCCAGGGGCTTTTTGCTGCGTGTTATTTGTTATCGATGCCAATTTTCATATTTGGGAAGTAGTAGTGCAAAGGGAAACAGTAGTCGGGGAACGTTGTTCTCTTCGAGGAGGAGAAACACAGTGGGATGCATTTGGCAAAAGAGAGTACTACCTCCCGAAAGATTATTTAGAGGTTGTATTATTTTGTGATAAACTGTAAACTGTCCTGTGTAAAATTTGTGTTACGTTAGAAAAAATCAATAAGGAAAAATTAAATTCTGATAAAAATACTCTTGGATCTTTGAAAACAACTGCTGTCCTTTTAACTAAAACATTTGAGGAGCTTCAAAGAGTATGTATTTCTTCTGATCTTAGAGCTGTGTGACTGGTAGCAGGGAAAAAAAAATCTTATTCTACATACAAGTGGATTGCTTAACAAGTCAGCACAGACGCATACTTGTTTGTACAATAGAGATAAAAATTCCTGTATAAAAATAATTCAGTTGCTGACAGCAGGCATTGTGCTGGGGCTGCCTCCTTCGTGTTGGCCAGAGGTCAGGGACCACGGCTCCCACTTTCTGCCCGGGGGGGGAGGCTGTCATGATCGCTTGCTGAAGCCTGGAAATAAGTTAATTGCTTTATTTTAAGGAATACTCAGAGCCCGCTGGTGTGGTTTTTACATCCGTGTGCTGTCTCTGGAAGCAGCGAAAGAAGAGGGAGGGAAAATTTCCTGATGGGGGAGATGGCTTGAAGGCAGTTTGGGAGACGTGGCCTTCAAGAGCTCGGCGGCCGGCGGTAGTTTCTAAACTCTTTTTTTTTTCATCGAATTCCAATTTATGCTGTCACATCCCATATTAGTCCTCCAGAACTCTCCTCATGTGAAGTAATGTTGTTGTCGGGCGGAATCGGCCGTAACTGGGGACTCGTGGCTGATACAGATGTTTGCTGGTGTGGCTGTCATGCAGCACCGGGTCCTATTCTGCCTAATAAACGTTAAAAAAATGTGGGGTATTAGCACGGCCCCGAGCATCCTCTGTTTTGCTCTTCAAGGGCGCAGATAAGATAAGCCATGAGGTTGGGGAAGGCTGCGGAGGTGGGAATAGAAGTTATTTGAATGTTCATCCGTCCTTCGAAGTCAGGGCGCCTGGGAGGCAGGAGGTACAGCCTTACTTCCCCAACCTTCTCCTGCCCCGGGGTCTCTGGCAAAGCCAGGGCTCCCCTCTTCTGCTCCCTTTGGGGTACCCCAGGAGGTGCCGGCAGGATCAGGCCCCGACGTGGCCGGCCGAGAGCGGAGCCAAGCTTGTGAGCGACCGCTGGTGCTGAGTGGTTCCCCCGCAAACTCCTCGCTTGTTCTGTCTTGGTGGCGGCGGCTTCACTCCCTGGGAGAGAAGCGACTTTCTCGGTGGCACGCTCCAGTGCGGAGATCTTTTCATCTCTCCTTTTTAAATGCAGTGAATTCCTAAAATTAATGCTGGCTGCACTTTGATGAAAATAATGTTTTTATAATACATTTGCTGTTTACACAGAAGATGTGACTTGAGGGGAAAAAGGCTTTTTCGGAGGGTGGCAGAAATCTTGTTAATCTGCTCTTGGAGAGCAGCACACAATACTGCCTATGAGCAAGTCTGTGCTGCTTTTGATAAATCACCATGTTTAGAGATAGGTTTGGCTCTTAAGGGCTTAGTTTTCTGAACAAAGTCCATAACAATGTTTTCTGCCTCTGTTTGTCTCTAGCCCCTTTGGCTTGACTTGGAGCCCTGTGTTTAGTTGAAGCTCGGTCTGGAAGATACAACAATTTTGCATTAAAAAAATAAGGAAATCACAGGAAGAAAAACCCTTTTGCTTTTTGGATGAATCTTACTGATAATTTGCTAAAGCTCATTTGAATTTTAAGCACTTCTTTAATCTTCAAAGGCTAAATTGCTTTATGAATATGCATGGTGTGGGCAGACTTTAGTTCATTACCTAGTTGTAAATTCTAATGACCATTAGGTCCTTGCAGTAATTGCGAATTGTTTTGCATTTTTGATTGGCCTATTAACATGTGCATTCGGCACACATCAGGCCAGCCTGTCAGGCTGCTGAAGGAGAAAAAAAAGGTGAAAATTGTTTTATAGCACCAAGATTCTTAGATTTTCAATCTTGGAAAATTGATGATGTAAAAAAATTAAAGCGGTGTTTTTTCTTCTCAAGATTGAAAGTTCACCAAGAGATTTGACATACTTAATTTACATGATGACTTTGCACTCCTTCATTAATGCAATTTGCATATGAAGCTGTTGTTAATCACTTTTGATCATGTTTTGTGTATTAGCTGCCTCAGTGGCGCTTCTCCCTCAGATGCTCCAGTAGAAAGCAGCAAAATGATGCATCTTTTTGCCAAGTTTCCTTTAGTGAATTGAGGAATTAGGAGTCTAACCTTGAGTAATTAAGTATGTTCTATCAGTTCTCTTTTAATGTTAAGTACACTTCGTTGGAATTGTAGAAAGAAATTGTTCCCATTTGGGGGAGACATTCCTTTAAAAAAAAATTACATACGTATAGATAGAAAAGAATTATTTTCTGTGATCGGAGTTGCCTGGACAGAAGGGATAGGTGACAGCAGGGCAGGGTACGGCAGTGTCCGGGCTCTTCTTTGCGTGACTGGCCTTGAAGACACGTGCCCCAGGCCTGATCCTGCGCTGCACACACGTGCAAAGCTGCTGGTGGTGTTTGAGTGGCGGTTTTGCGTTTGGAGGACACTTGCGCTGGGGAGAGAGCACCCTGTTCCTGGGAGCAAGTCATGCTCTCAGTGCTGCTCTTCTTTCAGTCAAGTCTTCCAGTTGCCTCGTCACAAGGAATGGTCTTCTCCTGCCTTGCCCAGGCAAGGCATAAATCGTCCAGTTGGGAGGTGAAACTGGGGGCAGCCTGGCTGGAATCCTTCCTGGCTCTCTTAACTTCCCTGGGCGTGTGTTCCCAGCCACCGCCAGAGGCTGTCCACCACCCCTCCTGCCTGGCTGGGGCTTTGCCCTTGGGTCCCCAGCCAGCCAGCCCTTGTGCCTGCAGCACCGCGGCTCTTGGCTGTGGGATCCGGCTCTTGCCTTTGCTTCTTTTGTTTAGTTGTCTGTCTTTTGTAATTGATGCTCAACTTTGGTTTGAGAGTTTATCACTAGGTAAGAAGATGAATCGGAAGGGTGAAACAGATACCCTGATTAAAGGGACTGCTTAATGAAAGAAAAGAAATGGAGAGGGAAAATGACCATTCTGGAAGGAACAGAAGTATAATTTTAACCTCAGAGGAGACCTACTGCTGCCCTTCCATGACTTCCACCCATACTATGCTAAAAGCATGGTTCAGTTCAAAGTTGTTAATATTCAGCTGGGAAACAGTATCCAGAACACAAATAAATTATTAAGTGCATGAACTTTTTCGGCAGTAAGATGAACTGATGGGGTCCATCTGTGAGATCCAGGGGCTTTTTATATGTGTGTGTCAAATGATTCTGCCCTCTCCAACTTCATAGCCTTTGGTCCCTGGCCAAGTGCATGCATAATTGATTCCACACGTGCTATCGTTTTCTTGATGTAATTGCTTTAGTAAGATATGATGAAATCTAATGGATAATTTACGACATGAAAATAACAAAAAAAGTAAGTATTTGTGTTTTGCACTAGGTGTGGGGAGGAGAGCCCCCAGGTTACCTACGTGATGAAGGAAAAGCCTCTTGTACCATTTCTTGTGGACAAAGGTGGGGGTGAAAGGCTGGAGGAGTTCAGAGCAAACTCTGTAATTAATCGGAGTTTTACAACACAGGTGAAAGCGAAACTCTTGCGTTGTTTGGAACCCTTGTTTATTTTTTCTTGAGTGATTCCATATTTGCTTTTCTAATTGCCAGAATGTGGACTCAGGGAAAAAAGTTGTCTGCACAAGCCACGGGGTAGTATTTTTAGAAATAAATGTGTTCTGGACTTGCTGCCCTGTGCTACAGATAGTACTCACACTGGTGCCTTGCTGGGCAAAAAGACCTTCTATTGTAGCTGCTTAAGTAATGCACCAGATTAAATTCAATGCATTGGTTTGGCTGGATGTATTTTTAGATAGTTCAGAAGTGTATAAATATCAAATCCACGTATAATTCCATACACATCCAAAGAAAAAAAATCCACTTAAAAATATGACATTACATTGGTCTTTAGGAAATGATTTGTTAATCTCATTTCCTTTCCTGCCTGCTCCCCAGTCCTGGAATATTGTGTATTCCTTTCCGTAATTTTTTTAAATAGCCTTTTGAGGTAACATATAGACACAAAAAACCATTTTCTCATTTGCTTCCTCTCCCCTCCGTGCTGTTTTCAGTGTACTAAAAGAGGAAAAAATATCCAAGGCAAACACAGAACTGTAGCAAACTGTTTCTGAGCAAGTCATAATAATGAACAGCACATGATCTGAAATGTGATCAGCAAACATATACTTCTGCCAAGGAATTTTTGCCATTCAGATACCAAGGTTCTGTAAATCAGTAAACAGCAGAGGAGCCCCTGGCATGGCAAGGGGAGGAGCAGGAGCAGGACTGCCCCAGCAGAACTGTCTTGTTCATGCAGCAGGGGATGGGAATGAGTTTTCTCTCTTAGACTTTCCTCCTCTCCTTGGTCCATGCACTGAAATGTAAAACCAACAATCAGACCTTTAAAGAGGGAAAGTGCAGTCCGAAATATTGTCCAATGCAAAAGCAGGCAAACAAGTAGCAAAGGAACAAAGTTCATTGCAACATGTTTTATGGGATTCTTTTTTTTCCCCAACCACCCCCCCCCCCATCTTACACAGAACCAAAATGTAAATTACTTTCTGGTCCTAATTGGATTTAATTATTTCTGTAGGAGGGGATGGGTAGGAGGGGGTGGGAATGGCGCACAGCTGTCCTGACAAAACAAAGGAGCCAGAAAAACCTCACTTTCCCACATACTGGCAAATAAATGGTGCGGAGAATCTTAGTGCTCTCAAGTAAATGGTGCTGTGTAGACCTGGGGAAGGGGTAAGAGCTGTCTGCAACTGGGAGCATTAGGAGAAGGCCACACTGGCTGTTACAATGTGCACCTTAAATGGTGATTTATGGTTTCCTGTTAATTTCTGTAACTGCCCGGTTTTTTAGAGCACCCAGCCTGGCCCTTCCCTTGAACTAAGTCACCTTGCCTGGATGGCTTGGCCCTGCGTTGAGACCCAGCCTCAATACTGGGCTATGAATCCCACCATCACCACTTGCGTGGGAAGCACCAGCCTCCCTGGCAGGGACAGGGAGTGGTTATGGGTCCCCAGCACTCGACAGGGTGTTCCCTGTGCGATCAGGGTCTCCCGACCAGCAGGGGAACTGGCTGTGCCCCCCGGCCAGGGCCTGGGGCACTTGGCGACAGCAGCGAGGTCTGGGTGAGTGGATGCTACTTTGTGGGCTGATGGCATGTTGCACCTGCAGATCTCAAAGTGCTTTACAAGCTTTAATGAATGTGACCACTAACATGATTTATAGTGCGATTCATTATTGGTATTGGAGGGACTGTGTTCTTATTTTGTCATTTGCTGTTAAAATTAATACACTCCATCCTGGCTATAAAAGTGTATTTGCATTTAATTGCAAGTCAGAATGAGTTAGCGGATATGATTTAAACCCAAACTCACTCCTTAAAAAGAAATCTTCAGTGGGGAAGGAAAAATCAAGCTCTGCGCTGGATTTCTGTGGTGGACGTAGAGGAGTTGGGGAGAGGAGGGGGCACGCGGGGGCTTGGCTCATTTTTTTTCTAATTCTTGAGGTTACTTTCAGAGAGAAATGCCTTTGCCGGGAGGGGCTTAGGCAAAGTGGTCAAGCACATCTGCTCCTGGGAAGGTAGGGAAGAAAAGAGGTTACTAGTAATAGGGCAGTAGCACAAAGGGAAAATTGTACACTGGAAGCATTAGTCTCCGCTGTGGTGTGGCCAGACTGGTTTAGCAGACAGGATGATAGATTGCTTTGTCAAGGGTCCCAGGGTGTGCCCTGAACTTGAAGCACTTTGTTTATCTTGAATAGAAAAGGAAAAGCACAGACTTAATCGATGTCTAGTTTTTTAGGGGGGAGGAAGAGGTAGAGGAGGGAGCAGGGGGGTGGCAGTGGGGGGAGGCCCTGGCTGTGGCTCTCCACCCCTTCCTTCACTTGGCTGAAGTCCAGAGTTTGGTGAGAGAGTGTCACAGCCCCCGAGCTGGCCAGCCTTTTCAATTTTTTCTTTTTTTTTTTTACCTGCTGACTGTACATCAGATGCTCCCAGGTCTTTTGGCTAAAGGCAAGAAGGGGTGGGGGGAAGACATAGCTCCATTTTTTTTCCCTCTCAACCAGTTGAGACCAGTCCCTTGGCCACGCATGCAGGTTCTATCATCTTTCCTGGCTTGTTGTTGGGAAAAAAGGTTGTCACCGTGCCAGTAACCTGAGGGCCCAGGACAAAAAAACCAAAAAAACCCCACCAAAAAACAAACCCCCCCCCCAAAAAACCCAAAACCAAAAACCTACGAAAAAGCCCCAAACAACAACAAAAAAAGGGTTCGATGTTTTGAGAGGCAAATTAAACTCTGAGAGTGCGTGAGAGCAGGAGGGTCATTGTGTGTGTCTGGGAGATTTCAGAAATAGCAGGAGTTAAATCCAGGGGTAAAAAGTATTTGTAAGGCAATCCCTGCCTGGCTGGGGAGGGTGAAACTAGGGGACGGACCGAGCGCAAGTCCACACCACAGCCTGTGAGCGATAGCACCTTTACACAATGGCTCCCACCCATTCAAATAACTTCACAAGAAAAAAATCAAATTGACCTCTTAGCGCAGACCTGTACTTGGTGTGAAGGTGGCTGCGCTTCCAGCATTTACGCAGCCATCACAAAATTTTGCTGGGCTGCACATGATGTCGAGGTGCTTTCTTGTAATGCCAGGGTGGTGAAAATAAAGACAAATTGGGGATCTTCACTGGGTTACCATTGTTTTTTCTTTAAGTTACTTGCTTTGCAAGAGGCGGATTTGGCAGGGCTGTAGTGGTAAATAGGGCTGCAGCAGACGCTACTGGGGAGCTCGCAGCGTGAGCGGCGGGTCAGAGCTTCCTGAGGGCACCAGGTTGGGGGCGTAGGTGGTCCCGGTGCGCCTACAGCTTGGCAACACGGTGTGAATTCAGGGTTGTTTGTGGGGGGTTTTTGTGGTTTTATTTTGGTTTTGTTGTATTTGGTGGGGTTTTTTTTTTTTGGTTTCCGATTATGCTGTCTGTTCCTGACAGTTGTTCAGTTACTTGCCAGTCTTGGCAGGAGGCTGAGCCTGTAACATCCTGACATTTTTGCTTTTAAACAGGCCAGTCTCATCGTGCTGGAACAAATAGCAGCTTAACTGCATTTCACTCTAGCTGATTTAAATAACATGTACTCTGGTCAAACAAGAAACTCCTCAAAGGAAGATCTCGGCGCCTTGTTTTCCATCCCGGTGACACCAGGTGGATTTCAAAATGTGCAGAAATGGCATTGCTGGGAAAACACAGACTCCCCCCTGCTCCAAGGCGCGGCATTTTCAGACGCAGAGGGTAGGTAGGAGCAGATCACCTGCCTGTCCTGTGCCCCTTGGATGGGCTTCCAGCGTCACGCCTCGCTGGAAATTAGGAGGTTTGCTTGGTGCTTGTGACTCTGTCTCACACGATGGTCCCTGCTGGAGAGGGGGTAAGCACAGGGATGGCCTTTGCTGGCGAAAGCTTCGCCTGGACACCTTGCTACGTGAGGCATCCAGGTCTGTGAGTCCTTGTTTTTGAGGAGGTTGAAAACTGGCAGTTAGAAAATCCCAGGCTTGTCTCCTCTCCTTCCTCTTTGCATTTTTAGCATGCAGCTGATGATGTGCAGCGCTCTGAGCTCTGCTCTGTGGGAGGAAAGAGCACAGAGGCTGGGAAGAGGCTGTGTGATACGGCTCCACGGTGTTGGGTGCCAGGGCTCTGGATCTGGAAGCCTCCCTCCTGAAACTGGTTCTTCCCTCGCTCTCGTGTGTTGCGTGTCAAACCGTAACTGGTTTGATTGTGGGCTTCCCAGCAACTTGGCACCCTTGTGTTTTTCCCAGGCGTTTGCCTACGCACGTGCACAGCTCCCTTGTGTAATGCCTGCACAGGACTCCTTGTTGTCTGCTGATCGTGGTGTTTACCTCTACGGCATCCATTACGTGAGGACTTGAGTGCCTCGGAGATGTTAATGAATACAGCCTCGCAATACTGGGGTGAGATTGGCAACTACTGTTTTATAGCACGGCACAGGTGGGGGGCCTCGCACCCGGTAAGGCAGGAGAGCTGCAGCAGAGCAGGGACACGAGTGTGGTGCCACCTCTGCCATGACATCCTGCCTCCTTCCTGGCAGTTGGACAAAGCCGTGGAGTAAAGACAAGACATGGTCGCATCTCCAAACCAACCCGCTCTTGCCGGGACCTTTCTCCCTATGAGGGGTCCATCCTGCTGCTTTGGCTCCTCATTTCTTGCCCATCTTTGAGCTCTGTGGAGGTGTGGGAGCTTGGTCTGGGGGGCGTGTATTTGGCTGCAGCTGTGCAGCACCCCGTCCCTCAGGGAAATTCACCCTGTATGGCTTCGGAGAGGCAGAGGGCTTCGCGGGGGCTCCTTGCACTTGTGTAAATGGCATCGGTAGTGAGGGTAGTTTGTATGTCCAAGAGATGAAGCTGTGGCCTTTGGGTCAAGTACCTGTGTCTGGAGAGCCTGCGATAAATATTGTACCGTGGGAACAATGGGACTGTAGCAGAGCTGCGACCGAACAGGCTATGGCCAAGCAGCTGGCTGGCTAAGAAGATGCCGAGGGAGCAGTGTAGTATTGCTACTTCAAACTGATTGAAATGTCGACTAGAAATCAATGTTGTTGACTAGTGAGAATGTAGTTTTCTTGGTGCTAAGTAGCAGTGTGCATAAGGATGTGCTTGCCGCACCGGGACGAGTGCTGAGCAGTCCGGGTGCGGCCCTGAATCAGATGTGTTGTAGGTCAGCCCTTTATTTGTTTCATCACGACTTTTACACAATTGTCATGTAATTTATGGCTGCTTTCACGTTGTCAAACATTTTCATTGCGGCTTCTTCTTAACACACTCCTGACACAAACACGGGTGCTTTAAAGACACTGTATTGTTTCATAATCTGAGAGGAGGACTATAAAACATCAAATTACACTGTCTTCAGGCTAATCTAAATGCACTACAGATTGAAATCAGAGCTCATTTGTCCCTGATGCAAATTATTAAGTTCTAATTATAAATATCCATTTAATTACCCCATACATTTTTGTTCTGCAGACCCTTCTCAGCAATTCTGTCTGATACAGTAGATGTATAGGAGAAAATCTGCAGTAATTAATGTGCATTTCGTAAATAATAAAGAACAAACATGAGCCACTTTGTTCATAGATGATATATCTGCGCATACATTTTTAGCTGTCTATGTCGTGGCGTCAGACGCTGAATGCTCATTCAAAAATAAATGGAAAAGACAAAAATTAAAAGTTTGGGGGTTTATCATCCACTCCCCCCCTCCCAAGAGCTGGGTCCATCAGTGCCTTGTGCGCTCCTCAAACCTTTGCCTGTTCCAGGGACAAAGGTGGATTGGGGGAGCATGGCGTTGTGTCCCCGGCCTCCATCTTGTGGAGGTGCTGGTCGTGAAGCCTCCTCATACTGGTAGCCCCACAAACCCAGAAGATGTTGGAGCAAAACAAACTGAGGCAGCTGCTTTCTGCCATGCCAGCCTCTTCAACTTTTCAGTTTCATGCCCAACAGCAGCCAAGCAGGTTACAAAAGCCCGTCTCGAGCAGCAGTAGAAGACTCTTGCAGTCCCCTCCCTGCTTCTGCGTTCATGCAAAACCCGAGGGCCGGGGCAGGCACGGAGGAAAGCATCTTCAGGGGCAGATCCTGCTCGGAGTTACCCTGGGTGTAAATCCCGAGCAGCTCCCCTGCAGCCAGGAGAGTCACTTGGTAGGCTTGGCAGCGTAAAGGAGCTTGGGATCAAGCCCCTTATGGTTATTTGTGTTCAGATGAACAGAGTCCCTCATCTAACAGCCACTGAAGTCTAGGAAAAAACTCTGGGAAAGCAGCAGGCATCGACTTGAGCACGGATGCAACGGATGTCTGTCAAAAATTGCCAGAGCAGTTCGTGTGCGGGTGTACCCATATAACATGTATGGGGCACAAATCTGACTGCACGGAAGTAAATGTGAGCATTACCACAGGCTTCACTGCACTCTGTATTTGTACCCATATTTGCATCTGCTTTCTGGGTGATGGGGTAGGCTTTCTGGAAAGGATACTTGTATCAGTAATTATGAACCAAAGTTAGCTTTGAATTTTCTCATACATGTATTCCACCAAAGCTCCGTTCATTTCATCAGTTAGGAAGGTGAGGGACTGCAGCAGTGTCCTCAGTTCTGAAGTAACTTTGTCCTTACTTGTTATAATAATTATAATAATATATTATTAGTTATAATAATCTCAAACTTTGTTCTAGGGTCACAGGGCACTAGGAAGAAAATCATAAAAGTGGAAAAAGTGCTGGTAAGAGCCTTAAGGACCTTTATATAAAGAAACCAAACAAAATCCATGCCCGATTTCCTAAACAGAAGAATAATTCTTTTGGTTTTTGGAAAGATCTGCCTGTCTTCCCCCCCCCCCCTCCCCTTTTTTTTTCCAACTTGCATCACAGTTATTGTACTGCTTTGAAACATAGTTTTTGTTGTGGTTCCTCTGTAGCGCAGTCACCATACAGAAAATACTGTTTGAGACTTTACATCTTGCTGTAGCTATTATGCGGAAACTTAAACTACAGTCTAACCTAGAAGTTGAATGGTGAGCAGGCCACACCACAGGCTTGTGAGTGCTTTAATTCCTGCATGATCTGCTTTTACCTGAGCAGCTGAGTGTGTCTCTCTGCTGATGCAGTTACTGTCTGGAGTAGACAGTAAACTACATATCCCATCATCCGTATGAGCATTTCATAGCTAAATATTCTTTATCTATTATTGCTATTATTATTATATCCTACAAAGGCAACAGTCATTGTATTGATAATGTGTGATAGGGTGTTCTGGCTAGGACAGGCTGGGCTTGCTAATGGGGTCACTCGTGGCAGGGTGTGATGTATGGATTATGTTTACTGTGGCATGTTTTGTTTTTGAGTGAGGCTGTGGGTGTTGGGCAGATGATGAATGAAGACACTCCATGGTTTCACGTTCGTCCCTGTGGTTGCAAGTCTCCAATATAATAAAGAGCTTCTTGTGATAGGTATTTATGTGCCCATAGCAGACTTAAAGATTTAGGTCTGTGGCGGAAGTTGAAGGTGTGATAGTCCACCACTTTGGTATTTTTGGTTAGAGCTGTTATGTGACCTGGATAAACGCTTGGGATTTGTTGAGAAAACCTTGGTAAGCGTGTGAACCATCCAGCTACATAATTTGCCTGGCTGAAATACTGGTCTGTATTCCACCTCTGTGCCTCCACACATTACCTGAATGGTCTTCAGCGCCAAAACACAAACAGCCAAATAGGTGTGTGTGCATGTTCTGTCGGGGACCCAGTGACGAATGCCTGCAGAGACCTTCCTTACCTTCCAAGATGCCAGTAAAACATTAATTCTCTTAAAAATCAAGGTTGCCCTAGTGTCTTCATGCCTCGATTGGGCTGCAGAGGCGGGAGTCATGGGCATGGCAAGGATGGCCTTCGCCCTCCAGACAGCTGGGTTGTCACTGCCGCGGCAGAAATATGCTCAGAACTTCTCACTGGTCTCTCCAGTGGATCCCACTTTCATTTTCCCCCCGTGTGCATCCGTTTAAATGGACAACTGTGGTCTGTATGCAGGTTGTTTGTACTTATTTTGTCTCCTGAAAGAGAAGGAGTCCAACAAGCTTTTACCCACTGAGTCTATAGAGAAAACGGCTACGCAGTTTTTGATTCAGTCTAGGGATCTCTCCGGAGTGCTAGTTCCAGAGACTGATCAATAGGTTTTATTGTAGACCTCACTGTCTCTAAAAGCACCGTGACCTTATCCTGTCTAAAAATAGCATTTGCTCTTGCTGCCTGTAGAACCTTGACCTGTGAAAACCCATTTGGAGCATAACTGACATGTGCAGTCAGCTGTGCATCCAAGACCCTTGCATGCCCTGGGAGAAAGCTCCCCGTGCTCCTTGTATCCCTTGTTGGGAGGAAGTGGAGAGGGAGGAGTGCGGGGGTGGATGAGGTGCCCTGCTGTCTCAGGAATCCCAAGGTGGATGAGGGCTGGTCTTCTCCAGGTCCTGAGCAAGCACTGCCCCAGCCGTGGGCAGCACGGGCAGCAGGAAGCGAGTACCTCTGAGCATCTGTCGCCTTAGTTCAGGAAGAGCCTTGCAGGCAAGCTCAAATACACGTTCACACCAGTACTGTGGGCCAGGAGCATCCCTTCTGTGAGACGTGACTTTGCCGTTTCTGCTGGGAGAGTTGCTGAGCCCTGGCAGCTTTGGGAAGCACTGCTCTGGAAAACAAGGTCTCCTTTTCTTCTGAACTGCTCTTCTTAAGATACAAAAGGAGGTCACCTAAGTTAAACCAGTCCCTGCTCAGTGGGTACATTTTATTCATTAAGGCAGTTCCAAGGGCAGGGTGAGTGGGGAGAGCTCAGTGTGGATTTTGGTGGCCTACTGATGCTCTGCAGGGGCTTGAAGTAGCCACCAGGTACTTACTGCCTACAGCAACGTATGGCAGAGAGGAGCCCTCTTGCTCATGTGGATCCTCCCCCAGAAAGGGCTTATTTGTTGTCTGCCATGCAAATGAAGAGATGTGGGAGAAGAGGAGCCTGGGGACCCTGCCGCCCCTCCCTCCCCACTGCGGCCAGGCTGCCTGGCAAGGGTTAACCAACCTCCCAGGTGAGCGGTCTGGTGTAGAGCCCCTGGGAGATGAAAAGGGAAGGAAGGAGCTGTGATTGCAGAGCTGTAAAAGGTGACATTTTGTTCTCCTGCTAACAAAAGCCAGGACTATTGTTGCCTCTGAGCTTGAAAGAGAGGTCACCCGGTGGTATTAGTGCAGCTAATCATGTAAGAGGCTGGGTGGGCTTGGCACAAGGAGTCTGCTGCTGGCGGCGCTGAGACCAGCCACCTTGGGCTGTTCCCAGGCACGGGTTTGTTCCTCTTTGGTTACACAAAATGTCTGCTCCTGCTCTTCTCATGTGTAGGCTGTTATTAGCCGGTGTCACTCAGGTATCTGAGAGCGGTGCTTTTAGCTGCCATCTAAGTGCCTGACACTTGGGTTTACAGCAGATTAAATTAAATTTTAGCCTGGTTTGGCTTTACTGGGTGTAGACAAAAGAAGCAGCTGCTGTGGAAATGTAATGTGGCACCTGTGAGGATGGGGAGCCCCACCTGGTCTGCCCCTCTGTCCGGCCTTGGGTCTCAACATACAGGTGACCATTTTGGGAGCGGGTACCTAAAACACCATCCCTTGCAGTGTGAGCACCCAGCTCAGTGCTGGGCCATGTCCCTAGCAGCCAAAGCATGTTGAGATGAAGAACGTTTAGACAGGAGCAGCTGGCAAGTGCTCACACCGAACCCGTGCTTATCTTTAGAGTGTCTGTCCAAACGCTGTATTGCAAAGTTCATGATAAATGTTATTTACTTATTAATGGGTCTGTTGGTGCAATCCGTTCCATAGGCTGCTGGGCACGATTTTGTCTTCATTTATTTTTGCCTAAAAAGCGTCAGGCCTCCAAGAAGTTTCTGCATAAGTTTGTTCTGCCCTAAAAGCAGATCATGTCAAGGTCAGGTCCAGAAGTTTGTCACGAGATGGGACTGCCTTAATTGCCAACTGTGGGTGGGTGGCACAAGGGGCGGTCATCCCGAGTGGAGGTGTGGAGGAAGGGGAATTCAAAAGCTGGGTCCACGTTGGAGACCAGGTTTTTCTGGGCCAGCTATGGATGGAAAAAAGAGCTGGTAGGAGACCTCTCCCCAACATCAGTTGCTTGAAGGGCATTCTTAGACATCCGATCTAACGTCACCACTATCTTTAAAGGTAGATTGATGGGGATCAAAGACACCTCGCAAGATCAAGATGCGGCTGACTGTGCTTCAAAACTGCTTTCTTAATAACCTTTGTGAAGAAGGGAAGGGTAGGGGTCGGCCAGTAGTTGGCAAGGCTGTTCATGTCAAGAGGTATTTTTCTCTTTAGCAGGGTGATGCTGTTCCAGGGCGGCTGGTGCCTTGCCCTCCTGAAGTGAGGCATCAGACCAGTCATCACCCCAAAAACCTAAGACGGTGGACTTTGTGGGGCAGGAGAGCAAGGTTCAGCCCAGAGCTGGTGGGAGCAGCCACTCCGCACATTGCGTTGAGTCAAGCTGGGTGGAACGAGCAGGAAAAAGCAGATGTTACAAAAGGTAATTGCTGGATTAAAACGCAGTCCCCCACTTGAATTTATTGGCATCTT
>Ga0181612_144188_pt1 | contig 14718 bp, 6 predicted proteins | sample HoacroProtozoa21_FD_119630 | JGI IMG/M metagenome (GOLD analysis project Ga0181612, IMG submission 119630) | Hoatzin crop microbial communities from Cojedes, Venezuel. Combined Assembly of Gp0051906, Gp0051904, Gp0051908 | reverse complement strand
TCCATCCATCCATCCATCCATCCATCCATCCATCCATCCATGTATGTATGTCACAAATGTGAGAGCCTGGCCATTCATTATTGTCATGATTATTTTATTTATAAACCTATGTATTGAACAAGCAGACAGCACTACCATATTCTTAGGCTTACAGTAAGAGGCATTTATGAGTCATGACTTGGATTCTATGATAGTTTCATCATTACCCTTTCTGCTGTCCTTTAGCTGATCAACGTAGGAAAAAATCCAGATTATTATGCATAGCCCATGACTGCATTTCAGTTAAAAATCCTATGACTTAAGCTGCCTTCTAATCCTTCTAAATCCCTTAATTATATAGATTTGAAAATGTACCCTATAACTATTATGGGCCCAGATTGAAATTAATACTTGGTTTTCTTTCCCCTTTTAAAAAATTCCTTACTTGCCATCATTTTTTTACTTGAAAGATTCTATACTACATCCAAGTTTTATTAACAAGCAGTTCTTAAGGAGGAGAACTGAAAGTTACCAGATATTTTTCCTGTTCGCAGCGCAACCTCTTTTGAAACAATCGGTGTGCCTATAGAGTTTGTTAGATGTATGCATAAATTACTGTACTTAATGGGCTATTTTAAATTTTCTTGCTCACATTAAGTCAAAGGCAATGAGGCATAGATTATATTACATGAGTTGAATTATAGTGAAATAAGCTAAGGCATACAAGTAGCCTTCAGCTGTACACTAGTGTAATGCAGTTCCTAAGGGTTTGATCCTGCCGCTCTAGCACATGCTCATTTCTCATTGCTGTCAGAAGGAGTTCAATCATCAGGTGCAGATTCTAAAGACACTTCAAGCCATTAAGCAGAGATTGCAAGTTCAGCGTGGTGGGAGTTGTGCAGATACAGGACAGTAGCTAGCTATGAGGTTTCTGCTAATTTGTTCACCACTCTTTGAAGTAAAAACGCAGGAAAGGAATGGAAACCGCATGAAATATTAAATCATCCCACATTTCCAGGAAGGCTCTGCAGCAATTAAAAACTACTAGTATAATGTGTACATGTTAGTTGGTTCTCCAAGAACGCCAGAAACATTGTCATAAAAGGAATAAACTTTCCACTTACAAGTATAACAGCAGAGTATGTTTACTTGTTATCCACTGGGCAATACAATACATATTAAGCACTTAATAAATAACTGTAAAAGCATGGGTTGTTATATTTCAGGCAATGATTATTTCATTAGGTAATTAATTTAGATATTCCTCCACCTTTGAAGCCATACAGCCATCACATTTTTAAATTTGGAGTGGGACTTGACAAAGATAATTTGCAAAAACATGAGGAGAAAGATGGCAACAAAGAAAATGTTTCAATAAAAACTAGATAAAATGTATTCAGAAAAATTACATTTCAGCCTAAAAACTATTAAAAGGAAATTATTCCTTCTTTACTTTTAAAAGTATTTTTTACTCCTACTTCTCTGTAATCTACTTAGTTCTCTTTCAAAATTCTTCTTTCACATGGTCTTTTTAAATTACGTTTTAAATCAGGCAGTGATCAATTTCAGTGATTAACTACAGCCAACAAAGTACTGAAAAACTTGTCCTCACTCTATTTCTTCAAAATATTTAACTCTTAATGTTGAAACTGTTTCATTTCAAAACATTCCAGATGTTTTACTTCAGGATGTAAAAAAAAAAAGCATTTAAAACATACTAGATTAAACAAAATATTTTTCTCTCTCTAAAACAATTTAAAAATTTTAAAATAGATTTGCACAGCTGTAGGGCAAAAGAAGAATAGCTGATGTTGGCAAGAAGCTGTTCTGCAACATGCGTGTTTCACAAACGAATCATAATTGTCTCTTGAAACTTGTGCTCCCCCATCTGTCTGTTATATCCGTTACAGAGAGGAACACGTCTCTAGCAAATTAGGAACTACGTTTTGTATTATGTTAGAACACGTCTAAACTTGCCCAAAGCAAAGCTATCAAATTACTTCCCAGGCAGCTGCCCCTCCTGCAAAAGATACTTGACGTCTTTGTGGAAGAATAACACTGAAAAACCATCGAGGCTGCAATTTGAAGCCTACTTACTTCTTCAACTGCTTGACTGACATTAGCCCATGGAATAATTGTTTAATTTTAGGCAGGGAGACAGTAGGATTGGGAAGAGAACTGAATGTGGAAAGGGAGCCTTTGAGAAGACCAGCAAAAGTCCCAGTGAAGACCTGGTCTGTACTGAGAGAAAGGAATCACTCCAGGGAGTAAAAGGATTAAAGGAGTAGAGGGGATTTTGCCTATTCTAGGACACTCACATGCACTGATTCATCTCATGCACCTTTATAGACCAAAGTCTGAGCAAGTCAGCCCCAGCTGTAATAATGCTCAACAGAGGGAAACTAGAGGCTGGTTTGAAGATGAGACTAAACAAGCTGCTGAGATGCCTGTTTCCTTCCACTGACTGTACTGTGAGTCTCTCTCAGATATAACCAGGTTTCAGACGCTCAAGGTTACAGTTTCAAGTTAGAAAGGATGTGGCAGGAACTGTGAATTAAACTATCCATACCTTTGTCTTCCTGTCCCCAACATCATTCCCACTTCCATGTCACAACCCTCTGCCCCTTGGCAGTGCCAATCATGTTTATGAATTGAATAGCTCCATTTTAAAACAAAAGCAAGCTTTTTTCCCAATGACTTTTTTTTTTTAATTTAAGGGTAGAATAAATTGCCTAATCTGACTCCAGCAGGGCCCACAGCTTTTTGTGAAGAATGGAAGACAGGTCTTCAGATCATGTCTTACAGAAAACAGATTTAAGCCTGGACCAGCCAGAACCGGGGCAAACACCCCAAGCCCTGTGTTATGTCTAAAAAACTTCCCCATGCCACTAGCACTTTGGTGAACCTAATAATATTTTTGTTTATTTGTTTGAATGATCCATGTCAAAACCAAATGTTTCATACGTCTGCGACTGTGCATTTCTAAAAGATAAAACCGTCTTTTTTTTTTCTTTTTTTTTTCCCCTTCTTTGTTTGTTTTCTTGCACTGGCAAAACAAAGACTGACAGTATATTCCGAGTCAGTCTAAATTCAATCTCAAGCTCAAGAACATGAGCTTCGTGTACCATTCCAGTTATCCAACACAAGCCAAATTTCGGTGTCATGGGCAGAAGCATCCTGTACCACCAGTCACCAAGGATGTGTTCTGAGATTGGGACTGTGCGCTGGTCCCAGATGTACGGACGGTGACTATGTTCCATCCAAAGCCAGCTGAGATGGGAGCAATTGGTCCCACTTGCCACAGACAGGATACAAGTGTATCCTTTGCATACACTTGGACTACAAGGTCTTTAGGTCAATTGCTCATACTATATTGTTCTAAACTGATGGCTCCCAAATTTTCTAGACAATTCTTAGCCTACGATACTGCTGCAGACTTCCATGTACCTTCATTATAAAACGAAGAGTCAGAACACAATACAGATATCAAAGGCCAGCACTGAACATGGCTTCGCTGTAACCTCTGTGATAATCTGAGAGCTACAGTTCTGTGTCAGGTAGCACAATAAGACCTGTTTCACTTCAGCACAATACTAAGCCCAAACAGCAATAAAAAAGACAATGCTATTATTTTATTCTTCATCAGATATATGGGACCATTTAAGTAGTGAATGCCATTAGAAATAACAGTAGTGGGATTACAGAATTGTGCTATTGCAAAATTCCTGTGGAGGAAAAATTGTTGAACTATCAAGTTTTTGGTGGGTAAATAATTGGCCTCAATGCAGCTTAAAGTCACAGCCTTGCAACAAACTCCCACCTTTCTTTGATGACTAACAATTTCACGTGCAACACAAAATACCCATACAGGGATTGATGATCAGGCAGTGGTCTCCAGTTCTTGTCTTCGTTCACACAGAAAATTATTCCCCAAGCGCTTGGAGTCCAACACTTAATGCCTTTGACCACATGCTGCTAGCCACATACTAACAATGTATGCACATGCAAAACTCTTTTTCAGAATTTCAAGAAGTAGTAAGGCAGCAAAAAATTATCTTGAGCAAACTTAACAACAATAGCTATTCACATTTAAAGAACCTGTGAAACCCTTAACATTTCTCTAGGGTACTTAAGCTCCAGAGTATTACAGCAGAATTCCATCAGCATGTTTTAGAATTTATATGGCTGAAGTACACGAGGTTATAGGAAAACTTTATTAAAGCACTTCAAAAGATATTTATATACAAAAAACAGAAACTTCGTTTTCTCTTGGGAATAACTTGTAAATATTTAGCAGGAAAAAGTTTTAAAAAATTAACAGTCAATCAAATGACTGCTTTTCCACTTGTGGTTGTGCTTTAGCTATTTAATTCTTTCTGCCCACATCCCTCTCCCCAAAAAACGTTGCCTATGCGGGCATATAGGGTGATACTACAAAGTCTCTTACTACACATTTATCCTTCAAAGTGTTGTTGCTTATGGATAGTCCTTATGGTATATTTTGGCTCAAAGGCACAAACTCACTCTTAATTTCCACTCTTTGATTTATTTGCTGCCCTTGGGATACAAGACCTCCAAAAATATCAGCCCAGAAGCAGCACAGAGCTATCTGGAATATTTGTTACATTATGACTGCAATTCATATGACATTTGGCTTGACATGACTGGTGGTGAAACCTGCTGACAGGATATATGCATTTTTGTCTAGCCAAAGGATTGAAATTACTTTAGCTAGCTAGAAGGATGGTTCCACTTCCTGTTACTCCATGTATTTAAGGACCACAGGGCTGTGTATAGCCTTAACTGAAATGTTTATTGATTTACAAGTCAGACTAGGTCTATGTTAAGGGCTTTAGTGAAATTTCCCACTTAACCCAAGCACTGGTTCAGCCCCTTTGACACTCGTAATATAAGGAATATCATTGATGGTTAGACACTAGTCTATTTACTATCACAGAAATCCTAGAATTGTGGCTAGGAAGGGCTCTCCAGAGGGTATGCGACCAACCCCCAAGCACAGAGGGGCAGTAAGTACATGGGCCACACACATCAGATCACTGCCTCAACATTTCTTCGCCGCCTCCCACAGAAGAGATTATACAGCTTTGCTAAGCACCCTGTTTCAGTACTTTACCTTCAAAGCATTTAGAAAGTTTTTCCCAGCACCTGGTGTTTTGGTAGCAGCATGTATTCTGGCTCAGGAGAGGTTTGGATGACAAGGGAGTCAGTGTACGGGGGTGGCCTCTGGCAGCAGGAAGTATTAGGGTTGTTGCTCTTGTAACTTGGGAAGTTGCCCTAAAATCTTTCTTGTGGGCAACACCTCAGTAAGTTTAGTCATATTTTATTCTGTCACTGATCATATTTTGAAAAGTCTAACCCCTTGGCTACTGATTTTATCACATCTCACACTGCATTTGTTCCACGGGATTTCAGGCCAGAATGGGAAAAAAATCCATTACTATTAATCACTTTCGTTTTCATAGAATGTTACTATAGTCCTTACTTCAACAGGTAATTTACCAATACACACGGAAAGCACATACAAAATTTTAAAAATAAAGCAAAAGATGGTCCAAAGATAAACACTTTAAATATGCATACATTTTAAAAACAAAGTCCCTTATTCAGTAAATATTTATTTGTATATTTAACTCTTTTATAATCTAGAGTGACAAATTTTAGCAAAATCAGTTAATAAGTGGGAATTGTGAAACTAAACCTTTTTGAGTACTTTAAAATTCCCTTTGAATTTCTCCTACAGGATGATGTCAAAGAAAAACGAATAATTTGATGAGGCTACTATTTGAGATTCAATTGTATCAGTTTTATATAGTGAAGTAGGAACTCTTCTATAAAAAAGTAAACTTCCATGACAATTAAATAACAGTGCATGTAACTTGCTGACTATTTTAAAATACTTCAGAGCTCAGAGCCCTGGTTAATACTTGAAGAATTAATTAAAGAAACAGAATTCCTTCATCTGTAGACCTGGCAGCTTAATAATGTCAAACATTTGTGTGCCTTAGGAGCACGAATAGATCCACCTTTGGTTTCATGCAAGGGAGGGCTGGCCCTCACTGTACCCTGTAGCTTTTGGTAGACCTGTGCACAGGTGGAACTGTTGGTTTATAACAACTTTTTTTAAAAAATAACAGGGGATAAAGACTCTTTCCCACTCCCTACTCCGAAGGAGCTGACATTTCCACATGGGGATCTGTGGACAGAGGTTACATCTAAACAAGGGGCCCTCGGGAGCAGCTCTGAGCTCCCATACCTACTAGCACGCCACACACAACTCCACACCGTCCCAGGTTCTCATCAGCTTTCTGCTTCTCCACCTTTCCTACCTCAGATGCACTTTGATCAACTCTCATCTCCAGAGAGCCAGAGAAGCTCATCACATATTCACAGATAGGTTAGGACACTACCTAAAAAGTAGATTGCGGCCCCAGACTCTTGTTTTCACTCTCCCTGTACGGCTCAGGGACCACAGAGGCTGTCATTCTAGTTACAAATAAGCAAGGAGCAATGCCCTCCTGGCTCTATCTTCATGTCAAGTAGAGATGAAATACAGCTGGCAGACCCAAAGGACAATCTGATGATCATTCAATAACATGGGATTCCTCAGCCCCTTCTAATGTGCACCAAAGTCAATCTACACCAGCTTCCTCTGCAGTCAGGTTTACTGTTTTTTTGGTTGTGTCTCAGTTCCCATCAGTATCAAATTTAGCGACTTTGGCTTACAGGCAAGAAGAAAGTCGTGTTTCTTTAATCTATATTTCAGCAACAGATTGGAAATATGTATGCATGTGCATGTAGATTGGTTTCATTTCCATCTTTAAAAAATTTCCTCTAACATGTACTGAGTTTTGGTTTTCCTCTTATTTAGCTCATGGGCAATTTAATCTTGCTTTTGCCCATGCAGTTATACCCAGGGACTCCAGAGTAATGTACTCATGTGAACAGTCATTAGAATTGAACCAATGTAAAAACCAACATGAGTTAGAAAAGACTCTTGACAGAAAAGTGTATTTTTAGGCTCAGTAATGTGAAGTTCACTCAAAGAAAGAGTAAATATGAATATAAGCATAAAAGCTTTAATCTACTACGCATCAGTTCATAGCCAGGTGTGAAATCCATGAAGATGCATGCTTTAAATCTAAAAAAAAAGTCAGCCCCTGTTTCAACACTCACTAAAAAAAATAGTTGCTAGTGTTATGTCTTTGCATTATTTCAAAACACAGAAAAATTAACCACTCAAAGAAATGTTCTTGAGTTTAAAGAGTAAATGAGATAACTATGGATGAGCACCACTAATTTTCAATAGCTTTGTACATCTTCTTGTTCTATTCCAACACACGTCCAAAAACTAAGATGCATATGCATGAGGGGGCTTGTCTGCGTGTGGAAACAGCAGGAAAAGGTGGATAACCATGGTGCAAGAATCTGTTCAACTGATTTATAAATGCAAAGGAAATATTCTTAAAGAAGCAAGATTAGGAAACAAAGCTGTAAAGAAGGGCCAGAGGTGCAGTTTGTAGTCAAGTCCAAGAATGGTTGCTTTGTTAAACTCTACATTTTATTATTTTTCCATATACAACATCTTGGACACCAAATACATTGCAAACAGAAGTGCATGCATCTGGTGACATGAAATGATTATCAGAACTCTTATTGAGTTTCAACCGAAAACTGTATAAAGTCATGTTAAAAGAAGAAAATTAAATCTACAGACTTGTATGTATTAATAAAAGATAACAGCAGGTCAAAGACAGTCAGTCCCTTTACAGCAAATACAGTAAGCAGATGTAGAAAAAGGTACTGGAGGCATAGAGACAGCTCTGTGGCAGGAAGGAAGAAAAAAAACACTACTAACACCTCTGTTATTATAACAGGATATCCTATTTAACCATATCCCTCATCACAAAATGCTTTTTAGGAGAGTACTGAAAATCAAAATTCAACTATATTATACAAAAGATCAGTTTTAATAAACTACCTGTGTCTCTAATGTTTTGGAAAGTTATTAAAAATGGGGCTGAGTCCACCAAAACTTTAGGAAGTATCCAAGCCTATATGCCACACAAAATACAAAGATGTCTCGTAATGTTGCACTTCATTCTACTTTCACTTCAGTAGCTTCCATCTCAGTTGCATTTTGCTGCTCCCTACGATTTTTTTCCCATTCTGAAATTCTAAGCTAACATCTCCTGGAGAGTTTCTGCCAGACGCATTGCCATCCATGTGACACTGCTGATCATCTTGCTCCAAGGGCAGTTCTTCCTACCGTGTCCTCCCTTGATATTTCAGAGAGAAAATTTAGCTGAAACTTTTCACAGATATCAGACTAATTATCCATTCCCTCATGAAGACAGCATTTATAGTGCCTAAGGAACACCTAAATTAGGCAAGCTGATTTTGAAAGTTAAAAAAACTTAATGAAAAATTAGACATTCACTAAAATGACCCCATATACTTTACTGCAATACATATTTAAGATTTTCAGGCATTTTAAAATCTGGTTTTAATCATTTCTCAATTTAATATTTTAATAACAGTAAAGGTGACAAGCCAATAAAAATATTTGGCAAGTCAGGTTTTGCCAGAGTGGAACATAAGGAACCCAAGTTAAGACAGATACAACAATCTAACCAAGTCCATGTCTGTCATCCTTGAAAGCAAAACTGATCTGTAATTCACCACGGAAAAAGCTACAAAACTGTGGTTTTTGTTATAAAATGAGACTGAACATTTCAACCCAATTTGGGCAACAGAGTCCAAAAAGAAAGGGAAAAAAAAAGAAAATAAAAGAACATAGAGCAAAGAAACTTTGTTTGATTTGGATTTAGTTTATTTCATAAGCAAAAGAATGTAACACTTTGAGGCTCAGGAGAGCAAAAATTCAGGCATGAGAAAGAAATTTCGCCCCTTCTTTAAACTGTAGATTCCTACACAGCCATTGTATTTACCTACAACTCTTTTCAAAATGCTACCTGGGCAAAGGAATAACTTTCTTCCTGAAAGCTTTGCTAAAGTGTGTGCACAGAAGCCTCAAGCAGGAGACGTGCTTTTGGACTACCCTAGCACATTTTCTCCAGAGGAATGTTTTGTCTCTATAAACATGGCAGCAGCAGGGTTCAAAACTGCTCCTTTTCATTCTAAGGGTTTCCAGCAGAATACAAAATGACCTCCTTGGTTATCTCATCCAGGATGTTTGTATTTTTCCAAAAGCATACACACGTCCAAATCTCTCACTCATTATTATTTTTTTTAATATGTGTCAAACATTGCTAAAGACTATTTGGCATGCATTCAGAACCATTATTAACACAAAGAGAAATGTGGGGTCATCTGCTTCCAGATTACTGAGATTTTTCTCTTCTATATTTATATTATTTACACAGGAAGGGAAGTAGAAGTATAAGAATCTCTTTTCTTCTAATTAGGACATGGGACAAACACTAGAAATTACTACTCCAAAATATACAGAAGAAGAAATAATGGGAAATTTATTTCAAGACAACAGAATCACCATATGCCATTATAAAATGTAAAAAGGGCACGTACATTGTCTCCAGCAAGAATTAGAGAAGTAAGGCAATGAACTGCCTGAAATAGTGTCGTCTGAAATGTATTGTTTAAAACCTAAGGAATTAGTCCAAAATAGATGCCATGGATTTGGTGCTTGCATGTGTTCCAGCTAGGTTTAAAAAGGCCAGAATTTTGCCTAATATCATTCACTGTCTTCTGCCCTCTTGCAAAAACCTTAGTCCGCTGGCAGTGCGTAGAACTAAGGCTGTCATTCTAGTGAAGTAGGATGAAGACAAGGCAGCTCTTATTCCTTTGAAGGGGATATTTAGGATGAATACTTGGAAAATTTTTATTTAAAAATAAAAGTAGTCAAGGATTACCTAAAAAAAATGCAGGAAAGAAAGAGAAACTTCAGGCTATGCAAACACAAGGGAACAGCCTGCTATATGACTTCTACTAAGGTCAAACAGGAAAAGCAGCTTTTATGACACAGAAACTGTGGAAAATCCCTAGGAAGTAAGAGATAAAAGTGAAGTGAATCTCAAAAATAGGCCAATCTTTACTAATATTAAACTCTAGATCACCGTAAGTGTCATTTCCAACATATAATGAACCTAAGCAAACTACTTTTTTTCTTAGTGTCAAGATTTTTATTGCTCCTAAAGCAATGAATACTTTGAGTAGATTGATTTATTTTCTTTTTTTAACATAAAAAAGGAGGGGGGGGTGTTCTTCACCTATTATGTGAATGCTGTAATCGGATTAATCCACATAGATGAGAAAAATCCTTTTCCCTAGGCCAGACTGATCACAACATGACTCAGATAAGTGGGCTACTGAAATACCACACAAGCTTCTGTAGACAGCTGTACTGCGAAATAGAAATAAGGTGCAGAAGGGCTGAAAGCTGAAGCCCTACAAATTAAGACTAGAAATTAGATTCACATATCTTAATTGTCAGAATAATTAACCAATAAAACAGCGTAACAATCACTGGTTGTGGTCATTTCTCCATCACTGGAAATTTGTGGGGTAGCACTAGATCTTTCGCTAAACAGCAGACCATGGTTCTGCCACAGTTATTGGAGACTGGCTCAGAAATCCAGACCAGATATTCACAAAGTAATCTCACCATCCAATGAGTCAGGTAACCTCAGTTTTAAAAAGGAAACAACTATAACGCCAATCAGCAAATCTAAAAATAAAGGAGAGAGATTGAGAGCTAGATGTGCATGCAGCATGTTTCTCAGGCAGAAATAACCCTGACAGTGCAGACCTTTCTGAACTCAAATACAGCCTCTGTTTCCTAACAGTAAGAGAAAAAGGCAGTTGATATAACACAGGTAGACTTGGACTATTGAAATATTATCCCAAGTTACCACAGAATGGAAAAAAGGACAGGAGTTCCTCCCCTCAAAAATATGTATTTTCTGCTCTTAATCCTCTGAACAGGGTAGGGAAGACCCCAAGATGGTTACTCATTAGCCTGGATGATTGGAGGTAGATAGGAAAGGAACAATATCCAGCTCCAGCTCTGAACACAGGCAAGGGCTACTTCTGCTTTAAAGAGATTTTTGAGCATTTCTAGCATGACTAGAGCTGCCACAGGGCTGCCTTCCATCCCAGGGCTCAGTGGTAGTTTTATCAACCGATGGCGAGACCAATCTGCTCATGCATGGCATATATATGCCTGAGGAGGCTGTTTTTTCTTAATGTTGAAGATGGACACCGTAAACAAGGCATTTGCACATGTCTATACACATACCTCCCTCCAGTAATCTAAAACAGCACACATATCATTAAAACATTTCAATGTTTTTACACAGAGGTTTACTGTCAAGTTTGTACAAGAAAGCTGAAGGGAGATGACCTGTTTTTCAATTGAATACAGCACGATTACCACTTCTCATGTCATGTGTTAAAAGTGGGGAGTTTGGGCTGAAATAACATTTCTCTACTGAACTACTGCAAAATAATGAGCAGCTGCTCTTGCTCAGAGATTTTCCGAACTTGTATTCATCCGCATTTTATTTCATGTGGAGAAAGAAGTGAGTAAGTTTTTCTCACGAGCTTGTCCTTGACTAGGGTTGTGTGCCCAAAAGCTTACCTTTTCTGTCAGCTGTATGAGCTGTTATAATAAAAGATACCACATCTCCATACAAACCATAAGCTCTCCTTTCATCAAAGGAAGCTGAAATGTCTGTGGCTGAAAGCACTCTTTTCCCTCTGACAAAGGCAAATGTTGAACTCAGAAGGCTGAAAAGAACCAAGTGTTGGGCATTCAACATCTTGATGAAATCTCACGGAAAAAAAAAAGCTAAAAAGCACCAAGACTGCAGATGTCAGTTATATTAGAAGCAAAAGAAAAAAAATGAAAGCTGTAACAAATGAAAATATGTTAAAAAGGAACCCAGGCTGACACCTGGCTGTCTGCTTTGATTTGTCTGGCTCCAGTTTCTGTGTGCTTTGAGCTGGTTGCAGTTTGGCCCCAGGAGAATCGAGGGTAGGAGCATGCTGCTGGAGGAATGAAGGCTTCTCAACCATACCTTCTCCCCCTCCAAATGCAACAGCGTTTGAAGGGCAAAGTACTTACTGCAGATTGAGACACCAGGCCACAAAGACCTGTTAATCCAGCAACGCCAGGAAATACTGTGTATTAACAGCACTGTTTCAGATGCTTTACTTGGACCCAAGCCACACGTATATTAAAATATGTGAAAAATATGATGGGTAATCAGTGTGATCCTGTGGTCAATTCATCTTCCTGCAGGCTATACAGGGAGGGATTCAATTCCCATATGGTTCGAGTCTGCTAGCTCCCCCATGTTATTGCGTGAGGTTGATTCCTAGTAGCAGAGCATCACCCCACCACCTCCAAAGGATTCCGAGTCACACCAGGTTCCCCTGTGCAATTGAAGGAAGAGGAGATGGACACCAGGAATACCATCACAGCTTCACACCTGTCTCCATAGGCTTTCCTTAGAGAGGGAGTATAATAACATGGAGAAGAAGACATTTCCCTACGCCCTATAGAGTTTACTAGAAAACCTGCATTGGGCTCTAGACAGATCTTTTGGGGATTTCTGTGAAACAATGGGGGCTGAAAAGCGTCACCATTATGGCACTAAGTGGTTCACTAGCTGAGTAAATGTTATTCCCTGTGATGGCTCCAGTTTCCTGCTAGCCTCATCAAATCTGGCAGGTTTTACTGCATGTTTTCTGAAAGAAAAAAGTTGTGCATTTGCACAGTCTGATAAGAGATAATTTACAGGATTTTTAAGAGGTGAGGGAGATGAGAGTGGTGGGAGGGGGAAGGAGAGAGAATTGACACGCTGAGATTGCTCATGAATTTATGTAACTATACAACTTTCTTTGACCTAGTGTGAAACCTAGCATTTCAGCAACAAAATTTTATTCTACTCTAAGGGGTAACACACATATTACTCCCCTTTACTTTAGCTTGTGCTTATCTGAGAAGTTTATTCCCAACACGAACTTTGATGTAAGATCACCACAAGAAAATGGTGCCATGTGTGAACACAAGGAAGAACAGATTATCGAAAGGTCACTGATGAGTAACTGCATTGATTCATGAAACACACTGCTGAGCACCACCATGGCACAGCTGCCTCATGACACAGAGGTCATTGGAGTTAAGGACTTATCAGTGCTATTTTTTTTAAATTCCTACATCCAGAGGTTTATAACTTGTCCACAAACTTTGGCAGACAGATTACTAAGGTTGAGCAAAACAGCACCTCCTAAAACATTAATCTGGCTGTGTCATTAAATTAGCCACTACATGAGCCTGAAAAACACACTGACAACAGAAAAAGAGCTACTGTTTCAAAATAACGTGGTTTAAGATACCGCCAATTTAAAGTGTAAGGAGCTGCATCACATGCATCACAGACATTGTCTCAGCTGCAAAGTTACCATAAGAGGCATTGCACTTTCCTTCAAAAGCATAAAGAATTGCAAAAAGCATACATTACAAGACTGCAGCTGTACCTTCTTATTTATTATCTACACGTGATAGTCCAGTGCTGAAAGTTCATGGCTTTTTCAGGGCCATTTCAATCTCCATGAAGGAGCCTGACGCCAAGGGTATAATTCATACCTACATACCAACACTTTATGTATGGTTTGTAAAGTAAAGAAAGAAAGCAAAAGATGTACACAACTTTTTGCACTGAAGCGAGTTGAAAGTAACCCAAAGCTAAGAGCTTCTTCGTGCAACAAAATATCTTCCTGAATACAGTCCAGCTTACAAACAGCTGTATGCAGTTTATTCTACTGTAAGGTATCCTTGCAGGATGAAAATAACTTGCTTTGAAAAAACACTTGAGGCAAAGTTTACCACTGCTTAGACAAATGTTTACAGTAAGATTTCTAACTTCCATATAGTTAAGATGCTTTTTGATATTTGAAAAAAAAAAAAACAACCCACCCCAGATGCACACCTCCACCTCCTGTATGAGAGCTCCCTTGTAAAATTACGGACCTGATCTTCAGAGTTCAGCAGTCAGATTGCTTACATATGTACATAATAAGATTGTTTTAATATTGCTATGAATTTTTCTGCCTTCAATCTGTACAAATTGCATATATTGAAACAATGTCTGAATCTGGATTTAAGCATCTACCAGAGAATTAATCTGAGTTAATATTGACTGAATTATTAATAAATACCTGAAATGAAAACAAGACCTTTACTACAAAGATTTGTGGTCTTTGCACCTACTAGTATGTTGGAAAGAATTCCAATCCCAGGTACCTTTGGACAAAAGATAATTTTATTTAACAACTATCTTTACAAAAGTGCATCTACCTATAAATTATACTTGAAAGGCAAATTACAAATGCACACATTCATGCACTTCTAAACTAATACATATATACAAAGACAAGTAATTAAAAACAGTAATTGTTCAGCTGAATACAAGAAACATCCAAAAAAGAAAAATATGTGAAAACAAATATATTGTGATCCAAGTGTATTACTGAAGGCCATTATATGAGAGAAGATCAGGTTTGAGACCACCTAAGGAACCAGAAGGTTCACAAGTCCTTCGGACCTGATAAGGTGCATCCTCAGGTCCTGAGGGAACTGGCAAGTGAAGTTGCTAAGCTGTTCTCTATCATATTTGAGAAGTCATGGCAGTTCAGTGAAGTTCCCACTGACTGGAAAAGGGGAAACATAACCCC
>Ga0181612_159754_pt1 | contig 14719 bp, 7 predicted proteins | sample HoacroProtozoa21_FD_119630 | JGI IMG/M metagenome (GOLD analysis project Ga0181612, IMG submission 119630) | Hoatzin crop microbial communities from Cojedes, Venezuel. Combined Assembly of Gp0051906, Gp0051904, Gp0051908 | reverse complement strand
CCCAGTTGGAAAAGGTAAGTACTGTCTTTTCCTATTTTATTTTACATTTACGGTCTATTTAAATAATACTTCAAGCATTTAGTAGTGCAATGTAGGTGATGCATACTGATTGTTTATTTTATAGTACAGTACTTGTATAACAAAGGATCGCAGCAAAGTACCCAAAGTTTTAGATTAACAGCTCTTAATTTGTCTTCAATGTGTTTAATTGTAGCCAGATTTCAGGACAAGTGATTATTTCTCCTCTTATTCAAGCCTGAAAAAAGACAGCTTTTTACTCCTGGAAGTTCACTGCAGTTAATTTTGTGGATGAAGAAGATATTGAAACTGTAATGGGAAACAAATTAATCTTCTACAGATAATTCTGATTTTCAAAAGACAAACTGTTTGTAGCTCAAAGTCAAAATCTAAAAATGGCTCTCCAGAAATGTTCTTTACAGAAGTTTATACTTGCAAAGCTGTCCTGGTAGCATCTGGAAAAGATTACATTAGCACAATTTTTTTTTTTTTTTTGTAGGTTTACTACTAATGTGGTATCCTGTAATTTAAACTGACTCAGTTCTGAAAATTCTAGTGTTAATTTGTTCTATACTTGGAATTCATAAACCCACAAAACTGTAATTGTGTCAACTCTAGTAGTATCTTGTGAAATTCTTAGTTTGAATTATAATTTTTTTGCATAACATATAAATAAATCTGTCTCTATGTATGTGCCCATGTTTAAACCTAAACTCAAACTATATTTTATTGCTATGACATATTCTAAACTTTAAAAAATGAGAGAAACTGTTTTTACTAGGTCTTTTTCTTTTTTTCTTCTTCTTTTGAGGAGCTTGTGACCTATGGCAATATCTGTATTTCTATTTAGTAATTTAATTTCATAAAATCAGTAGTAAATCTAACAGCTGTATTTATGTTCGTATTTTTCCAGATGCTACTGGTGAAATTTTGTAACTTGAATTATTACTCAGAAAATTTACAATTTGCTTTCGCTTCTTTTGGTATGCAAGTGTCCTGTTATAAATGTATTGTTAAAGAAGTTTTTCTGCTAATGCACACACAGACAGTGTGAGGTCACAAGGCCCTAAACACAGTTTCAACATGGGTACATTGTATTACATTGTTAAAGGACATTTTAGATCCTCTTCTTCATGATACTACAGGCTAATTCCTTTCTGTTAAGATACTATTGGAATGTTATGTTTCTGAAATGAATTTGTAAGGAAAAAGATACCAGTTACTTAAGTAACCCATGTAAGTTGCAATAATTTTTACCCACTCCTGAAGTGGATATAGATTTAATACGGACATCAGTATAATTTGATTTAGCTTTTCCGGGTTTTTAACACACACTTACTTAGAAAAAAAGGACTGTTTTGATAATGATCTTGTAACATGAATTCAGTATTTTGCAGAGTGTGAGTGCATATCTTACACAACAATAACAACATGTTGGAAGTTGTGTGAGGAAGCAAACAGAAACTTCTTAATCAATGACTTGTTTCTCTACACCCTATGGTTTTGTGGTTTTATTTATTTGGTTTGTTTATTTTTCATTTGCTTCTTTTTTGGTTTTACTTGTTAATGATGGATAGAGATAGTGATGACTGGAGGTATCTGACCTTTTAAAGGTACTTGTACAAGAAAGACCTCATCATATCATCTAATGTTGAGATACTTTAAAAGCTGGGAGTGAAACTGACGCATTTGAAAGAGTCAGGACTCTCTCCTCTCTTTCCTCCTTGCCGCTAATCTATTCCCTTCCCTCCCCACCCCACTACACCCACATACCCTGCTGTCAGGAGACCAGTAAAATTTCGGTAGAACTTTACTTATGGAACGAAATTAACAGGAAAATTATGCCAGCATCCCTACACGTGGCCTATGCCAGCAGCCCCTCACCCACTCTTCTCCCAGCATCCACAGACCTTCAGTGAACTTCTCCAATCCTCTCCAATTGTTGCAGATCCCGTTGGACTAGGAGAGGGAGTAGCAGCAGCCAAAGGGGAGATAGGCAGTATTGTCTCTGGTCTCTACATCTCCTCTGCTGGGAAAAGTAAAACATGCAAGTAACGCATAGGAAGAGAGGAGGCACCTATTTTTGGTAAAATTTATAGTTTCATCACTTTAGAATCAGAGTATCATTCTGGCATTTGTATAAGGCTTGTCAGCATATGGAGACAGAGGAGATCAAAGGTCATGTTAACAATCAAGGAATCAAAAGAAATCAGGTAACTTCAGCTACTGAATGTATAGACTATCCCGGGCTCTAAATGAGCGTATTAGTATGTGTTGGCTTTTTAATGTATACAAAACATACAGTTGCACTTCTAGTGAGGAGGCAATGCAGATTTAAAGTGTATAATCTAGATATGTTTTTTTTAGCATTTTTGATGTCACCCCACTCCTGGTGTGCATACGTAAACAGAGACATCTGCTGGTGTGAACCTAGTTGGAGGAGTGAAATTTTGAAAGGAATTGAGCTCAGAAAAGCAGCAGACAAAATTGTGTTATTTGCTAAAAAACTGTTGCATGTTGAAACCAAAGTGGTTCAGAGCATCCACGCTCCTGATGTGCTCAAAAGTCCAAAGGAAACATGTGACACTAGCTTAGTCTTTCTGGGAAACAGACATCAATAAGCAGAATGCCACACATGAATTCATGCCACCATAACACTTCCCAGACACATACAAATTCCTCTTTTATTGACAACTTTTAAAAGCAAAGATAAGCCTGGATATTACCAGAGTTACTTACTATGGGTAAGTAACTAACACTTACTATGGATAATTTGTTTGAAAAATGAATGTCCTAATTTGCTAATCATTTTCTATAAGATCCAGATCTGATGGATGTGAAAAGAAGAATATATGGATTCAATTCTGCTGCCATTTATAGCCATTCATAATTCATTAGCAGGTCAGAACTACGTCTGCTTGTGAAAAAAAAGCAGATATACATTTTGTTAATTTTGAACTGTAAGTACTTCAAAAAATGTGAAATGAAACACATGTCAGCATACCTTAGCTGTTTGTTTCACTAGGGGAGATCTGGTCTTCCTATAATACAAATTGTTAGATTAAATCTTAAAGCCTGCTGAAGTAATAACACCAATGGAGTATTTCTGGAGTTATATGAACAAATCATAACCTAAACATCAGTTAAATTAACATCTCTGAAGTGGTTATTTATTTATATTTGATTATAAAAGCAGTAAGCACAATGACTAAATTGATGCTGGTTTATATTTTATGTGCATTTTCCAAGGAAGACAAAAACAATGAACTTTCCATGCTAAACAATTCACTGCTCAGCTACACAATTGAATAGAGAAAGATCAACCTGGAAAGTTTATCTCACAAGGTACAATGAATGAGCAGTTAGCAGGACTGGACCCAAAGTAAACGTCAGTAGCTGTGAATATATCTGTGTGTTACATACAAAACAGTGTTTTATTTACAGCTGCAGATTCTATTGAACAAGAAATGCTGAATGTTGAACTGTGACCTGTGTATGAGACTATGTCTTTGAACATGGCACAAACTTAACTGGTTGACTCTTGCCCAAAATAAGTTGTTCACAGAAGTTTCAAACACCTTCTGCAAAATGCACAAACCATGTTTTGGCATTGATAATGTAAGGATAACAGGAATAGAAGTTTCTGGTCTTAGCTGGCTCAAAAATTCGTTCAGATTTACTGAGCTGCAGAGATTTTAAGTTATGCTAGTATTTGATCTTAAACTTACTAGAAATTAAATGTGGTTTTGCTACAATTGCCAATAATTCCGAATTTGCTCTCTACCTCAAACCCACCTTTGAGCAATGTGACAACCAAACAAATTTATTTTGAGCTAAATAACTCCTCTAGTCCTACCTAGTACACAGTCTCACTGATTTTTTTCAGGGGGAGTATTGGGAATAACAAAGCATTGTCCTTGTGAGTGTCAGAATTTTGACATTCCAGTTGACACATTATAAAGGGATAGGAGGAGACGGCAGGCCAGAGGCTGTCCTGACTGCATTCCTGCAGAGTAACCACAAGATGGTGCCTTCTAATTTCTCAGAGGGAAATTTAATTATTACTTTTTAATAGAATTTATGTCACAATGCTCACCTATTTTTTAATTACAACCTTTCTAAAAAAATGCTGAAGACTTGTATTCTTTCCTTTTGTTTATAATACAAACATCTAATTATGTCATCTTCTTGGAAACATGTTATGAAGCAGACCTTTTTAATCTAGCCATTCTCGACAATAAATGCTCAGTCATTTGCATTTTATAATTGCTTTTGCTGGTGAATGACCTGCTCCCTGATTTTAACAGAAACTCAGAGGGCAGTGAATAAGCAATGTTAGAAACAGAAGCCATTTAAAACAATTACTGTGTCTTTTTTTTTAATTGATGTGCTTCAATGTATTATGGGTTTATACCCATTTCATACATCAGTTTTGTATACCTCATATTAGTATCATAAGGGCAAAAGAAAACATTGACCTTGAAGACCATTAATATTTAGCATAATATATCAATTATTCTCAGTTTGAAAATTTATTGACCTTTCCTTTGTTTTTTTTTTTTTTAAAGTCTTCTCAGAGATTATTTCCATGTTGATGCCACCTTCACAGAGTGATTAGATATTACTGTAAATGTCAGCTGTGTGGTAGAAACCATGTGTCCACTGCTAAAAACTTTAGGATGAATTCACAGTATTGCTGAAGGCAGTGTCAAGAATATATAGAACATTGCTTGTTGTCACACTTGCAAATGGTTGTCCTTGTACCTATTCTGGTCATGGTTTCTTTGGAGAAGCTGCAGTTGACTTGATAAGTTAGCTGCAAACCTGGTTTTATTAATGTAGTGGACCCACACCCTTCCCAAGGGGCAAGGAGGGGCCAAGAGCAGCTAGGCTGAAAAAGCTCCTGTGTTGTAATCATATGCAGTTGGCACGATGTCTTGATTGTGCTTCTCTCAAATACAGTTTAACTGTTCTTGATTTGTTTACATCAAGTTAGTGTAAATGCTAACATTAGTTTATTTGTCAATGACCTTCTACAAGCTGTTTGCACCAGGATAAATTTAATTCATTATGAGTTAGAATGCTTCTTTTTGGAATTGAAGTGAGTGAAGTATGTGCACACAACTTGTCCTAAATGGAATAGTCTTACAGGCAGAAGTTAACCAGTACTGAAATACTGTGGATGCTTCTTTATCAGCAGGATATGTAGAAAGTCAGTATTTCCATCTTTTAGTTGTTACCTTAACAACAGAGCAAAACAAAATTCCCTTAGTAATTTACTGTGAAGTATGAAAAGATTTTTAGGATCCCTTCCTCCTATTTTTTTTTCAAATTTTACTAAATTAGTTTTAATTAAAGCCTTTTTCATTACTTTCTCAAACAAAGCAGTTACCTCAGTTCAGAGAACATTCCTAATAGTTTGATATCAGAAGCCTTTGATATTTGGGACAGTAATTTGTAATGGTTTTGTAACAACCCCAGAGTAAGTCCCAGCCTAGTGATTTTTTTTTTGCTTTCCAGGGAAGGAAAGTTCAAAAGCTTTAAAGTTGAAAAGCCTGTTCCTCAGGCTGCTATAAACAAAAGAATCTGGGCATTCTTGGTAAATCAAAGTAAAAGCTTTGGGATTTATATCCCAAGTAACTTTTACACAACATACAGTCTGTGATGTAGTCTGCATTGTCATGTCACACTTTGTAATGGAATAACCTCAGAATTTTTAATATTGACTGGGAAAACCAGCAGCACCTGTGACAGCTCATAAAAGGAAATGTTATTCCAACTTTATCACATTACATTCTGCAGAGATGCACTTGGAAAGTTGGGAGCTTCTATCATCCTGTACTTGAGCACTGTATGTGGATGTATGGATGTGTATGACTAATTTATGTGTGTAAATGTACAGATTACTTAAACTTGAGGTATTAATTATACTTAAATGCCCTCTTGGAAACCACCTAAGTGCAAATTAGAAGATATTTTCTAACGGAATATGCAGTTACAAGAAACAGCAAAAGAAGACAAATCCACCCCCCTAAACAAAATCAAACCTGCACCCCCCCACCCTTAACAGAAAGAAAGATACGAAAAGGCAAAAAAGGAAAACGTAGAAAAAAATAATCTGACTGCATTTGGCTTTTTAAAAACCATTTGCAAACAATAAAACATTAAAAAACCAATCTTTATTTCAATTGTTGATTGCAGCTTAACCAATATCTATTTGTTAATGGACCATTGCACAACTGCAACTGTAGGAATACAATTTCTGAGGGCTTACTATCACTCAATAGATATTCACTCAAAGATCAGAGCTGAAATTACAGGTCTGAGTTATGGAATATTTTATGTGTGAGAAGAATTTAAAGTTTTATAGAAAATTTTGGAAACCCTTACACACACGTATTTTACAGAAAGTATAGTTCACATTCACTCATGGGTAAAAAGAAGAAACATTTGCATTATATGATTATTGACTCCTCTGAAAGAATATGTTTTCTTCATTCTCAGGGAAAAAAAAAGTCAGATGACATTCATGTTTTTCTAATAATTTTTCATTATCTTCACCTAAATATTACTTTAATGTCACGTATACCCATATTTCAATATATAAATATTAATCTTTGCATTTTTAATTAATCAGCTATACAATGGCTAAGTATAGTAGCAAACAGTTTAGTACATTTGATTTAGATTACTTTGACTTTTTTGTAAGCCAGCAAAGTGACAACAAGCACTTCCAGCTGCCTTTTAGATTGAGGAAACATCCTAGACTTCCAGATGAAACCATGTTATTATAGAGAAATGGATGCTAACCATTTTGATATTGTGTAGTGCAATATGAATACAATAGTGTTTCCAAAATAGTAGAAACCATTGGCACTAAATTAATACTAACAGTCTCTCTCTGTTCAATATGGTTTGAGGCCATGGCAAATTTCATATTAACTTTATACTATCACATTGACCTATGAAACTAGCATAAATTTTTACAGTGAATAATGTACAATGGGCTTTAGCACAGCAAATCTTAAAAAAAAAGCTGTTTAGCTACAGATAAAATCAGGTAACAAAGGTTTAATTTATTTTCTAAAATGTTTCTGTAAGATGGACTATTTATTTTAAAATTAAAATATATGGTGTTATATACAAGATTTTATTCCGGATAGATTCATACGCCAAAGGATTCATGACATATAATCATCACTTCCTTTCACCATGCTGAAGATCAACTAACCTGACCTTCCTTGGACGAACGGAGAATGAATTTAGTTCTAGGATCAAAAATGATTTAACAGGTGAATGAAGTTTCACATCCAGTGGCTGAGAGCTCCAAATGTCAGATGAATAACTTCAGTGCAATAAGGATCACCTTTGCCGAAAGGCAGGGAAATACCTTGTACATCTGTGATCTCAAAATACAGAACCATTATACTGTTGCACTGGATATTATTCTTAATCAGATAGACAGTACAATATATTCTGTTACTTGTTTGGTCAGCAGCAGCTACGTGGCTGAAGTACTATGTATTGCTATCAGCACTTATTAAACATGTGGAAATCATCTGTAACCATTGTCCAATGACTCTGGACTGCAGTAATACATTCTGGAAGAAGACCTGGACTGGTGTGGCAAGCTTCACACCGGTAAACATTATTGCCACGACTGAAACACAATCGACAAATAGCACTTATCACCAGTGATCCAATTTTTAAAACCCAGAACCAGACTTAGGAACTCGGAGATTTCTGAGACTGTAAGCCTCTTTCACAAGAGGTGGAACTGAATAGTAAGGGTAGATAATATTTTCCAAATGCTTCCCCTTACTTATCCAGCATAGCACCTATCTCCCTTGGATTAAGCTGACATCATACCCCTATTTCAGCCAGGTACTGGAAGCACAAAATGACTTCACCATCCTGGTCTGACAACAGAGTAGGACTGTGTATCATCTGCCTGCCGATGACACCACAGCCCAAATTATTTCATTATCTCCTCAGTGGCCTCATATACATGTTGAAAGGAGAGATGACAGGATGAAACCTTGTGGAATCCTGCATGAGAGAGAGCCCTCGGGGCTGATGAGCAATTGCCCTATGCCATCCTCTGGGATTTCTCTGAGAGAAAAGAGTGGAACCACACAAGTGCAATCCCATCTGCCCCAGCCTAGGTCCACAGGTGAGTCAGAAAAACATCATGGTCAGTTCAATGGCCAGAAAGGCTGCTGGCAGAGCTAAACAAAGCCACCTTTGAAAAAGCTTTCTGCACTGATAAGAGTTCTTCATCAGCCACAGCAACTAATGTAGCTGTCAGGCTGCACTCAGACTGGAAACCAGGTTAAATAGTTTTAGAAGACTTTAAACGGACTCAGATTTCCTTTACCACAAGTCTCTGTCATTCACCAGAGTGCATTTTGTTTTGTCAGGAAATGAATTTTAGAATTTGAGAGTGGCTGAACTGGTTGTTTTTGGACACCAATTGATAATTTATTTAAGGCAAGCTGGAATCTTATTGTCCCACTGGGAGACACTAACAATCTATTCTAGAAGTGGCCTGCAATGAGGTCCTGTATGTCATCTAAGTTCATCGCCTAACTAAAGCTCAGTGAGAACTTCAGCCAGCAGAAGATTATTTCAGTGTTGTTTTGCTACAGGAAAGGTCAGTCCCATCCGGTTCTTGTTGATCCTCTCCATAAAATAGCTAGACAAGTCCTTGAAAAAAACAACGTTCAATTCAGTCACAGGATGAAGCACATCTTGCTTCACCATGCTGTCTGCAATGTTTCTACCGGTCTTGACTTTGTAGATACTACGGTGGAAGCAAAGGTTAATTTATGCAATTAAAATTTTCATTTTGTTTGATATTATTGTCTTTATTTGAGTAGGCAATGAAATCTCCCATACATTTTGGCCTGAAAGTAATTTCCTGAAATGGCTGCTCATTCTGCTCCTACCAAAAAAACAACAATTGCTAAATCTGAAAATGAGAACATATTGGTGACATGTTCAGCTAATTGATATGAACTTAGTCTGAAGTGTACTTGTGCATTATACTTGCTATGGATTGAAAATGTACTACATCAGAAAAGTCTGTGGCAAAATATTTTTAATGTAACTAATATATATGTATATAGATACATATGTATGTACATTTATATGTGTATAACCTTGGATCAACAATCATGTCTAAGACTGGATATATAACTAAGCAGCCTGAAAATCTGATCACTACAGGTACACTTTAACTTCTTTTGAAATGGTAATGCTTAAACTACAATGAAATATGATTTCTTTTTTTCTGAGGTTATTTTCATTCCATTAATTGTTCATTTCTTTGTGATCCTAAGTCAACATTTTGCTAGGATTCATGTTTCTGTTTAGGGAGTTTAAGATTGACAGGTTTTCCATATACACATTCAAAATCCCTGGAAGAGTGGCACATGGCAGCAGAAAATGATTACAAGAGAGAGTCAGCGTAGGGCTGTGCATTCGTTTTCGACTGACTTCAAAAAGATGGAAAACAGTTTGGCTGATATGTCCTACTATATGATAGAACACTGACCAATAACATAACAAGACAATGCAAGATTACTGCTGTTACTGCTTTAAAAAAATTAAAACAAGGCTTCAAATAACATCTGACACACAAGACTGGAAGTAATGACCTTTTGAGTAAATCTTAGTTTTTTATTTATGATTGACAGTCAACTTTATATTAACTACATTAAAGAGGGAAAAAAAAATAAAACAAAGTGATTGGAGATATTTACATTCAAAACACTGAATATCATTCACTTAAGTCAGAATGTTAAGAATGGTGCAGGCATGCCGTTTCTGTCTTCCTGTTGCTCTTTTTAGGCTGTTAAAAGCAAAATTTATAGTGATGGTCTCATAATTCTGTGTCTAACAAATGCTAATATGATTTCTAATTACCTTTCTAAGTTCCTGTAACACAATATAATGAAAACAGTTTAAATATTGCATAGCTTTCATATTAATACATACATGCAAACATGTATTTTTTCCTCAGCCAGTAAAGCCATGCACAAGCGGTCTAAATAGATTGTAAATGGTTGTAACATTTCGCAAAATTATTATCTTTATTCTACATGATTTGTGAGGTGTTGGCTGTGACAAATGAAAGAGGTATCAGTTACTGCTTTACTGTTCTTAAAGAGATGATCTTCTGCAGAATTGCTTTGTGTTAAAAGGCTAAGAACTACAGTTCTGATGAAAATTTTCTTTTATATGCTTGAACCCCCCTCAGAATTGTAGCTCTTTTTTTCTAATGTTTTATAGTGATTGTTTTGCTGCAACAAAACAGTTGCACTTTACTACACTACTGTTTAGAGAACTGTATGCCTTCCTTCAACTCTTCTACTATTTGATTAGATCTGACATGACTTAGAGGCAGCATTTACTTTCTGGTAACATTTAAGAAGACAGCTTACGATTTTGTAAGGGTTGGTGAAAAATCAATAATAGCTGATGTTCTTGTAACATGCCTGCATCGTGGAAGGTAAGTTGGGGGCAAAAGGTTATTTTCTTTGAATTAAGCAGAGAGTCTTGTAACATATACTGAAAGTGCTTCATCTCATGATGGACAACAGTTTTGAAATATAGCCTGTAGGTTCTGTAAACATATCTTTGTTTTTCTCTAACAATCTGAAATGACAATTGAAATCAGGATGGAGACACTGGATTATAATTTCTAAAATCATACCTGAAAATGCCACTTATCTGTCATGAAAAATGTATTCTAGAGCTGCCTCTTTTTTTTCATGTCTTATTATTCCAAAAGTTGTATCCTAGTAGTGAAAGAACACAAAGTTTAACTGTACAGAAAATAGAGGTTGTACTCAGATTGGAATTGAAACAAGACAAGAATTTCTATTAAAAAAACAGTCAAACATAAAGTATTCCTTTGTAAATCTTTTCTTAATATGATTTTGGAATATGTGGAAAAACTGTTTATATTTATCAGAAAGAAACCAAAGAAGAATAAGGATCCAGGTAATGAACTTTTACATAGCCTTGAATTTGTCTTTTTTAAAATATATGAGTGAGTGAAATTAGCAAAAAAAAAAAAAAATCTCTTATTCAGGGCTTAATTACCAAAACAATGGTACTGTCTGGAAACTAATGCTGTTTAATCTTTTCAGATATTTGATGTTTTAAAATACATAGCATACATAAAAAACTTAGTAAATAAAGCTATTAAATCATATTTTTAATACAATAAATGCAGATAAGTTGCCATGAGCTTAATTTATACAAATAATTTGAAAACACAGAATGGAAGAATTTTCTAGATAAAATAACTGTCCCAAAAGTGTGAACTGCCTTTTTAAGACTGTCAGTCTTGCCAACATTTCTCATTTAGTGAGTTTTCAGATCCAGGTTAAATTCTCAGACAAAATGTGTTGGCAAGTTTCTTGAGATCTCATTTTCAGGATATTTCAGAATGTTGGCATCAAGTGCATGTATCTTCTCACCTCTTGGCTGTTGATTGTAATGCTATTCCTACTGATATTACCTAAAAATTTATACCCTTTGGTACGTGTTTGTAGATCTTTGCAAAACATTTTGGTGGATTGATGGATCTTGAAAAGAATTGTGTTTTAGCACTCGTTAAATGTATTAGCAAAAAAAGACGTGGAGTACAATCTTGAAAGTGTTACTTGCTAATGCATCATTTTTAAATTGAGAAGGATTTTGCTCTGCGGAATGTTTCAGTTAGGTCTTTGATTCCAGAGATTAGAGACATATAATGGCTCGAGGAGGAGTAGCACTGAGAGTTGCAGCATTTACTTCTTAATGGATTCCCCGCGAAATTCCTGAGTTATGTGCTAGGTTCTCTACATAGTCAAAATGCCAAGATCTGCAAGCCTTAGCAATTTAGCCTGTAAGCCATGAGGGAATATTAAATGAAAACTTGCCCTTTTGAAAGATTTCGGGGCTAATTTCAGATTCATAATCATAATTGCAATTCTGATGTTAAACAACAGCACTTTCTTAAAAAAAGAGAAAGTCTAAGAGAATTGAATATTTTCCTTCAAAGTACAGCTGGTTAAGAAGGAGGTACAGTTTCCTACTTTGTACACAATGCTAGGTAAAGATACATTGCATGAAGATCTGACATATTACATCTCAGACCATTTGATCAGAAATTTTAGCCACCTCATTCACACAATGAAAGCCGTAAGTTCTGTCTTGGATATCAACCCAGTGCACCGGAACATTTTTAAAAGGAATTGCTAAAGAGTGTTCATTGCAGAAGTCACTCCATGTAGCCAGCCAGGAATGATGAGTTCTGTCTTGAATTTTGGCCTCTGAAGGACTTGTGCTTGGCTCTGCACCAGAGAGAAATACATTCCTCTCCTTCGGATTCACATCTTAAACTTTTCTTAGTTGTAGGCGCCTAAACCTTTTCTGTTGTAAGTTGACTAGGTGTCATGGCTTTATTTCAAACTCAACAAGAGAAAAGAACATTTGAAAGGAAGAGCATCACAGCCAGAGTATGATTACCCTTTCCTTCCCACCTTCCTATTCCCTTATTCATACAGAGGATTAGAGAAGAGGACATTTGTGCAGTATTTGGGGGATTCAGGTTCAGTTCTCATGACTGAGAGAACTCATGTTTGCACTTTTTTGCACTAAGCAGAATTTTACATAAATATGTTGAAGTTGTCAAACAGGAACTACCACTGAAGCCATTCCTCTGCCACTGTGTACTGTAATCCCTAATTTACAGAACAGCCTGCACTCTCTCTCTTTCACTTTCTCCCACTCTGCCTCTGTTATCTGCTCTGGTGCAGTGGAACAGGATCAGTAGGTGGAACCTACAGGTGATTTTACCTTGAAATGGTCTAACACCTATAGGTTACAGCCCTTTTCTGAGACATTGAAACATAAATTTCCTCTGGCAGAATACACTGTTGAATTGATGCTCTCAAATATGTGTCTCATTCAGCTCTAATACTCCAGCTGATGAATGACCGCACAGAAGACAGTTGTAATGCCTGCCATGTGTCCTTCTTTAACTGTTGTCACTTTTTTGAGGAAATTGATTTGTTAGGTCCTTTCAGAGCACCTACTGAACTTATGACCTTATGCATGGAGAACTTGAGTGTGAATTAGTATGGGATGCAGGACTAAGTCAAGCACCAGTGTATTTAGCAGAAGTTCTACTGGCTATGGGCAAATAACTAGCCTGTAAAATTTAATGTAGAAAACTGAGTGCCTTACTGCTCAAAGTGCCTCCAGCCCTGGAGGTTGGAAGCTGAATGCAGTTTTTCATAAATGCAGTTTCAATTTAGGCTCCCAAAGAACTAGGTAGGGTGAGGTGCTTAAATATTTTCTGGATCTAGTCTCCAAACTCAAGGTTTGTACGAATAATGGAGATGTAACAGTTTACAAATAAAGCAGAGTTCTTGATTTGGGAGGTAAATTAGGCGATTATATACTGACTGATAATCTACCACTAATCATACAAAATCAGACAATGATCAAGAGATATTTACAGTAATTCTAGGTGCTCTGTGTTTTTTACTTTTTTTTTCATTATCCAGATCATCTCCCTGGACTGGAGATAGTTATTAAGAAAGCAAATGCAAAGGGCTAGATTATACCTCGAATTTGCTTTGGGTGAGAGCAGTTGTCAGAGGCCAGTTATAACATCTCAGGCTCTGGGATGTGTTATTTAGTTAATATATTTCTCCATTAGCTGGAAAACCTTTAAGTTAAAGTACATGATAAAAATGGTTAATTCACAGGCCTCAAAACGGAGACTCCTCTTCCAAACTTCCATATTACATCCATACCCCAGTTCTCACACTGAGGAGAGTCTCATGGCTCAGGACACTATTAGCAGCTGAGAATTCAGTCAGACTGAGGGAATAAGGGACATTTTACTTTACTTTTCAAATTTCTTGCATTTTAAATTAAAAATGGGTTTTGAGAATCCAGCTTTTGATGAAAACATGTTAATAAACTGTTTTTCTGGTAATATCCTCTTTATAAAGATTGTTGAAAGTGAATATTTTTTACAAATATGTGTTCCACAAATGATAATCAGTAGTGGAAGAAGTGATTAGATACAGAAGATATTAAAAATAATGGAGTAGATATTTGTTTTCACTAATGAGTCTGCATTTTAACAGTATTTCAGCAGTAGTTTAGGTAAACTTCCTACACTAAGGGTTGTTGTTTTGTTGAGGAATAGAAATTTAGAAATTAAATGTGTTACTTTGAAATATGGGCAAGGAGATTTTACTGACTATCTAACATACATATTACATACGGATGCTATCCCTTAAGGCTAAACTATGTTAACAGAACATCTGAAGTATTTTTATGTAGCATATGCATCCATAGTCAGTAGCTGCCAGATGAATAATTGTAGAGACAAGGCGATTTTTTCACTGAGTCATCACAGCTTGGTAAGTCATTTTAATTATTATGTGATGCATATTTAAAAGACAGCAATTTGTTATGAGCTCCAGGCTGAGATAGAGCAGACTTACAGGACTGACAAGGCTGTGCCAACAGAGTCAATCTGCTTCTAGACATTACAGATAGAAGTGTCTCACAGATGGTTTTTTTTATTTCTTCCTCTGTAGAGGTCCTTCTGTAGTGCCATGGTAGAGGAGCTAAGGATGTCTCTGAAGTGTCAGCGTCGATTAAAACACAAGCCACAGGCCCCCGT
>Ga0181612_132808_pt1 | contig 14721 bp, 10 predicted proteins | sample HoacroProtozoa21_FD_119630 | JGI IMG/M metagenome (GOLD analysis project Ga0181612, IMG submission 119630) | Hoatzin crop microbial communities from Cojedes, Venezuel. Combined Assembly of Gp0051906, Gp0051904, Gp0051908 | reverse complement strand
CGCCACCATCCCAAGCTCTGCGCCTTCAAGTTGCTCTCCCACATATAGAGCAACTCCCCCCCCTCGCCTTGTTGGTCTGTCTTTCCTAAAGGGTCTGTAACCATCTATGACAGCATGCCAGTCATGCGAGTTTTCCCACCACGCTTCTGTGATGGCGACCAAGTCGTAGGCATCCTGCTGTATAATGGCTTCCAGCTCCTACTGTTTATTGCCCATGTTACGTGTATTGGTGTAGATACACTTGAGCTGGGCTGTCAATCTCACCCCTGGCCTTGGCACGCCAAGCCTGGGCTCATCCCTAGTGAGCTAGGCAATATCCCCTTCCCCCTTCGAACCTTCCATTACAGGTCATCCCTATTGAGTAAATGAATGGGTTTAGACAGAATACTCCTTCCTTTCACATCGCTGCTTGCAAAGAGCAATGTCACAGGCATCGTAATCCCTTATGGGAAAAAACTTTCCTTAACTCTTGCACATGACTACAAAACAGACAGATACCGTAGATTCCAGTATAAATTCCAGATACATTACTTTGGACTTTGGCCACTTACTTTTTGTGAGAGAAATGAGACTTCTTTTGGATACAGTCATCTGAAGAGAGTAAAATATTGCCAAGGACATGCAGTCTCATGAATATTTCCAATTCTTTGTTGATTCCATGAATGCAAAACAGAGGCAGGAGTCTCTATCGCAACACACATAACCAACCCATGAAGTAAACCTCATGCTTAGAAAAGGCTTGCTAGCAAACTGAAACACTATTCAAGAAAACACGTGCAAAACAACAAAGTGACTGATATCACAAACTCAGCCAAAGCGAGAACCAGCAGCCCCACAATATGCACTAAATAGCTTAGCTACGAGCTCATTATTTGGAAGTTTTAAAGGTTTCAGGTTCAGTCACCTGTCTTGGCAGAAAGCGTTGCAGCTGGGAATGACCCAGGTCGGTCATTCCCGAGCGGTTTTGATTGTACCTCAACCCTCCTGCCTCCCTTCTTGCAGCAGCTGAGCTCCGGAGTGCCATGGAGGCTCCCCAGCCTGGCACTACACTGCCGGCTCTGGGGTGGATGGGGACACACCTAGGAGAAAGCCATCTCTTGATGAGCACAGGCCTGCTCGCGGGCTGCCAGGCAGGGCAGCACCGCAGCAGCAGGAGGTGGTGCCTGGGGCAGGGTGGGAGGCACCTGTAGCAAAAAGGTCCCAGGCTTCAGGAGGTCTTGCGAGGGCAGCTGCGAGGGGGTGGGCAGGCAGAGAGAGACCTTCTTGGGGCTGCTGCCAGCCCAGTCCTTGGGCCTGGCCCCAATGAGCTGGGCACGACCAAGACCCTGACCCCATCCCATCCCACACTGCCCTGCTGGCCCCAGGCCTTGTCTCAAACAGCTCCCAGCAGAAACCAGCGGGAAATTTTGAAGGGGATCCTCCCTACCTTACAATCTTCACCCTGCCTGACCCCCCACCCTCACCCCTGTCTGCCAGGGAACCGCTGGGCTTTTCCCCTGAATCAGGTTAGTAATTTCAGTGGGAGAGAAATCTATTTAGCCTGAGCCTCACCGCGGGAGTTTCGAGGCACACTGCTAGAGCGCTGCGACGGCGGCGGAGATTTGTCATGCCTACGGCACGAAAGGTTCCCTGGCTTCACACTAGGTATGAGGCATTTCTACAAAGTGTTTGAATCCTTTCATTTCTTTACACTTGTTTTCTCAGCAGAAATTGCTAGTCCCCAAGGTAAATAGAAAGGTCTTATTGTGTGTACTTCATGGTGTCAAAAGAATACATCTACACAGGATGAGACGTAATTTGTAAGCAGGTCGTGTTTCCTACATGGTGCTGGTACCGGCTGATAGCTTATCTAAGGAGACTTTGAATAAAAGTGATGTGAGATGATAGCAAGCAGAAGGGAAAATAAGTACAGAAATCTGCAAACCAAGGCAAACTGCAACTGCTGTTGCCAAGAATATAGAGCTTCAAAATCCCTTAGTGAATACTTATGAAGAGGGTAAGCCTAAATCATCTTGAACACATAACAAGTAGCATCTGAACATAATTTCTGAAGATAAATTGCTTTCCAGACCTGAATGAAATATCCCTTTACAGAAAGATATTAGGTGACCCAGCATCCAACAGTCCCTCTTCGCATTTCTATATTATTATTCAGTCGTTGGAAAAGGATATACACCGGCAAATATATTTATCTGATGGGCAGGGACTTGGAATGATACCCAACTGCTTCCAACAGACTATTAAGCCTGTCAAATGACCAAACTTCAGCAGCACAAGGAACCGTTAATATCCATTTAGTAATAGATCTTGCTGTGACTCAGAAGAGCTGAAGCACGTGGCTGGCTTTAACACTCCTCAAATTATTCTAATTAAATCCCCAGAGATATGATTCCCAATGGTACTTTCTTACAGGGAAGTCGTACCAGTAACTCCAAATTTAATCTAGTCTAGAATATCAAGAGGCAAGAGGTGGGTTCTGAGGACAAAACAAACCAAGTAACACAGACTTGAAAAAGAAAAGAAAAGAATGGAAAGAAACATAAAACTGTGATTTGATAGAAAGAATGCTCCTAGGCTATAACTGAGTTGTATCTTTGGATTTAAATGTTCCATCTCAGCCCTTTCCAACAATATAAGGCAGTATCAATGTTGACTATCAGCATTTTACAGAAATCCGCCTATGGTTAAAGTCTTTAAAGCATAATACACTAAATGTGTACAGTGTTGTTTCTGAGCTGGTGTTACAGTATCAGTCAATTCAAAGATGCTGATGAACGCACAGTACAATGATGGCATATCAGTACCAGACAAGCGAGAGAGTCTTAGACTGAAATGGATTGTCACGATCATAGGCTTAGTCTCCTGTACAGCACTAAACCTGAAGTTTCAGTCAGTAACTTTAGCAGTAGAGGAAATCATCCCTGAATTATGTACAAGTAAACATTTTTAGAAAATTTGCTTGCGAGTTTTGAGGGAGAACATTTGCACGTGTACATAGACATATACCATTAGTTGCTGTTACTGCACAGTTGAATAGAAAAGAAAATATACTCCAGGTATCTTAGCTTTAATTTGTAATACAACATAAACTGTTAGAAAGTTATCTTTTTTTTCCATACAATTTCGCTCCACAGAAAGTGCCTTAGTTATAGGTAGTTTGCTATCAGTTCAGGTGCGAGAAATAAGATTTCAAGAACTGGCTCTAATACCAGCTCTATGCTATTAGGAACATTCAGCAGAAGGAGACTAGAATTATATTTGAATAAAATAATATGAGAAATTCCAGCAAACAGATTCATTTTATCATCCTGCACATAAAACGTGCTGATGTCTTATAAATGTTCCAGGACTCTGACTTACATCACAGACTTTTTTATAGACTATTCAACATGAGTAATCCCTGGCCACCTGGAATTCACTCAATAAGGTACACAGTGCAATAAACTATGACAGAGGCAGAAAGGCTACTACGTGAACTTAAGAGTTGCCTATTAGCATATATTCAAAACATCTACTTTTAAGACATAATTTGGAACCCAAAAATGTTCAATGTGTCTGAGCACCTCTGCCTGAAACCTTATCAGACCCTGCATCTGCATATAAACAAATCAGATTTCAGTGAACAGCTAAAACAACTAAGTTTGCATGGTTTTGTTTCATTGCAGAGTTGTTATTTTATGATGCTGAAGCTATAAAAGATTTACAAAATATAAATACTGAAAGTTTTGTCTTTGTTTGACAGTATATTTGTATTGTGAATTTCAGACCCGCAAAACAGGTATGCTGTGCACTGTCTGTCACACCGGGTTTCTCGCACAAGCTTTCTGCAACACAGGACTAGCCAAAGTCCCTTACCCCTGGGGTTCATATAAAACCAAACAAAACCTTTGAATGTCTGGAAAAAGTCACAAAAAGAAGGCTCCAAACTCCTAGACGAGGAAGAATTTTGCCAAGTGGGAACTCCAGGCCAACAGACAGCAAAGGCTCTAGCATCCAGGCAGAGCAAGAGATGGCTGAGCTTGATCTCAAGACAATCCAGCAAAATCACCTTTAGTAGTACAGATGTAATTCTTTGGCCAATGACCGACAATTGAAATTGCCCAGAAAACCTTCCACTGCAGTCCCCTTGGCTGGTCATATGCACGAACCTCAGTTTAAGATTACATTTGAATATCCTTGGAGCCACAGTCTGGTGGCTGCAGATTCAAACATCAGACTAAGTTAATTAGTTTATCAGCAGCTCAGATGTGAGAAAATGCTGATTTTAATGTTACTTGTACTGCTATTGACTTGTGTTCTGATTATTATTCTGATAAGTTTTAGTGGAAACTGAGGCCGTAATTATGGTTTGCTAGAAAAATACAAAAAGATGAGGCTGTACATCATTGACACCAGTAATGGCAATTAATATGCACACTTTAATACAGCCAGCCATTAGTGATCTTCTCTAGAAAAATGGCTTCCAAAGCAATAAATAATAAATAGATCCATGTAATGCAACTTGTTACAAGATTTTATCAGCAGGATGCATACTTGTTACCATAGTACATGGTTTATTGAAAAATTCCTTTTGCAATAGTATTCTGAGGCTGAGTTTCAACTCAATAAATAGAGGAAAAACCACAGCTACAGAATATCAGTTTTCATCTTTGGAAATTTGTTTAAAGGAGCTTTACAACAGGCTTCTCCAAAGCGGATTCTGTTCAATAGCTGGCTTAAAGCGGTGAGTTCTTCAGGTATGCATATTTATTTCTTGCTGCAGATCAAGCTTAATTAATTCATACTGAGGATCCTAACAGGAGTCTGGAAAATCTTGGCTGTAATGCTTTGCAGAACTGCTGTGCCTGTACAGCTTGGATTGGGAATCACTTTCTTGGAGAATGCCTCCTCAGGTTTGCTTCAGCCATGAATCAAGGCAGAAACTGAAGTAGCATGAGTTTCACATAATGAAACCTCAGAATATTTCTTATTAATCGCAAGTGTTTCTGCATTTGTTGATTGAAGTACCAGCTTCACGTCAATCTTTGTCCATCTAAACTGCCATCATCACCCACGCAAGTGACTGTCGATGTACCTCAGGCAGCTACATTGCAGCCTGTGCTGATTTACCTGAGCTCACCTATCTCTGAGGGATGTCCATCGAGACCTGCTTAAACAACTGATGAGCCCATATCAAGGAAGACTGTAGATGAGGTAAACTGTTTGAGTTCCAGTGTAGTCATATTTTATGTAACCCTGGGATATACCAGAGTTACATAATTCTCAGAAGGTACCACAGAGATTCAAATGGCTGGAAAAGAGGTGGGAATCATGTGGTACTCTATCCAGCAATGACGAAAATAGAAATGTGACACTTTCTCTATTCCTCTTTAGACAGCAGAAGCAGCTTCGGAAGAACTGCAATATAGAAACAAGCCATGATACATATTTTCATTCAGTTTAATCCGACTTCTATTTATTGATTTACATAGAAGTTCAGAATGGTTCAGAAGAAGATACTTGCATGTACTATGTCTCTCATGGTTCTTTCTCCAAGCTGTTTTTCATCCATGCAACATTTTGGTACTATTTTTTCTTAAATAGATCTGACAAGCTGTTACTCTCCATTTACCTGTAGTTCTCTGAAATGAGTAGGTTTACCCCAGAAATATCTGAATCTAAGATTTAATCCGAAGCTTGTAATTTTTAGTTTTACAATACTCCAGTACTGATTGCATCATTGTAAACTTTTTTTTTCCAGTTAAAGTGTCCCTATAGCTGACCACTGCATTTATAGTGTATCAGCTAAAAAAGCAAAACAATTACTCTAAATAAAATAAAACAAATATTAGAAGAAATTATGCAAGATACTGACTCTGCAAATATCAGTATGCACAAAAAAAGCTGAACATGTGACCAAGTGAGGAAAAAAAGGTTTAACCATGTATGTTACAAAAGTTTACAGCCATAATGCTAGATTATGTTTTTAAATTTCTCAATAATTAGGAATTATTTGCTGTCCTGGTCCATCTTGGTGATAAATGAAAATAATTTGATGATCAATTAAAATAATTTGATGATCAATGAAACTAATTTGATCAAATTTTTAAAGCCTAGCTGTTGCAGAAAAATTACCCAGAGACTACTCTCAGAGTTCTGGATGGCCATATGTTCCCTAAGAAAAAAGAATGATAAAAAGAGCAGGTGCAATGCATCTCTGACTATTTCATTGTTTAGTGTAACCAGCATTAATTTTATTATAGAGAAGCCATGTCATTATAGAATATTATAATCTACTTCCAAAAAAAACCCCAAACCCTACCAACCAACAAAACTAAAAAAATCCTCTAACAATCACGGTAGATCTCTTGGAGCAATGTTTTCCTCAGTAATTAATAATTTTCTAAATATTTTTATATCGAGTGTAATTCCCTTCACTGTAGAGATTTTTCCCATTCCTTTGTTCTAGCACATCACTAGTCTCTATTTTCTGTAGTTCTGTTTACACAGTTCTCAATCTAGATTGGTGTATTCTATTAACACTTTAAAATAAAGCTTTTAAGTTTTGCATTCTGAATATCTAAAAGTAACTAAGGTATTTCTAGGAATGGATATGAAAAATTAAGCTATTTTTTCTTCCCTTAACATTCTCATTTACCTCAATAACATTCTCTAGGTTGCAAAATTTCCACTCTTTCCTGTAAAAATGTTTCTATTTTGAATACTAGGTGTGCTCAAACTGGACAGAGTTCTACTTGACATTTTCACTATGTCTGCTTTTTCTGCTGAACAATACCAAGCTCTGTGACTCCAGACTATGATTTCTTGAAATAAAAGTACAATTATACAAACATAAAGACTAGGCAGTATTGCATACAATTTACAATAAAGGTTCACAAAAATACAGTTGCATACTTCATCTGTTTGCATGAGCATGGGAGTAACTATTTTTATGTCTTGCAAGTGGGTCTCAGTTTCATTTTGAATAACACACTCTTTACTGTGGACAAGGTGGAGAATACCCAATTTCCTTATTCTCTGGGTTACTGCTTCAGACATAGGAAAAGAATTATATGTAATTTAAGTTCCAAGTCTCATCACTAAAAAGACTTCTAGTGAAATGAAATTTAAAGCACAAGTTTACTTTGCCTTTGATTTCACACAGGAACCAAAACTTCAGAACAAATGGCACTGCAACATCATCTTTAAGTAGTCCTGGCCTTTTAACAGGAGTAGCCTTCTCCTGCCTTTAGTATATGCATTTTAACAACAGTTCTGGAAGTTAGTAGAGCCCATAATCTGTGTCCCTCCCAAAGGTGCTGCAAAACACTTGGAAAATGTCACAACTAAAACAAAGGAGAGATTCTATTTTGCAGCCACTAGAAAGGTACTGTACACTAGATTTACATCAGTATGCTGGCCAGCTCTTCTCTCATGCTGTGTAGAGTGTAGATCTTCTTGGCAGATAGCTTGACTGAGCAGAAAAGTCCCTACCTGACCTCAAATCAAAGCAAGGTAATGGCCAGCGGGTGCCATGGGAAAAACTTATTTCTCTGTGTTCATTCCAGCCCCAGTGCCAGCTACCTTCAAAGTCACTCTTGCATCTGCAGTCGCACAATAAAGGACCCTCTGACTGCCAAAACAGGCAGTTAAGTTCATAGCTACTTACTTTACAGTAGCTAGGGTTTCTACATATTTTTAAACTAAGGAGTTTTTTGTTTAATGTGGATTTTGAGAACATAGGTGAAAATTTCACCCTAAAAACGAATGTCAACGATTTTTAAATTAAAGATTACTTAAGGTATAAAGATCTTCAAAAGTAATTATTCTGCATTCATAAAACCAATAAAAAATAGTGAACAGCCATGGAACGGACCTATTTTGTTATTATTTCTACTTTGTTACTATAACGTACTTCTCACAGCTCCAACAGCTGCAAAGTAGCTCCATTATCTCTGGAATCACAATAGCCAGCAGGACAGCGTTTCTCTCAGAGGTATTCCTCCTCGTTTCTGTCTGTATTTAGTTAACCATCTTATGTTTTTAATTCCACCCTGTCCTTTATGAATATTTAATTAAACACCTAAACTCACCAGTTGAGGTCTAGAAGTGAAGCTGCTACCAGGAGGTTTTCTGCTTTGTATTGCTTCTCTGGTCCGCTCAGCAGAAGCCTTGGTGGTCCCATCTGTTCTCACGGACAGAGTAAAAAAGGTTTAACCTGAGTTAAACCCAGATCCCTTGCACCGGGTGCAGGTGCCCAGGGGCTGGCAGGGGCCTGCCCCGTGCGGGACACGGCGGGTTCCAGCCGGCTCCAACGGCCCCGCCACAGGGCACGACCCAGCCCTGCAGCCACCATGGCAGCGCCTGGGGGGACTCTGGGTAAGGAAGGGCTGCCCGGCAGCGAGGGGTGAGGGGAGAAGTGTGGGGAACAGCCCTGCAAGCCCTGAGGGGATAGAGGGAGGAGGGAGGAGGTGCCCCAGACACCCCAGAAGGGACCCCCTGCAGCCCCTGGAGGGACCATGGCAGAGCAGGTTTATCCTGGAGGACTGAAGCCCGTGGAGAGGACAGCGCGCAGGAGAAGGAGAGATGTGTGAGGAGGAAGGAGAGGCAGAGAGGAGCTGTTGGAGGACTGACCACAACCCTCCATTCGCTGTTTGCCCTTTCAGGGAAGACGTAGAGGAGTTGGGAATGAAGGAGAGAAGCTGAGCCTGGAAAAAAGTGTTTGGGTGGAAGTGTTTGTTTATTTTTTTTTTCTTCATTTCTCATGACCCAAATCTATTTTATTTGGCAATAAATTTAATTTTCCCCAAGGTGAGTCTGTTTTACCCGTAACAGTAACTGGTAAGTGATCTCTCTGCCTTTATCTCAACCCACGAGCTTTTCCACCCTGTTTTCTCCCCCCATGTTGTTTGTGGAGGGGGGAGTAAGTGAGCAGCCGGGTGGGCTTCTGGCTGCTGGCCACGGCTAACCCAGCACACCTCTGTGTGTTACTGGTCTCCTCTCCACTTCCATCTCCTCACGTATTTGTTTTTGCCAGATTCAGAAGCAGTGTGACTCACAGGCGTCCCTCGACACATCAATGTGCCTTTATTGGGGACGTTGGCAGCGAGTCATCCCTGAACCTTACAGAGCTCTGTCTCTAATAATCACAGTTTCTGTGTAAAGCATCTTAACTAACCTATGTTGCCACACAGCTATGCATCCCACTCCTTAAACCACAAATAATTACTCGGAGATATCAGTCAAATACATTCTTCAGTTGGCTCAGAGAGTTCTTTTCTCACTGTGATTTTTAGGATTTATAAATTAGATGTTTCATCAAACAGGAACACCAAAATACAGATTTTAACAGTTTGAACCTCTCCATTCACATTTACTCAGATTTCATTTGATCAGTGTTTCTCATGTGTAATCCTACCTGTTGCCTGTCTGGTCGCAAAATTTTCAGCTAAGATTTGCCTCCATTTCCCGATCTCACTACTTCTCTTCTTTCTATTAAATTCACCTGTATGTTCTGCTCCCCAGACCTCCTTTATATACCATGAGAGAAAAGAGGCACGTGCTCAATTTTCTCTCTTCCCTTTGCTGATCTTTACAGTTGCATAGCATTTTCCTGTGCTGCTTTGAATGTCAGAAGGGAGTTAAGAAGAATAAAAAAAAGAAATGCAGCTGAAAAAGCAGATTCAATTTAACAGAATGAAACAGCTAATAAACTTTAAAAATAGACAGTCAAATAATTAGATCCCAGCAGAAAATCACAGAATTGCCACTGCTGTAAATATTCAGAGGCTGCGCAGACTGGATATGAACATCCATCACAGATGATTTAGAAATAATGAAATGAAATAGCTATGGACAGAAGATAGCCTAGGTAACAGAGCAGAGGATTCTCTAGTTCAATAGTCATTTTTGTGACATTCTTTGGAAAATAAGCAACCCAAATGTATGACCTATGAAGCTTTCCTACAAACAATAAATTAAACTCTGTGTCACAACTGGCTTATATATTATCCCTATTAGTTTTGTCAGCAACTCCCTTTTAGTCTGAATGTATTAACTCAGATTCCATCTTCTCCCTTTTGTTAGACTGGGAACAGATGAGCCTGTGTCAACTACCACCATTATGATAGTAATCTCAGAACAATGCCTCTAAATTCCATACGCAATTTTATAGCCACAGGAAAACCACATCTACAGTAGGTGCACAGATTTTATATTAATCTTCTTTCTCAATCCTTATTCCACAATGTACTGTTTTCAGCTGAGGAGAATTTAAAGAAATAATGTAAAACTTCATAGCATACACATTTAACTGTCATTGATTAATGATACGATTTTAACAAGGAAGAAATACTATATTTTGCAAAACAAGATATCGGGATACTTCTGCAAACATAATTTAATTTTAAATTTAATCATCATTCACTCTTCATTGCAATTGTGGTTTAACTTATTAAGTACCATCTGTTTTCTAAACATGAAGAAGTACTATGAAAAGATATCTCTAAAGGAGAAAAAAAAACCAATAAAAACCAATAAAACCTTGTGCCAGCTTGTTTATCATAGCTTTGTATATGGGACATTTAGCCTTGTACCACAGCAAAAAGAAAAGTTGACCAATAAGATAATAAATGAATATGCTAAAAGGATGAGAATGCAATGAATAATAAACTTTTTCAGAAACACCGGAGCTTACACATAAGCTCCTTTACGTTCCTTTACCTCTAAGTAGAGTAGGGAAATCTAGAGAAAAATACAGTTTAATTAATTTTTTAAATCTCATTTCATTTTCTTTTTTTTTTTTTAATAAATCTATTAAAGGTATTATAAAATTATTCTTAAACAAATGCAATCTATGGACTAAAGCCCAGAGCCTTATGGTGCCATCAAGTTCCAGAATAGTCAGTGGGACTCCAGCAGTCACAGGTGTTACTCAAGCTGAACTGATTGCATTACAGGAGCCTGGGAGAGTACAGCAGTTCATGGAAGAAGCAGATGGAGCAGATCCCATTACAGAAACACATACTATTTCCATATAAATTTCATAGAATTTAAGGTTAGATGAGACCAGTAGATCATACAGTCTGATATCCTGTTTATCATTGCTACATTTTACGGAATCACCTCTGTAGTGAACCCAATAACTTTAATTTAATTAATTTATACATTGCATTTGATGAAACTATGTCATCTGGAAAAGCATGTTGTTGTGATCTAAAAACAATGAAGAGGTGGAAAACCCACTATTTGTCTTGGAAATTTGTTTCCAAAGTAGCTATTTCCATTAATTTGCGTCTGGAAAACTGGTAACATTCCATCTCTTATGCTGAAAGTCTTGTTATAGGCAAAAATGAGACATCTGAAACCTAAAGCCAAGGATTTATTGCTAGTGTAATTGTGATCTTAACAGTCTAATCAAAGAATTAGTTCACATTTTCTGTGTAATTAGTATTACACAGAAAAAAATGAGAGAAACAAAATATCACAATAATATAATTAAAAGTACTGTACAAAAACTTCCTGCCTTCTGCCCCTTCCTCAGATTTTATACTTACTCTTCCACTGCCCCCCTGGGTCCCAACATCAATGACTTCAGTCTATGGACAGGTGTGGTGAGATGTCAGCATCTTGAGTCTTCTGCTGGAAGGAATATGATGTTGAAGTTAATGTCTTCATGTCCTAGAGTGAGGAAAAAGCTTTGGGTCATTTTTATGTTTGGTAACATGCTTTTCACCATGATCTTTCTTCTGTGGTCTGCAACTCCACGTAGCATCCAAACTTACTATACATGTGATGTTTCTACTTACATTAAACACTATATTTTTGTTCTATTTGTTCCCTAAAAGTAGCCTTTACCAGCCTAAGGTCTGTGCTTCTTTAACTGGTCATTGGAGGGCCATTTATAGCCATGTGTCCTCCAGTGCCAGTCACTGCCCCATCTCTTACCATCCCATGCCTAAGCTCCTTTACACTGCATCCTGTGCCTCCACTTTCAAGGCCTGTCATAGTAAGCCTGTACTCATCTACCCTGTATCATTAAGCTAGAGATTTGCATGGCTTTGTTAAATGCTTAGTTCTTCAAAGAATAACTATATTCACTTGGCTTCTTGGACTAGAGTTTTTGTTTGTAGTAAACATGCATCGCTCCATTAACTCTACTGCAGCTGTGAAGATTCACACAGCCTCTGGGTTTGTCTTGGGAGAAAGAAAAGTCTTTAATGCATGTCAGAAACCCTTGTTTTGTATAGTTCTTTTCTAATATTTCCTCTTCCTTTTCCTTTATTTATTTTTTAATATGCACAGCAAGATTCAGTATGAATTTTGCACTCAATCAAAGTTACCTTTTCTCCTTTACTTTGTGACCCCTAATCTGCCTGATAATATTTATAGCTTGCTATGGGAACAGTTAGAAAAGTCTGAAGCAGCACCTTTCTGCATAGTTCTACAATTTACTGGAAAAAAGCAATTTGTATTATTCTTCTCAAATATCTGTCCAGTCAGAAACTGGATAAGTGAGTTTTTACAAGTGAGTAATAGCAGAGATTTGATCAAGAATAAAAAAGGGGGGGGGGGGGCAAGCCTGGGTATGGGTGAAACTAGGAAAATCCAAGTTTCAGAAATGATTGCATTTACCAGGCAGTAAACTTGAATCCCTAACATTTTTGGCCATTGCATTCTAATCCTCCTGCCCTTACCTGTAGTTTTCCCAGTGACTCAGTGTTACACTATGGCATATATAACCAGGCTGTTTTCACCACCCCATCAATGGGGCAAATGATGTGATAACTTTGCTGATGCACAAAGAATATGCATGTATTTTACAGTATTTGCTATAGTTTAGTGAAATAATCTATTATTTTCAATTCAGAGAAATTAATGTTTTGCCGTTAGCAATACTGTTTCTACATCAATCTGACACTAGCTCCATGAATGTATTTATCAAAACTTGGCGAGTAGGTACATTTGGTAAAATAACAACAGAAAAGAAGTAATCACTTCAGTATTTTAATTAATTTGGTATTTTAATTATTTAAGTACTTAAGGATTTCAGTTCTCTGGTATATTAATTGTTTCAAAAATTCAGCTAGACTGGAGCTTTCTGAAACTGTAATCCAAGGGAGAAGACACAAAGACAAAGAAAAGGAAGAATGAGTGCAGCATCTAAAGAAAAAGATAACAAAGCATAGTCAGAATCCTACTGATTAGGAGGCTCAGGTAGAATTTGGAAAAGGGAAAGACAGTCACATGAAAGCAGAGAGTTATTTAAAACTGTAGTCACTTCAGGAGGCATGAAAAAAAATCATTGGTAGGTGATTTCTACAGAATGGAGAAAGGCACATATTGAATTACTTTAAGAGAAAAAAACCATCTTTTTATTCTTTGTTTGCACAGTACCTGACACAATGATGTACTTTCCTCTGGTAGGACTCAATGACACAGGCATAACAAATCAAAAATATGGGAGATGAAACCAGGAACTACCTTGCTTGTTGATCTTATTTCATAGACATAGATGTGTTAGGCTGCAGTTTGACAAGAGATCTGGCTCCGAGGCTCATTCTTTAAAAACCTTGCAGACCACTTTCTTTCTACACAATCACCTCACAGCTCAAAGATGTCACTGGTACTTTGATGCCATTCTTTTACCATCAAGCACCCTAAAAAACCCAAAGTCATCTGGTCTTCTGCTGGAGCTGTACATCTAGGAAAAGAGCCCTGGATATCTAGCATAAACTCTGAAGTGCAGTCTGATGTATTGAGGTTAACTGATAAAAATGGACTTGCATGTCTATGTCTGATTCCAGTCAGCTCTTTGGTACTGGGAGATCCCATGGCACACAGACATGATACTAATGATGTTCAGAGCCATAGCTTAATTTTGGGACAGAAGCTGAATTCTGCTTCCAACTAAGCCTCTACATTTACACCTCAAAGAATGACTCAAATTTCGTCAATCTGAATGCAACCCTGACAATGAGACAACATCTGCTGATTAAAAAAAATAAAAAGTAATCACATTAACAAAACACCTCCACATCTGAAAGAAATATGACCATTCCACCTGTATTTCAGTTAAAGAACATTTTCAAAGAACATTTGCTCTTTGATTCCAAAATACTGCACTGTATACATGAGTGTGCATGAATGTGTGAGCAGGTAAGTGTGACAGCAAGTGTGTGAGAGGAAAAGATGGGGATTATGAAACCCAAATTCTAATACAAAGTATCAGAATATTGGACCACTCTATGAATTTTTCAGATTCTGGGCCTTGACAAGAGACATTTGCAAGGTCATTATACAGGATAATTATACTACAGTTAACAGGACTTTTCTGGCAATAAAAGATTCTTTTATTTCAAGTTTATTTCTGAAAGGTCTTTTTGTAATATTTTTTCACAATATTGCTAATGACACTCCTTGCTTGAACCCTGATGATTAGGGGCTGAAAACTGACTGACAGCAACCAAAGCAGCTACGAAAAATGTTTCAATAACTGGATATTGTATCATTTTGAACCCAAATGCAAATTCTAAATGCAGCTAAGATACCTCTGTGAAGTCAAAGTACAAGGCCAAGCTCTGCTCTCAGTTTTACCCGTGGATCCTCTCATGCAGAATGAGAAAATACATCAAAATATGTAAGAGAGATGTATTTTAAAAGTGAGAGCTAAAAAAGAGATAACAGGAGGTGTCCTGGGTTTCGCCAGGACAGGGTTAATTTTCACCGGACTCCAGGAAGGGG
>Ga0181612_132588_pt1 | contig 14721 bp, 6 predicted proteins | sample HoacroProtozoa21_FD_119630 | JGI IMG/M metagenome (GOLD analysis project Ga0181612, IMG submission 119630) | Hoatzin crop microbial communities from Cojedes, Venezuel. Combined Assembly of Gp0051906, Gp0051904, Gp0051908 | reverse complement strand
GAGGTCTTTTCCAACCTATGATTTTATGATTCTATGATTCTATGATTCTTTAGAAGATAAAATGTAGTGTAAGTGACTTAGGTAATGCCCGTTAGAGCCAAAAGGATTTAATCCAACAGCAAAAATAGCCAAAGGAGGGGTCTAATGATGATACAATAATGATCAATATTTTATTTAACCTCTGTGCTTCTATTTAAACAAAGGGCTTAAATATGAGCAAGACCAGCGATAACAACATTTTGCTTAAAAATTTACTGTGTTTCCCTGATTATGACAGTAAATAAATGCTGCTGATATCTCCCTAAATTGCCTAAACATTCTGTCTGCTTTTCTATCTGTCTTTCTTCTAGAATTCAATTGATCTGTGTCACAGGGGTGAAAAAATTATAATTGCCTTCACTTGAATGTAAAGTGAAACATTCAACACACGTGCCCACTGGAGATTATAGAAGAAAGTTCAACTTTACTGAAAAAAATAAAAAAAACTCAACTTGTTACAAAGGAACCTTGATACTGTATGTCATTCTTCATCCTTAGTATTGTAACTTGGTCAGCTTGTCTTTAGGCCATTTCTGACTAAACATTTTAATTTTTTCATGGGTGTACACACTACCTGATATAACATAATGCTATGCTATGAATTACTAACATGATGTCACAAACTAGTCATTTTACATCTAGTATAATTTTCACTCATACGGAAATAGATTACTAATGACAGATACTATGCAATCTAAATTTTGAGAATATACCTGATGATTTTGTGATGATTGATTTCATTGTGTATGTCCCCATGTTAATAAATAAAAAAGATAAAGCCATCACTGTGAATCTGACTATATGAATACATGAAGTAGGAACAAATAGCAAAATTTAAGCCTGTTTCTAAATTGTGTCAGTCTTACTTGTTCTTGCTGATTTTTCTGCAAAGGTTCCTACAAACAATACTGATGATCATGATGACGTTAGTGTCATAAAAGAGAATGATCTTCACAGATGAGAAATTTGGTTGGAATGCTTAACTTATAATCAGTCAAGTATAATGCATAGTAGGTCAGGATTCTATCTCTTGTTCTCTGCTGCACACACACACACGCATACACAAATACGCAGTTAGCCATTGTTCTGTTCTGAAAGTTCAGCCTTAAAGGCTGTAGGTGTAAAAAAGAAAGCCATAGGCGCCATGAAATACATAACAATTCCTTTATATATATAACAATGACTTCAAAAATAGGCAACAACTTTAACAATTCACTTGACATAAACCGACCAAAAACAAAGCCAAAAACCCATGAATGGGTAGTCTTAAAGTAAGCGCACTGGAAATGAAACACATTTAGAAAGAACATATTTTAAAATGGAACTCAAATAATGTTTTTAAATGCGTTTCATCATTCGAACTAGATGTGGCATAACCAACGAAAGACTTAATTTTTTATTCTGTCAGTAGAACTACTGCGTTATGTGTATCTCTTCATTGGTAGTGAAGATGAGTGTGGAATGAAAACAAAGTGACAGCTCAAAATGAAAGAGAAGTGTGATATCACATAGATAAACTTGTCTTGGACATGTTAGTACTCTATTTTATCTCTCTGATATGAAGGAAGGATGAAGTAAAACCAATTTTGGCTGTCAAAGGCTGTCAAAAAATAGAGAGAAACAACATGAACAACACAAGGATGTCAAGAATAGGTCTCTCAATAACGCGAACTTATTTTACACATACACTGTAAAAACCTTTCCAGCTTACAACTTCACGTAAATGAAATACCATTCCATTTCTAGTAGTTACCATAGTTGCAGATGACATCTGCTGCTTCACCCACCTTCTCAAATGACAGTCACTCATCTGAATATCTTAGCATTCAGCTACATTTGTACAGCCTTTAAATTTTGTATAATTTGCACTAAAACACTTCTTCAGCTAGCACTTTATTGACACAATTTTTGAAGATCCTGCACAAAGCTCCTGTTGAAGGCAATAGAATCTTTGGCTTCTCAGCATCTTTGAAAGTCTATTTCTGTCTCTTCAGTATCCATTTAAGCATAAACCCTGTGAAAAGTAAGAAGACTGACCAGACAAGCATGTAAATAATCTGAACAAACCTGTAGAGAGTTTGGGAATTTATAGAAAATACATTTAAATTTAACACACATTAAGTAGTATAGTTATAAATACCAAACACATCCCTGAACTGAGCTATAAGAAGTAGTGAAGTTATGATAGAAGAAAAATTCAAGTGCCTGTAACTTCAGTTATGGGAAGGCAGGGAAACAAAAAACCCCTTACTATGTGGAAAACTGAGTTTTCCATAGAAATTCTAGTGGCATAAAACACTGTCCTTTTATCTTCACAGTAAATCTTATTTTGGAAGAAGATACAAGCAAGTTGTTATTGTATAAGCCAAGATTCTCTTAATTCTAGTTTCATTGACAATTGACTAACTAATACTGAGTTGATTCTTGTATTAAATCTACATGGAACAGGTCCTTATTATCAATAAAAGACCCTACAAGTTGCAACACAGAACACAATCTGAAATAATAAGGAGCGTGGAATTCAGCACTCAAAGCCCCTTCAAATTTGAAGCCATAAGAACTCACCATGATAGAACATTTGGAAAGTGTTTAGAAGCTTAGGGTGACATAAAAAGCTGTTAAGACCATTTTGTTCAAATTTTTGCCCATTTTCTTGAAATAAGGTTGTCTAATAGCTGTCAATATGCCACTGAACTTGCAGGATCAAATATGAATTTTTAACATATGACTGGGCACAATGGTCTTAAATTTTTTTCTGCTTTATCATAAGCTATAATCCTCTTTTAATTTCCTTCCACCTTCTTGTTTAGAGAAATGGAGCAAATACAATGACATATGAAAATTTATTACGTTCTTCAAGAAACACTCACAATTTGGAATGGAATTAGTAAATAGGACAACTACTCTAATTCGAATCTCAATTCATCCTCTCTGTCCTTGCATGTCTCCTTTTTCCTACATGCTACCCTTTCCACTCTTTGAATTTGTTCATCTTGAACTAAAATATTCTCAAAACCAAATATTTTAGGCACACTAGATCAATGTTTCTTTTTGTCAATAAAGTTTCACAGAATAATCAAGAAAAATTTAAAAGCAATTTCTGTTAAAAAATTGCTTCAAGGAAATACAATGACTCTTCTACTTGAAAAGCAGCTCGGAGAGGATGTTGAAATAGATAACAGATACTTCAGAATAGACAACTTCAAGGTGGAAATGAGGCTACTTCACAGGAGAACAAAGTGGAAGTGATTTGAATGTCAAACCAAAGTGCTGATGCTGGAGCAGAATTCAAAATGTTGATTTAGGCATCTGAGACCCTCTAAATGTGAAACAGGAGAGGCAACGATGTCCAGGTTTGTCATATCAGTGGGATGCTAGGATGTCTAAACCAACTGAGAGAAAATGTCAAAGAAGATTTTTCTCCAGGCTAAGCACTATTTCAATTTATTTGGCTCTATAGTGTAGAACTCAAAAGTGTTTGAAAACTTCTCCTTGTTTTTATTGTTACATTAGTATATTTCATTAGCCTAATGATAAAAATCTAGCCTAGGAAGTAAGTCATCATGGCTCACAGCTCTTCCATCTCAGAGGCATCACACAATTTTTGAAAATAGCTTAAAAAGGAATATCACTTACAAAACATCTTTAGATACAGAAGTGCTTTCCTTCTACTGAATTCTAATGGGACTGAGACCATACCCAGTTGTATGGAGATGCTTGAAGATCTTATTCAAAATCCAAAGGGAGGCAAAGCAAACAGCACAAGTGCATTAGATTCAACAACAACAACTCTGTGATTCAAATATCTGAACAACTAAGACAAGTTGTGTCTTTCAGCAAACGCACAGAGTGAAGATGCAGTGCACAGGACTCTTGTGAAAGGCAAATGAAACATAGGGAATGCCCCAGGTTAAGGTAAGAGAAGGAGAAGACGGATCCAGAGTGAAACCATGAGGAATTAAAATGACCATCTTTGAGATTAAGGAGGATGGGGGCTCTGCTCTGTTTTGCTATTGAAGCTGCTTAATTACTTACATATTCTGTGTAACGTGATCCCCTTTCACATTGGTTTTACAAAAGTGTAACTCTACTGGCTTCCAAATCTCTAAGTATAGCCCAAAGAGCAGCTATAAATTTGACCTTTCCCTGATCTGAATGTTACTGTAGCTCCTTTAATGTTAATTCCAGTTTAGGTATTGTGGCACATTATCTCTCCTTATATTGCTCCATATCACTTATTTGAAAATGCTGTTTCCAGCTTCTTTTCTACATCTGGTGCCTATTTCTTATTTATAGTACATTGCCTTTGTAAACTCCTGGAGCTCTTTGAGCATGAGGGAATTTTTTTGCTTTTTTGTTTTCTTTAAAAAATATTTTCTGTAATATAGTTACTAAAAGAATATGCTACATGCTGATTTACATGCTGATCGCACTAAGTCTGCAGAACACTGAGTTATATAATGAAGATCATAACAAAAAATAACGGAAGGATAGGAAATTATCAAAATGCCCTGGCAAGATGAGCAACATACTAATTTAAATGCATTTAAATGCATTTCTTCCTATGGTTTTAGATTTTGCTTGTTTTTTTCCTTAGTTTTCATGTCCATTTATTGAGAATACAACACCATGAGAAACATACTGAAGGACGTATTTTAGTAGCATGGCCTACAAATTTTGGAAACCTATATTCTAGGGTATGATAATTTTCAATCTAAGTGAACTCAGCTGAGCAATTTTGTCACTACAAAGTGAATAAATTAAGTTCCACCCACTTTAGTTTATGTGGTTTCCTTGGAACAAAATCAAGGTTCGTTCTCACGTACATGGAACTGTTTAGAACAGATGTATTAGTATACAGCTGGTTGCGAATTTGGGAATTTTTCCAGTAAACCAGCTTTTCCATTAGGAAATGATGAATTATCAAAACTGAGATCTCTTGCTTTAGCTGATTATACTGGATCTGGCTGGGACGGAGTTAAGTTTCTTCACAGTAGTGCATATGATGCTGTGTTTTGGATTTGAGACTAAAACAGCATTGCTAACACACCATTTTCAGCTATTGCTAAACAGTGCCTGCACAGCATTGAGACTTTCTCTGTTTCTCATGTTGCCTCCCCAACCAGTAAACTGGGGGTGGGCAGGAGACTGGGAGGGGACTCAGTCAGGACAGCTGACCTTAAAAGTATTCAGAGACTGGCTGGGCATCAGTCTGCTTGTGGGCTTGTGATTGTCTTTTCATCCTTTGTGTTTTTTTCTTTTCTTCACTTTTAAAATTGTCTTTATCTTGACCAAAACGTTTTCTTTCTTTTGCTCTTCGAACTGTCTGCCCCAGCCTGGTGCGGGATGAGTGGATGAGCAACTGGGTGGGTGGTTAGTCGCTGGCCAGGGTCAACCCACCACACTGATAAACCAGTTTTAGGAACAATATTTTGAAGTCAAAGATTAGGTTTTACATCAAAAGAAGAGCAAGAGAAGGGAGTGAGGGATTCCTCCTCTTCCCAATCAACTCTGACAACCTCTCTTTTGTTGATTTTTTTTTTCTAATTAATATGTACAGTTTAATGCTCAATAGTGCAGAGAAAGTGTAAGATAGATTAATTCTCTCAGCAGTTACAGTCCTGGGCTACTAGAGGAAGCAAAGGCTAAGTGCCTTTTCAAGAGAAGGGCTCATTACTTATCCAAGGTGGAATAGTTCCAACAGGATAGGCTGCAAATTCCTTTCCTTTCCTCTCAGAGTAGTGAATAAACAGTCGGTTATGAGTTTTTTTTTGGATGAAGAAGGTTTAGGCTAAAGTACACATAACATGAATCAAACAGAGTCTTTCTCATTCATTCGAGTTCACTGGTCAGTAACCTAATGAGAGGAAAAGACTGGGGAAACAGTTTTTTAAAACCTGAAACTTTGGCTTGACAAAAAGCTATTTGCTCTCCAGCTATACTCTGGTATCCTTCAGCAAAGTATATCCCAGTTCCCTTACAGGGATATTGAAGTGTCACATGATTCTTTAGAATGAAAGGTGTTATAAAATAAAATAATTACATAATTATATGAACATAAAATATTCTTCCTCAATTCTTATTCAGATGAACTTTTAAAAGTACAAAATACAGAAATATGGATGTCCTTGGACCTGGATGGTCCTTGCCTTGAAAATTAAATTGTCTTTTAAAGTCTCTCTTTTCCCTTCATCTCCCATTATTCAAAGTCAATTTAAGACATCCCCAGGTGAAATGCAACGGAACAAGTACTATCTCTAATGGTGTCTTCAGAAGTTATGAAATGCTGCATAGCCCTCAGCAGTCTTTACCGTAAAGTCTATTTTACTGTGTTCCTTGTAAGATTTACCATACTTCATTTTGGCTAAATAGCTAGCTGGAAAGCTGAAACACACGTACACATAAGAGCTCAAAATTTTTTCTCCTCTTGGAATCATACTTCAGGTAAGTATGGGAGTTTGCTCAACAAGTAAACAGTTCGGACTGAAACTAAGCCAATAAAAACAAGTAAATTTTGTTGGCTCTCACTGAATCCAAACATTCATATAGGGAGCTAAAATTCCACTGAGGAGACAAACTTGAATAGATGGGCACAAAATAGTTTTTCTTTTTCTTTGTTGTTAAAGCTAGGTAAGGCTTCTTAGGAAGGATGAATATTTGTAAAGCCAGTTTAAGGCAATTTCTACAAATTAGACGCAAAATTAATTTATGACTTTGGAGATTCATATACACACTATCCGCACTGTATAGTTAGACTATACTCATGCTTTGGTGATACAAATGTCCAATCCTGAATACCACTATGTTTAACAGTAGAGAAAATCTGAGCTGATATTTAATGAAAATGCAATGCAACCTTGGGCAGCAGTTTTGAGGTGATCCAAATAATATTTTGATCTGGATAAATAGACAATTGACAGTCAGCCTTTGGATAGAGAATAAATAGCCAGGGGTTTCTGGGTTCAGTGGCTGTTTAAAACATGCTTAGTGTACCTAGGTCCTCCCTTGTTCTTTCACACCATTTTATCCTTTGTTGTAAGAAAAATATTCAGATTCAAAGTTTTATTTGATTATCTGAACTCCAGATTGTTCTACTTTGTTTTTATTCTTCTTAGACATTTTGTATTGTCAGAAGTGAAAAGGCATACCAGAAAACATATCAGATATTAGTATTGATGTTATTATCAATGTATTGAAATATTTTATCTTGAGAGGATATATATAGAACAACACAAGCAAAATGCTTTTGGGAAGAATACTGAATTACACTAAAGGCTGCAGAAAGATGATTTTAATAATGGGGAATTCTCATTGCCAAAGAGTCCAATGTAGTGTTATAATGTCTTCATTAAAAGATACTATTTGCATACAAATATCAACTAGTTTGAAGTAAAATTACAGACGTGCCTTAAGAAATAACTTTGATAAAGTTTAGATGTTATCGTGCAAGAAAATTCATGGTACTTTCCTTATTTTTAGTTTTCTCATCACCTTTGGTGACCCACAATCACCTTTGCATAGCTAGTTACACAGGAAAGCTGAACACTGCTCTTTTAAGTTAAAATCAAAATACTGTGAAGTGATTAGCTGCATTTTTGACTGTGCTTTGTGTTATCCCATCCTTTAGTATAAACAATATCGTACTGAAGAGTTTCTAAATGGAAGAAACTCCTTGGCTGGAAAAGGGCATCCAAGGGTGAGATGTGAAGGTAACGGAGGAAAGCAACAGCTTTTGGGGCTCCTGATGAGTGAATAACATGTGTACCACTGCATCACCTTCAAGATGCAAGGCATGCATTTTTCATACAGCTGGACAGAAATGCAAAATAGCATCTCCTGTCTCATTTTTGTCTTTTCCCTCTTTCTTCTGGGCCTGAGGAAACCGGTAAGCCGCAGCTCCTGAGCTGACTGGGCAGAAGTCTGCTGGGCCTTCATTCCGCTTCTGCAAGGCAGAAAAGGAAGAGGAAAGGATTCTTTTTGCCATGTCACTCCACTTGTGGATAAGGGAAAAGCAGAGCTAGGTCACATTTAGTACCCTCTTTCATCACGCAATACAGAAGAGATGCTTCCTGCATCCCTTTAAAGGGCTCTGTTGAATACAGCGGTGAGTTCATGGATGTAAACGATGAAGTGCCATCAGGAGGCTTTGCCACCACCAGTGCTGATCCTTGTGTAATAAAGCTGTATGCACAGATAATGCCCTGGAATTGCTATTCCAGACAGCAACATTAATACAAATCTGAAATATTTCTGAAGGCTAATAAAAACATAAAATGAAATAATGCAACAGAAATATGGCAACGTCTCTGTCCTGTGCAATTTACCACAGGAAATAAATCACTGAGATGGGAAACATATGCAATGGCAAAACGTGGGTCCTGTCACATCAGCTCAGTGTCAATCCATATCTGTCTCACTGATGCAGACTTCTATTCACCTTTCCTCACTGCAAACTCTCTTTCTGACCAAGAATTTTTTTTGACTTTTCAGAACTCATAAATAGCTTTATGTATTGAATAACAAAATTGGTAGACATCTTGTTTATCTAGTAACATGAGAATATCTTATGGTTTCCTAAACACATAAAATATCTGAATGCTTCAGGCTATAAACTTATCTATAAAATTATACACATGGCCTTTTAAGTATACTGTGTTGTCTGGAGCATGGAGATACTACCAAGTAAGTGCTGGTGAATCATTCAAATGAAAATATATTTCAGACTTCTATTGACTATGAACACTCTTCGGCAGTACTTTGTCCCTGATGGCTTTTTCATGATTTCCCTGCTGAATTTTGTTTTTAATACATTGGGATAAGTAAATAAGCCATTTCATTTTTATTTTCCCTTCCGTGAAATGCTTCCCAAGTAACTTGATTAATGTTCAAAACCAATATTTGAGCAGCCACATAATGTAATTAAAATTTCATAAAATAGCTATAATCATCCTAGCTTGGTAATAAACAACCTTATTTATCACACAAATTATTTCTTTGGATTTTCAACAAGCACTTTATTTAGCTAGCTAAATAATCCTTTTTCTGCAGGAGGGCTGTGTTTTAAAACAGACAATTGGAGTCACAGACAGAATGCCTTGCCATACAGAGCCAATATTTAATCACAGGAGATTTCAGCTATGTGTGCATTGAAGTTAGCCTGATTTATCCAGGAAAGTGTGCTTGACTGAGTTCCATTTTAAACCTGTCTGCCCAAACTGCTTTTTTCAGTCTTGAAGTGATACTAAGTGCACAATGAGCCAGTTTAAAGGTAGAATGTCAGGTGAATAGGACTTTTTTTTGAGTAATGTGCAGCGCTGATTTGGTATCTTTAACGCCAAACGGGCCTTTGCTGTCAGTAATAATCACTGCGAAACCTGCTAGTTATTGCAGAACCTTAAAGCTGAAGAGAAAGACATTTCATTTTTTTTCTGCTGCTCTTTATATAATCTCTATCTGCATACTGTGCCTACAGTCCAATTCTATTTGAGACTGAATGACTTAAACCGCAGTCCTACTTCAAAAGTGCTTTTGCAAAAAATGGTAGCATAAAGTTACACATTTGCTATATCTCAATGATTTCCAGATGAAATTTTCTTCACTTGTGAATGAAAGGTCATTTTTACCTAAGCGTCTGTTCTACAAACCTCCCAGCAGTCTGGAAACTAAACTATGCTGTTTCTTCCATGCCCAACATCATCTGAAAACCTTTCTGCTGGGCAAATGCTTCCTTTGGGTACAACTGGGAAAGACGAAACATTGCTTTCAAACCCTGCCCTCATTTACCTCTCTCCATGTTGCCTAGGGCCCACACTGGGGCTGGAAAGGTCCGCCTAATACTTGTTTGAAGCTATAACAGAGAAGGCTCTGCATGTTTAAGTGTTCATAGTCATGCTGATAACACAAACAGTAGAAAGCTATTCCACTTTTGATTGCTGAACACAGTTCTGTAGGGACGATGGGACTGGAAACGCAAGAGGAAAAAAAGAGTTCATTTTCTTACAGTATAAGCAGAAAAAGCTCTTTGCTGAATCAAATGCTCACTTTATAGCACCAGATTTTAGGGAAGAAGCAGAGTTAAATATCATCCCAAGCTTCAGTACTACCACCATCAAGCTCTTCTTCTGTGAAAATACCAGTCGCAGCAGCTGATGATTTGTGACACTGTGTTGTAATCCAGGAGGAACTTGGAATATGACCAAAGGGCGTTACTAATATTCTGCATGACTAATTATTGAACCTTCCTCTGGGTTCAAACATCTCAGTGTTTGCACAGATGAGGCTTTTGTTCATCCATCATTTAAAATATCTTGTAGCTGAAAAGCTAACAACATTCATAAAAGTCCATTCATAAAGCCCTCTGGAGGTGGGGGAGGCGGGGTGACAGTTTGCATTTTTCTGGTCTTTTAGCTTCTTTGCTTCTGACCATGATTACAAATACCATGTAGCCATGACCGCTGGGAAGGTGATTTGTCATGTGCTTTAGATAGAAAGACTGAAATACTTTACATTAAGACAACAGTTAATGGACAAATCTGGTTCTACTAAACAAACCTTTTAGTTCTGTGTTCCTGACAACCTGAAACTTGTTGGGTCACACCGCTGCTTTTGCCAGGTTTTTACAAACGGAAACTGGAAAGGGAGGAAATGGAGGAAGGAGTAAAGCATGTCCAATATTTACCTCGTTATGGAGCCAGGATGCAAACCAGGTGTGCAGAGTTGGAAGCTGCTAGGTTCTGTACTCTAGGTTTATTTTCACTGGTTCTCATAGCATCAAGGAAAAATTTAGGTTTGGAGGGACCTTTGGAAGTTGCCTGAAATAACGTCCTGCTCTAAGCACATAGGTGAGGCTGATCAGGACTCTGCCCATCACAAGGTCCAAGTTCTACAGCACCTTGCCTCCGTGACCAAATCCTGTTGTCTTAGAGGTCCCTTCTCACTCTGTGAATTGCCTATATCTTCTTCCAGTATTAAACAAGAATTCCCAGTACATTCCAGGTCTTATGCAAACCTCCTGGGAAAAAGGACATTAGATTTAAGGATTTGCCTTAAATCTCATATAAGCATTAGTGGCTCCAGCAGTTATAATAATCACTGTAGTTTGAAGTGTATCACTACTACAAAACCTAGAGAGCTATAAAAGTGTTCAAAATTTAAGCATTTATTTTCGCAGACTTTGCTTTGAATAGAGTCTTGAACATCAAGCTCAGAGCTCCAAAAAGGATATTCCTCTTCAGAAGAAGACAAGGCACTAAATATCTTTTTCACACAGTCTCTCTTCTACGCTCAATTTCCTTTCCTTTGTCAGGAGCATTCTGATTAGAATTTCTCTGTAGAATGTCAATACTTATTTAATAAGAATGAAGCTGACTCTGAATTTGAAATGGGAATTGAACCTATCAACCATTCTGACTTGCAAACACTTGGTTCCTCAAATAGGAATCTGTTAAATGGACCCCAAAAAGCCTGTTTCTTCCCTCAAATTAAAGAATGGGTGTGCACAAAAACATAGAGAGAAATTACTGGAGAATTCATACACTTGCAAAGTAGACAAGGATTATCCATGAGCAAGTGCCAGGAAAGCCTAATGCTGTGTTCAAGAATAGCTAACTATTGAGAGACTTTGCTGCTGATGTTCTTTTGTGTTTCATATTCAAATGACAAAAATTTGTATGCGGTGTGCATAACATGTGTTAAGCACATGTATCAATGCATGTGTAAGTGCACAGGTGTCTGCACCTGTCAGATGGGGAGTCTTTATGAGTCCTGTGTTGAAATTCTATTTCGTAAAAGAGAAGAGAACAGCCCGCTAAAAATAAAATACCACTCAAGGAAAGACAGATATTAGACACACAAGTTGATATCTGTGTAGCTATCTCAAAATGTTTACTAATTTTGAAAATGCAGGTGCTGACTGCAAGGGCTGAGGGCATGATTTCCACTGGCTGCAGAAAACTGGGTTTTAGGGTTTAACTCTGTCATCTGCAGATTAAACACACTCAGTGGTGCACAGTCCTTGCTCCCGCAGACATCACCACTGCTGAAAGGTTACTTACAGGTCAAGAGGAACACCCCCTCAGCACCTGGTTATGAAAGTTTTAGTAACAGGATATTGTGAAGCAGAAATGACAGGGGAGTGGAGTGTTTCACTCTAAGAACAGAAGCAACATAGCCCCTCTCTGTATTGACTATATGACTGCAAATTGTTGCATTAAGCTTTTTCTTTCATAGTTTTTTTCCCTTGGGAATGCAAATATGATCTGATCTCTTGACATATGATGAATTAGTCTTCAGCACAGTACAAAAGAATTTCTTCATATGACAAAAGCATAGGTGAAGCAAGGTGATAAGCCTAAAGAGAAGTATCTATTAGAAGCAAACATTTTTAGCCCCTAGAGCTCCAGGAAGGCCGGTTTTCCCACTGGAGACGGTCAGGGGAAGTACTAGTGAGGCTAAGGTTATGGTTCCATGCACATTAATACAAAGTCTGAGCATAGCTGAATCACTAGGGCAGTACAAAATAGGTTTGGACCAGGCATGAACCAACCAACCAACTAACCAACCACATTTTTTCCTAATTAGTCTGAAATATCCCCAATTGTCCCCTGTGCCTTAGAGACCATCAAAGTCAGTTCCAACTGGTCGATGCTGGAGAAATCCCCTGCATCCTGATGTCCACCAAATCAGACAGCCTCTAAAAGTTGGCAAATCACACTGCTCATTAGCAGTTGCCTTAATATGGGAATATATCCAGAAAGGTAAACTCTAGGGAACTCTCCATCCGGAGAGGCAAAGTGTAGTCATGATGCAGGCCACTGGAGATCACCGTAAACCTCTTCTGATGACGGTCTTAGCTGATCTAGCAGAGTACAGGATGTCCTGCCCGTGTTTTATGCAGCTCTTTCCTGACTAGAGACCTATGAGCAGCTTGTGATCCAGAGCCCACTATGAAAAATTGACTACAGTTGTGTCACCCTGATTTTGGCATGTGGCCTGCCTGATGTTGCCCTCATGTAACTACGGTCTAGGTCTCTCTTAGTTTAAAAGTAATAAAGCAAATGGGTAGTTTTCTTTACTTGGAGCCTGAGTGATTTACCTGTTTCTTGGTTAACTACAGTTACTGAGGAAGGATATTACCGAACGGACCAGTATCTCTTCACTTACCTTCATTCTTCGCTTTGCAAGAAGCAATGGCAAGTATGTACTGGGCTGTGCAGCCTGTGGGTTGAGGTAGATGATTTTCCTTCTCTTGTTTGACACGTGTGAGACAATATCCGGACTGCTGTGTCCAGTTTGTTGTTCTCTGCTACAAGAAAAGCAGTGACATCCTGGAGTGAGCCCAGAGGTAGGCCATCAAGAGGGTAAGGGAACTGAAGAACATACAAGGTACAAGGACAGGCTGAGATGAGGGAACTGGGCTTGTTCAGCCAGGAGAAAAGAGAAATGTCAACAACTGTCTACTGAGAATTGAAGAGAAGAAGGACCGGACTATTCTTGGAGATGGATAATGATAAGACAGGAGAAAATGGACACAAGATTCAGAAAAAAGAAATTCTGATTAGATGTGTAGCAGACTTTGGCTAGAGACCTGCTTGGAAGAATCACAGGGTAGATAGACTTGGAAAGTGGGTGGATCCTGGAGAACTTGTTAATTTTCAAGGATCACCTTCCCTGAGCTCAAGACTGGTTCATCTCTGTGTTCAGGAAGTCAACCAAAGGCATGGGGCCTGCATGAATGGACAAGGAGCTCCTGACTATACTCAAAACCCCAAAGGAAGCATTCAAAAACTGGAAGCAGGGACAGATGACCCAAGAGGCATATGGAGGCATATACCTCTGAGCAGGCAGGGATGAGGTTGGGAAAGACAAAGCCCATCTGGATTTGGTCACAGCAAGGGACGTGGAGGGCAATAGAACAGATCTCTACAGCAGCTAAAGGAAATCCGAGTGATCACTGTTGAATGGGAATTGGACTTGGAGACAGAAGCCCTGGAAAAGCCTGAGACAGTCAAGGCCTTCTTTGCCTTGGTTTTTACTGGTAAGAGGAGCCTTAGGAATCCCAGGCCTTTGTGACCAGTGGGAAAGTCTGGAGCAAGGAAGAACTTACCCTCAGTAGAGAAGGATCAGGACAGGGAACATTTAAACAAACTCAACCTACAGAAGTCCGTGGGACCTCATGGGTGGCACCCACAGGTTTGGAGGGAGCCAGCTGATGTCATTGCGAAACCACTTGATTATATCTGAAAGGCCAGAATAGGGGTACAGACTAGTGGATGGTGAGGTGGATTAAAACTGGCTGAACTTCTAGGCTCAAAGGGTTGCATCTGATGGCATGAAGTCGAGGTGGAGGTCAGTAGACAGAGTGTGCTCCACAAGTTGATACTGGGGCCAATACATTTGACTTCTTCATTAATTTCCTGAGTGAAGGGACAGAGTGCACCCTCTGCAAGTTTGCAGGTGATACAAAAACTGACAGGCGTGGTTGATACATCAGCTGTTTGTGCTACCATTCAGAGGGACCTCAACAGGCTGGAGAAGTGGGCTGACAGGAACCTCATGAAGTTCAACAACAGGATATGGAATGGAGTGGAATGGAGCGGAACGAAACGGAACAGAACAGAACAGAACAGCATAGCATAGCATAGAATAGAATAGGATAGGATAGAATAGAATAGAATAGAATAT
>Ga0181612_134865_pt1 | contig 14722 bp, 6 predicted proteins | sample HoacroProtozoa21_FD_119630 | JGI IMG/M metagenome (GOLD analysis project Ga0181612, IMG submission 119630) | Hoatzin crop microbial communities from Cojedes, Venezuel. Combined Assembly of Gp0051906, Gp0051904, Gp0051908 | reverse complement strand
TCGGCAGGAGGGTTGGGCTAGATAACCCACAGAGGTCCCTTCCAACCCCTACCATTCTGTGATTCTGTGATATCTTCTTATTGGAAATATTGTTATTAAAATACCAGTCAGGTATTTGCTGTCCTTTAGAAAATGCTGGTGTAGTATTTTGGTATTGTGAGTGTGAGTTTCAGTGAATCTAGGGTGAATTGTCTGAGTTTTTTTGACTGGTCTCTGAAACAGGTGGTGTGACTATATAATTTTTATTATAGGTTCATAATTTTCCGCAAACATCCTGTGTTGCTTTTGAAACTTGTTATCAACCTTCATGTAGTCACTCTTTTAGAGTGGGTGGAATGTGTTCTACAAAATAAACCATCTTCCTCTCTCTCTCTATATATGTATGTTGAGGTAAAACTAGTGGTAACCTGCATAGTGGGGCACAGATATTTAACAAGGAAGTTAACTCCTTTGATTAGTGAGCAGTGCTGCTTGCTTTCTAGCTGTGACACTGGATGTTAATTTTTTTCCCGAGCAAATACTGACATAGAGTGAAATGTGGTCATTTTGATTTATCCTTGTCCATGTTTCAAAACAAGATAAAGCAGCACTAGAAAATACATAATGCTTAAGCTAATCCCTCTCTATTTTGCGCTGAAATTGACTTGGAATGTTTGCATTGTCAGTTTTGCTTCTCCCCAGCATCACAAATAACCTCCCATTTCAAAGCAGTAGCAGCTCCGGTCGTTATTTTGTAAACCAAGACTAGACCTGTAAGAGCAGCCTGCCTGTGTGTTTATAATCCTAGGTATCTGTGTTTTAGCATATATGCTTCAAGTTTGTAGTCTGCATTTCATAAATTACTGTGTAGCTAAAACACCGTCAGTGCACTGTATTTCTTGAGATTCAGGAGGTCACAGATCCCACACACGTTTTTCTAAGGAAATACTCATTATTCAGTACAAAACGATGTATGATGTCATGCTCTGTTTTATTGTACCTATGGGAAGATTTTAAAACTACCACTGCTTAGCTCTGTAGTCAGATCAGCAATGTTCTCTCTACTTCCTGCATGCTTTTATTGCGAAGTGGTTACAATTTTTATGGGCAAATGACAGCAAAAAGGTATTTCTTTGCCTTTCCCTTAATGAGTAGAGTGCTTTTCTGTGGTGAAGGTTTCTTTATACTCCTGAGACAGTTTTTGATAGCATAGAGCATTGAACTCTCAGGTGGCTTTACGAGTGATTTCCTTTTTACAGCATTTAGTGATGATCAGGACTCTGCTTAAGGAAAGAAAATCTTGCTTCCCACAACAGACATTCATAAAGTATTTTAATTAGGAATGGAAGGGATCTCCTGAATCATGAAGTCCAGTCTCTCTGTTCCTGGCAGCTGTGTTTATATAACCCAGCTCATTCACATATCTTGAACTCCATCTTTAAAGCAGTTAACTTGTTGGGGCTCACTGTTCATACTGAAGATGTGTTCCAGGATGTCGTTCCTGTGATAGTTACGAAAGGTCATTTAATTTCCAGTCTGAATTTGTAAACATGAAGCTGGGATTTGCTCCCGGATTGGAAACTGTACTTGCAAATCTAAATTATTTATATACCTGAGGTTGGGACGCTTCCTCTTGATGCTGATGGTAAGGCAACACTGTCTCACTTCTGTTACATCAGTCTTTTGATGCTGACGCACCATTGTTTGTTCAGGATACTGGTTAATGTCAAACTGTTTCTGACATGGGTGACCGAGTCTTGTAATGAGAGCTTGTATAAGACTCAAAGCTTATTTGAGCAGGTTTTGTTACCTGTGTTCTACAGCCCTGAGTGGTATTTTATACATGAATGTTCCTTGATGACCTTTAGGCCCCAAGTCTTGCTGCTTCTTAATGTTTGTCTTGGGTTTTATTCTAAAGAGTGTAAACAGATCTTTTGAACAGTTTCTAACAAGTTACGTATTTTATAATGTGCTGAAGGTTACCTTTTCTTCAAAGAAAGGCTTTAAGTTTAATGTAAATGTACTCCTTATCACAAGTATCATCATGATACTTGTACCAGTGAACAGTTACTAAGTGTATGGAAATAAAGAAGCCCTAGGACTAGAGGCCATCTGGAAGAAAGGATCATAAGGTACAAGAAGGGGCAGAGCAGAAGATGAGTAGCTGATTTGGAAAAAGTGACTTTTAAAATGTCCAAAAATGCAATCAATCCATAAGAATACCTGTACTGAGAGAGGCCTGTGGTCTGCGTATCCCAGTGCCCTGTCCCTGGCAATGAGCAGGCGTGGGTACTTAATGAACTGCATAAGAACAGGTTAAGCATACCAGTAGTACTTGCCTGTTATGCTCTGTCAGCATGTGACAGTCTGTAGTTCCAAGACTTCCTAATCCTGAGGTAATATCTTTGTGATTAATAGCCATTCATGGATTTTTTTTTTTTCTCCAGTGAATTTCTCTAATTGCTTTTTGAACTCATGTAAACTTTGGCATCTGCAACATCCTGTGGCAATTAGTTCCAGAGTTTAACTACACACTGTGTGAAAAAGTACTTCCTTTTGTTTGTTTTTGAGCCACCTGCCAGTTTCATTTGGTTCTGCTTAGTTCTTGCACTGTGAAAAACATTCAGTAATCTTTCCCTATTCATTTTTTTGTGCCACTCATGACTTTATAGATGTTTGTACTACCCGCACTTGCTCTTCTTTTTCCTGGCTTGAAAAGTTCTCATCTATGTAGTGGCTGCTTGCGTGGACATTGTTTCATAGCTTCAGTCAGCCTTGCCACTCTTTTCCCCCTTTCGGTTCTACTAAACCCTTTTTGAGATGAAAGAGCAGAATGCACACAATAGTCAAAAAGTATCTGCATTATGGACTTATATAGTTGCATTATGACGCTTTTGGGTTTTTAATCTGGTCTTTTTACAGTAGTTCCTCATAGTCCATTTCCTCTGTTGCCTGCTGGTGAGCAATGAGCTGATGGCTGCACTGGACTATCTGCTACAAATCCAAGTACCCTTGTGAGAAGCAACAGCCAGTTCAGAGCCCATCAGCCTATTCATTTACCATCCCATGTTTTTAAACTGTAGGGACAGTTAAGATGTGTTAATTGTTTTGCTGAGGATGCAGAGACAGGAGGAGATTGCTGTCTGTCTCTTACATGTCTAACTGGGTACGTTGGGCATATTCAGCAATTGGTAGGAACCTGTTTTAATGCAGTTGTTTACAGCCTCCCTCGCAACTGGGGTGCATTATTTGTATTGAAGTTCTTCACCAGGTCTGTCAGTGGAAGAATGTACCCAGGTCTTTCACCTTATCTTGGATAGCATTATCAGCAACAGGAAGAATTATGTTTACTTTTCAGTTGGCACATGCATGTTGATTGCTGAAGGACAAAATATTTTGGTTTGACACTTATATTCCACACAACTTAGTATTTTACTGTATGCTTAGTTAAATCAGTATCTTAAATATACCACATGCTAGGTTCTGTAAGAAATAAAATGGCATAGAGGGTGCTAAACACACAATGATAAATGTCAATCTTTTAAAAAGAAAAATTCTGCTCATAAAAATGCCTCTTGTCAGGACTGCCCTGTTTGTATTGCAGGCTTTCAGGCACTGTGTATGGCTGGAGGGAAAACCTAGTATCTCATGGCGTCACGTCAGTCCCTTCACATGACTACGGCAGTGTAAGGCACAGGAGTGTGTAGCTGTACACAAAGCTTTTCCACTTTCTCTTTTTTTCAAATGTTAGTTACCCTTTGTTTCTCCAATACCTTAGAGGATGGATCGCTCATTCTATCAGTAATCTTTTATAGTATTTACTAGTTCATACTGTTTTCTACTGTATTCGTGTTTAACTTTTCCAAAAGGACTGACACAGAACATTCATGCACACTGCCTCTGAACTTACTGAAAGTTTTTATATCTTAAATGGTTTTTTAATTTTTTTTCTGCAAAGTTTAATAAAACAGTAAAGCTGCTGGCATTTGCTGAGTTTCAGGTTATTTTTGATGGCAATGCTAAAGTGGGTTGATTATTTATAAAAGACAATTCTTTGTCACACCTTCCCTAGAACTATATATTTTTAATTATGTTTTTCAGTATTGGGTAATACTTTTTTTTTTCTGGGAAAAAAGTGAATAGATGGGTGAAATAATTTGATTTGAAGATAAATACTGTCTTTTCTGCTGTTTTAACACAAATGATAGAGTAATAATTTCAGCAGAAATACTCCATAGTTCTATGCAAAATTGATAACATATGGATAAATCTTAACTTTCTGTAGACTACTTTTTAACATCGCAATCTTTCTTAATGTTGAGCTCGCAGTGAAAGGCTTCCCAGAACTACCTAATGCTTTCCAGAATTCCACTCTCCTGGACTTGCTCTTTTTCTATAAAGGGCCAAAGTAAACTTCCTCTCTAGTGTGAACTTTGTGCAGTTATTAAGTTGCCGTGCAACTTTCCAACACACGATGGCAATGAATGGCCTTTCTGGGAGGAGTGGGGAGGAGGAGCGTGCAGCACAGCTGGTGCCAAGCCTCCTCTCTCTGGCTACTTTTTCTTACTTTTTGATGCATGAGCATGGCTTAGGCATTTGTATTTTGAATGTTAGGGGGTTTTTTCCCTCTGGGAGGAAGATGCTCTTGCCTTGCCTTGTCCCTCTTTTTTTTTATTTCCGCTCTTTGGTTTCCGGCTTGTTTGTATGACATACAGTTTATGAAAATTGTAAGGGATGGTCATTTTTCTCATTAGCCACTGCATGAAAGTATTAGGTTGTTAAGCTTTGTTACTAAAAAGTGTTATGAACTGAATGCGTTAATCATTTCAGAAAGGAAATGGGATCTTCTAGTGTCTTATCCTAAACCTAAGCTACACGTATTCGTATTGCAGTAGCATTTAAAACATGCTAGGTGGTGTACATGTACGTTGAATACTTAAGGTGAATCCTAGCTTCAGACAGTCAGCAGGAGCTTTGCCATTGACTTCACTAGAGATGAAATTACACAGACCCCAAAGAAATATGCATGTTCTGTCTTCACTTATTTCTTATCTATATTACTTTTAAACAGCTAAATTATGGGTGTTGCAAAGGCATCTTTTATATGCACAGGATAAATACATTTAAGAATAGTACACACAAAGCATCTTTCCTAGGTCAGCGTACTATTCATCCAATATTCTGTTTCCTCACAAGTTAAAAAAGGAAAAGAAAACCCAGAACTTTACCAAATTATAAGTAAAACCATGTGCATTTACACAGAGTCAGTGGCAGGAGGTGGGAAGGGACTTGTGGAATGCCTGTGGAAACTTGATCCTGAAATTACTAGGTATGAATGTGAAGGGCTCAGCCTCCGAGTTCATTTGTCAGTAATGTTGACACCTGTACAGGTGTCATGGGCTAGCTGAGACTTCACTCTGCACAAAAGCTTTTTGAAACTTTTGAGGAGTGAGCCCTCACATAAAGAAAAGATAGTTGAGGGCCATTTGTTTAAATTCTGTCACACATTTATAAGGTATGAAATACAACAGTTTGCAGAAGTTCATTATTTTCTTGTAAAGACTAAAACATATAAAACCTAAATAAACTAGTGTTACAGTAAAATACTTTCAAGTTTTATATCTAAAGTCATTGCTTTAAAGTCACTGCATTAAATTAACTTTTTCTCTTGTGTTGAACCCATAAGTGTTGAATGTAAACCTTTTGCAAATTCTGAGCCTGAATAATTTAATATCCTATATGAATATAATAAACTCACCTTTTTAATGGAGTTAGCTAAGGTTGGTACTTCTATATGCAAGTTGCTGACTCAGGAGCTGAAATTCCTGTGATGTATTTGGCTGAGTGGGCTCTGTTGTGTCTGTTGTATGTAACAAACTGATTTAAATCCAAATGAGTCTCCTTTTTTTGTTATGCATTTGTGCAGTTGGAGATAAATTCCATGAGCGACACTTTGCAGATAATGACTTGCTCTGTGATTACTCTTTTTTTCTTTCATTGCTGTTAGCTGCAGAATAAAAATGTTGTATGAAACTAATCCTTTATTGTGGTCATTACTGTAGCCTAATTAAATTTCAGTCCCTTGAAATGACTGCCAACAGTATTTTGATTTGACCTCTGTCCTACATGACGTTGTTGATTACGTGTTCTCCTTAAACCGTGCTTTGACTTGGCTTTCTAAAGCCTTTGCTTCCATTTTCCCTCCTAGTATGAGCTTCAGCTTTTTTAGAAGGTCACAGCATTTCATAGGGGGCAAAGCTCAGCTGTAGCGGGAAAGATCTTCTCTCAAATAAGCAGATCTTAAGTAATTTTCCCCAAGAAACCAGAGGCAGACGAAACAGCTCAAAAGGCATTGGTTAATAGTCCTTAAATGAATGCTTAAGGTCCTTGTTCAGAACCAATGGGGATTTCGGTATTTACAAGATACAGAAAAAAGGTGTAATTTTGAAGATATTTGAATGCAGAGCCCATGTGTTGCTCCTACTGCTCAGAGACACATGAGAAACAGGAAAGCACACTAGGAAATCCAAATGGAGAGTAATTTTATTAGAATCTGCAGAATTATGGTTATTTCGTGCTCTCATTTTTTCCATAATGCTTAAATATTGGAGTTTTAGAAGCTACATAAGTAAAAATATGGTCACTTCATCATTGTAAGACAGTTCACAGGAGTGGCAGCAGTCTTGCGTTGCTCCTTTCAGCTGGTTGTAGCTGTGAAGAGCACTCAGAGTCTGATCCTGCACTAGCAGAGGGTTGCACCGGGAGATGCTGTGGCCTTCTAACCAGGTGAAAGCAGAGCAGCCATTTCCCTCTGGGAATCACTGAACAGATCTCCAGCTTCTGAGAAGCATGCGCAGGGTAGCTGCCATCTTCACGGTCCCCTGCCAGCAGCTTCCCCCGGGACGTTAATGTGGCCTGCCACCTTATCAGAGGCTGGTTGTCATTTAGAGCACATTCATTTCTGCCCAGATCTCAAATCAGTCAAATGAAGTGCTTGTGTGGGCCATCTGTGTCTGAGTTCAAGCTTGTGCTGGTGTCACCGGTTTGCTGGTGGCAGTGTGACTCCCATGCTCCCTTTGAGCTCTGCAGAGGGCCGGGTGCTCCGTGGCATGGGAAGTCAGAGGGCAGTGCGCTTCCAATCAGTCTGTGCGGTTGTGTCTTCGATTTCCCCTACCTCTGAACGTGACCAAGTCAACAACAATGCATCCCATTATTTTTAGTAGTTTTGCTAACTTTCTGGTACTCTGTTAGAATGCAAATCAATTGGTTTTGCATGATTATCATGTTTTTAATTCCATGTAGGGAATTTATGAAATTAACCCAAGCAAGCGGGCTTTGATATGACAGACACCAGTTGAATGTCTTTTGTTTTTTTTTTTCTCTCTGAGTTTTGAGGCAGCTGCACAAAACTAATGAATTAAAACCAGAAGAATGTGTAGGATGGTCTGTGTCAAAGTGCAGATAAGGTAGTTCCTGCTTTGTGTCATGGCAGAAAGTGCTTTAAAAAGCTGCATCTTCTCAGAGAGGGAAGTAATCCTCAAGAGAAAACATACATCACTTATAAACCTCCTGTGATGGAGTGATGGTTTACTTAACTTAAGAATCCCAGATGACCAAAGTCTGTCTGCTGTGATTTCTGAAAGTTATTGATGAAGAGTTAGGCACTGATGTCCAGGTTCTAAAACAGATCCTTACAAAGTTCAGCACATTTGTCACTGACTAAGCGAAGCCTATCACTTAAAGTTGACATTGAAAAATAATGATAAACTGCTACATGAGTAATGACATATTTAATGCCTGTTAATCTTATCCTAGACCCATGTCTCTTGTACTTGAGGGTCATTCTGGTGTTGTCTGCCAAGAACTTATTTTTTTCCTAAAATTTCCTTAATGATGCAAGGATCAAAATATCTAACTGGATTCAGTCTTCTTTTTAGTTGCTTATGGAGGTACCTATTAATCAAGATTTAAATAAGTACTTATGGAGAGATTACTATTTGTACCAATGCAAACTTTTAAACTGACGAATGTATGTGTTTTGAACTAGTATGGAACTGTGGAGTGTACTATTCACATTTCCAAAAGCTGGAGAAGTCACTGTCGTGTATGTTGCACATTGATAATGTTGCAGTTCACTCTGCTTCCAATTTAGAAGTCTATATGAAAACAAAAGGGAGGGAAATATTTTTAGCTAGGAATGATAACAAACTAAGAACAAATAATAGAACAACTTGTTTCTCTTCAGGGCCTGATGGCTTAAGTTTCTGGCTGTCAAAAATTAAGTTTATTATTATGATGATCTAAAAATTTATCTCATCACCATTTCGTTTTCCAACATTTTTAGAGACACTTTCATGGAAATAACCCTGATAGCATATTATTTTATTACATGGCTAACCACTAAGTGTGTTTTATTTTGGGTGGAGAACCAACGTATATCAGTTATTTCTTATGTTAAGATGTCTTTACAGTTTTACAGCCTTAAGGTTACAGTAGCCTTTATATAAGTAATATACCTTGATAGCTGTATATGTCCTTTCTGCATAAGTAAAATTTTTGTTACATAACTAGATGAATCATTTCTGGTTTGCCTTTATACTTTTCACTATTTCCACCCAAAATAATGAGCATCATGTTCTGATTCATTGTAGCTTAACAGTTTTGATTTTGAACTTAAATCTTTCTGTGTCCATAAGTCTGATTCAAGATGAGAGACTGTTTTATGAGCTTGCCTTGTCATTCTGCTACTAAGCTGCTTCTATCTGCGCAGCAAGCAGCGCAGCTAAATTCTGTTCAACGATTGAGTTACTAGAACAGTTTTAATGAAAAATCTAAGGTAGAGACAGAGAACTGAAAGATGCTGAAGTCCTACCTTGCTGTTGTAGACATCATGACTCTCTCAAACTTGCAGCTTAATAGAGATTAATAATCATTTGTACATTAAGCTAGCCTTAATGACAGAATAGAAATGTATACTAGTTTGTGACCTCAAATCATGATTTGGTAATATTTAGTTTCTTTTCTGTGGACAAGCGGGACTGATCTGTAATAGCCTGTAGAAGCATATCTTGTAAAGTCAGTAGTCTGCATAGTTGTCTGGCTTCAGCCCAATACCTCTGTTCTCATGTGCTCCGTCGGAGACAGAAGGACTTCGTGCTTGCCAGCCTGAGGAGCCCCGGGGACCGCTCCAAGAAATACAGTCAGCTTCTGTTCTGTTCAACTCAGGAGGGGGAAATGTGTTGCCGAAGCCGTTTCATTAAGCTGCAGAGGTCTCGCTTGTGAATCTGGGGCAGCCGTAGGTCAAGACATTGATTGATTAGTAATCTGCAATTTCATCAGCACAATGCACAATTCCTGTTTCTGGTGCTAAAAAGCATTATTAGTAATGCTAAAATAAGGTTCCAATGCTCAATACGTTGTAAAAATAGCTGAAATGTTTTCAGACAAACTCTCTTCTGCTGCCTGGTTATCTGTAGTCTAAAATAAAGGTGATACTGCTTTGTACAGGCAGCTGATAGCTTTGCTCAGATATGATATGCAGGGATTCATAATTAATAATGATATTAATACTTGCAACAAAAGTAATTGCAGTGATGACAGCTGTAATTTTTTTTTCTGTCTAAAATGACTTCTTGAGACTACGATTTTATTATGTTTCTGCAGCAGGCTAAATACACAGTCTGGAGGTGATCTTTTCCTGTTTTAGAGGAGGATTCACTTACAACAGGGAAAAGAAAAAATGTGCACTATATATGTCTTTGTAGGAAACGGGCTCCTTGATTTTTTTTTTTTTTTTTTTTTTCCTGTTAATGCCATGCAAAAGGAGAGTTTCAACCAGGTCACCAGCAGGCAGTTATTGATGAACTCATATCCATGAAATTGATATGTTGACTGACTCTTGGAGCTTTCGATAGTGATATTTAAATAATATGTTTAGCACTCTTGTCTGGTTGTAGGGTTTAAAGTAAATATTTCTGAAAGGACACTGAAATACTGTCTTAGTCTGTTTAATAATGAAAGCATCTTACCTGATGCACTTGGATAGTGGGAGCATGCCCCTGTCCTTCTCGTTGTCTTTCTGGAACTGAGAACTGGAGTACAGCTATTCTAGATTTTGCTCAGATTAAAATACCTTTTATCTCAAGGTGGCAAAGGGATTTAAGGCAAGTAGGAAAGTTGTCAGTAACTCTGGTGAATGTGATGGTCTAGCTTTGTATGTCTGAGAGGGGAAGCCTGATTTATAAATGCCTTTACAATGTCTTTATATCATAGTTATCCTATTTCAGTGAGCATACTTTGAAATCAGAATTTATAGAAAGAACTCCATTAAACTGGCTGCAGATTCAAATCTCATTATAGATTGCAATATGTGTAAGAAACATTTTGTAGCAACAAAGGAAAGCTACTACGATGTAGCATCAGTTAGCATTTTCATTCAATCTAACTGGTAGTAACTAAAGACTATGCTAGCTATTTTCTGCAAGCTTGCATTTTAAAGGCTGTATATTTTTAATGATTCATGGATTTACTACATGGACTATTATAAATTCCATTTAAACTTTTCAAGGTTCTACAGTGCTTTTATTACACTAATGAGCTAATTGTTTAAGAATCATTCACATGATTCATCTTCCTGCTCAGCCTTTTTTAAAAAACTTTTAGCTGCTGAAACTCTCTTGACAAACCAATATTTATAGCAGTTTGACAGCAGGATGAAGAACAGCGTTTGTCTTTGTAACAGCTTAAAGAAAAGGCCTTTCCTGCACCCAGCCATGCAGTTACAATCTTGACCTCTTTCTTATGCTGGGAACATACATACAGAAGACAAGCAGCACCTCCCATGTGTTTTCTTGACCCTTTGACTGTCCATTCACTTCCCATCTGTTTTGCAGCCTTAAAGGAACAGAGGGGGCCTTCTACTTATAAATCTGTCTTTGCAGCTGATAAATGGTGTTCTGTCTCTTTAAGGGCAGCCTGGGTGGTTTTGCCTTCCCCCTCCCCTCCTCTGCCCCCAGAAAAAACTTCAGCTTTCCTCTTGGCCTCGTCCAGAGAAAAATATGGTACGTGAACAAGAGGAAACTGGCGAAAAATGTGATGGGTAGTTTCAAAGGATTTTCTGAAATTCAGCAGGACTTGACCTTGCAATGCTCAGTAAATGATAGTAGCTGTTAGGCTGGGGTTGTGTCAGCCATGAGAAAGCGTGTTGATGCAGGTCTTGTAACTGCGGGTGGAAAGTCTGCTTTCTGGGGCATTATTTGGAGTGGCTGCGAGTGTGCTGCCTCATACTATTTCAATAAGAAGGAAAGCTTTTCCCTGGCCCTTAGAAAATTCAGGAATGTGGTACAAAAGGCTGAACTCCAAAGAGATGATTTTCCTTCCCCCACCCCGTTCTCCACCTGACTGTTCTTGGGGGGTTGTGTACAACTGTGGGGTTTGTGTCTTAGGTAGCCCTAAGCTAAAATTCAACTTTCAATAGAAAACTGTGGATTGACATTTCCAGTTTTTAATGGTGTACTTCTGGGCATTCTGATGAACTCTGACTACAGACTGGGCTTTCCTTTTCACTAGAGGAAAGATGATGCATTCACAGCGGTAAATTCAACATTTCTGCCTCTCTGGTTAATTAACCATAACACAGAAGTAGCACAGCAAGCAGTGAGAATGTTTATAGGCAAGGAAGGGATTAAGAAAGGAAGGAAGATTAAAAAAAAGAGGGGGAGGGGAACACTGAAGTTTAAGCACAGTCCAGAGCAAAAGGAGAAACAACTATGAGCTTTCAAATATCAAAGCCTTGTAAACATTAGTTGGGGGTAGAAATCGCTTTAATGTGGAAGAGGAGGATTTATAATGATGTATTAACACATTTTTATTGTGATTGTTTCGTGCTGAAAGTTTCATCAGAGTACAAAATAAAGATCGATCTGTGTCCAGAAAGATTTTACAATTTTTCTTGATGCTGCAACTGAAATCTGATGTCATATGGGCAAACTTGTAAACAGGGGAAGGGAAAGCTTTTTGATTTGCCTAAAATATTTACGCAGTTTTCTCCCTGTTGTGGCACAGACAGATATGAATGTCTTCAAAATTCTGTGCTAAAACCATTGGTATTTTACAGGTAAGTATGTATGATTTTAGTGCCTCAAAATTCATTTATCTTCAGAAGCACAAGCATGACAGGTTTTGCAGGCAGAGGCCACATCTTTTATTAAACCAATTAATGCAGCTGGAAAATATCTAGAAAGCTTTTTCTGGCTAGTTAGAGCATGGTTAAAATAAATCACTAATGTACTTTGATTTTGCAATTTGTGTTTAATATTATTTTGAGGGGTTTTTTTGTCCTTATCTCAGATACATTTGATAACTTCAGCTGTTTCATTTTAGCAGTGATTCCCCAGTTTCTGCATGTTTAATTAGTAGATACGCTCAGGTATCTAAGGCAGCAATCAGTAAGCAACACTAGCTGTAAGAGTGAATATTTTAGGAGTTTCCCTTCTGACCAGCTTATGATATTAAGCAAAGCAAACTTTATCTGTGACTGCATCCTTCTGCGTTCACAGTGCATCCAAATCCTCATTACAGATCAATTAGTCTGGTTTTGAGCCTTTTAGGATCACAGGATTAATGAAGAGAAAATGAGTGGGTAGCAGTATCATTTCACATGGAGATAAGGACAGACTGAGCATGAATGAGGATCTCAAGACATCTGAATAAAGAATTTCCTCATTCTGTCAGTGAAGTTTTATGGGATATGGAGGGAGGATTATGGGAATATTCATGACCAGATCAAGAGGCATAGTGACTTGATGTATGAACCAGCTTATCTTTTAGGTAAACACAGGGTAAATGGGAAGTAGAATAGCCATTCATTGCCCCTAGGCCTGTGAACTTTACTGTTCTAAAGATGGAAACAGGGGTTTAGTTACAGTTATTCTTCATTGATTTCATCTGATTTTTGATCATTGTTTAGCAGGTGCTGGAAGAATTATGTGTTTGTAACTTGAGGTGTGTATTAAAACTACCAAAGACCACGTCATCTTTCTAGAATCCAGTGTAAGCGATAGCAGATATTTAAAAGTCTGCAGTACTGTAGAATAAGAGTGTAGCACTTCAACAGCCTTCTATGATACTGGGCTGTTGTGTCAGGGTGCTTGGGTAGTTCAACCAAAACAAAAGTAATTTGCTAGCAGGTCTGAATGCTTTTAATCTGTGGCTTACTTGTACGTAGTGGAACGCAGTATCACAAAACCAAGAAGGAGCAACAGGGATCACCTTTATCTACCCCTTAATTTACTTAGGTAGTAAGTATGCTTATCTGAAACCCAAATGATGTTTTGGGTTTGGCATGTTGATAAACCTTCCTCGAAACAAAATGTACTATAATTTACAAGTGTAAGTCACTAATATTTTGATCTAGGTGTTGATCAAACCCCTGCAAATGTGGGTACACAGGTTGTGCATTTCACAGAGGAGAGAACTTCCCCAGATAAAGATGGGTAACATCTGACTCTTAAATTGGAACAATTAATTGTTGTTCCAAATGCAATGTCACATGGTGCTGATGAAATTACGGGCAGTTATCCCAGAATTGCAGACCCTGCAATTACACTCATTAGAAGAGCTCTGCCCGAACATTTATGTTTACTGGTTTATTAAGATTAGTGTTGTGTAAATGCATAACTCTGCTGTTAACCTATTTGAAAAGTAAACCAATTTAGCAGACTGCTTCTCTGTGCTACAGAATGGACTTGGGGGAAAATGTCACAGGTTGGCTTGGTTCTGCTGCTGCAAAAGGCTTTAATACTGCTAAGAATACAGGGCATAGCATGAATAATTGCAGCTATTTGGCAGTCATTGTAACTGTTCTTTTTTAAGAGTCGCCAGCATGTTTTTCCAAGGTATTAAATTACCTCAGGACCTCATAATTATTACAGTTAAGCAATCATTTCAATTCAGGCCAATTATAAAAACTAATAAAGTGCTCATAATATGGATGCAATTTTAGTATGTCTGTTCTCTGAGCAAACACAGCTGATTCAGTATATTCTGGTGGAATACATACTTGCTATCCTGTTATTTTAATATACCCTAATCAGAAAATGAAAATAGATTTTGTTGGCACAAACCTTTTTTAAGGATGAAATAATAATTATAGATTTTTGCTGATGCTGTTAATTTTCAGGACTGGAATATTTCATTAGCAAGAGGTTGAGAAGGGAAAATATTTACATTTAATACTGCTAAATCTGCCTGCTTTAACTAAGTCTAATGGCTTGATCAATACAAAGAACATAATTGCGGAAAGCACATAGCAATTAAAAAAAAATCCACATCAAAAGTAAAGCTATTGAAAGCACAACATGAATGGATCTTCTGGGTCGTTAGATCTAATCTCCAGTTATCACTGGCAACTGCTGCTCATTTTGGAGGATGAGGTGCAGGATTAATAATTTCCAAAAATATATCAACTCTGTCCAAGATAACAGGACGTTATTTCAAAGGCCAATTTCGTGAATATACATAGAGCATCAGTGTTGGAAGCCGAGCTAGGCAGTTGCCTAAATATATGTCATAGAATTAATGTTTTCATTACACAAGAGATTTATATACTGACATGCAAACAATACATATTCTCTTTTTATTTAAAAAGATAGTAATGAAAACACTTTGAATGTGCTTTGTAAGGAGAAGTGATCATGGCATTACTTTTTTTTCATTGGCAGCTTTCAAAGACTCTCTCTGCTGA
>Ga0181612_183117_pt1 | contig 14723 bp, 12 predicted proteins | sample HoacroProtozoa21_FD_119630 | JGI IMG/M metagenome (GOLD analysis project Ga0181612, IMG submission 119630) | Hoatzin crop microbial communities from Cojedes, Venezuel. Combined Assembly of Gp0051906, Gp0051904, Gp0051908 | reverse complement strand
CATCCATCCATCCATCCATCCATCCATCCATCCACCCATCCACCCACCGATCCATCCTCTCCCATGCTGACCACTGAGAGGGACCTCGCAAGGTGCAGGACTGGGGGCCCTGAGCTGTGGAACTCCCCAGGGCATGGCCTTCCTGCGTGGCATAGCCCAACTGGTTCGCCTGCCTGTTTGCCAGCGCGCCCCAGCAGCAGGAGCCAGGCCTGGGATTTCGGCCTTTTTCAGATTGAATGGTGCCGCCCTTACATCCACGGTGAGTTAGTTTTGTTTTCTCTGTGTGAACAACATAGAAGCATAATTCCAGAAGAAAAATGTTTTTATCCAAAACCATTGGAAAATTAACTGGCAAATGCAAATGAGAATGATACTCAAAGTCAGTGAAGACTGGTGTTGTGGCTCAGATTTGACACCCATTAGAAGCATATCTGGAGCTTGCGGTGAGAAAGAACAGTTTCTACCACTTTTGTCCACCAAGCAGAAATATCTCCGACATGACTGACAGCTGTCACATCACAGCACATTTCTTTACTTCCATACTGTCAATTGTGGTCAAATTTTTCCAACATCAGATTTTTCCTTTTTTTTTTTTTTCCTGTTCTTCCCTTTCCTGGTATATAAATATCAGACTGTGGACACAGAACAAATCACCTGGGTGGGAATGGTCATTAAAAACGTGGGCAATATACACGCTTATTGTCCCACATGTTTTTCCATTTAAAATATTTGGCCCGAGAATGTGGGAGGTAAAGAACTTATATTTTGAGGTCTTTATAAAACATATCTTACATCGCCTGATTTATGCTCCTTGGGACTTGTTATATGTAAAACATTTAACTAGCTATACTTTAGATAAAAGAAACATCTGAAGCTTTGGTTGTTTTGGAGTTTCTCATTCTTTTCTCCCATATATCTTCATAAAAATTGTCAGGCACAATATTTTAAGTTCAGAACCTTGCTTCTTGTTCTTGAGTTCTCATTTCTTTAGCAACACTTGTAATATCGCTTTAATACTCTCCCCTACGGCTGGGCTCTCGGGACCAGCACAGCCCATGTCACCGGAGCAGCACAGTGCAGCCATCGAAGCAGGGGACCGGTCTTCTAGTTCCAGTTTTGCCAGTAAGGCCACAAGGCAAAGTGTGCCAAACGCAACTCATGCAAAACAAACGTGTGAAATGGCAGCTTCCACCGGCATCAGTGTCCGGAGCAGCGCAGTGGCGGAGCCCGGCACGCGACCCTCTGCCCGCTGCTCCGGATCCCCCGTCGCCGAGCAGAGCGGCACAACGTGTCGAAGATCTGCAACCAGCCGAGTGGGCAGGGTAAAAGCAACAGCAGGCCCTCCTTGCTTGGAGCAGAGGGCTTGTGCTGCGTCTCTTTGGCAGAGCTCTGGCCTGACGGTGTGTTCCTGAGCAGGAACAAAGAGTTCTGGTACTGGTGCACCCTGCCAGCGCAGCGTCTCTCTCCCTTGTCCCGTCCTGCCTTCATCACCATTTGGGATGCACATCCACGTACTGGGACAGCTTGGCCTTGCAGCTATGGCACTCGATGGGGACGAAGAAAAATCTAAATTGAATTCCTGGCTCTGCTACATATTTTGGTCAGGATCTGAGCCAGGTGGTTGTGTCCACCTGCCTCTAATACAGTGACGGGATTATTCCTTTTCTTCCGCCCTGGGTGCGAAGCTCCGCAGGTGGTTCTGCAGGGTGTGGGGCAGTGCTGTATGGAGACGCCTCACCTTGTTCAAAAGGTGCTCCCTCTTCTACGGAGAGCTGCTCAGCCATGCTAACTGCTGGCTGATTTGCTCAGTCAGGAAATAGGGGTGCAGTGGTGGTCCAAGCACCGTGCTAAAAGAGCTCCCCGGCTTGTTCCGCGCCGGCTTGGGTGTCGGTGCCCGGCACGGCGTACGGACAGACGCTTTGAACAGGCACAGCCTCTACCAGCTATTACTGTAGTCATAGATACACTGCCCTTAGAGAAATCAGAATCAATTTAGGCACCTAATACCGGGATGTCTGTGAGTGAATTGGTTTTGAATTAATGGAGTAAAACAAGGCAGTGAAAACCCATGTAACATGTTGGTCTGGAAACCGCTGCAGCCCTGGGGATGGAACGACAATGCATATTTTACGCTATGAATGTTTTATTAAGGGCTGTTTTTTTATTTTTTATTATTGAATATGAATATTTTACACGTCCGAGTTCAGAACAATGCTTTTTTTGGCTGCCTTTGCACTTTTCATGCTTGTGTACCCTTGCATTGCATAACCGAGAGAGATCCATTTACACACAGGGGGAAAGGGGACTAATGAATCTCAGCAAAGCTAACTTTACTGCGTGTGAAAAAAGGCACTCTGAAGTTTTCCAAATAAAAAAATATATATACATATATAAAATACTTGCATGGAATGGCTTAATAGAATCAGTGTGTGTGTGTGTACATGTGGGTGCACGTGTTCGTGTGGGTGGGTGTGCAATGACTGCAGAGCCTCTCTCAGCCAGAGCTGCATCTTACTCCATGTAGTGACACCTCCGCTGGGAAAAGCTCTAGAACATTCTTACCTGCTTCATATCAAACCCCTCATATTCCGGTGCTCACCTGGATGTTCCCAAAGTCGGGGATATGGAGGTGAGCCTGCCAGTTGCTTGGTGAATGAACTGACGGGGCTGCCCGTACTCACCAGCAGGACTGGGGTTTATCTGCCGTTGGTTGCCCTTTCTGGCCACGTCTGAGCGTGGTTTCCACCCCCGCCTCTGCAGGACACCCCCACAAAGGCTGCCTGGTGCAGAGCCTTCGCCTTACCGCTCCTTCTCCGGCATTCCTGGCTGCGCCGGGTCTGCGCTGGGCTTCGGGATCGCCGCCGCCCTGCACGGCCACGCTGCCGAGCATCTTTGACCGCTGCTGTTCTGTCGGCGGTGGGCTGCACACGCTGGCCTGCTGGCATCGCTTCATTCCGACCTCATGTGGTGAACAAACACCTAATTTACCCAGACAATTCGGATCTGACCTTGCTCGCTGAGCATGGCTGCCGGCCCTGGCGTGGTCGGACAGCGAGCGCGGCATTTCCGTGAGCTCAGGTCCCGCTGCGCGGTGCCCGAAGCATCGCCCCGCTTGCGGAGACAAAGGGGCTCGTGTCCCCCCGCTCTGAAGGGATGTGCTTGGCACCGTCCCTCCGGCTGCCATCGGAACCAGCTGCCCGTCCATCATCATCCTCCTCGAGAGTCGCGAGCTGCAAGGCAGGGGTGAGGGCACCTTTCAGAGCAGCGTGCTCACCCGGCTCAGCATGGGTGAGGGCAGGGGACAGGAGGGCTGAATAATAAAGATAGTCATTATTTGTCTCGTGTATATTTGAATCCAGCCTTTTATTGTGCACATGATAACAGGGAGGAGAGGGAGAAAGCAAGAGCTCTTGTACAGTTCTCGAGAGCTCGCAAGCAGAAATGGGCAGGGTGACAAGAAGCACATTGTTTTGGGTAATCAGTGCACATTGTCCCAGGCTGACATTACTGCGTACCAATAAAACCTTCAAATTCACGGGGAATGGGGAAAGTGCAAAATGATGAATTGTTTGACATTTAAAAGAAAATAAAGAGCTGCTGCTGGATTGAAACTTAAATGAGACTTGCGGAGGGAGGGAAAAAATTACCAGGAGCAGGTTGAGATTTTTATGTAATTCCAGCGCAAACTTCACAAACGATTGTGTGTTTCTGATCTCCTGGCCCCAGAGATCCAGATCTTTGCACTGAAACATGTCCTTAAAGCAAGAGACAACACTTCTCCCAAATCGCTTGCAGGACGAGTGAAGGATGGAACAGAAGACGAGCGTTTATGAGTGGAAACCAGTATCTGATGTGCCCAAGATTAAACTTTTCATTCCACTATAAATCACTGGTAAATCTAGGAATTAACTCAGGCCTCTCTAATCGCTGAAACCAGACCCACATTCATCAGACTGGTGTTGCTTTCCTGAGGCTGGAAAGATCCCAGGCATTCACAATTTAAATCCTCTGCGTATCCACAGGACAGGTAGCGCACAGGTGGAAAGGCATCAGAGCAAGGATTCTTGCAATTTGTTTTGGACGGCGTGAGGGCGGAGGGAATCAGGTCCCAAATGACTGAGACCACAGATGCCTTCAAAGCAAAAATGAAATGTAAACGAAGTAATGAATTTCCAGTGCCCTGCACAGTGATGGAGGCACAAGGTGACCAAGAGACCGAAGAGGCTGATATCAAGTCTGGAGCCACGGCGCACGTGCCAGCCGCTGCTATCTCGTTGTGCGTCCTTGAGCAAAGTCACATCTAAGAGGTAAATGGAAACAGCCAGGCCAAACCAGTGCTACGGGCACCCTGTAATAACGGTTTGTTGAATGATTTTCAGCGGGGAGGAGCTGAAGCAGGTCCCCTGATGTAAAACAAGTTTGGCATCGGTGAATCCACCCTGGATTACATCAGGCAATATCATGTTCTGCGAGGGTGAAATCTCATACAGAGCTCTGCTAGGTGTCACTCTCCAAACACGCTCTGCGTCTGCACCTGGGGTTGCAGAGTTATCACGCTTCTTCCTTTTCTTTTCTCCTTCCTGACCACAACTTTGAGCTGCACTCTTCGCCCTGCTCCCCTCTGCTTTCCAGCACACTGTTTTTTTGCATTTTTATTTGCATTAGATTATTGGAGCAGGAGTCTAAACACTTAAGTTACTCCAAATCCCTCCTCATATGGAAGTCAGTGAGCTGTAAAATATTTAAACTGTCTACAGTTGTACCTCGTTTGTTTACACATTTCCAGTGGGCTGCTAAAAGGTAACATACTGTAATAGAAGAAAGATCGAAGATTGCTGATTCTGATTTCAGAACAGCTCTAAAAGTGCTCTGAACACTTGAATTAACTTGATGGAGTAATGTAGATCTCAACTTTCTGAAGCCTTGGGGCCCCAGCGGAGCAGGAAAGCCATGTGCTGTACTCCAGGCTTTGCTTTATGCTGTCACTCTGATCGTTGAGGAAGATGAGGTTAGGTGGGTCTTGCCGTAGTTACTGCTGGAGGCATCCACAAATCGGCCTCCACTCTCCTGCCCACGTCCTCCGCAGCTGGGTCTTTCAGCCCTTTGTATTTTTCCTCTTGCCCTGCTGAGGAAGCGCTCCAGGGCTCGGTGGACACCTGAGCACGGGCTTAGACGTGCCTCTCTTCAGGGCACTTGTAAATGTCCTGTAGGAAAGGAGAAGCGTGCTGTTATCCTTCAAAGGGCAGCGAGAGGAGGTGACAGTTGACTAATCAGTCCCAAGGCAGCAGAGGGCATCCATGAGTTTGAAGATTCATCTCCGGAGCGGAATGAAAATAGCCAGACACTGCATCGAATAATTAACAGGACAGATTTCAGCTCTTTTCCTGTTTTCCCTTTAGTGTTGGACAAATTCAAGAAGTTCTCAGGTTTATCTTGAGGCTTTTTTTTTTTCCAAATACTCTTTGAACAATATAGAAATCATAGTGCAAATTAGTTTCACAAATGATGACGAGATCTCTCTTGCCTGACTGGATGCAGTGCATGTCTTTGCAGGTGTGGATAAAGGTGATCACTGTAAACGCATAATTTTCAGGTTGTTTATTTGAATGCAAATTTCACCACTGAAAATTCACACCTTTGTTAGGAATTTCGTAAGTTCACTTTGGAAATCCAACCAGTTAGCCATGATATTTATGTTAGTTAAGCTTATTTAGTGGAATTGTTTGTAAAAATGAGCTTGGCAAGGCAGATTTGCTTAGTAATTCAAGCAAATATTTGCAGGATTATTTTGCCACTTTCTCTAGCTCTGTGATGGTGATAAGGTAGAGGAGTAACACTTCCTCCTAACATATTCAGCTTTTCCCGAAAGAGAATCCGTGTCAGCTAGGGACCAAGGCCTCCACCTTCTCTTAGATACCTGACATCAAAACATTTGTTCAGGAGTCCTCCAAGAATAAACCCAAAGTAGATACCTTTCACCTTGAGCTCTCTAATTAATTTCCTAATTTTAATTAACATTATATTAAATTATCTAAATGTAGTCTCATGTAGTGCTTATGCTAGAATATTAGTGAAACCCCACAGATGGACAAACAGGGGCAACGTTTTACGTGATGTGACATGGCAAATCACACGGCAAGGCTGCTGATGGCACAGAGACTCTCCAGGTCCGAGGGCTCTGCTCTAACAGCCAGACCAACTTGTTCTCAGGTCATGAGCAAAAACAAATTTAGAAGTTCCGTCCCCTCCGAGCTCCTCCACAGCTGCTAGAGCAGATCTCCAGTGCTATGGGGAAGGGTCAGCAATACCCCCAAGCCTTCTGGTTCTCCATCAGAGAGGTCTCTTTCCACTCGTTGGAAGTTTACGGTGAATGGCAAGGAGCCAGCCCCCACGGGCATGGGATGGAGGTGGCTTGTTCTCGAGTGTTTAAAAGTCTGACAAACTGTTTGCAGTTCTAGCAGGGATCAACACATTTCTAGAATTAAAACCAACATCTTGGATAGCAAAAACGCTCTGAACAAGGACTCTTTCTTCAACCCAATGCACAAGGGAACTTTCTTTAGTAAGCTATAAAATCCCTTACTATAAATCAATTATTTTTGCACTGATTTATTAACTGCTCTCCATCTGTTCAGATTGGCGCTTAAAAAAAAATTCCTGGATGGTCCTACTGAAATTTTCAAAAGCATTTTCTCTGAAGTACTGTTGGTCCAACCTCATTATAATCTTCCCTGGTAACCCACATATTCCTAAATGTTCTCAAGCTGGCAAGAATGGAAGCTCCAATCCACGCAGAGTACATCCGATCTTGCGGCGAGATGATCTTGATGTGAGTTGCGTTGGGAAGTCCTGTCTGGAGCTCCTTCAGAAGCCTCTCCTTGAAACCATGGAAAAGAGTTGACCCGCCCCATAACAGCACGTTCCTTAGGAGATTGGACTGGGTATGCTCATGACACCTGGTGATGCTCCAGAGGACCATCCTCCCAACGCCTGGCCCTGGGATTTCTGCCTCTGCGGGCACAAAAAGCGCTTCAGGAGCTCGGAATAGCTGGTCTCCTGCCTTGACAGCCCTTCCGTCAGGGAGAATGGACTCGCGGGTAAGTTTTTCAGGCTGCATATTTTGGCTAGGATCTAAAGCAACATAGCACAGCTTCTCCTTCATATCCCTGACCATTCCCTTCCCTGCTGTGCTGACAAAGGAGTGCCCGGTCTCCAAGAGCAGCCTAGCAAGGTATTTGGTGACACCTCTGCCTGCAAAGTCCAGCCTGGTAATGCCATGTAGCAGACACCGGCCTTCATAGACTGGGACGGTGACGGTGACACCGTCGCCACTGTCCAGCACCAGTCCAGTTGGGCGGGCAGAGGCGTACAGGGCCGTCAGCGCCTGCAGAGTCACGAAGAGGGCAGGCACCTGGAAGATTTCGAACATCATCTCAGCCATTTTGTCTCGGTGGGACAAAGGATTGAGTGGGGTCTCGGTCAGCAGCGCTGGCCTCTCGCTCAGTTTCGCGTTCATGTTCATACAGGTATCTCCAAATCTTCTCCATGTCATCCCAGGATGTAACTACCCCATTTTCCACAGGGCAAGAAGGACAAAATGCCCCTTTTGGACTGCGCTTCTTCCCCGATATAGCAGTCCTTCTGATTCACCCCGAGCATGACAAGTTTGAATTTGGGGTATCCCACAACGGTAGAAATCACCGAACGGGGTGCCTGTTCCCCTGACAGACCGGCCTTACGCTGTCCAGAGCCGAAGTCGAAAACCACTGCTGGGGTCCCTGCCACCGCGGCGTCGGACATGCTGGCGGGATGGTGCTGTGCCTGGAGAAGCGTTCTAGATCCTGCAGCAGATCTGGGCTGAGCTCACAATCCTCCTCCGCAGCCGCCCCGGCAACGCCGCTCCCTCCAGGGAGCGTTTTGGTCCAGGGATAGTACTTGGAAGTGAAACTGGGTGTTCTTACCTCCCAGATAAATTACAGCCGAGAATCAATGGATTTTTTCAGACCCTCAGGCACAGGGGAGGGTCGGTTACAGTAATTGCATTTGCATTGATTTGTATTTGGATTCTGTTTGGGGTTTTGCTGGGTTTCTAAAGGAAACATTTTTAATGAGGTCAAAAATAACATGAGAGCTACTTCTAGAATGGAAACCCCAGATATCTCGGAGACCTTAGAGGGAGGAATCCCCCAGCAGAGGAGGTGTGCTACAACCCACCTGACTCCAAGGCAGACGGCGAGGCGGTTGAGGAGCTGCTGCATCCCGGTGACACGTGCACACCTGTAAACTCTGCGGAGGGCTAGGGGAAGAGGAAGGGGGATGATAATAAGATCGTCATTACCAAAGTTTTCAATGTTTTGTTTTCATACAGGTTTTGTCAGCCAACAAACGCACAAGCAGCTATAGCACCTTTTAGGTCAGCTAGCTCTTGGCAGGGTTTCCTGCTCATACATCGTCTTAGCAAGCCGAGCAAGCCGCTCGCTCGGTCTGATGTTCTCCTTAAAAGCACTTTCACTGAATGACGGCTGCCCCAAAATCCCAGTAATTGCTCGCGGTGACCCACATCTTTCTGAAAGGTGCCAGGCAGGTGAGGATGGAGGCCCCAATCCACATGCAGTTTTTTCTCTTGGGGGGTGCAATGATCCTCACAAACATGCCAGCAGGCATTTGCAGCTTCATCTCCTTCAGGATCTGTTCCTCCAGGCTGGGGAAGAGCGTGGACCCACCTGAGAGCAGGATGTTGCCATAAAGATTCCTGCGCACGTTGATGTCACTCTTCATGATGCTGTTGAAGATCATTTTGTGCGTGCCAGGAGCTTCAACTCCAGTGTTTGCAGGCTTGAAAAGGGTCTCTGGTGCACGAAAGAGCTGGCTGCCTATCTGGATGATATTGTTGTCAGGCAATTCGTATTCTTTCATGATTTTTTCTGGCTTTATTTTCATTTCTTGGATAGGGTCTAAAGCTACGTAGCACAACTTCTCTTTGATATCTCTCACAATTTTCCTTTCAGCTGTGCTAACAAAAGTGTGTCCACTCTCCAAAAGAAGCTTCATAAGATATTCGGTGATATCCCGGCCAGCAATATCCAGCCTGGAGACAGCATGGGGTAAACAGTATCCTTCGTGTAAGGGGACAGTGTGGGTCACACCATCCCCACTGTCCATGACTATTCCGGTCACACGGGCCGAGGCATAGAGTGCCAGAGTTGCCTGGACTGCCATGTATGTAGCCGGCACTGCGAAGCCTTCGAACATGATCTCTGCCATTTTTTCCCGGTTCTGCAGAGGATTGAGGGGGGCTTCAGTCAGCAGCACTGGCCTTTCACTGGCTCTGATTCTCAGCTCACACTCATAGACATGTCTCCAGATCAGTTCCAGATCATCCCAGGATGCAACTATGCCACGGTCAATTAGATAATTCAAAGACAGGATCCCTCTTTTTGGACTTCTCCAATGTAACATTCTTTCTGCCCAGCTCCCAGCATTGTAGGTTTGACTTTTGAGCGACCAACAATTGCTGTAAAAATAGACCTTGGGCCACTGTCACCTGCGATACCCGCTTTGAATAACCCAGACCCCCTGTCAAAAATTACAGCTGGGACATCCAAAACGCTGGGGTCAAACATTCTTCGCAGAGCTGGTGGCTCCCCAGAGTGGCTCCTCAGCACTGTTTGCCCATTCCCCTCTTACAGACTGGTCACCATTGCTAGGGAAGTCATCTTCAGGACCTACAGCTTGCCGGTTCCAAAGTGTCTGCCCCCAGCTACCTCATCATGGCCCGTGATACAATAAGACATTTTCCCAGCAAGTTACCTGATCCCGGACACTGCCCTGGGTATGGCCAGTGCAGCTTTACCATGACTCCAGTCAGAGGACTATCAGCTCGCCGAGTCTGATCCACAGATCATGAACCATGAACGTATCCCTGTAATGAGATCGTGAGCATTTTTTTTTTCTCAGAACAGAAAAGCATGTATTGCAAAAGACATGCATGACAATAATTAAATTTTTCACACGCGCCTCTGGCTTAGCTAAGGCTCTACAAACGTTTCCAAGAGCTGATGAAGATTAGGACAATTTTGCCGCCTTGTATGTATTAACTGAATTACAGTTTGCTTTTCTGAGTAAACTCTGCATTGCAAGCAGACCTTTTTCAACTGAATCTTTTCTGATCTTTTACAGGAAACTCCTAAAAATATTTTCAAATAGTTACAACTATGTTTGGCACTGAGTGTGGCATTCTGGAGTATTATTCCCTTTAATTTAAAGACTACTTTTTGGTAAAATCACAAAAGTGAAATAATAATTCCTGCCTCTTGCTGGTTCAAAACCCCCAACAGCTTTACACAGTGCTTGTAATACATTCTAGTGCAAAGAAATGCCTTCCCCTAATGAATCTCCATCCTAGGCTGCTGACAAGCTGACCTGCCTGCAAATAAACAGACATGCAGATGTCTTCCTTCCACGCTTCCCTTTGCCATTCAGCACTTCACTGAGAAGAACAAACTCGTTTTTGGAAGCTTGTTCAAAAGGATTAAAAATGTCCTAGACCCTCACAACCGATCCCCATTTCACATCTAATTGTTGGGATTTTTTTAAACTTTGCTCCAAGAGAAGATTTCCCAAAGAAATAAATTTCTACAGCTTTGAATCCAGTCAGATCTGACAATCCAAACCCATTTACAGAGAAAAAGTCCTTAAAAAAAAAGTCACTACATAACTTCAGTTTGAATCCTTGGCTGCCAGAGTTTAATTGCTTCTCCTTGTGGCTCTAAATCCAGGGCAGCTTCAAAGCAAGGGTGGCTTCTGTTAAATTTAATTACTTGTTCCTGCAGCTCACATGGCAAAGGTGGCAGCTACTAAATGAAGGTGGTTACGAATCAGAGGCAGATTCCAAACAAAGATATATATCAAACAGAAATTTTAAGTGTAAGCAAATGACCTCCTTGTACAGAGCCATTTATACCCCAGAGGAACCACTGAAAAAAAGCACCATCCAACAAAGGATCAGCTCTGTGTATGTTATTTCCATTCTGCTTAGATTCCAGACATGTGTGTGTTGAACGGCACTCTATCCATTTCAGCAATTTCTCTAATCCTCTTAATATTTGTGTACATATATTTCAGTGTGTGGCACACTTGTTTTCATGCATGCTTCTATATTAATGTCAACAGGTGTCCTAATCATTTAAGAGGTTGTTATATGCATCACACTAGAAGCCCCATTTAATCCTGCGTGGTCTGCACGCAGCTTACAGCGAAGCACTCGGTTTTGAACATGATGTTGAGTATTCAAAACAAGGGAATATTGACTGCGATCATTAAATGGCAGTTGAACCTAGACGCAGGAATGCTCATCTGTTCCCTCATATTGGTTCTGCCATAAATCACCTTAAAAAGGGCAGGGGTGAATTAACGTTGTCACTATAGGGTTTGCAATAAGGGAAATGACTGTCTGCGTTCAGCTGAAGTACTCTGAGCTCGTAGAAGAGACAGTATGAGACGTCAGCGATCTCACCTACTCACCTGGCGGCACAGCGCACGCTGCCACGCCAAGGTCTCCTTCGGGAGGGGGCAGAGCCCGTTTCGGAGAGCCAGCCCACCTTCTGGGATACCCCAGAAACAAACCAAAGGATTCGTTAAAGCGCTAAAGCTGAAGTGTTAGAACTCTGTGCTTTTGCAGCTGGCAGAGCCCAGTTACAGAACCGTCTCCCTGGAGCACGCGTACGATTTGTGTGACAAACAGAAGTGCGTTTACGGAGTGAATCCATATGCATTGGAAATTAATACAAGAAGAGAAAAAAGGAGAAAAAGAGCGCATTTCGACCCAGTGGAAGTTTGAATGAAGAGGGACAAAAGTCTTCTGTTCAGAATACTACCACTGAAACTGTGTGTGGGGCAGACAGATGGGGGCTGCTCAGCCTGCTCCATGCCCTAAAGCCCCAGCGCAGCAGCCCACAGCGCACGGAAAAATCAAACGCATCAAACACCGCCGCGCTGGGAGATGCCTCTACCCAGCCAGCCCGTCAGCGCACGAGGACAGCACTTACCCTGTGCCACAAGTCATGCTGGCACGCAGACAAACCCAGCTGCTTCTTTACATGGAGGTAGCACCTGGACATCAGCCGGTCTTTCCCAAGGACTGCAGAAACAAGCAGCAAAGGGCAGGCCCTGCTCGAAAGAATTCAGTCTGAGAAGTGGGACGAAACCAGTGGGAGAGATGAGCAAGGAGGTCGGGGTGGAAGGCACGGGAGACAGCGTGGAAGAAATCAGGGGCTGCGAGCAGTGCTTAGCCAGGAAGAAGCAGTAATCACCATCACAGATGCTTAGCTCTAACAACTTGACAAGATCCCTTTCTTCACGTAGAAGCTGTGTTTGATTGCTCCCATGCTTGTCTCCATCCAAAATCCCCGTTTTGCAATGTCTTCGTGACACTCCAAACATCCACAAAGCCCTTTGAAGTCGAATTTTAATGTGTTTATTGACACCAGTTATGATATTTCAAAACACATGGGCTACAAATTGTTACCATGCACTCCTAGTGTTTACAGTAATCCCTGTATTAAAACAAACTCAGCCTTTCCTGATGATTTTATATCTTCTTGCTGACTCACTTGCCTGTGTTTATTTAAACTCCTGTTGAGGGGTTTTTTTCATATTTAACACTTTTGAAACATAAAAAACCCTATCTGCAGATTTCATATACTTTTGAAGCATTCTGCGTTCATTTTTATGGGCACCACATGGCCAAAATGCTCCTTTTCAATTTTCCTTGCAGATCTGCCACTCGCAACAGGGGCTTCCCGTGCTCCAGCCCCGCAGTTAACCCCAGGCGTGCGGCTGGCCCTGGGGCCAGCACCGCTGCCAAGGGCCAGCCCAGCCACGGGCGGCTCCAGGAGCTCAGCCCTGATGCAGCAGCCTGGCCCGGGGGAGCTTTCCCTCTGGTCTCCAGGCGCTGGAAGTGGGCTCAAGTTGCAGCAAGGGAAGATTTTAGGAGTTCACATCTTTGCCTGTTCGAAACGATGAGGGTGGCTACTCCTGCCTTTGAGCAGGGCTGGAGAGCTTCCGCAGTCTCTCCTGTCCTTTGAGGACGTCGGCTGCTGAGGAACCTGAAGCTGCCCGCTGGGTCAAGTCCAGGACTGTGACAGGGCTCTGCCACCCTCAGCAGGTCACGCTTCAGGACAGGCAGGGCCCAGCGAGCTGCCCGTCCAGCTACTGGAAGCAGCAGGCTAGCAGGCACTTGGAAGTGGATGCTGCCGAGCCCCTCGGGACCGCGCGTCTCGCCAACGTCTGCAGCTCCGGGCTGTAAAAGGTTTCAGCAACCAGCTCAGAGCCAGCAAGGTTGGGCCCTCCACCATGCGGCATGAAACAAAAACGTTTTAAAACTTTACGTTTTAGTGTCTATGGTTACAAGTGAACAGCCTCATAAAAGTCCCTGTAAAGCACGAGGCAGGCCTGGACTGCTGGTGCTGGCCCCAAGACGCTCTCAGCACCAAACCCCCTCGGGTGCTGCCGCGGGCAGCTGCACCGACCAGCGCCAGGGAGGAGGGAGAAGCACCCACTCCCGTGCTGGGACCCAGTCCCACAGCCTCCCCAGACAGACCCTCTGGAAAGCACAACCAAAGAGACATGTTAATTTTGGCAGTGAACAAAAGCACCGGGGAAGGAAGTAAAAATCAATGTTTGCTAAATAGAAAAAAAGGATCTAAATTGGGGGAAAATACATTTGTTTTGTAATTCCTAAAAGGTACTGGAGGGAGGGAAATTGAGCTTGTAAACAAATTATAAATATATTAAAAAAATGCTACGATGTGTTGTCTTTTTAAAGGAAACTTAAATTACTGCATTGCTAAATTGGAGCAGCTCTGGGGACTCGTTCATGGTCTTCTGCACTTTAGATTCACAAAGTCTAACCGGTATCTCTAGGGGTGGCTGGGTTTAATAGTATCATCTAAAATGTAATAAACCCCGCAAGTGATGAACAACTGGGAAGGTGCAGAACCCACTGGGATTCAACTTTAATTCAGATGATTTGGAATTCAGCATCTCAGAGCTACTCAGAGTTTGCACGTTACTTTCCATGTTGGAGGAAAGAAAATAAGATCTATACCTAGGAAATGATATAAATTATGTGTATATAAAAGTCTTGGTTGAAAATCTGTATATTTAAAATAATAGTCTTGATTATAGGAAGAGAAGCCCAGGAAAAGACACATTTTTCACTGTCTGAATGCTCTGAATTAGGTAAAACAAGTGCACCACACTGAGCTCTGATCGCTCATCCACACGTTAACCTTTGCTGGGGACCTGGCAGAACGGAGACCTGGGGGCTCAACTCTCCGCAGTGACCCCGTCTCGGTGGGTTGCCTTGGAGCAGCCACAGGGAGAAGGGCAGCCGTAGGACACAGACCTGGGACGAGCAGCCGGCAGCCGCGCGGTTCTCTCGGTCTCCCAGCTCCTGTCCGACCACCAGCCCCCCTCTCCAGCACTGTGCTGCGGTCACCACCGAGAACGCAACGCCAGCAAGCCCACCCACCATCCCCTGCATCTCAGCGGATGGACAACCCCAGGCTGCGCCAGACGCCTTTCAGCATCAGACCAGCACAAACACTAACATTTGACACGGAAAAAAAAGTTAAAGCGACACTTTTTATAATCCTGCAAGAGCACTTCCCACTCCGACCACTTCTGGACGAGTGGACGGTACAAGGACCTGGCTGACGGCT
>Ga0181612_170123_pt1 | contig 14723 bp, 7 predicted proteins | sample HoacroProtozoa21_FD_119630 | JGI IMG/M metagenome (GOLD analysis project Ga0181612, IMG submission 119630) | Hoatzin crop microbial communities from Cojedes, Venezuel. Combined Assembly of Gp0051906, Gp0051904, Gp0051908 | reverse complement strand
TATCATCCCTCTCCCTCGGCTCAGTGTACTGCCTGTCCTTCCACTGTGACCATCAATACATTGCTCTAACGCCAGGTGTGGCGGGTATTTAAGGGCCGTTTCCTCCTTGTCTGCCTCTTCAGGGTGCGCTCAGAGAGTGTTATTTGTGATGTCCAGGTTCAGCTGGGGTTACTAGCAGTGGTATTGACATACAGCCGTGATGAATGACAGATGTGAATTTATCATGTGCGTAGAGTTTAGCAGACAGAGTGTGCATCTCTGCCAGTCTTCTGCAGAGATTATTGTTGTTAGGTGGAAGGGATGTTAGACCCCATAAATAGGTACTTTGCCAGAGCTCCAAACTTCTCTTCCTCCTGCCCCCAGTTTAGCAAGTCACACTTAGCGCCAGCCTTCTTTTTCCTGACTTTACTCATAAACTTTTACTGGTTATATTTATGTTGTAGCCATGATGTTTTTCACAGTGCAATAGTTTTTAAAGTGTCAAGGTACTAAGTCACTACTTCTATTTCTTACACTAAAATAGGCAGTCCTCTCCCTGGCCCATCACCACTATGCTGTCTAGTGCCAGCAAAAATAATTTATGCAGCTGTTTGAGGACCTCATCTGGCAGAAAACTGGTTTTGCTCTTTTTTTGCCCCAGTTTTCTGCCATACTGAACCCATCATACAGTCAAAGAAAGACCCGGTTTGGCTCATAAGAAGGAAGACTAAGGACAGTGCTTATACTTGCTTGAGTAGCTTATGGAACTACAGTACAGTGGTGGTATCTGGCTGTGTACTAGCAAGAATTAAGAGGTGTTGTTGTTGATACTGGTTTTTTACCTCTCTCACAGCGGGTGTTTAGAGTTGCTTTTCTTGGTTATTATTCTGAAACTTTATGGTATCCTTTATTCAAGGCTTTGCTCAAACTCCTTGTTCTCTTTCTGAGCCAAAGGAATTAAGAAGCTTCCTTGGATGAAAAAGCAATTGATATCAAGGACTAAAAAAAAGACAGATACAAGTGACAAAGCTAATAGTATTGAGGTTTTTCTTGTAAGAAACAACCTTGATGGTCACTTACTGTTTCATCTAGGCTTATGAGGGGTGACAAATTATAAAGCTTACTCCATGTTTAACTAGTCCTTGCCATGGTCTGGATGTGTCTTTGGAGCCTGTGCTTCCATGGAACAACTTGAGATGCACACTGCTGGATGTGTGGTACGTGTTGGTACCCAGGCAGCCCTGCATGACTGGCTGTAGGAAACTAGGTGCTGCAGGACCAGAGCCTGGGGAGGCTGCAGGGAGATGGTGTCCCAGTGGTGACTGCATCACCCAGCCTTACTGGTGTGGTGTGGCACAAGTAGCGGCAGCAGATGAGCTGACAGTACAGCTTTTAATTGTTTCTTTATGATGGAATGCGGAAGCTGTGATTTGTCAGAGTGGTCCTTTTCTCATCCTGTATTACAGACAGAGTGTCGAAATTATGTGCGTGTCTTGCAGCAGCTGAACAATACTTCTCTCTACGTGTGTGGAACTAACGCGTTTCAGCCAACATGCGATTACTTGGTAAGCATGTACATACATTTTGACCCAATAGCAACTGTAACTTAAAAGCAGCTCATTTAAACAATGAATTCATCCCCATTCCTGAAGACTGTTGCAATTTCAGTGGTGTTTGTTGGAGCATTTGTTGCACTGTCCCACAGTAATTACAGAGTATGGAAATAAAGCGTACTGTTCCTTTCTCAAACTGATTACTGAATTACTGATTTGTCTTGTTTAACTGCAGATTTACTTTTTCTTAGGTTTCATAATTATTTGAGTGTTGTGTGTTAACATAAAAACGGTTTCTAGAACTGAAATTACATTCTTTGCGACTTCGATTCATTACCAAATCTCCCTGAAATTTCTGGTTTCTGTCTCTTCTTGTGTTATCTCTGCTACTGGCTATGCCACAGCTTAATAGAGCTGAATGCTTCAGAGTGAAGTCTTGGCACGAAATCAAAACTCTCTTTTCTCACTGCTGACTCTTGTATCGTTTTCTTTACTGTGGCTCTTAACAATTCTGACATTGAGAAATCTTGTAATTATTTGTTCTTTTTTGTCTTCCCTGCCTGCAAGTCTGCCTGCCATCACCTCTGGAACATTGCCAGAAGTCATTGCCCTTAGCCTCCCTCCAGTGTCTTCATTACACATTATAACTGATCAGTTCCCCAGTACTGTGGTTACAGTTCTCCATCGTCTTCCTGATCCTTATTCCCTCGGTTTTTAAGGGATTTATAAAGTAGCAGTTAGAGTACTCTGTTGCTTTTTAAAATTCGGTTGGATTATGCCCTATCTCACAAATTTAACATAATTGCTAAATCCACTTCAGAAAGCCTTCTTGATTTCTAAATATCTCAGTTTTTCTGCAGGTTAATACAATAATTGTCAGCTCTTCCCGTATACCAATTAACTTCTCTGCCTTTCCTACTGTCTGACCTTTTTTGGGGTGCTTTTTCTTGAGGTCTGTTGGAATTTAACTTTTGATCTTCTGTTCTTTTCTGCTCTCACCCTCACAAATCATAGGATCACATTTCCTCTCTATCTACTGGACCCTATAAGATTTTCTAAAGACACATATGCCATTTATAGTCTTACAAAAAATGCCTGTGATGCTGGAAGTTGATGATACAGTCTGTTATTTAGTGTTGATTTTTCATTCAGATTTGTATGGGTCAAATGACTGCACTAACAGTTGTTTTGAGGTTTTCAACTTAATTTTTTGCAGAATTTATTTTCATTTGAACTTGGAGGTAAAAATGAAGATGGTAAGGGCAGATGTCCATTTGATCCTGCTCAAAGCTACACATCTGTCATGGTTGGTAAGTTCAGGCTTTGCATACCTCATTATTGCGTATAAAAATGTTAGATCTTTCCACTGTCATTCTCCAGTCTCTTAATATCAAAGTGGTAGATTTCATCTGTATTTTTACATCTCTACTGTATATCTAGATAGACATTAAAATACTTACGTAGTCAACCTTAGCCTGTTTCTTAAAAGGAGAACTTAAAACTCCAGATTTTTTTTTGAAAGCAACTTTTGAAACACTGATTTTTAAACTATATTTTCAGGTGTTTAACGTATTTAATCCAGGTAGTCTAAGTGTACTTTGACTGCCTCTACAATATCAATTACTGTCACTTCAGTAAATTTAACAAGTAGATTTTTTTAGCTGTCCTGAAGACATATCCATGAGACAGAATAGGGAAGTGAGATACTTGTTTCGAGTATAGTACTGCAGGGCTAGACACCACTGAATCTCCATTTGGTGAAACCAGAGTTCATGGCTGCACTCTGATGTCACAAAATCATAAAAGAGAAGCTCAAAGTAACATGAAACAGGAAATGAGAAAGAAAAGAACACCTCCCCGCATTGTTGCCTAAATTCTTAAAAGTTGGGTTTGAATAATAGTGGCATAGAAAGAGTGTGAAATAATTACTTCCAAAACTTTTGTGTCATTTCTTAAATAAATTTGCACATTTGTACGTAAACTGTAGGTTTACATGTTAAGTGTTGAAGTACCACAAAAAAAATGCTGACTTTTGCCAGTTGCTTGTGTTAGAGCAATAACGAACCCAAGTGTGGAAGTGCTAGCCTTGAGAATGGTCAGCAGAAATGTAAACATAGAGAACATGTCTGGGGCAATTTAGAGGAAATCCCTGTTTATCTTTTCTTGTGGGAAGTTTAAGGTCACATAGTCTCACGAAATATTTGTGTACCCTTTTTTGGTATCCAGTGCATAAGAAAGTCTAAAATATTTGGTTTTGTGTTAAAGATGAGGAGCTTTATTCTGGGACCTCTTACAATTTCTTGGGAAGTGAACCAATTATTTCACGGCACTCTCATCAGAGCCCTCTGAGAACAGAGTATGCAATACCTTGGCTTAATGGTAAGTGGGCATGAGAACTGGCCTAACCAAATTGTTTATCCTTCTTAAACGTCACACTTGCAGACAAAGAGTTTAAGAGTCTTATGTGGAATAAGGGGCAATTGTCTAATATCTCAAAGAGAATGGGTTTTATTATACTGACATATGTGTGCCATCAAGAGATTTTTATTTTGCAGTTTCAGGATTTTTATCAGCATTGACAAAGAAAACCACTTCAAGACATACAGACTTCAACTTGATGTTGAAGGGCTGCAGTTTATTTTATATCTTACCTGCTCATTCTTGCAATAATGCTGCATAGTTACGATACAGTAAGGAAGAGAATGGTTTTGGTCTCTTAACGGGTTTTCAAATTGAGCTGATCATAGTTTCTGATGATTTCAGTTTCTGAATTTCAAAATTCACCAAGTTTTGTGAATGCTCAGAGGTTTGTGGCTTTCTACCAAAAAGGACCAAAATCATGAAGTTAGCATATTTAAAGAGATGCATTATGTCCAGAAAGTACAGGATACTGTGTTTTCTAATGCATGTTGTAATCATACTGTCATTTTTGGCGTTTCAGCTAACAGCTGAGATAGACATAGGCAAGGGAGGGTACCTTTCCGGATCCAGTGGAAAACCACGCTTGAATGTGGACTAAGGACCATTGAAGTAGCAAGATATCAGGCCACAGAGATCTCGTGGGTGTCTTGGTGCTTTCACACAGGGTTTGGAGTTTTGTTTTTTTCTCTATTTCTATTTTTTTAGAAATGCTATTCATATTATGAACTGCAAACTGTGTAGGCAGGTCAGTGACTGGAGAGCAGGTAAATGCAGTGTGAGGTTTGGGCGAAAGAGGACTCGTCGAAGGTGTTTTGAGCGGATCAAGTTTCTAGTCGCATATATAACATAAAATTTTTCTCTTTGCATCTGTAGAGCCCAATTTTGTTTTCGCTGATGTGATTAGAGCAGATCAAAACAGCACAGATGGAGAAGACGACAAGATATATTTCTTTTTCACTGAGGTGTCTGTGGAGTACGAATTTGTTGGAAAACTGATGATTCCAAGAATAGCTAGAGTGTGCAAGGTTGGACATAGTTCAATTTACTTTTAGTAATTCAACTAGAATTTTGTGTGTGTGTTAAAAAGTGTTTATTATTGTGGACTTATTGCCAATTAAATGGAAGTGTTCTAACTTAGTGAATCGGTAATTTCAATCAGTTCTTCAGAACTGAGAAAGCCTAGTTGTTGCTTTAGGAACAAGTACTTAATTTAATTTTGCACACTGGTGAAATTTCAGCACATCTGAGGGTTCTGTCCACCCTGGGGGGCTGAAACCCAACCACCATAAAAGCTAGCAACAGAGAAAGTGTTTTAAATGACTTTCCGTTTTATTTTTTTAAAAAAACTCTAAGTTGTTAAAGTACAGCTCCATGTGAAGAACAGACTTTGGTTGGAGCTGAGCGGATAGGATGTTAGTAAAGTTACTTTGAAGTAGCTGTATACAAACAAAACTGTAGCTGTGTCCACAGCAGAGTAGCTCTTGACTGTGGTGTAGCAGATGGGACTTCTGTGAAGCTGTTGGAGCTGCCAGAGCCTCAGGGAAAACGGTCACCAGCAGCCTGATTCTGTCACACTTGCTGTGTTTGAAACTCAATGTGTTAGGCTGATTCAAGTACATACTCAGGAGTGTTAGTTAAAAATCTTGCTGATGGAAGTGGTTTCTTCCAGTAGAAAATGTTGATCTAAAAAACCTTTTCAATGGAATGTATCAATTTCCTCAGGATTTTTTTTTCCAACAGGAAATTTATCTAGCTGTTTCATTTTGATGAGGTTGAAATGTTTTATTTTGACTTTACTGTTTTATATTTAAACATGGAAGTCAAAACATCAATAACAAGTTAGTGCCCTTGAGATTTCCATTAAACAAGCAGCTGGAGGCAGGTTTACACGAGGCTTATTATTATGGCCCTCTGCCCACTGACAGCTTGTTCACGCTTTAGAAGGGGAGTATCACAGAATAGGAGAGCTTTATTGCTGCTGTTTGTTTGAAATAGGAGTCAATGGCAGGTTGCAAATCTATAAGCATTTGTACTTAGTTGTTGTCATAAATTCTGCAGATTTCCTGTAATACTTTGCATAACAGCATTGGGAAATAATGTTCAAATATGCCGGCTTTTTGAAGGGAAGCAACAGATCTACAACTGAAGTATCAAATATTTTTAAACATTCCTAGTCAACATTTCTTTACTTCGTTAAGCCTTGATGCTGCAAATCCTTAATAAAAGTGGTAATTGCTTGCAGGATTAAGCCGTTGCTGCATTTCTTCTAATGGTATTAATGGCAGGCAAGTTTAAGTGCATATTGCAACATTAGAATTTAAATCACAATGTAGATGTCGCAGAATAATTGCAATTTCTCTTAAGGGACAGTATGATACTTCCATGCTTATTTTACTTGTTCTAAAAAGCAGGTTTTTTCTAAGAGTACATTGCTCATCTCAATTTTCCAAGTGTTGCTGAAGTATGGTTCTGTATAAGTCTCGTCTCTTTTCTTACCTCTAGGTGTTGATAGAAATGATTCTGCATTATTTTTGTAGAATCAACTGATTTTCCTGTGGCTTCCTTACTTTTGTATTTGTGAAGGTGTTAACGTTTATTGATGTTGCTATAGATGAAACGTTAGAAAATAAAAGGGCTTAGTAATTTCATGTTGTATAACAATGGTTCTGAAATGCAAATATGCCTCTAATTCTGCTCACAAAACACCTTTTTATTTTTTTAATATCTAAAGAGGGACCAAGGAGGATTAAGGACCTTGCAGAAAAAATGGACTTCCTTTCTCAAGGCCAGACTGATTTGTACCATCCCTGATAAGAACTTAATTTTCAATATTATCAATGATGTTTTTATTCTGAAGTCTCCAACTTTGAAGGAACCAGTGATATATGGAGTCTTCACCCCACAACTGTAAGTGTGGTATAGCCTTTTCCTGGATAAGTACTTCTAATCTCGGTTGGTTACTATGACAAGTTGTAATTATTCCTATCTTTTTCTTTTGATTTCTTCCTGAACTTTTAGGAATAATGTGGGGCTGTCAGCAGTGTGTGCATACAATCTGTCTACTGTAGAAGAGGTTTTCTCGAAAGGAAAATATATGCAGAGTGCTACAGTAGAACAGTCTCATACAAAGTGGGTTCGATACAATGGGGAAATTCCTAATCCTCGACCTGGTGCCGTAAGTTTCTGTAATCTTGGATCTGACGACTAAATCTTTTAATGCTCAGGAGCAAAGAAACTAAAAAATATTGGATAACCTCCTAAAGCTTAATTTTAGTTTTCCCTGGTCTGGATACTTTTTGTTGTGAAGACTTTATACAATAACACTCAAGTGGTTTATTCTGAACTTTGTATCTGGGATTCAAAGTGGGTTTTTATAATTGAGTTATTTGCTGGTTTTGTATATTCATTATTTTGTTACTAATTTTTCATTATTTTGTTACTAATTTTCTAGTGGTGAAATAGATGTCATTGTACACTAGGCAACATCAAATATTTCAGATGTTCAGATGACCAGAAGTACAGCAATCGTCACATTGTCTCAGTAGATTCAGTAGGTTTATCCAATGCAGTGCATTGCTCCGCAAACTAAAACTTTCATAGTGCTGGGTTTCTTTCACACTTTTCTTACTTTCTCATGTTCTCTTCAGTCATCTTGTTGCTACTGCTGAGTGAGGTAGCAGTTAAAAGTAATTAAGAAGCGGTAGAGTCCAGAAAGAATATTTTCCTAAAATGTAATTTGGGCCCAAACGAAAATGTAATCTGAAGCTCAGGGATTCATACGTTGCAGAAGGCAGAGTGCTTGGAGACCTGAGGACCTTCCTCGTTAGAACGAGTGTAATGTAAAGGTGTGCTTACTGGCCAAAATAACACAGAGAAGAATATGCATATAGCTGCTGTTAATTGTCTCTGTTTTGTACAGAAAATGATAAAATTTGATTGTCTTTTTCTTGGTTTGTTTCCTGCCCCCCCCAGTGTATAAACAATGAAGCCAGAGCATCAAACTACATGAGTTCTCTGAATTTACCAGACAAAACGTTGCAGTTTGTTAAAGATCATCCTCTAATGGATGACTCGGTGACTCCAATGGGTGACCGACCTCGACTAGTGAAACGAGATGTGAAGTATACCCAGATTGTGGTAGACAGAGTCAGAGCGCTCAATGGCACCATATATGATGTTATGTTCATCAGTACAGGTGAGTTCTGCAAAATGCTTTTTCTTAATGATGCACCAATTCTTTAGGCTGAAGTATGTTCTAATCTGGAGATTTCCATATTTACAGTGCTTTTACACCAGCTGGTGTCTTAATTAAAAAGTAAGGGGCCGTGGTGAGTAAGAGGAGAATCTTAAGTGCTGTGAAAAAGTATTCATAGAATCATAGAATGGTTTGGAAGGGACTCAAAAGATCATCTCATTCCAATACCCGTGCCATGGGCAGGGGCACCTTCCACTAGACCAGGTTGGGCAAAGCCCCATCCAGCCTGGCCTTAAACAATTCCAGGGATGGGGCATTGCAAGTATTGCAGGAAAAAAACTGCAAAACTGCAGTCAGTGCAGCCAAAACACACACAAGATAATCGCTAAGTGGTCATTCTTTGTCCCAGAATGTTATTTCTTGCTCAGAACTCCTTATGATGATAAGTTTAATGGTTGTCCTTGGCACAGAGTTGTGTGAAGCCTTCAGCTGGAACAGTGTGCAGGTTATTGAGATAACTTAAAGCAATTGTGCAATTTTTTTTCCTGCCCCTTTATTCTAAGGATCTTACTTAAATATATTGCTTTGTTTCAGATCGAGGAGCCCTGCACAAAGCTATCAGTTATGAAAATGGAATGCATATTATTGAAGAAACACAGCTTTTCCCAAACTTTGACCCAGTCCAAACTCTCTTGCTTTCCTCCAAAAAAGTAAGTCCTGTAAGCATCACAGCATTCTTCTCCTTTTGCTCTTCCACAAAACTTTTTAGTACTAGCTTGTAACTTTTTCATGATGAAAGACGACCATCGCTGTGCACAAAGCCAAAGGCTACATCTGTAACTGCTTGCGCTGCAGCGGTATCATGTATTGCCTGCTGCATTTCAGCGTGTGGGGTAGGTGGCAAGCTCCTGAAGGTCTGTTGGTATGGAGAAAGTGGTGGTGAGGGGCACAGGTATGCAGATCATCTTCACTTGGGTTCCATGTGCAGAAGCTGAAAGCTGTAACATGTTTTAAGGTACCAGTTTTCTGATTAGGAGTGATGTAAAAATCCTGACCCCTTGTGGCCGTTGCAAATCCGTCAGGAAAAATCCTCGGGATTGTAGCAGGGGAGTGCTGTCTCTTTCTGAGGAAACAGACCTAAGAAGAGAGAACAATCTTGTATAGCAGACACACTCGTAATTGTGTAACTAACTGGTTTCTGCTGTCAGAAATCTCGCAGGCTCCTACATGCTACATGTATCATGTGAGCAGTTACGTTGATGTGGCTTGGGGTGAGGACTTCTGGTGACGTCCTGTTTGTCCAGTGGTCCTTCTGCACTATTAATCAGTCACTGGGTTTAGTCCTGGAGTGGTTTGTGACAGTGGGAAGATAATCACTGTGTGTACTGTGTACACTAGTTAGGCTTCTGGCCCTAGTTACTCAGACCTGCAGATCCGTCAATGTCTATGAAATTATTATCCTAAGCAGTGGCTTGTAGCAACTCAACTGGCGAAATTTCAGGGTTTCTTAAGGACAGAATGACTCTTTTGAAGTGTCTGGTAGTAATACTAGCAGTCAGTAGCTGACTACTGATCGATAAATGCTCTGCAGCTAAGCATTTAGGAATACTGCCAAGATATCTTAGAGACAGCTTTTATTTTTGTGTGGTATTTAATAACACTTTGCATGCCAACATGGTCAACTCAGTGGAAGAGTGCTTTATGCAATAATTCTTTCAAGCTCATCTTGCACACTTATTTGTGCTTTCATGCTTATAATAGAAGTCTTGAGGACAAAGTATACCTTTGATAGACAAATGAGAATAATTTAAAACTTTTGTGCTCATAGATTTCAGTAAAGATATTTGTATTATTCTTGTATAGTGCATTACACTGGCAACTTACTGTATGTGTGTGTGTATATATGGGAGGGGGGGTGTGTGTACATATATGTATAAATGTTTGCTGGTTTCTTCTGCTTTCTCTGCAAAGAAAGCTTCAAATACCTAGCTTTGACAGGAGGTTTCAGCATTTACCCTGTGATAGAAGATAATGATAGATAACTCTGCTTATAAATATGCTAATACCAATTCTTCTAATTGTGGGTAAATTGTGGGATCGTTCATACACTGGCTTAATTTTTATTCCTTCGTTTCTGGGTAGTGGAAGGGAAGGGAGTGGATAGGCATTACAGCCTGATACCAAAGACACACGATCTCTCGCAGTTTCAGCATTCACTTGGTATCCAACGCTAATGTAGCATGATGTCACTGAATTTATCCCCTCTGAATCCTGCTGCCACATTCTCAGTTCCTCAAGAATACCCTGAAAGGGGGCAATGTGAGACATGGCATAGGGGCTGCATAGGGAACATGCTGTCTTTTCACAAAAAAACTTGTCTAAAAGCTTAGGATTGAAACAAAACACAGCTTCCTGCATGGCACTGTGGAGAGTAACGGCTTGTATCTTGTGCAAGGGAAAATTTCCATGTTGCTAGGATAACTTTCGACACACAAAACTAACACCCAAAACTGAAGCAGTGCTGCCCGGTACATTACCATAAAAGCAGCCGTCCTTTTCGGCGATGAGGAGTTGGAGGTTGTGTCAGGTGCCAGGGTCGTGAAAGCTGTATAGCTGCAGTACCACCCATGCTAGGGAGCAGAAGTAATCCCTGCTTGAAAACAGAAGCTTGCTTCTGCCTCCTTGGACATCGCAGCAGCAGTCACAGTCAGTTGTTACTGAAGTCCTTCATAGAGCTGTTATTGTGATAGGTGTAGTGGCATCCCGTAGTAATGGATTAACTACAAGAGGGTAATAGTTGTTACCCTATTAGTGGGCTTCAGACCTCCCTGGAGTCAGAGTTTTTTCTGAACGCATTATTGCAGTAGTCTTCAGGCCCTTCCCGTATACCTTCACCTTGTTTGGAGGATGGTGAGCAGAGCCAGATGAGCCTGCAGTAGATCCTCATAACTCCTGCTTAACTGAAAGATGTGTCTGGATTTTTTTAAAATGGTCTGCTCAGCTCCCTCCGTGTTCTCTGAACTCCTGGATGTGCCAGCTGGGAACCGTGCAGAGACACTACAGCCCATGCGCGGTGTTGCGCGGTTGGCTTGGATGTCAGCTAGCAGAGCACAGGAGGGATGAGCAGTGCTCGGTGCATTGGGGCAGCTTTCCAGCGGAGTGGGAAACTTTTCCTAGAAAGTCATACGTCTCCAGCACTGCAGACTTTCTTCTGTGGGTGCTCCAGCATAGTACGACACTAACCTAAGTTAAATTTCAGGATGAAAGACTGCTTTTGAGTGTATGTCTCTGAAGTTTGATTCATTTTCAAAGTCCATCCTCCAGTAGTGACAGCAGGTTCTTCTTTGATCCAGTTTTGTCTTTCATCTTCCAGTGTCAGGAGTTGCCTTGAAAGCTATCGGCATGCTGCATATATGAGACGAATCCAACCTGATCTGTGGTTGGTCTTGTAGCTTCCTCTAGAGGCTGCTGTCAGTCAGCGTGCATCGTTCATTAGCTTAATTTTAAGACCTACTTCCTCATGATCATTGCATGAAAGAGACTAACCTGTTCCGAGTTCTTACGGCAAAACCTCCTTGCATCCTTCGTGAAAGAGTGACGGTGAGCCCCAAAACCTAAAAGCAGCCCTAAGATGCCATGCAGGTTGTTTTCTTGAGGCTGTTTCTGATGTCAAGATCAAAAGTCTGCACCAGAACAATGAGGTTTTTGAAGAACACTTCTCTACTAGAAGTCTTCTTCAATATCTGCCCATCACTTTGTGACCATTTTCATCCTGCTGGAGTCAAGCAGTCTCGCTGGAGACACAAGCCCCGAGCACATTTCTACATACTGAGGTCTGTACGGCTGCAGTACAGGAAAAGCCACCCTGTGCTTGGTCTGGCGCATTTGCCATGACAACTGCAGTAGGGTGCTGATAAATCCACTCGGTATTCTGCTCAGGATGAAGCCAACCCACTGCCAAGGTGAGGTGTGCTGTTTGGCTTTGTGTGCATAGCCTCTCAAAGTGACCAGAGGGTCGGTCGCTGGTGGTTTTGGGTTGCAGCACAGCCCCGTTTCTTGAGGCTTTGCATAATAATATATAAATTCGCAGTGTACCTTTAGCCATCTGTTTCCCTGCCTTTGAAACAGAGGAGTGAAATACAGCAGCTGCGCACCTTTGTGAGCAGGATATTCGTGATAAGTGTGGTCTTTTCCTGCTGTGCTCAGAGTGAGATTTGTTTGGGATCCCCAGCAACAGTGGGTCAAACAATCGTTCTGTTTTTATCCCCCTTTCCCTAGGTGTCATGCCAGTGCTGTTTCGTTTGAATACTACCCACTGTTCCTCCTTGAGCAGCAAGTACGCAGCTGCATTTGACTCTTGTAAGGCTGGCGCTGGTGTGAGACCTGACTGGTAGACAAACTGAGGGCAGTAGGGCTGCTTTGGGTTAGCAGGAGCAGGTCCTGCAAACAGCAAGTCTTGCTTGTTCAGGCTTGTGTGTGCCTGCTGCAGCCTTGTTATCAGCACAGGGTTGCCTTGCCTCGTACGAGGACTGTCAGTGCATTTGTATTTGTAGAAAAACTGTGTGATAAAGCCATAGTTAGACATGGTTACTTTTCATTCTCATAAACTGTATCTGGGAAGCCTGCCATATGAGGAAAGGCTGAGGGAACTTGTTCAGCCTTGAGAAAAGAAGGCTTGGGGGGGCTTTATCACCATTTTCTGATATTTAAAGGGTGGCTACAAAGATGGAGACTCTCTTCTTTACAAGCAGTCAGATGGAAAAGACGAGAAGTAGTAGGTACAAGTCACTCTTAGGGAGATTCCAAGTAGACAGGAGGAAAATTTTTCACAGTGAGAGCAATCGGCCATTGGAATAATCTACCCAGGGGAGCGATGGATTCCCCAACATTGAACACTTTTACGGTCTGGCTGGACGAGGGTGCTTGGGCCATCTTGTCTAGAATGTGCTTTTGCCAAGAAAGGTTGGACCAGCTGATCGTTGAGGAGCCTTCCAACCTGGTATTCTGTGATTCTGTTTCAGATTTTTGGTCTTTTGCCTTTTTGCACTTCTAGCATCACTGACTAGTTTCAAGATAAGTTTCCTTTTATTCCTAGAAATAGAAGCTTATCAAAATGCTTATTCCCCTCATGCTCCAGTTTTTACAAACATGGTTGTATGTATGCAACTCTTTACTCTTAATAATTTTTAAATTGTTTCATGAATTGGATTGTTTGGCTTTAAGAAAGTGATTGGCTGTGGTTTTTTTGTTGTGCTTGTTTTTTTAGGGGAGAAGATACCTCTATGCTGGTTCAAACTCTGGTGTGGTTCAGTCTCCATTAGCGTTCTGTGACAAGTACACCACTTGTGTTGACTGTGTTTTAGCAAGGGACCCTTACTGTGCTTGGAAACCCCTTGAAGCTTCCTGCATTGATATTTTTAAAGAAACTGAAACTGGAAGGTAATAGTAGTCTTTGATTACCTTACAGTCACAATCAGTATAGCATCAGTCTTGCCCCTTAGTGATAACTAGCAATTTTTAACTGAATGTTTTCAAATGCAGACTTCTTCCTATCCATTTCTGTCTGCTTGTGTTACTCGGATAAGATGAATCTTGCTTGGTATGAAAGGATGGGCAGGGTGTAGGAAACAAGATTTGAAGATGTAATGCTTGGACTTCCTTTTACAGGAACTGGATTCAGAACATAGGTGGAGATGCGTCCTCTTGTTCTGGTGAGTGAGTGGTTGGAGAGGTATTTCACATGGCTAGGTGGAGTAGTGAAAGAGTTGTGTTTAGTTCGGCTTGTTTTTTGTGACTATCTGGACATTTGTTTATATTTTAATAGGTATGAGATTCTGCTTTCAAATATTTGAGCATCTGTACAGCCTGCATGTTGTCTTACAATGTCTGTATTTGTATACATTTCAGTGTGCAGTGCACAAACCTCTGAAATGAACGGGGCACCTCAAGAGTGACTTCTGAATGAAAGCAGTGTTTACCATAAGTACTTCTAGTGCAGAGGCCTCGGTCTCTGTGTTACAGCATTTGACATTCTACTGTGAGCCTTGATAAGTGCTTGGTTATTGCTGCTGGATCAGATTAAATGATCCTGAAAAAAGCTGGTTTTATGGTGGGAGGGGAGGGGGACTCAGAACGTCTACAGAGCAGCTGAAGTACCCTCCATAGTGCTTTAAGGCAAGTAAACACAGGCCCCATCTTCACAGTGCATGCTGCTGCCACCCCATCAAGGAGATCTTAAAGAAGAGTAGTGTTATGGCAGACTTGTACTGCAGTAAACAAAGCTCTGAAGAGTTTGATTTACTCCATTTTATTTCTAATCCAAGCAAAGCGTGGATCACCATGAGAGTTTGCTTGCTAGCTTTTTCATTAGTTCATGGTGTTGCATTATGGGTGTGCTAAAAGTGCTGATATTTTTTCAGAAGGTAGTTTGAGCTGAGTAGCAGCGCTTTGTTCAGTCTCTTCCTGGATATTCTGTAGTTGCTGGTTCACTTAAAATGCACTAATGACATATAAAGTGATACCAAGTTCAGCATCTTGTCTCAAAACAGTGACTGGCCTCAGATGCATACTCAGTT
>Ga0181612_130260_pt1 | contig 14723 bp, 11 predicted proteins | sample HoacroProtozoa21_FD_119630 | JGI IMG/M metagenome (GOLD analysis project Ga0181612, IMG submission 119630) | Hoatzin crop microbial communities from Cojedes, Venezuel. Combined Assembly of Gp0051906, Gp0051904, Gp0051908 | reverse complement strand
TACCGTTTACCATCCAATGATTATTTAGAAATTCATAATCATTATCAGATATGTATCTATGTTCATGCATGTAATTCCATAGATATTGCCAATCTACAAAATTGTGCATGTTAGAATCTAAATCTACTCTGCCTCCAACAAAGATAAACAAAGAAACTACTTGTACTCTATCTATTAGGCTTATTGCATTTTCATTATGTAGAAAGGTTGTTACATTCCAATAATTAGATTCTTGTGTATAAATAACACGCACAACATCAAATACATCGTTTAATAACTTTGCGTTACATAGTTTCCGCATACGCAATAATTTCTCTTGGGTAACAATAAGTTCGCTCATAAGTTTAATGTTTTAATTTGCTACAAATATAAGCCATTTTTTAATTATAACCAACTATTTATGTTAAATTAACAGCATAAAAAAGAAGATTATGAACGAAGCAATAAAAACACCAACGTCTTGGAGCCAAAATGATAACAATTTGGCAAATACATATCTTAATATAGCAAAATCTCTACCTATGATTACCCAATGGATGAAATCACAAGTTGAGAATATTAAAAATGGAGAAGGAATCGTTACTATGGGCGATTTGGAAGAAGCATTTCAGTTCTTGGAGGAAACCATTAACAATAGATTAAGAAGTTCCATGAGTGATAAAATCAAAATAACATGGGTTAAAACTACTCCAACTTCTACATCTGCTAACAAAATCCATGATAGCAAACAATACAACAAAAAATCAGTGAGAATTACAGAAAGCGAACTCAGAAGAGCAATAACTAACACACTTAACAACACGAGAAAATGCACAACAAGAGGTGTTGTAAATGAGGTGATTGGAACATTAAAAGGGAAAAGAATGTTGAGGGAAGGTGCAAACAATGAATACGATGAAGTGGATGATTTCCATGAGGGATTTGCAAGGGTTCGGTTAAAGGACAAATACAATTTCATTGATATTAATGGAGTCCTTTTGTCCCCAAACCAATGGTTTGATGAATGTGGTTGGTTTCAGAACGGAACATCAAATGTTAGAATTGTTGATGATTGGTATATCATTGATACGGAGGGCGGTTTACATCAAATTTATCGTAATTATAACTATGATTATTATGGTGGCTATGAGCCTTTTTAACATATTTAGTGGCCAATAGGTATATCATTACCTAAAAAAGAACGCGAGCAATATGAGTTTTTTAGAAGTTTATGGTGAAATCAAGGAAATTGATGCGTCACCAACTCTCGCCGATAATTACAAAAATAAAATGCGCCGATGCGTTGTCTTAGCCATTATTATCTATGTCATCATAGCAGTCGCTATAGCTTGGGGATTGACAAGCCCCACGAAGAATCCTCCTCTTATTGTCTACATTATCGCTTTATTGCCCCTTGTATCATATCTATCGATGGTATGGCCCTCAAATGAAGAGGCTAAAGAAGAGGAAGAAAATGAGAATCAATACGTTATGGCACGATACATTGAGCACGCAATGAACTGTGCCTACTACGCTTACAATCAAAAGCAGGCGGCGGGGGGCAAGGGAATTGGGTCGTGCGACAGGGAGTACTATGCGCTCACGGCGAGGCTGCTCAGCGACCCAACTATCTCGTGGAAAGACCCCTATCCTGAATTGATGGCTGAGTATTATCCCACTAAAGGCGGTTCATAAAAAAAGAGTGGGGAATATTTGCACTTAAAAGGTTTTTTTGTATTTTTGTGGCATGAAACAAGTGATTTGTCTCCTTTTGGTGGCTGTGACAGCCGTGGGAGCGCTTGCCCAGGGACCACAGACGTTCCTCTCCAGGCGTGATATGCCGCGGTCGACGGCTTATCTGCCCGCGCCACCCGATACCGCCAGTCAGGCGTTTTTTAATGACTGGCAGCGGTATAATTGGGGCAAATCGATGCGCAACACGCCGCGTGGACAGCAGGCTGTGCGCGATGCCTCGGCGCACATCGATTCCATCATGCAGGGCTTTGCCCCCGCGATTGGCTTCGTCGTGACCAGCGACAATGCGCCAGCAGTGCGCGAGCTGCTACTCAAGGCCAGTGGTGATGCCTATAACGCGATTGCCGATGGCAAGACGACTTACAAGCGTCGCCGCCCCTTTGTGCAGTTCAACGAGTCCACCTCGGTCCCCGCGCAAGAGGCCTCGCACCGCTTCACCGGCTCTTACCCCTCGGGGCACGCCGTGATGGGCTGGGCCGTGGCACTTCTCCTCGTTGAGCTCGACCCCGAGCGGCAAGAGGCCATCCTCGACCGTGGTTACCAGTATGGCGAAAGCCGCGTAATCACTGGCTACCACTACCAGAGCGACGTGGACGCTGCACGTCTGGCGGCCTCGGCTGCCGTGGCACGACTGCATGCCGACGCCACCTTCCGCGCCGCCCTCGACAAGGCTCGCAAGCAATATGCCGCCCTTGTGGCAAAACGTAATAGTAACCCTTAATTCTCAAACGATTACCCCGATGAAAATCGACGATTTTATAGTTCCAGGCGAAAAAGTGCTACACGAGATTAAGTTGCACTGGGTCGCTTACCTCAAGTTGGGAAGCCTCATCCGCAACCTCACCACCGTCGCCGTCCTCACCGACCGCCGCTTCTTCTACGGCCACGGCTGGATTACCCGCAAAAGCCACGAAATGGTAATTTCTAAGGTCGAAACCATCCGCGTCAAGGAAAGCATGTGGGGGCGCATCCTGGGCTACGGCACCATCCGCATCGAGGGAACGGGTGCTGGGCAAATCACGATTGGCAACGTTCGCGACCCCTTTGAGTTCCAGCGCCAGGTAAGGGCGGCTCAGGGGCAAGACCTCGCGCAGGCTTCACCGCAAGCCCCCGCGCAAGCCAGCGAACATCCACCACTCCAATCCTAATCCCCCCATCTCCCAAACCACGAGATGCACACATTATTTAATATCAATGCACACATAACTATCACCAACTGCAGCTACCAGAAGCACACATGCGCTACTGGCAGCCGCTACTAACTTGTAAACTAACTAATTTAACAATATAAACAACTTAATTACAAACCTTTTAACCAATCTCTGCGTATGAACAGACAAGTGACATTGTTAGCTGCGTTGACAATTGCAATGGGACTACCCACTGTGATAACTCACAGTGAACCCACGGTAGGCTTCACTGCGGTTGCACAAAGCAACAAAGTGAGTGGCATCGTGCGCGATGCCCAAGGTGAGCCCCTCATCGGTGCCACCATCCGTGTCAAGGGTACCAAGCATGGTACCACTACCGACGTCGATGGTCGTTACTCCATCAATGCCAGCCCTGGCGACGTCCTCGAGGTTTCCTACATCGGTAGCAAATCCATCGAAGTCCCCGTTACTGGCGGTAGCATGGACATCAGCATGGAGGCCAGCGACCAAGTCCTCGACGAGGTTGTGGTAACCGCCCTCGGCATCCGCAAGGACCGCAAGTCGCTCGGCTACTCGGTCGAGGACCTCAAGAGCGAAGAGCTCATGCGAAACAAGACGGCTAACGCCATCAACTCCCTCTCGGGTAAAATCGCCGGTGTAAACGTAACCCAGTCGTCGGGTGCCGCTGGTTCGGGTGCCCAAATCATCCTGCGTGGTGGTACCTCGGGTAGCGAAACGCGCGACAACCAGCCCCTCTTTGTTGTCGATGGTGTTATCTACGACAACTCGGGTGGCGTCGTGGGCAACTCGGCCTTCGATGGTATGACCAACAATGCAACCACCTCGTCAAACCGTGTAATGGATATCAACCCCGAGGATATCGAGAACATCTCGGTCCTCAAGGGGCCCGCTGCCTCGGCCCTCTACGGCTCGCGTGCAGCCAACGGTGTCGTCCTCATTACCACCAAGAAAGGTAAAGAAGGTAGCGTCGAGGTGAACCTCAACGCTAAGTTCATCTCCAGCCACGTTAAGGACCTCCCCAAGGCTCAAACGCAATTCAACCGCGGTTATCTGCAGGAAATCACCGATGATGCTGGCAACACGACCTACTCGCTCGTGCAAGACAAGGCCTACAGCATGTGGGGCGATGAACTGCCTTCGGGTACGCCCACTTACGACAACCTGGGCAACTTCTTCCAGTCGGGTAACATCTGGGACACCAACTTGAGCGTCAGCGGTGGTACCAAGACCGGTAACTTCTTCCTCAGCGGTAGCTACTACGACCAAAAGGGTATCGTCCCCACCACGGGTTACAAGAAGACCACCTTCCGCTTCAACGGTGAGCAAAAAGTGGGCAACTTTACCTTTGGTGCTAACGCTGCCTACAGCGATGCACGCACCACCAAGACTCTCACCGGTGCTGCCCTCTATGGCTCGAGCGGTACAGGTGCGCTCTATAGCGCTTACAACTGGCCCGTCACCGAGGACATGAAGCACTACCTCAACGACGACGGCACGCGCTATCGCATGTTTGGCGACGAACTCAACCCCTGGGAGGAGAACGACAATCCTTACTGGATTCTCAACAAGAACAGCATGAAGGATAACACCGAGCGCTTCACTGGCAACTTCAACGTCAAGTGGGACATCTTCGACTGGTGGTGGGTTGCCTACCGCATGGGTGTCGATAGCTATACCACCACGGGTAAAAACCTCATCGCTCCCAACGGTGCTATCAAGCAAGAGTGGCAGAGTGGTATGATGAGCGAAAACCGCTACAAATATCGCTACCTGAGCACCAACTTGATGAGCAACTGGGGTAAGCAATTTGGCGACTTCGGCCTCAACCTGATGTTGGGCACCAGCACCGACAACACCAAGACGCAACGCGACTATGAAATGGCTTGGAACTTCACTGTGCCCGAGTTCTATAGCTTCAACAACACCAGCGACGCTTACAAGAAATTCAAGCACAGCAGCAGCCGCAGGCGCTTGGTTTCGGTATTTGGTGAGTTCCGTGCCGACTGGCGCAACACCATCTTCCTCACCGTTACCGGACGTAACGACTGGACCAGCACCCTGCCTAAGGACAACCGCAGCTACTTCTATCCCAGCGTGAGCGGTGCCATCGCTTTCACCGAACTCTTCCGCGATGACCTGCCCGACTGGTTCACCTTCGGTAAAATCCGCGCCAGCTGGGCCGAGGTTGGTAAGGACACTGGTCCTTACGAGACCAATACCTACATTTGGCCCGTGGGCACCTTCATTGGTGACGTTATCGGTATCGGTAACACCTGGACTCGTGGTAACCCATACCTCAAGCCCGAGAAGACCCGCTCGACCGAGATTGGTCTCGAACTGCGCTTCCTCCAGAACCGCTTGAAATTTGACATCGCTTACTATACCAACAACTCGTTCAACCAGATTCTCTCGCCCCGTGGCCCGCAATCGACTGGTTACATCTTCTGCTCGATTAACGCTGGTAACGTCTACAACAAGGGTCTCGAAATCAGCCTGAGCGGCACGCCCGTGATGACCGAGAATTTCACTTGGGAAACGGGTATCAACGCCGCTGGTAACCGCGGTACGCTCGAGAACCTGCTCGAGGGTATGGACATTATGTATGTAACCGACGTTCAGTATGCTGGCGGTAAGGCTGCTTCGTTCAGCGGTGGCGCCTTCATGGCTATCGCTGGTACCGAGTGGAAACGCGATGCCGATGGCAACCTCGTTCTCGATGCTAAGGGCTTCCCCACCCAGGGTGCTTCTACCATCCAAGTTGGTAACCGCGAAAGCAAGTTCACCGGTGGCTGGAACAACACCTTCACCTTCTTCAAGAACTGGACCTTCAACATGTTGTGGGAATTCCGCGTTGGTGGTGACGTATTCAACGGTACCAAGTATGCGATGACCCAAACGGGTATGAGCGATTTCAGCGCTAAGTTCCGCACCGAGCCTCTCACCATCACTGGTGTTGATGCTGCCGAGGATGGCAATCCTGTGACCCACACCTGGTATCCCGACCAAATCTACGATTTCAACGGTACACCTACGCTCGGTTACAACATCATTAAGAGCTACTACACAGGTGCTTACAACTACGAGACGCGCAACTGGATTACCGAGGTCAACAGCCTCCGCCTGCGCACCATCTCGCTCTCTTACGACCTGCCCACCAGCTTCCTCGCTAAACTCAAGTACATCAAGCGTGCAAGCATCACCGCTGCCGCAAGCAACCTGCTGCTGTTCACCAACTACGATGGTGATCCCGAGGTCGCTGCCGCTGGTGCTGGCGTGGGTGGCTCCTCCTCGGTTGGTTTTGACTACTGTGGCGTTCCCGCTACCCGTCAATTCTCTCTGGGTGTGAACATCACCTTCGGCGCTCCTAGCCACAATGTGAATAAATAATTTGTAAAATCCTTTAAATCACAACATAACTATGAAATTGTTAAAATCAATCATAATCTGTGGTTTGGGACTCGCTGCCACGATGCAACTCGCCTCGTGCAACGACTGGCTTGACGTAAATACCGACCCCGATAACCCATCGGCCGAATCCACAACCTACGACCAGCGTCTCGCGCACATCGAGTTCTATACCAACAGTGCCATCCAGTTTGGTGCATGGCGCACCACGATGGCCATGGGCGACTGGACACGCAACTACAGTGGCGGCAACTACTGGCATGTTAGCTACTGGTATCCCGTGATTGGCCAGGTTACCACTTCCTACCAATGGTGGTTTGTGGGCGCTTACGCCAATGTCCCCGACATGATAGAGAAAGCCCACGCTGCTGGACACTACCAGTACGAGGCTGTCGGTTACATCATCAAGGCCTACGGCTTCATGGCGATGACCGACCTCTATGGTGAAATGCCTTACTACGAGGCAGCTGGTGAAAGTGCAACGCCCACCTACAACTCGGGCCGCACCATCTATCTGGGCTGCTTGAACGACATCGACAAAGCCATTGACCTCCTCGAGACTGGTGGCAACCTCGCCAGCAACCTGCCCTCGCTCGCCACGGGCGACTGGTGGAACAATGGTGATGCCAGTAAGTGGCTCAAACTCGCTTACCTGCTCAAAGCACGCTGGATCAACAAGCTCATCAAGAAGGGCGACGGCAGCTACCTCGACGGTAAGTACGATGCCTCAACCATCCTCGCTTGCCTCGACAAGGCCATGCAGAGCAATAGCGACAACACCATCGTTCACCACAAGGATGGTGATACCTCGCGCGACGTCCTCGGCTGGAACGAGCCCGTCGACTACTCGCCCCTCTTCTCGGTTAGCGGTATGAATTCTGGTTACATGCCCACCAAGATGCTCTACGACAACCTCACCAACTTTGGTGGCTATGGCGTGGAGGACCCCCGTGCCGACCACGTCCTGCCTTGGGCCTACTGCGTTAAGAAGGGTGCTACCGAAGGTACTATCGAGACCGACAGCCAGGGCATTAAGTGGAATGGCAACTGGCGTCGCTCGCTCGGCGTCGACATGGCCAGCGACATCAACTCCAAGCAAGGCCCCGCTCGTGCTGCTTACGACACCGAGACCGACTCGTGGTACATCAATACCGATGACCCCGAGCGCAAGGGCGATACCGTTTATGTCGAGGGCACCAGCTACTGCAAGGTTTACTTCAATGGCGACAACATCATCTACTATCGCGCAGGTCGCACCTGTCCTAACTCGGCCGAGAGTGGCACGTTCTACACCCGCGTTTCGTCGCCTACCTACGTCGGCACCTACGCCGAGGCTTGTTTCATCCGCGCCGAGGTTTACATGCGCCAGGGCAACAAGACCGCCGCATACGAGGCTTACAAGAAGGGCGTTCAGGCAAGTTGCGAGCTCATGAACGAGCAACTCAACACCTGGATTAGTGAGGACGCTAGCCTCGCCAGCAACCCCTCGTTCACGCCCATGACCACCGAGGCCATCAACAACTATGTGAACACCGGCATCGGTACCGCAAGCGACCTCACCATGGGTCACATCCTCACCCAGAAACGCCTCGCCTTGATGTTCTCGATTGAAATCTGGAACGACATGCGTCGTTACGACTTCAACACCGATTACTTCTTTGGCTGGTCCATCCCCGCTTACCACTACAAGGTGGCCAGCGCCATGGATGCTATCCCCAATGGCAAGCAATATCGTCGCTGGCGTCAGTGCTCGCACGAGTACAACTACAATGCCACCAACCTGCAAGCCATCGGCGACAGCGTGCCCGGTGCTAACCTCAGCGTGAAGTGGAACGAGCAACCCGACACCTGGACCATCAACGTATGGTGGGACAGCGACCAGGGTATCCCCGTCAACAACTAAGACCTAGCCGAGCGTGAGCCCACCGCTCACCTCATCCCCTCAAGGAACGGGAGCCCCCATCGGCCTCCCGTTTCTTTTTACTCATCCCCCAAAAGAAAACTCCACACAGCGAGATGCGCAGCCTACGTGAGACCCGCCAGTGGCGCTGCAGGCCCTCCAGTGTGTTTTTTTACAAGGATGTTTGTTTTTACGACAAATTGTAAGTACATTTGCACGTAACATAACACGCGACCACACATGACATTGAAAAAGACCATCATATCGCTGCTAATCATCATCGTGCTCGCAGGCGTGATGACCAGTTGCAGCACGGGTGACAAGGTTGCCCGCGCCGAGCGGCAGGCGGCTATTGCCCGCCAGGTATCGGACGCTATCATGAACCGCGACTTCACAGTGAGCGTCCGCTGGATGAAGCCATTATACGGCCAGCCCAAGCAGGTGAGCTACGGCTACGAACTCACCGTGCAAGATACCACAGTCATCTCCTACCTGCCCTATATAGGCGAGGCCTACAACGTCCCCTACGGAGGCGGCAAGGCCCTCAACTTCACCGGCGAGACCCACGACTACACCGTGCAACAAGTCTCCCACGACCTCGCCCGCATCATCTTCACAGTGACCAACGACGAAGACACCTATCTATATCAAGTCGAGGTATTCAGCACCGGCAAAGCCACAATCGACGTGTACGCCCGCCAGCGCAACGCCATCTCCTTCGAGGGCGAAATGGTCTTCAAAAATCAACCCAACTAGTCACCCCATTAACCTCAAGCCGCTTACCCCACTAAACCCTCAACCATTTGTTGCATCCAGATTTCGTCAATGCGTCACCCTAGTATGAGGTGGTGCATTCCTGCTTCCGTCGATACACAAGGGACGGGAACTTCGTCGAAGACGAAAACATGAATTAACCCCAGGCCATCGACGTGAGCGAAGCGAACAGAGAGACCTGGGGTACAGGTAATTACAGGGCAGCTCCTCGAAGAGGCGCACCTGAACTCCCGATGCACATTGCTACTGATAGGAAGAATGGTTGTGGGACTGTGTCAAAAGTCGCAGAAAGGGCAAAAGGCTCGGAGAGCCGTCTTTAACCTACCCCCCCCCAGGCCGAGCGGAGCGATAGCGACACGCGAGACCTGGGGCTAGGTCCATCATTCTTATAGAGCCTCGGAGAGGGTCGTTTGAAGGCAGCAGGCAAGGCAACGATACGGCAATCAAGAGAGCCTCGCCGAGGCTCATCTTTGATGGTTGACTTTGCCCCAGGTCTCGCGCCTCGCTTACGCTCCGCTCGGCCTGGGGTTAGGTCAAGAGCGGCTCTCCGAGCCTTTCCACTTCTCTTCGGGTTTTGCTATTGGAGCGGCTATGCTCTAGGGGTCTTCGCTCCCTTCGCTCCCTTCGCTCCCTTCGCTCCCTGCTATACCCTATGGTAATTTCCGGTTTTCGTCTTCGACGAAGTTATATTAGACGATAGTTTTATAGGCCATAGTCGTTAGCGGCTTGGCACCCAAAAAACGGATACTTAATAAAGGCTTCTTTATTTTGGGTGCCAAGTCTCTGTGTCTTTTGGGTGCCAAGCCGTGGTTTCGTTTAGGGTGACGCATTGACGAAGTCACGAATATACCCGTCTCTATTCCTTGATATATTGATTTCTGTCTAAAAATCAAGGCTTTACTATCTGCATGAATTCAAATGGATAATGCAACAAATGTGTGTAAAAGTCAGAAACAGAGGGGCATAAAAAAGGACGGAAAGAATGCCCTCCGTCCATGAAAAATGCCTACCTTTGCAAACAAACTACCACATTTATTGCAATATGGCTAAGCATTTATCACAGCAGCAAAGGTATGAAATAAATCTCAAGCTACAAAATGGAGAGAGTATAAATTTGAAAGAAGAAATAAGCCAAAAACGAAATAAAATCCCCATCTCACCATCCTATCTCTTCACTCTTCACTCTGATAGAAGGTCAGCGTAGTCAGCGTAGTCTGCGTGAGGCCCTCCTGTGACGTTGCGTTGGGACGTTTCACTAGCATGCGAGTGCGTTTTTTGGGGAAAATGTGTGTGGTTAATTTATTTTTTGTAATTTTGCAAGTTGATACTGGCCCACATGGTGGGGCGGCGTCACACAAACGATTGATGCAATGAGTACTGGTAATATCATAAGGTTTGCTTGCATTTTGTTGCTGTGGCTCGCGCTGTGTTACCTTCTGGTGACACGCACCGAGCGCATCGACGGCATGACTATCTTTACCATCATCGCCTCGGGCATCATCGTCTTTGTGCCTCTCTACAAAAAGTATATCAAGAATAAAGATTGACCTGATGACACAACATCCCTATATCAAGGAACATTGTCCCTTGCTGGCCAACATCGATAGCCCTGCCGACCTCAAGAAGCTGCCGGTTGAGCAGCTGCCGCAGGTGTGCAGCGAGTTGCGCCAGTTCCTCATCCATGAACTCTCGACCAACCCAGGCCACTTCGCTTCGAGCATGGGCGCCGTCGAAATCGTTGTCGCCTTGCATTATGTGATGAATACCCCCGAGGACCGACTCGTCTGGGACGTGGGGCATCAGGCCTACGCGCATAAAATCCTCACCGGCAGGCGCGACGCCTTCGACGGCAACCGCAAGCGGGGCGGCCTCAGCGGCTTCCCCAATCCCATGGAGAGCGAGTACGACACCTTCATCGCGGGGCACGCCAGCAACTCCATCTCGGCCGCACTGGGTATGGCTGTCGCTGCTGCCATGCGCGGCGACAAGCGCCATGTGGTCGCCATCATCGGTGACGCCTCAATCAGCGGAGGCCTCGCCTTCGAGGGCCTCAACAACGCCGCCCTGCACAACGCCAACCTGCTCATCATCCTCAACGACAACGACATGAGCATCGACCGGCCCGTTGGCGCCCTGGGCGAGTACATGACCGACCTCACCACCAGCAAGCGCTACAACAACCTGCGCTATCGCAGCTACAACTTCCTCAAGCGCCACGGCGTGATTAGCGACAGCGGCAAGGGCGTGGTGTTGCGTTTCAACAACGCCATGAAGTCGCTGCTCACGGGCCAGCAAAACATCTTCGAGGGCTTGAATATCCGCTATTTCGGCCCCTTTGACGGCCACGATGTGCAACGCCTGGTCAAAGTCCTCGAGGAAGTGAAGGACATGACCGGACCCAAAATCATCCACCTGCACACCGTCAAGGGCAAGGGATTTGCTCCCGCCGAGGCCAACCCCAGCGTGTGGCACGCCCCCGGCCGCTTCGACGAAAACACGGGCGAGCGCGTGAAAGACCGCGCCGAGTATGCCCCGCTCAAGTATCAAGACGTCTTCGGCAAGACGCTTGTCGAACTCGCCAAGCAAAACGACCGCATCGTGGGCATCACCGCCGCCATGCCCAGCGGAACCGGCATGGTGCACATGCAAGAGGCGTTCCCCGACCGCACCTTCGACGTGGGCATCAGCGAGGGACACGCCGTGACCTTTGCCGGCGGTCTCGCTCACGAGGGCTACCTGCCCTTTGTCGCCATCTACAGCTCGTTCCTGCAACGCGCCTACGACGAAATCATCCACGACGTCTCGATTGCTCACCTGCCCGTCACCTTCTGCATCGACCGCGGCGGCCTAGTGGGCGAGGACGGCGTCACCCACCACGGCTTGCTCGACTTGAGCTACCTGAGCTGCATCCCCGGCATGGTGGTGGCAGCCCCCATCAACGAACACGACCTGCGCAACCTCATGTTCACCGCACAGGCCCTGCACAATGGTCCCATGGCCATCCGCTATCCCCGCGGCCGCGGCGTGATTCCCGAGTGGCAAAACGAGATGCAGCAAATCCCCATCGGTCGTGGACGCCAACTCCGTGAGGGCAAGCAAGTTGCGGTGCTCTCGATAGGGCACGTGGGCAACAACGTCGTCAACGCCCTCGACCGCCTCGAGCAAGAGGGCATCCACGCTGCCCACTACGACATGATTTTCCTCAAGCCCATCGACGAGGACATCCTCGCACAGGCTTCGCAATACGACCACATCGTCACCGTCGAGGACGCCAACGTCCGCGGTGGCTTGGGCAGCGCAGTAGGGCAGTGGCTCGCCGAGCACGGCAGCAAGGCACAGCTCACCTGCTTAGGAATCCCCGACTGCTTCATCGACCAGGGTACCGTGGCACAGCAACAGCAAGACTGCCACTTCGATGTCGATAGCATTGTCGATACCATCCACAATCTTGTTAACGCTCAATCGTCTCAACAATGAAAATCGTGATTGCTGGTGCCGGCGAAGTGGGCACACACCTTGCCAAAATGCTCAGCGACGAGGAGCAGGACATCATCGTTATCGATAACGACCCCCGCAAACTCACCGCCCTCGAGAGCTACAACTTGATGACCTACACCGGTAGCGCCATCAAGTTCGACGACCTGCGTGCCATCAAGGTGGGCGGTGCCGACCTGTTTATCGCCGTCACCCCCTACGAGACGCGCAACCTCATTGCCTGCTCGATGGCAAAAACGCTGGGCGCACGCCACGCTGTGGCACGCATCGACAACGCCGACTATCTCGAGCCCGAAAACGTCAGCTACTTTGAGTCGCTCGGTGTCGACGACCTCATTTACCCCGAGTATCTCGCAGCCAACGAAATCCTGAGCGCACTCAAGCGCACATGGGTTCGCAACTGGTTTGAAATGCTCGATGGCGAGCTCATCGTCATGGGCGTCAAGCTGCGTGCGGGCACATCGTCGCTCATCGGCAAGCAACTCAAGGAAGTGGGCTCCATCTCGCAATTCCTGCACGTTTCAGCCATCAAGCGCAACCGCGAAACCATCATCCCGCGCGGCGACGACCGCATCGAGGAAAACGACATCCTCTACATCGCCACCACGCGCGACCACATCGACGAGGTCACCGCCGTCTGCGGCAAGACACCCATCGACGTCGACAAGGTCTTCATCATGGGCGGCACCCGCATCGCCGAGCAACTCGCCCTGCTTGCTGGCGACCGCTACCACATCAAAATCGTTGAAAACGACCTCGAGCGCTGCCAGGACCTGGCCGACATGCTCCCCGATTGCAACATCATCAACGGCGACGCCCGCGACACCGACTTGCTCGAGGAGGAGGGCATCAGCGACTATGACGTCTTCATCGCACTCACCGACAGTAGCGAGGCTAACATCCTGGGCTGCATGATGGCAAAGGAACACGGCATCCGCAAAACCATCGCCGAGGTCGAGAACATCCAGTACATCAGCGAGGCCGAAACGCTCAACATCGGCACCATCGTCAACAAGAAACTCCTCGCCTCGAGCCGCATCTTCCAAATCCTGCTCGATAGCGACGTCGACAATGCTCGCTGCCTTGCCCTCGCCGATGCCGAGGTGGCTGAACTCATTGTCAAGGAAGGCGCTCGCGTCACCCGCGCTGATGTCAAGGACCTCAAGCTCACGCGCGACGTCACCATCGCTGGTCTCGTGCGCGACGGGGTGGGGCAGTTGGTGACTGGTAACACCCGCTTGCAGGCTGGCGACCATGTGGTGATTTTCTGCCTCACAGGCGCCATTCACAAGGTCGAGCGATTGTTTAACTAACGGGTCGCAACGCAATAGTAATCAGCGAAATAGAAGCTAAAAAAAAACAAACAGGTAAAGATAAAAGCAACACTGTAATGGCTCGCATCCTCACGCAAAATATCAACTTCCCCGTCGTCCTGCGCGTGCAGGGCTGGCTGCTGATGATTGAGGCCATCTTCATGCTTTTCCCCATGTTTGTCTCCCTTGCCAGCGATGAGCAAGACGTGGCTGCCATCTTCGGCTACTCGGCTGCCATCACGGCTGCAAGCGGCGCCGCCATGACCTTCGGGCTGCGACGCTGGCATCGCAACACATCGATGCGCAAGCGTGATGGCTTGTTGCTCACCGCCATTGTGTGGCTGTTTTTCTCGCTTTTCGGCATGATTCCCATGCTGTGGACGGGAACGCTACACAGCCCTGCCGACGCGTTTTTCGAGACCATGTCGGGGTTCACCACCACGGGAGCCTCGGTCATCCCTAACGTCGAGAATGTGAGTCGCGGCGTCCTCTTCTGGCGCGCGCTCATGCAGTGGATTGGCGGCATGGGTATCATCCTCTTCACCCTCGCCGTGCTCCCCATGCTCAACTACAAGGGCGGCATCTCGCTCTTCAACGCCGAGGTCACGGGCATCACCCACGAGCGCATGCGCCCCCGCGTGAGTCAAACGGCTAAATCGCTGTGGCTCATCTACATGGCCCTGTCGCTACTCATGGCGGTGCTGCTGGCGCGACCCATGGGCTGGTTCGATGCTGTGTGCCACGCCATGACCACAATGTCGACGGGCGGTTTCTCGACGCGCAACATCGGCATCGAGTACTGGCATTCGTCTTACGTCGACGTGATTGTCACCATCTTCATGTTCATTGGCGGTATCAATTTCACGCTCATCTATAGCGCCATCACGGGGCAGTTCGACCGCGTGCGCCGCAACGACACGTTCCGCTGGT
>Ga0181612_127435_pt1 | contig 14723 bp, 6 predicted proteins | sample HoacroProtozoa21_FD_119630 | JGI IMG/M metagenome (GOLD analysis project Ga0181612, IMG submission 119630) | Hoatzin crop microbial communities from Cojedes, Venezuel. Combined Assembly of Gp0051906, Gp0051904, Gp0051908 | reverse complement strand
TCATGGCTTTTAGAATTTTCTGGAAGCTGTTCTATCTAATTCGTTACCCTGTGTCTCTAAGATGCTACAATCCCTTCTCTTAGGAATATCATCTCAGAATTGCTTTACCGTGCAGGATGGGATTTTTGGATAGAGGTATTATCTTCAGTTAGAGTAATAATAGGAAAAATTAGAGAAGCTTTTAATCCTTCACCTTTATCAAAATACGACTAGATAAAATCTTGTGGTAGAAATGAAAATGCCAAAGACGACTGGAGAGTCTTCATTATCTGAGTTCAAATTCAGCATAATTATCCTGTGAGATTTTTTCATTTCTGTCATTCAGGAAGGAGATTAGTTGTTTAATTTCCACATTGCAAATAAGGATACAACACAGAATTTATTTTCATTTTACAGTGAGCCACAACCACTTTGAAAATAAGATCCTTACCCTTCTGTTTGACTTCCCACTTACCTGAGACTTTTTGGAGCAATTGCAGCCCAGATGGTGCGATGTGGTTGTTTTTTTTTTTTTTTCTTCTGTGAATGTATGGCTAAGAAGACATTATTAGGGCAGGGGAATGTGTCTTCATACTGCTTTTCAATTCTTTAGTAGTTTCATTTTAAAAGTGACTGATTACCATACAGATCTTTGAGTTTGTTACAGCAACTTCAGGTTCAGTGTCAGCAAGATCGCTTCCCACTCAGGAGAGGCTTTAGCTCAGGAGATTTGATCTTTTTCGATTCTGTCTGAGCCGTATAATAACATACATTTTTCTCATTTGGAGTATGGGTCCTAAAAGGTCCACAAGCTTATCTTCAGACAGTATTTTCAATGGCGGATAGTCCATAGGCTATAGGTGCTGGTAGAGGTGACAGTGTATTTTCTCCAGGGACTGACCCAAGGAATATACTTTAGATCTTCTTGCCTAATCCAGATCAGTGGTGGTAGATGCCTCGGAGCTTGAATTGCACTCCAGCGTTCTCATTGTAAGGGCTTTTTGGTTTCCAAATGAGCATGCATTTCATGGCTCTAAGTTGGGCGCTGTTATGGCCCTCACTGGTGAGTTCGTAGCCTATAGTCACAGGTATCTTGTTTAGGTTATAATAAACAGTACGTGAGCACTTGTATTAATCAGTGAAATTCCCTTTTGTCCGTTGGATACTTCATACTAAGTTACTGAAAACATTTTGGGCATTCTTGTCACTATAGTGAAGAATTTGAATTGCTCTGTGTCATTAAACCAGAAGTGGGAAACTCAGTACAGTTGTCCTAAGCACAGACTTCTAATGCTGAAGAACACTGTAAGATGTTTTTCTACTGAACATCACAGAGGAAGCATGAGACGTTCTGTTCCTAAGGGTCTTTGTTCAGTGTATTTATTGTTTTATGGCGAATTGTTTTCACAGAGTCATGGAGTGGCTGAGGTTGGAAGAGACCTCTGGAGGTCACCTTGTCCAATCCCCCTGTTCAATCAGGGCTGCCCAGAGTCAGTTGCCCAGGACCACGTCCAGACAGCTTTTGAACAGGGTTGCATAAGAATCACTTTTATTAAACTTCAGAGCAGTGAAATCTGTGAGTGAGTTTACTCAGAAGTGCCTAACATACACTTAAAGATTGTTTAGTAAATTATGTGGGACATCTAGAGTAGTGGCAGAGGCATAAGTTAAATTTGAAAAATTGATCTTATACAAAACAAATTTTATGCTAGAACAGTAATTTTTAATGCACAGTTATGGCTAGCAATGCAGCATCTAGGGTAGAGAAACCTGCTGGATTCAAAATAAATTTTTATGCCTGCCTATATTATAAATCAGAATTTGTAAAAGGCGAATATGCTGCTTTATTCTTACAGAACGCCCTCTTTTTCTTGGAGCATTTTGTGATACTACAATGAAAATAAAACCATCTGGATCATATGTAGCATATGTACCTATATTCCCAGATGTACGGTAATATTCTTTTAAAAAGTCAAATGTTGTTCTAGTGTGTGTGGAAGATACCAAGCCAATTTCTTATTTTGAGATCTAATAGTGTAAGGAACATTCTCTCGATTCATATTGATGTTGTTAAAGAATCTTGCCTGTTGCCTTTAGTAACTGAAGTATTTGATTATTTTTCTGAAGTAATGAATATTCACTCCTCGTTTTAGATAAGTAGGTTCAAACGAAGAAGGAAAACAGGACTGTGAGGTTAATGATGTTATTTCTGTAGTTCAGCTGTTGTAGCTGGCTAATGTAGGGTTTTAAACTGATACACATTGCTGTAATAGTGTCACAGAAGATTGATAGCAATAGTGAAGTTACAAGAAAACTCCACTGGAGTTTCTGGTATTATCTGTACTCAAGCGTTCCAAAAAACTGAAACCACAATTCAGCAAATCTGTGTATACAGAAGGAGTCTTTTTTTAGTATTCCTCAAAGAGGAGCAGTCATTTTAATATTCTGTCCTGCTTCTGCCTGGAGATAACTTCTTGATTGGCAAGATGGAACGTTACTCATAGGTGGTGGGACTGACAAATTCTGGTTTCTTGAAGGGATCTGGGAGAACAGCCAACTGTGGGGCCTCTTGGCTTCGTTATAAGTTAAATGTGTAGTTTTCCTGGCAAGATAAAGCTAATAAGCTTTGTTGGTGTATTCACCGTCATACTAGACAAATACAAAGTTCCCTGTGATTGAAGAGGCAGGAGAAGGGCGTATGCCTTCGTTGGTTGCTTACATCGGTCTTCCTCACATGGCTTTTCGTTGCTCTCTGGGTTGCAAGACTTCACAATTCCCAACGCGTTGGTCACCAGGCGTCCAGGCGTTTTCTGCCCCTGGGGGGACTGTCTGAGCTGTGTCTGGAACAGACATTAGTGGTTGTGTTAGCCAGCTTAGGGGTCTTCACTAGAGCAAGGAAGGAGTAATTTTTCAGTCTAAATCAAGAATTTCCTGGATTCAGGAGTGAATTTTGAATCCACTAGGCTAGACAGTCTTCTAAGGTGGGTCTCTGCACAGTATTTATACGGTCTTTAGGACTGTCACAAGGCACAAGCATATGAAAGCTTTCAAGCCTGTGGTTTGGACATACCCAAAGGATAAGAAAACTGGTCAGTACAGAGTAGTATCACCAGGAGAAACTAAAATTGCCTGGTTCCAGAATAGCATGCATTTGATAGTTAGGATGCTCCTCTGCATGATGAAGGGCTTACGTACCTGCTGGCAGATATGGGTGGAGGATGATTTTAGACACAGAACTTCTGGATGAAGAGGACAACTCTCTGTTCCTTCCAGCCTTTGTTTGCAGTGGAGGTTGGAATGTCAATATGCCGAAAGCAGTCAGTGGTATAAAATAGGACATAATAGAATCAAATTTAATATTTTGGGTTCTTAAATTCCTTTTTTTTTTTTTTTTGGCACAGACCATGAACGAATTTCATTTCAGAGTCTGATATTTTGTCACCTATCACTCTGTGTTCTGAAGTAATTCTGTAAGAGCAGTGATAGCTAAGTACTGAAGGATACACGCACACTCCCTTTCTTGTGTTTAGTATTTACAGTATGACTTCCTAATCCCTTCCTATTCATCACTCCATATCCTTTCTAGGAGAACAAAATGGGGCAATCACAGTTGACTGAGCTTTTTTTACACTGGGATTAGAAGCATCCCTTCTTTCCAGACCTCTCCCCTCTGGTTTCGGGCAGTTTTACCTTACGATATTTCTTTGATCATTTTAATAAATCAGTGATTTGGACAAAGTAATTCAGTGTCTGAATCCAAATCTCATTTAAAATCTTTGTTCAAGTTGTACAGCCTTCTGCCTGAGTGATCCTAAATGATAATGTAAATGGAGTTTAGTTTGCTGTGAGGAGTTCCTTTATACTCAACATTAAATCCCCTGTTCCCATCCTATCCATCGGTCTGCCTCAATGTTTGGTCTTTTCTGCTCCCTGATTTCCATTCTTGGGTATTGCAATGCAGTGATGACTTAAGCCTTTCCTTTCCTCATGTCTTTTCTCATCACCCTTTTTTCTGTAACGAGAGTGTGATGGGTGGCACTGTACTGTGTACCTCAGCAGGGATGTGTCAGGATTACGGTATCCTTACTCTGTGTGGAACCAAAATCGAAATCTAAAGCAAGTCAGGAGAACAGCATCAGTATTCCATGAGATCAAGTTGCCATGGAATGAAGGGGGTTTGTTTCACAGTACTAGTCAATGAAACACTGTACTTGGTTTAGCCAAGTAGTTTAATTCATAGTGTAGTAAGTTTTTTCGCATGACACTTTTAAAATGTTCTATAACTTTGTGAAGCTTGAGCTATTCTAAAAGCAACATCACAACTTCTTACAAAACAGAATATCAGGTTTAAGTTAATATTTACTGGTTCAAATTTTTTCTCGTGTTTTATCAGCCTTCCACGATGAAGTAGTTTTGGTTTTCCTTATTTTGAACGTTTGGGAACCATCAATATGAAAATACTCCAAATTAAAGTATTTGTGTTTTTTCTGTAAGGAACTTTCCTAAATCAAATCTGTGCATGTTTATTGTTGAAGTCTTTTCTGGGATTTGGAACAGTAATGAGCAAATGTCCCTAAAATAGTTGGGTTTTTTAATCCTCTTGTATTTGGTAGGTCTTAGGAACAGAACTTTAGAAAGCATAGTCACAGAGATTGCTTCATAATGTCAGGATGCAGTGGAAAGGAGAATTAGCATGAAGTTATTCTGCATGATTAGGCCAGAACTTCAACAAAATGGATGTTACCCATAATTAGATTGTGAAATAAATTACCAGATGTTTTCAGTTATGGTTCTCAGTGTAAGTAACATTAACATATATGAAATAAATGAGTAATATATAAACTTAGTATTTCACTGAAGAGGGGAAGCAGAGTCTAAATGAATTTGTTTTGCTATTTATGATAGCGACGTTCTGTTTTCACTTACTAGGGTGAAAGTATTGCACCCAAGTTGGAAGCAACAAATTGTTTTAACAAACAACCCAGGCTGAAATCCTGTTGTTGATGGGCAATGAATACATTCTCTTAGCTGACGAATACCAGCAAAACCGAAGGGTCACCTTCGACAACCAGTGACAGCGATTTTTTTTTTTTAATGAATTATGTAATTAAACAGGTGTACTTAGCCAACTGGCTCACGTACTGCCGAAACAGAACTCTTATGAACAGCTTTTATACTTTATGTAAAATGCAAATTAAATAACAAAAAGTATTGTCCATTCATATGAAAACTTGCATGCTTTGAGACATAACCACTACCAGCAGGTTGGAAAGAATAACCCTCCCTTGTATTGGCCAGTGTCCATGATAGGATTTTACAATTCAAAGACTCTGCTTTTGACTAGGTTAGGCTATTAATATTATGGAACCTCCTCAGAATGAAGCAATTTCTTAACTAAATTTAACTGTTTTACAGCTGTCTAAGCATGGGAGTAATTGATAATGCATAATTTTTTCCAGGCAAATGCTTTGGAACTGAGACAATGCTTAAGAACTTATACATTGGCTCACCTGCCAATGTGAATTTCTGGTCATTTACCAACTCAAAAATCAGTCTTCGGTCTTGGGGTCCTAATTTCTTTGTTTTTTTCTTCCCCCTCCCAAATTATGCTGGGGTCTTTTTAGAAATTTGTAAGGAAATGCCTCTCGGTGTCAGTTTCAAGAAATAGCAAGCTTTTGCGGCAGGATCGTGTTAGAAAATTTGAAGGAAATTCAAGCTATTTACTAGCAGGACAGAAGGACTGCAAAACATGATAGTCATATTCTGAGAATATGGTTTGAAACATCTGGTTTAAATACTGTTTATTACAGGGAATGCAACAGTATGGAAAGAATGCTTTACTATTCCGAAGATGCTATAATTACAATGCAGTTTATGGTGACTGTTCTTGTGAGTTGTGCTTCGCAGTGATCTGTCAGCAAACTCGTGCTACCAGAGGATGATAAGGGGTGCAAGGGAAAGGGGGACAAAAGGAAACAAAGGGATGGAAATGTCCTTAGAGATCATTTATGTAAACATAGCTGAACCATTTTTCTGACTGGTATAAACTAATTGCAAAGCACTTTGTATGAAGAAGCACTGGAAAGAGAATAGTCTTCTAGATCGCTGTCATTTGTGTGTTGCTCCTTCATCAAAGGTACAAAATAATTAAATAACTATACAGTTTAAGTCTTTTTTTGTTGTAGCAGCAATTCTTCCTACATACCATTCTTTTCTCAAGTCAACCTTGTTGCGTAAAGTGTGTGTGCAAAATTAGGTCAAGAATAAATTTTTTCCTTTCACCATTTTATTCCTTTTAGAAGTCAAACAGAATAGCATGAAGAAAATTGAAAGTGGGAAATTAAACATAAATGCAGTTAATTCTGTTGCAACCCAGGTGATCAAGAAAGTTATCCTTGTGAAGTGTCGATCTTTGATTAAAAACAAAGTATTTTGAAGGAAGAAAAAGATTCTTTTCCTGTAACGGGGTGGGGGTCAGGGGAGTCTGAATGACCAGTTTACAAACCCACTTCATTTATTCTAATTTGAAAGTGTCTGGTACTATAGAAATTGTTTTCCAAGTATTCAATTTACACATACCCTAGGGTTGATGGTTGTTCTGCAAAAGGATTTCTTGGCTGAAGTGTGATACAAAGGTCTACTAGTAGCCTCTAACTAGAGGAATTTGAGAATCTAATGGCCTTGATGGGTATTAAACTAGATGCATCTCATTTAATTCCCCGGGCTGTTTTTTCTTGCAATTGGCATGAGTTTCTTAGTGAGATTGGTATTTGCTAAAAGTAGAATTCTTCCTTGCCTTTGGAAGAGAATGCCAGAGGAAACTTCTCTTGCCTCTGCTCCTGTGTGTCCGGGCTGGAAGGCAAACTAATTAGTTACACACAACGAGGAATAAATCACCCAGGTTGAAACATGATAGTGCCTGACAACTGGTAATGTCCGGAAAAAAGATTTCAGTAAATCGTTATTGATGAGGAAATTGGTATGCAGAGCAGATGATTCTAGTGTATGTATGTCTGCCTTTACAGTAAGCTTAGTGTTGCTATTTTATCCACAGATTGCTGTCTTTGCCCTGCAAAGTAAGTGTATATAGCAAGAATAAAGATTGTTAATAATCTAATAATAATATATATTTTTTATTTTTCCTTTTTAGAAATTTTGTATAGTAATATATATTCCTTAGGTTTATAGAACATTTCAGAGGAAATTTATCATCTTCCTAATGTTTCAAGACTAAACGGTGCTGGTTCAATCCTTGTCCCTTTATATTTTCCAAAGGGCTTGGAGATTCTGTCGTTATTTATTTCATCTTTTATTGGGTAGAAAAGAAAGACCATATTTTGGTTATCTGTTTTATTTCTATCCTTTATTTAAAAATTTGATCAGAATTACTTTTTTGGAGGGTGTGGCTTGGAAAAAAGGACAGTAAAACAAATATGATACACGTTCTGTATTTTTGAAAAGGATTGTCGAACTATTTGCACGGACATAATAGCAAAGTTATTCAGTAATTAACTATATGGGCAAAATATAAACTATTTTTTGCTTTTTTGTTTAGATTATAGAATTTTGGAGAACCTTTAACTTAATTATTATTTGTTACAGTAATGAAGGTTTGGGAGAAAAATGGAACAAAGGCTATTATTTCGTTGTTGATTGCAATTTCATAAAGGAAATTTTGCATCTATTATTATACAAGTGTTTCAGTTTGGATACATGAGTTGATCTAGTTCTAGTTTTCTGTAGTTTTAAGGGTATGTCCTTGTTGGGAACCATCAGTTATCTGACCCTGCAAAAGGCACAGCTGTAGGTAGAGTGGGGTTTATAGGTAGTGTCGAGCTATTGGTGTGACTTGGACCATTTCAGTGTACCTGCCGTTCCCTGGGGGATAACGAAAAACATCATCCGTTACTCCAGACTGAAAAATGTGCCTGTAGACTGAAAGAATAGACAGGTTCCCACTTTCTACACATCACATTTAGAATTTTTAGGGTGCAGTTGCAATGGTGAGATGCAGCAGTCATACATAGTCCTGTCATACAGCTGTCATCTTACTCTGCTGACAGTAAACAGTTATTGAAACATCCAAATGCATCCTGTGCGTGTGCAAATGCTTGTGCTGCCTTGGTAAGCACCTTAATACATGCTGAATCTGAATTATTTAGCTGTCCCTTACGTACGGTTGCTCACAGCAGAAAACCACCCTGCACTATCCACTCTTCGGCCAGTCGGAGCCTTTGCGAGAGTTTCGCCTCCAGAATTAAACAGGAGTCTAAGAATAGTTCACCCTGCTTTGCAGTGTATTTTCACGGGTGGCTGGCTGTCCAAACAGCCAGCCTGTCTAGACAGCTGACGGCACTGAGAGCTTGTCAGGTCAGAAGCAGCCACGTAGGCTGCTCTCAGGGGTGTTACCTCCTTGGTAGCTGTACGTATGCGCACCAGGAGAACTGAGAAGTCAAAACTAGTAGGATTCTTTCTGCAGCTCAGTGGGCTACAAACGTGTGCTAATGGGGCATTAATAATAAATGTGAGTGTATAAAGGAGAAGTTTTTAATTCTTACAGTTATTTCTGAGTCACATGAGACGTCACTGGTTATACTTTGTAAAATTTTTTTTTATGGTGTCATTTGTGTTGTGCTCGGATTTAGATTTTAAGCATAACTTGGAGGCCTAATACTTTTTTCCTAAGAGAAAGTAATGGTGAAGTTAAATGAAAACCAATTTCAATCCATTCCTTTAAAAAAAAAAAAAAACAAAACACCAAAAACCAGCTAAACCCCACAATAACAACAAACTTTACATAATTCTGCTGTCAGTAATATATAGATTGTGTACAAAGCTGGACATAAGCTTAAATGTGCTTGAGTGAGAGAAATAAAACTGTGTGGAGAATTTTATACCAGGGGACTCCTTCAGCGGCCAGGGACTGCAGGGAAATATCGGCAAGGGTTTCCCTGAAATAGGTCCTTCTTCCTCCTAACTCCGACTTGTAACAACACGTCAATGATTTTTGTGACTAGCTGTTCAGCCTCCTGCAACAACTTCTACATTCATGATTTAGACCATTTTCTAAAACTACGGTCCAGATGTAATTTTAATAAGAGACAGCAAAGTAGTAGTGGATGTCTCTACATAGCCATTTGCTCTGTAATCACAGAAGCTCAATTCTTCCAGGGTTGAAGAGTAAAACCTGGGCATAGTTGCTCTATTTCCACTAACCAAGGAGCTGCTAACTTCTGTTTGACAGGTGAAGCAAAAAGGCTTTCAGAAAGTTTAGGAGATACTGGACAGCCTTCGGGGTTGTCTGCTCACATGATTTCCTACAGATGTCTTTAAAAGAGCGTCTTGTAACAGGTGTTTTGGAGATGGGTGCTGTACACGCTGAGTGTCATTCACCAGTTTGTGATGTACGTTCACTGATACAAAAAGAACTTGTTAGCAACAACGCCAGAAGGAAGCAACTGAATAATGTGTACCCAGTTTAATCCTTTGCTGAAAAATCTGTTTTCTCCAGGTTGTGGATGTGCCTGTTTGTAGTGATGTGTGTGTATGTGTAAAATGGGTTTAGAATTACGTCTTAGTCTGTCAAAAGATACATTCAGAACTCGCAAATCGATCAAATTCTACACCTGCAGAAAAGAAGGGTGACATATCTTCTACCCAAGGAATGACGCTTTGTGTTAGTCCAGCACATAAGAAACCAACATGTAAGGTGAATAAGCAACATGCCAGTACGGTAAAGAAGGTGACAGTACAAAAGGAAATACCTAATACTTTTTCACAACTTCTTATCAAGTGCGTTTTTTGGTTTATGTATGCAGTAATATTTCATATATGCACAATATTTCATATTGTGAATACATTGGTCATTCTTCAGTCACACAGTGCCCAACGTCCTTGGAAATTAGGAAGAATACCCTTTCTTTGTTTATGTTGTTCTTGTAAATATTATTTAGACTTTCTTGCTCTGAATTCTTTCCTGATTATTGTAAAGGTTGCCGATTCCTTGTTCATATTTGATGGGTTTGGTTGCATTGCTTTATGTTTTGATGCAGGATTACAGGAACTAGGCCCTTGCCTACTTCCTCTGCTTTAAGAATATTTTTAAGAGTTTAATATACTCCTAAGATGATTTTGGATGGGTTTGCTCGTTGTTTTCTTAAAATCTACTCCTCCTCTTTAAGATCGAAAATCTTCAAGAACAGTTAAGAGACAAGGAGAAGCAGATGAGCAGCTTGAAGGATCGCGTGAAATCCTTGCAGGCCGACACCACAAACACTGACACTGCCTTGACCACGCTGGAGGAAGCTCTGGCAGAAAAAGTGAGTGTGGAGAGCCCCGAGGCCCTTCCTTCCAAGGGCCCTGCTACCGGTAACCTCCCTGAAGGCGGCTTCTCCGTGTGGCTGTGGACTCTGGGTGCCAGACACCTCTAACGCCATGCCCCGGTGACGCCCTTGGCCATGGAGGGGCCGGCGGAGCGCGGTGGGCCCCGCACCGGAGGGCGATGCCGGGGGGTGCAGGGGTGCGGCGGCACCGCCGGCTGATGCCGTCAGCTGCCTGTTGTCACTCTGCGGGACAGAGATTGGGGTGCTCACGCTGTCGTCTCTTGACATGGTGTGGTTGGGGGATGCCTTACATTTCAGCAGTGGATTCTTCTGCTTTTTTCCCTCTTTTTTAAAAAAAAAAACAAAAAAATCTGGGCAATACCTTGTTTCCTTTTATCTTCTCAGATATTTTAATAAGAAATTTATTTTTAAAGTTTTGCTTTGCTTTTTAGTTCCCAGTATTGAACGAAAATGAGTGCTTCTCCTGAGGTAGCTCTATTTCAGTCTCACTTTGTTTGCAGCTTTGTTATTCTCACTGGGTTTTCTTGTTTGCCCGATGCTCGGCGGATAGGTGGCTGAGGGAACAGCCTTGTCTCTTCTGTGCTTGTGGGGCAACTTTTTGGAATTACTGCGTATTTTTTTTTTATTCCTGGAGAACCGGGGTTACAGTGCCTTTAGCTGGTCAGACTCTGTAATTGTAAAGTTATGGTAAAGCTTCACGTGAGGTTGGGGAATTCGCTTGCATCCCTTCAGCTTCCAAGATAACCAAAGCTCTGTTGATACCAGGTGTACAGAAAAGTTGTTTTGTTGCCTTTTTGTACTATATATCGATCCTGGCGTCACGTACGCACTACAGTGTTTCCTCTCGGAGGGACCACAAACTTAACTGTACATTTAGGAAAAATAAGATTTAAATAAGTAAGGAAGCAATATGTAGTGTGTTCTGGTCTAGGTTAATTTTGATTATCAGAACCAGATAAATTGTATTGCTTTGTGACAGTACTGTGAACTGTGAGATACAGAAAGCCTGATATTTCTTAGCAATGAATCCGTAGATTTTTTAAGTTTCCTCCTCCTTACGGATCTGTTTTACAACCATAAATAAAAGCAAATGGCAATATCCTACGCTATTGTCTACAGTGTGTAAGTGGTATTGTAAGAAGAAGTCTCAGAAGTTGAACTAAGAGGGATTTTCTTCACAGAGTGCCTTCTTTTGTCAGGAAAGGACCATTGAGCGCCTAAAGGAGCAGCGCGACAGAGACGAACGAGAAAAACAGGAAGAGATTGACAATTACAAAGAAGACATTAAGGACCTGAAAGAGAAAGTCGGCATTTTGCAAGGAGATCTCACAGAGAAAGAGGTTGACCAGCAGAATGAATCTTTTGTGTTAGAATTGTTTGTTGTATTATGTGTTATATGTGTTATGGGTTATATTTGAGATGAAGAAAACTTAGAAAACTGTTCCTTTGTAGTAATGGTTCTTCAACTAGTTTATCTAGTAAAACATATTTTTATAATTTTTCAAAATATAAATATCTTAGAAGCACATTTTCATGGATAGTACACAGTCCCCTTATTTGCAGCAGTTAATCATATTGGTAGTGAAGGACCAATGGTCAATGGTAGCGTTTACTGGAGCCATGCTTGCTCCTATCTAAACAGAGGGAGGAAAGGACAGAGGTTGATCAAAGCTGTGGGTGCCAAGAGCATGCAGATAAATGTTTATTCCTTTATGCAAGCACTGCTGCTGGTTCTTTTGACTCTGAAGAGTCCTTTATTGATAAGTTAGTTATTGGTAGTGAGCCAACTGGCTAATAAAAATAACCTAATTATATGAGAGAAATATAAATGTTCTCTCTTCCTGTCTTGGAATTGTAACATTCAAGTCTACCTACAATCTTTTTGCAAAATTCAATCAAAGTAAAACAATACGAAAAATATGCACCAAGTAAGTGCTAAGATTTTGTCTACATGGAAGTCAACATTTGACAGGAAAAAAACAATACAAAAATGGTTTGGAAAACAAGTTGAGATGTCTTTTGGAGATAGGTAGCGTGAATCCATTTCACCCCATAGCAGCAGTATACAGAAAAGCGTTCTGTGCAGCCTGCTCTGGGTGACCCTGCTTCAGCAGGGGCCTTGGACCAGATGACCCACAGAGGTCCCTTCCAACCCCAAACATTCTGTGATTGATTCTGTGACTGCTCCTAGTTTTAGCTACAGTGGCCAAATCTGGTAACCACATATGATTTTTAAATGTGTTTTTATTTAAAACAAATTTTTCTTAAATCTGACTGTCACTGAAGCACTAGCTCCAGTTTACAGAATCTTCCATCTTTAAAAATTATTTTAAAGTTAATTTAGATAAGGTTTTATTTTGATCCTGAAAACCTGAATTAAATCAAGCTGTCTTAAGTCAGTGACATCAACATCCTGACAAAATACGTTGTTCTAGGTTGGATCCTGAACATACTGTGAAGGGATAGGAAGAAAATAAAGTCAAATTAAGAAACTAGCTGTTGCACATAAAAAGCACGTACTTGATAGTTATTTTGCATCTTTTATTTTAGTCATCCTTACTGGATCTGAAGGAACACGCTTCATCCTTAGCTTCATCAGGACTGAAGAAAGATTCAAGACTCAAGACACTGGAAATTGCATTGGAACAGAAAAAGGAAGAATGTTTGAAGATGGAAACTCAACTGAAGAAGGTAATCTTACTTCCTATTTATATATGTGGTGTAGACGTTGTGTTAGACAGATTGGCCCTGTCTACACAGAAAGCTTTGGGTCTTAATTTTGAATTCTGTGAACTTCTTTTCATCAAGTACTGTGAAGTTGTGTCCATGCAAACCATATTACAAACTAAGCTGATCACAAAGTAACTTTCAGACGCTGGTGCTAATTTTGGACTTCATTGTCATGCGATAACAGTGCTGTTGACTGTTTGCTTTTTTAAGAGGTACTAAGAACTAAAGACTTGATCTGCTTCAGAACAGTTCATCACAGTAGCTCTGCCATTAAACTGGTCTCACAGCTAAAAATTTAACAGCTGAACATTTCACATATCAATTAGCAATATGCATATAGGTGTTTGTGTGATAAATTCACATCCATGATTGGCCTGGCCCATAGGAATGCATAAAAACAAATGAACAACAAAAACTTCACCAGCACCAGTGAAGTGTGTGATGTTTTAATTTCATTGCCAGTCACAGCTCATAGATTGGTAGGATTTCGCTGTTCAGAAGAATAATACTCTATTGCAAGCAAGCGAATTCATTTGAACAGGCTCTTTGGGTTATGTTTGCATTGCAAGCCTTCTGTGTTTTAGCTGTGAGTAGCATAGATACCGCATTATTTAGAGGAACATTGATTTGATTTGAACTTTTTGAGTTAAAAGAGCAGGTGATGAAGAAGCACAAAACAAACTAACCAAAATAGTGATAACACTTCTATTTATAAAATTAGAACAAGACAGAAGAACACGCAATTTTTTAAAGAAATTTAAGTCTTGAATTTCGGAGTTGTAGCTGTTTCTTTATATCCTGCCGAGGAAAAGGAGGAGTGCCCGTGCTGTGGTTTGGAACTCTGTCCTAGTTCCTCAAATGAATGTCAAATCAAATTTTGAGCCATCAGTTAAGACCTCTGTAGGATTTCTGTTGTGTGGTTGCGAGGTGGGTGTTAATGCACCTGAGAATTCTGTGTAAGTGAAACTCTATAGACACATATCTAGACCCATGTTTGCCCTTCTTCTGAATTCTATTGCACAAAATAAACAGTTCTGTTACTCGGCATCAATAAAGCACAATAGCAAGAATAGATAGTTGTGCACATTTAATTGCTAAGATTTGCCAGAGATTGTTACAGCAATTGGATGGTAGTATTTGTAGGCAGACGGCTGCAGTGGAGAACACTGTTACAGTTACTTTAAAAAAAAAGTACTAATTGGGAGAGTGCATAATAAATAGTAAAGTTATGAAAAAACAGTTGTGGAATTTCAGGTATTTAGGGAGTATGTCTGTGTATTTATCATTGTTAAATGTACTGCTTTTCAGTGCTTCCACTGAGATCACTTTTGTCACTATAAGGACTTCTGTAAAGCCTTCGACACAGTCCCTCACAACATCCTTCTCTCTGAATTGGAGAAATATGGATTTGATGAGTGGGCTGTTCAGTGGATAAGGAATTGGTTGGAAGGTCCAGCCGGAGGGTAGAAGTCAATGGCTCGATGTCCAGATGGATGCTGGTGACAGGTGGTGTCCCTCGGGGGTCCGTGCTGGGACCAGTGCTGTTTAATATTTTCATCAATGACTTAGTGAGATCAAGAGCACCCTCAGCAAGTTTGCAGATGACATCAAGCTGAGTGGTGCAGTTGACACACCAGAAGGACAGGATGCATCCAGAGGGACCTGGACAAG
>Ga0181612_117402_pt1 | contig 14724 bp, 11 predicted proteins | sample HoacroProtozoa21_FD_119630 | JGI IMG/M metagenome (GOLD analysis project Ga0181612, IMG submission 119630) | Hoatzin crop microbial communities from Cojedes, Venezuel. Combined Assembly of Gp0051906, Gp0051904, Gp0051908 | reverse complement strand
CTCTCTGCCAACACCTCCGTATATGGTATGCCAGTATTGTCCACTGTGTTATTTTTTTGCATAAGTAAGAGACTGACTTTTGAAATAGCAGTTTCCCTGGTATCAAGATAAATGAATACAGCAACTTCCATCCAGGCCAACTCATTTTGGGCCTGCCAGCTGATGTTTCAAGGCAGAAATAAATCAGAAGGAAAGAAACACAGGGTGCTGTGACATCCACTGGTAACTCCTATTGCTAACACTTTGCTGTGGGGTCTTTTTGGAACTGCTGGGAAAGGATCCAGCTTGGGAGTGCACAAATTTCCTTGTCTTGGAGCAAATGTTATTTTTTTACCAACTTTAAGCTATTGATTGAGGAAATAAACAGAGAATTACAATAACTGACTGTTTAAGTTAAAGTGTTACTCCCAATCTTTTATTTATGGAGAATTCACCATGTGAAGTAAAATCAATTGCTAAGCAATGGCCCATGAAAAGAAACAGAAAGTGCAGGATATGGAAACAGTAAGAAATGTACATGTGCAACTGCTAGAGACTAGGCACTCTGCCTGAGGGCAATAAAGTCCTCAAAGCCTAATCATCGATATAAAGACAGATAGGAAAATGAACTACATTTTGCATACCTGGTATTCAATGGACATTGACTTTTGTGTTTTGGTAGTCAGATTTCTACAATACATTCACTTGGCATTTCCAAACAACCCATTTCTATGTTATGTATCAGGACAAGGAAGACCACCAAACTAAAATGCAAATAACTTCTAAAGAGAGTCACACATTGATGAGCTCCTTTCATCATCTGGTTTAATAGCCAAAGGATCAGAAGCCCATACCTAACAACTGTAAAAGCCATACTTACTGCTTAATGAATCAGCTGAGCTTAAGGACCTTCTCTGTAAACAATTTTATGAGCAGTATTATAAGTAAAATAGTGTTATTTGGGAATTCTTGTTCTACACTGACAAAGATTTGGTCAGAAAAGATCTATGAAACAGCTTACCAGAGATGATTTAGCAGGACAGTGATGGAAACAGCTGTGATAGGAATCAAGTCTGCTGGTCCCTTTCCTTGTCTGTTTCCTAGAGCACATGAATGGAAAGATGTATTGCCAAAGATATTTGCTTGTAGAGCAATTATTATCACTTCAGGAGCTGGTGAATGAATGTTTACAACTCCCTCTTTAACATTCTCTTTCTATTACTGTACTCATTATTGAGACCTCTGCAGAACAACTGACGAAGTTTAAAAAACTGACAAAACCCATTAATTACATACATTGTAATGTAGACACAGCAACAGATAAATATCAATGCTTCCAAATGTTCGGAAAAGATAAGCAGCAATAACATACTTTAGTACTGATAGAACACCCAACAAGTATGGACGGTATTACAATGACAGACAGTGCTGGCTCTTAGAAAATACATCAGCAGATTAAAATGTGCCAACTCTGTGCTACAGAAAACAGTTAAATCTTTATGGCACAAAATGAAGAAGAAAATTATCTCCAGAGGCTCTGGTAGTAATTGCGCAGTTCTGCTCGCATGGTCTATGTTGTCACTGTGAAAGGGCCCTGCCGTATACTGTGTGCTGTCCTGGGGACTTCAGGGTAGGAGGCTGCTGGGGCAGCTGCAAAACTCCCCTCACGTACATATGAGGAGCACACCAAGCCTGCTGGAATTTAAGGCATACTTTAAGGCAGAATTTAGCTTTTGCAGCAAATTTGAGTTATGCGTGGCATATTGGAGTGACTTAACCTAAGCGTTGCCAGCAGAAGTTTGCTTGCAGTCACACATAGCCTAAAGAGCAAAACAGAGGAAGAGAGAGAGGAAGAAAGAGAAAAGAAGGAAGGAGACATACATCAAAGAAAGCTGGTCATCATAACCCAGCTCTTTGAAAGCAGAAAACACCAGAGCCAGACAAGAAAGCAACCAAAAAGATAAACCAGAAGCCAAATGCTTTGCTTGTAAAAGGGTGAACACACTCATTTTGAGCTTGTGCGTCTGGGTCTCGCAGCTGCCGGGCTCTACCCAGGAGCCCACTACCCCCTTGCAGAGCACGGAGTGGCAGGATTACCTGCTGTTCCAGACCCAGCAACGATTCTGAAAGAGCCACCTTCATACTTACTCTTGCAGCTCAAGGTCTGTGTTTCATCTCCACTTAAGTGAGGGATTTCACTGAAATGATTGCAACTACTTTCAGGCATGAGAATAGCAGGATTTACCGTGAACAGTCTGGAAAGACCAAAACAACATTTGTTTTGTTTAATTTAAAAAGCTGTTAGTTTTCTCAGTTCCAAGAAAACTAAAGTGATACCAAGAAATGTGATTGTGCAGATTGCCTGAACTGGTGTTAATTACTTTTTAATCACAGAAAATTAAATTAGGCTTGAAATATACATTATTTATTGCTTGTCTGGATTGTCCAAAGACAGTGTAACAAGCTAACAGATACTGAATTATAATTACAAGAACTTATGATTATATCAATTTTAGCAACTGTAAGAAGGATATGCTGGCTAATCAACACAGAATTTGTTCAATTTACAGTATGGTTTATTTATCCAAAACAGTAAAATAGAAAATAGTGTAAAATATTATCTTTCATCCTAACTTATTTTCTTTATTGCTCTTCGTTTTTAACTACCTTGGAGGAGCTGTTTACATGTTTCCAAGCATTGTGAAGATTTATTTTCCTGCCAGTTTTACAATCTCATGGACTGTCTTTAGTCATGACCATCAGGAAAGAGACATCCCTAGGTCTCCAGGTACTGGTGATGGGGGCTTAGGAAGCTTCAGGCAGCACAGCTTGTGTGGATCCATTCTGCTCCATGGCCATAGGTCTTTCTGGTGTACATGGATGCCTGGTATTTAGAAAATGGACTCCATTTTAATTAGCGTAATAGGTCTCTTTTAATGGCATTAAATTTATTGCATTTTGAGGGAGACCAACAACAGCCGGCATCTGCTTCCACAGAAGTCCATGTCAGTATTAATACCAAGTACAGGAAACAGACTGGTCAGACCTAAGTAATCCCTAAAACTTTCATTGTAGTACAGTCGAACAAAACTCAGAACAAATGAGACATTCAGAAGATTCAGTTTTCAAAGCTTTATGTTCTTCCTCAGAGACTGAGAAAATGGAAAGAGAATAAAGGTACTTTACCTGCTTGCTAGAACAGTGCCCTCTGACACTGCCTTTCATCCAGGCCAAATAAAAAGTCAACCCTATTCCGTCCCACAACACACTAAGATTTGGTACGACGTGCTTTCCTTGAAGTTCCCCTGCCCTTTACCTCCAAAGGTTAGGAAGGTATTCTGATAAATTATGGATGTTTACTAGAGCTTTATTCACATTGCTATGGCCATCTGAGGTGTTGAAATGAGTCTGCTCCTTGGAATTGGAATTTTGGCTTTGCTCTGTCAGCTGCTATACCATTATTTTTAATGGTGCTGGTTTCTAGTTAAACTGAAATAGTTTGACCCATTCTGTGTCAAAAATAATGGATTATCCCTCAAAGTCCTACTGTGAGGTACATAACTGTTATTTTCATTTTTTATGCAAGCCTGAAAGCCTAGAGGTTCAAGAACTCTCTCCTTCCATCTTCTGGTAAAGAGGAGAAAAGAGTCCAGCCGACTTGCACAAGCAACATACCCATAACTCAGGACAGAGGGCTCATCTCCTTCCCCAACCCCTGGTGTCTGGGAGTACCAAGCCTGTAGTGAAAGTGTCATTCACACAGACCTCCTCCTGGCCACTTTCTGTAGAGATTCCCTGAACTCTTCCTCTTCTACACCCGAGGTAATGAAGCTGAACACAGAGAGAGGAGGCAAAAGATAGCGAGGACAGTAACAGCTTGGCCACTGGGTGCTGGGGAAAGGGCAGCCTGAGGCTCTGCCCCACTGACCGGCCAGTTATGGCTCTTGGCTGACCAGCTGCCCAAGTAGGTGTGTGGCAGCTGTCCCAGAGCCCCATGTGTGCTGAGGAGTCGGTCTGTCGGGTGGGGATGTGGGCACGGAGATGCTGGAGGGGAGGAGGCAGCAAGGGGAGCATGGACAGATGTTGCCCACTGGAAGAGTTCGGAGTGAGGCGAGTGTTACTGCAGGATATGGCTTCAGTATAACATGGGGAAGCTGGAGTCTTCTGTGGTCTGCTCCCTGGTATTAGCAAGGTGGGCCTGGGCTCCATGGACAAAGAGCAGCTATGAAGACAGGACAGGAGAGAGGCTGTCTCAAGGGCACTCCAGGCTCCTGGACTCGACTGGCACTATGCCATGAGCAGGGCTCACCAGATGAGGATGGGATATGATGAACGCCTGAAGGTAATTTGTATTAGCGGACGAGGAACCAAGCTAACATTCTACCTAAACACTGTTTGGGGTTTCCCTTTTTGCTTAATAGAAATGTCCTTGTTTTTTAATTATGCTGGTACTTCTGAGGGTATAACTACCACCAATTAGAGGTTCCTAGAATGATCATAAAATCATAGAATGCTTTGGGTTGGAAGGGACCTTTAGAGGTCATCTAGTCCAACTCCCCTGCAGTAAGCAGGGACCTCTTCAACTAGACCAGGTTGCTCAGAGACCCATCCAACCTGGCCTTGAATGTTTCTAGGGATGGAGCCTCCACTACCTGATGAGGCCTCCACTGCCTATTATACCTATGACATTGAGTAGTCCAAGAATAAAACTGATGATGATGGAGCTGGGGGCATTTGTTAATTTCAATTTACTATTTCAAACCCAGCCTTTCTGCCACTGAAAACCCCTAGCAAAATAAACCTTCCCTATAATTGGAAAGAACATGCTTTCAAGAAGCAACTATTTGCAACAAGCCACAAAAAAGGCCAATGGAAATGCTGGGTCCCTCTATCCTTCTCGCAAAAATTTTTTGTGTGTGTGTGAATTAAACTGAATTTCTACCTTATGGAAGTTTTAAATAATTTCTAGTTATGCCTACCCTTCCCTATTCAGTCTGTACAATTTATTCATACTTGCTCTCCAATGAAGACTGAGATATGCATCAATCTAAATTTTTCAGGAACTAAAAAGTTGTATGTAAAAAAGATCAGTCAGAGAATCTGAAAGCTGATGTCCTTGGTGAGCCTTGTGTCAGGCGGCAGTCATCAAGAAGGACAGTGCTGGAGACCCTACTTCATACCTGGATCTGAGGTTAAAGTAACAGTAAAGTGGTGGTCTTCCACAGCAAGTTTGGGATGTTGTTTTCCTATGAAGTGCTACCATGATATGCCTACCAATTCCCTCCTGAACTTCTGGAGAATGCCTCCACAAATTTCCTTATTTGCAGAGGAGGACTAAAGGGATTAAAAAGGACTCATTGAGATTTCTCTAGATTACTTCCTATACCTCGATATATCAGTAAGGTCACACAAGCCATGCTGCAAAGTGCTTTGGCAACAGCTGACAAATCTGGGTGGATACTCTGCAAAGACTTCCGTAGTGTCTGGACAACATGTGTGAGAAGAAAAAAAGAGGGAAGGGGAAAGCAAGCTTTTTCCCTCCCACTACCACTCAAATATTGATGACCACCCTTAAGACCTAAACAAAAAACTGCAATGAACTGGGCATTTTGTGGAATGGGACTTGATCTACAGTGGGGCAGATAAATCGCTTGTCTTCTGGAGTACCAAGGCACTGTGCGTGATGGACTAAAGCACTAATCTACTCTGACAAATCCCTCTGCAATCGCTGCAAAGCCCAGCAGAGGCTGGGTGAATATCTTGGAATTCTGGAAATTTTCTGGTCAATATTGGTCTAACAAATAACAATTTAATAAAACACAAAGCCTTCTGAATGCCTCATTAAAGGGTGCAAGTGAATTCTCAGAAAAGATGAATAGGAAACACTGCTATAGAAGGGACACAATATTGAAAGAAGTTCAGCATTAAACTGCATAAGAAAAAAAACCCAATAAATTGCTACAAACAGAAGTGGAAAAGAAACACTGTTTTTTTCTTTTTATAAAGCTTCTAACTGCTGATCTTGAGCTTCACTGAAGACGAGTGAAAGACAAGAGAAGAAACTTCATTTAAACAAATACAGAAGTGATTTGTGGTGGATTTGTTGACAGCCCCGTAACACTGTCTGGCAAACAGCTACCAATCTGGGTAAGAAATCTGTTCGATTAGAGCAGCAAGATGGCTACAGATGGAAGTGGCTGTGCGGAGGAGCCCAGCCAGCCAGTGACAGGGTTGCTTTCCTCAGGAGCTACAAAGTCGGAAACAAAACAATGGGGCCAAAATTTTATTTTGCATCAAAGCATGTCAGGATTTTCAGCCATCTGCGCCCCATTATTCTCTCGAGAGACAGCAACCTCTGACACGCCAGCTTTTGCTAAAAGAAGAGTGGCTAATTGGATTCCTAATCCATTAATACTAATCTTTGCATCGAAGTGACAGCAAGTGTGATCTGTCGTCTTTGCTTCCCCTGCTGCTTCACGTGGCTGTGTAAAACTGGAGCACAGAGCTGGTTGTTGCTGCTCACACTTCATCGGAGTGATCTCCAAAAGGCTCCGTGCAACCTGGACTAATGAGCTGAGAGATGCAGAAATCTCAGGCCAAATTCAGCTCTACAGGGACAGGGTTTACTTGTAGGAAAGTCCATCCCCTGTACTTTGGAAGGAGTCACGCATATTTACATGGGAGCTGAATTTGGTGTACAGTTTTAAAGTTCCTTTACAAGCGCTATTTATTGCAATCCACAGAAGTAAAAGTAGTTAATTATTTTCCTGTGTAGAGATGAGCAGGTTTTATAAATGAGGCTATATAAATGGATCATGTTCCTCAGATAAAAAGATGCGAGTGATGCAAAGTGTACTGCAACTTTAATCCTTTAATGACTCAACCACATAATGGTAATTGCATTACGAAATTGCATCTTTTTCTCCTGTTCAATTTAGTGGGATAGAGCAAGAAGGATTACATTGGAAGCATCTATGGGCCCAGATTATTGAAGGAAAGTGCTATAAGTGATCTGAACCCACAAAAATTACTGCCGTTCTGCTCTTTCATTCTCTCTTCAAACTCGTCAGCCAAGTACAGTCCAGTATCAGCTGTCATCCCAAACATAGAAAATATGTATCGGAAAGGAGAAAAGATGCTATAATAGTGCAAGATCTACAGGCAAAATGCAGGAAATTAAGATGATCATTTTGATAACATATACATTTTATTAGAGAACTTCCAGATGGGTCTTGCTGAAACCTGCATGTTGCAGCCAATCTTTCCAGCAATTGGTTTGAATTTTTTAGGGTGGACAGATTTAAGCAGAGATTTTAAAGATGACATGTCACTGTTAATAACTGCCACATTTGGGGAGCTTTCATTATGAAAATTCCTCTGTGTATAGCATTACTGCACTGGCATGCCTGAAGTATGGACTCAAGCCACCCCAGGAACCAGACAACGAGATGCCAACGATGCAGATCAGTGCCGCTGTTCAGATCCGCTGGCGAGAGCTGTGGCAGAAGCACTGGCTAATGGTCGAGGCTGTCTGTAACACATCTGCAGCTGCCTGTGTTCTGGCTCCACTGAGGTTTCCACTGTGGCTACACCCTGAGTTGTAACAGATGACAGCAGCTCTGGGGAAATACTCAACAAGGACAAGAAGCGAGGTTCTTCAGACAAGCCTGCAATAAGATGAGGATGGCAGTAAGGAATCAGGCTACAGAGAAAAGCTTGCTTTGCTGTCCTGGAGGAAAAATAGTAATTTCTGCACCACCAGCCCTCACTCTTGTCTTTCTGTAAGCAAACTAAAGTCCTCAAACTACAGCCTCTGCAGTAATTTAAGAGATTCCCTAGCAGAAAGACAGAAAGTAGATCTCCTTATTGCAAGCCAGGTGCTACCTGCACACCCATGAACAAGTATTTGATGAGTTTTGGAAATTAAGCATGTTCCAAGGCTAGACTTGCTGAACTGGAAGAGCAGAAAGAGTGGCACTGCAGACACTCAGGAATGCTGCAGCCTGGGCCCACCTCTGGACTGGATTCCCTGAACATCCACACAAGGAAGCTGAGTCTCACTATCATGAGAGACTGAGGCAGGATAAGCTCTCTGAGCCAGGCCCAGGCTCGCAATAGCAATAGAGGATGGGACATACCAGTGCTGTGTCCTGCTGGTCTAGAAGTGTCTGTGACATCCTGTGACTTTGACAAGCTACGTCATGGAGGCTTTCCTTCTGAAAAATATATAGCAATGCTAAGAAGGGAAGCCTTAGTTTACCTGGTATGGAGCTCCCAGTTTTGGCTGGAAGAGACCCCACAGTCATTATGGGTATGGACAGGAACTCCTCTCTGCCTCAACCTGTACGCCAGTTTTGAACGTTTAGTGGGTCATTTTTGTTATCTGGGCAAACTAGCACTGTGTTTGTACTCCAAGTTCGAGGCATGGCCATGATAGAGCTGATTTTAAACTAGACACTTACATGCTGTTAGGAGGGCAGCTGTGGAAGTGTAGAAACCAATGTGTGCTGCAACATTTACCTGAGAAGGTCAGTAAGTTGTCAAGCTGCTAGTTTTAAGATGTCTTTGGTACGCCTACATTAACTCTAATAACAATGTATTTTGTCACAGTCCTGCTTATTTACCTTTTGACAGCATCCTCCTTATTTACACAGAACATAAAAAGTCCTATTGCCCTTTACACAGCAGGAATGAGAGTAATATTAGACATTTTCATCAGCCAGCATTGGATGGCATAGCCCAGCACATATTTAAACTTTGCTACGTGTCTGGGGTATTTAGTTACTAAAAAAGAGCTTGACTGCTTCTTATGTTTGTCTCTTATGACGACCAGTCTCAGTTACAATTTAGCTATTTCCCCAGCTGAACAATGCTAATGACTTTGAAAGGCAGTTAAGTGGAAGATAAATTTCAATTAGTAGGTAAAAAGCTTAAGGTAAGCTGTGATATCTTTTTTTAGTCTAAACTACTCATACAAATTACTATCTATATCTGTTCAGGGTACAGCAAATATAAAAGAACATCCCACCCCACACCCACTTTCTAGCCACCCCCTACCAAAAAGCAATTATCTCCCACACCTTCCCAGGGCATTAGTATAGAGCTGAGCTGAGGGCAAGAAACATGAACATGCGTCCTTCCATAATGCGTTGCTGTCATTCTTAACTGGGCTGGTAAGGTCTAGCATGGGCTTTCAGCTCCAAAAGCATGAGAGGGTAGCAAAGTGAGTGCAAGCTATTGTACATAATAGCACAGTTTCATGTGATCATTGCTGAAAGAATTGTTAGAAGTGATGATTAGAAGTGTAACAAAAGTCAGTTTATTTCTCTTCTTGCATTCTACAAGAGAAAGGGCGTGGCATGTGAAAGAGAAAATAAATGCATTCAGAAGTTATAAAATAAATTGAGAGGCTAAGCAACTACAACTAAACAATATTTCGTTGCTAAAGAAGACAAGGATTGGTTTTGATATCTGTTTTTCTTGTAGATGGTTGATTCCAATCCAGTTGCTAAAAACCTTACCTGAATTCTTGCTTCAACAATCTTTTCTTTATTTTATCATTAAATTTATCTTATGTTATGAGAGAAAGACATACTGGAGTTAAAAGGGCAAACTGTTAGCTACGCAATAGTAGCATTCCACAGCACGTGATGTTTACAGATACCCTGAGATATAATCACAAGACCCACATGAGAAGCACTTTTTGAGAAGCTAGTGCAGGCCAGTGAGAGTGTTAATTAAATCCGGTACAAGGTTTTGGTACCAGAAATTCCATTTGACAGGCACCAAACATTGCCACTCTCCCAGGGGAGCACACTACTGAAACGCACCGTGCAGTTCCAGGCAGACCCTAAGTCATGACAGCATCATAACAATTTCAGGGTAATAGCTTGGTCTCCTTATGCCTTAGAACACAGCCCAGCCTCCAATTCTGGGGATGGTGGGAACTTCCAGAGATGATTTAATTCCAGATTGGAGTAAGTTTTGCTTTTGTTGTTGGCTAATGTACTTTTTTTTTCCAATCTTGCTTTTCTCATGCTGGCCACAGAGCTGACCACTGAACACATGCATGATACTGTCTCCTGTTTCCTGGTGTAAAACCAAAGCCACAAGTTAGTGTATAGGTCAAGAGAGGGTGAGGCAGCCATAAGCATTTGCAAAGAGAGGCCCAGAATGGATGAAGGGACATACGAAAAATTCCACCTGTGCTGGAGAGCAGCCTGTGCACACTGCAGGCAGTAAGCTGCATGAAGGACTCCACAGAAAAAACCTTCAGTGTACTGAAGAGGGTGAATTCACAGAGCTGTTTCTCTTCCTTTTCCTCCTCTCCGATACATGAGTCGCAGGGAATACAGGAGACAGACAGTATTTGCATGAAGGATTCTGTGTCCTGGCCCAAGGAGTGATCAGAAAAGTAACAGGAGTTCTAAAAAAAGCATATTCTTAGAAACCACGTCATCTGAACAGATGCAGTGCTGTTAAAGTTGACTGGATAAACTAGGTCTTATTTTCTACAGCATCTCTTTAAATACAGTAACAAGAAGTCAGCAGGTTCATGGGTACATACCCACTGGAATGTTTTGCTGAACGTTAATAACTCCACAGCACTAGGTTCCAGCTATGTGGGCCAAAACAAACATAGACCAGTTTTTGGTTTCAATCCCGCACATGACCTCTGGGAATTACGTTGAAACTTCCTGTTTTCCCCGCTACCTACCATGCATTTCACAGCCTGCAAACGCGAGCTAGTGAAGAGCTTTCAGAGAATCATACTTGGAAGGAAACCAAGGAGCGAGACAACAGCTTCGGAGTAATGGAAACGGCTTGAAAAACCTGCCTGTGAAATACGGGCAGGGATAGGGGCTTGTGAAAAGGAAACCATTCATCCCAAATTCCTTTTCAAAGTAACAGTACCAAACCAGCAAGGTCCTTGTGCTGAACTTCAACGGAGAGCTGCACCCCTGCAGCCTCCTGGCTCTTCACAGACGTCTCCACCATACCTGTGCCTGCAAGCACTGAGAGGAACAGAAATGTTGTGGTTTTAAACAAAGGTGGAAACAAACATTTGTTTTACTGAACAGTGATACTTCTCTGTGTATAAATACCTACTTTGGCTGGGCTTCAGCTGCTGTTACTTTGCTGCTTCTTTGCCTCTACATGTTGTTTGTTACTTCTCTTGCCTCTGCATTGGCACAGGAGTAGGAGAGCCTGAAACGCTGGCCTGGCCACTTGAAAATTACCATTATTAATTTTCTAAAGAGTAGATTTCCACTTTATTAAAAACTGTGATAATGTTGAACAAAACTCTGGGTGAGCAGTGGGCTGCTATTTCATGTCAATCCAGAGTCCGTAGCGAGAGACAGCAGTCTTGAACAATTTAGTGCTTCTTCATGTACAAAAATTCAATTTGACTAGGCTTCAGAGGCTGCTATTTTGCTGTGTGACAGTTAGGTCCTGATGTCTGTGAAACAAGTAAAACCTTGCTGACAGCCATTTCCTTGCTTTAAACAAGGGGATTTAGCCATTTATTAGTAGCACTGACAATTTTCACACACTTACAAGCACTTTAAGAAGGCTTTGGCCTGAAAAAATAATAATTACCATCTTTCCCTGCAGTATGGAAACCTCATGAGTACCTTTAAATCTGCTCTACTTTTTTTGGGCCCCAATTTTGTAAAAAACTAGGACATTAATTTATGACCTATTTTCTGTTATTAGGAATAAATCAGTTTGCGGTAGTAACAGATAACAGAGCCCAATGCTGTGATAACAGGAAAGACAACATACTGACATTCATTGGAATAAAAACAGGTGCACAGAAATCTTTTTTCCAGGTTCTGGGAAGCAGATGGTCATTATGCCGTTACAAATAAATGCCAAAAAATATTAGGAAGAATTTTTTTCCACACATCATGTTTCTTGTCCATTCTCCAAAGCTTCTTTTAATCACAAGAGCAATTATATTTCTTGCAGAGATTCCAAATGCAAGGGATTTCTAAAAGGCAGTGATTAACAAGGCCAACACACAGTCTATATTAAAAAATGCTTTCAAAGACACTGTTGCCAAAAGCAGGTCTATGGTTTTATAATGAATACTATCTAATTATTCATTCCTACCAGTGCTACAAGAGTAGGGGGCTGGAAGTCCTGATTCCCACCTCCACCCCCTCATAATCATTGTCACATTACTCTGCCTGGGCAAAAAATAAAAAGCGTGCAAGTGCCGTTTCATTTCTACTCCACTCTGACTTTCCAGAGGACTATTGCTGACTTGAGCCAGGCCCACACCTCCAAAGCAATGAGGTAAGCACCAAATGATGGCATTTAAGCCTAGGCAAGTAAGTCGATGTGCTTGGTGTGCCGTCTAGTGTTAGAACTTCCCTGCTCGCACAGCACGTCTGCGTGTCATGCATTACAGTTACAGTGTCTCTTTTCTAATGCACGTGAATCTCTCACAAGGGCCCTCAAGCAAAGATCTGATGGATCCCCTCAGCCAGCACATGACTGTTGCTGCTAGTGACCAAGGCTCTCTGCTATTCAAGTCTCATAATCTTAATCTCCTTAACATCCTGCTTCTCCCACTCCTGTAGCCACCCTTAACTCCTCGTGCCACCAGTTCCACATTACAGTCGTGTGCCCTTCCCTCTTTTTGTGTCTACACGTGCTCAGGGACAAGTTAGTGGATAGGAGATCCACAGAATGTTATCAAATATCAATATCAAATGAAAGGCTGGGGAAGATTAGGGATAAGTATCACATACATTTGACCTGCTGTCATAGTTTTACATCAGCAGCTACTTCTTCCCGTCTTTCCAAGCTATCTATCTTTACTAAATAAATAATTACACATTTAGCAGGATTTTATGCCTGCCTTTGACTCCCTCAAGCATTTCAGCCACCAGCAGGCTTCAGTTCCAGGTAATTCCATGTGCCCTGGAGCTCCTTGGAGCTGGCTCTCACCATGCCAGCAATGCTTGGCATTTCCTCTCTGACCTTCTGCTGCATTTCCTTGTTGGTCTTAGGCATACTCAGCATCTGATGGAGCCTTTGCTCCAGTCCATTGCTTGACAACTGAAGGACCTCTCATCCTCTTCTCTCCAGAGGAGCACCTCCAGTTCATTTGCTTCCAGCCACAGCAGAACTGTCTCTGGGACTAAGCAGCATCCATTCTGGGGTCTTGCCCCTTTCCTATCCTCCCAGAGCACCTTAGCCTCTATCTCTGCATGCTGGAGCAAGCACTTGCACTGAGACCTCTTGCTGCTGCCTCAGGACCTCATTGCTCGTTTCTGTGTCTTGCAACATTTTCCCCTCTTGCTGTTTTACAGTTTCCTGCAGCATCTACTCATTCTGTAACGGCCTTGTTCAGCTCAGTGATACGGAAAACCTGGGCTATTCAGGCCTTCGGTCAAACCGTCTGCCACTGCTTTAATGTGTACCTGTCCTGACTCTTCTATGTCCCTCCACTCTCCCCCAAAACCTGCATACCTGCAATCAGTTAAAACAAGCAGAGAAAGTGTACAGAAATTCTGGCCTTTGTTTCCTTCGGTCTCTCACAGCACATCTGCTAAAGCTGTCCTTCTGTCCGGCACTCTGGTAACTCCTATAAAGCAGTGCTTTTGTGGGGGATCCACTTGGCTGCCCTTCCCCAGGAGGAAGGGATATGTGCCAAGGAGCACGGCTGGACAGGGCTGAAAACCTCCCTCTTAAACCTCTTTTAGCATTGCTGAGGACTCCAGCGAGGGCCATAGCCATGGGCCATAGCCATGTGATTGCATCCCTGAATGCAGCGGCATTGCAGGAGGTGGATCCCAGAACTCTGCAGGGAAAAACCGCTCTGCCAAAGAGCGTTACTCGGACGTCTTTCTCCCAGGGAGTAAAGCACCACTCAACAGCGTCTAAGAGATTCACGCCCTGCTCGTGTGTTTTTAAAATGAACTATCTTTGTCTCTCCTGAGGCATAAAATAAAATCTTATTCACAAGAACACTGATATAACAGTTTCTAAAACCCTTTCTGTAAGGCCCTGAAAGGACAATAAGGTTAAGTGTTAACCTAGCTCTATTTCACAAACCAGAAATGTCAATACTGTGAAACAGGGAGCCTCTGAAGTGACTACCCTTGTCTCTGCAGCAGCTCAGTTAGGAAAGGTACTTTTCCTTCGCTACCACTGAAAAGACAAGTGAGTAGTTAGTGGTGTTTTACTAGTATAAACTGTTTAACAGATTTCGCTCATTTTTGGTAAAGCTACAGGAAGAAACAAGAACAAATCGACTGATTTTGGGCAGGTCTGTCTGGAACAAAAGGTAGAGGCTGCATTGTTGTCTGCAGACTTGCTGTTCCCACCTGGAGAATCTCTTCACCAGCCTGACTGAATTACGATATAGTGCTACCAAGGAATTTCCAGTTCCAATGAGGTTTAAAATAAAGAAAAATAATGCAGAAAAAAACAATTAAGTGACTTTTTTAAGATCACCCTCAGGCTAAGTTCACACCACAGGCATTTCTGTGACTGTATCTTCTGCAGACGCATCCAACCTAGCATTAAAAGCTGCCAGCAGCCTAGGATCAGCATCACAGATGTGTAGAGCCCCACACCGCCACTATTATATATATTGGGGCCAAGCTCTTTTCAGTGGTGCCCAGTGACAGGACAAGGGGCAATGGTCACAAACTGAGGCACAGGAAGTTCCGTCTGAACATGAGGAAGAACTTCTTCCCTCTGAGGGTGACGGAGCACTGGAACAGG
>Ga0181612_163272_pt1 | contig 14726 bp, 8 predicted proteins | sample HoacroProtozoa21_FD_119630 | JGI IMG/M metagenome (GOLD analysis project Ga0181612, IMG submission 119630) | Hoatzin crop microbial communities from Cojedes, Venezuel. Combined Assembly of Gp0051906, Gp0051904, Gp0051908 | reverse complement strand
TAGGTTGTTGCTTCCTGGGTCTTTTGCTGATTAATCATGAGTCTAGGAATGGCAATTTGAATCAATTTTCTCTAACCAGCCAGAAGGTATTATTGACATGGCATTATTTGGAGGACAGAAATTAGATATTAGTAAAATCTAACAAAGATTAAATTTGCCTGTAACTAATTGTATCATAGTTGCAGTCTTTTCATGAGCACAGCTGAGAATGCAAGAAGCTTTTCCTCCCTTTTTTAAGACTGGAAAACCTTCAGCTGCACTCTGAAGAGAACCCCATGCTACAGTGAGTATAGGGGAGGGAAACAAGTCAAAACAAGGAGGGAAAAGAAAAGGGAGAGTCATGGCAGCCGCTTCTGGAGGTGCAGGGGCAGACGGGAGTGCATTAGCACAGTCCTGTTGAGCGTTTCAGGGCTCCTTGCAGTGTGGTGGAGCTCTGCACCACCCCGTTGCCCCACGCGGGCTGTAAACGAGTTGGGACATCGTTTCCCAAGCCCCTTGGTGTTGGCCAGGGTGTGAATGGCACTCGGCAGGCGTTTGCGGGGTTTGGGTCAGACCCCTGAGAGAGGGAAGGAGGTTTCTCTGCGAACAAGTGAATGCAGAACTGTGATGGGAGTTTCATGTGTTCCCCACAAAGCACAGCAAGAGGGCAGGTGTTGGGCAGGGCAGAGCAGAGGCATGACAACTTATGCGTTTCTTCTGATTTTTCAGTTGATCTTGAGATTTCTGCAGAGGCTGTTCAACAGCATCTGGAACTGGTTTTGTGATACCACTTGCTTACTGATAAATGAAAATGTGTTTCCTCAGTCTTCTCAGTAGCTTTCATAAGGGGTCAGGCTCTGGCCATGCTCATCAAGGTTACCTTGGACGATATCTTGGAAGAGGTTATTTTTATGGTTCTGTAATTTATTTTCCAGAACTTACAGCCTATCCCATTATCTAGGAAGAGCACAAAATCAGTCAAGATCTAAGATTCAAAATTCTACAAAAAGGTGACATTTTGCAATATTTGATCCTAGTAGGTCACAAACCTCAGTAATCTTAGAATCATAAAATCATAGAATCATTAAGGTTGGAAAAGAGGTCTAAGGTCATCAAGTCCAGCCATCAACCCATCACCACCATGCCTACTAAACTGTGTCCTGAAGTGCCATATCTACATGTTTTTTTGAACACCTCCAGGGATGGTGACTCCACCACTTCCCTGGGCAGCCTGTTAAATTAATTATTCTTTAGATCACGTCTCATTCAACCGTTGAATTAATACTGTTGGAAATACTATGGGTGGCCTAATTAGCTTGGAATGAACAACATCAAAGGCAAGGAGTATCTTCATTGTAGAATAAAATGCTGGTGTACTTGTTTTTCGCAAGGCAGGTGAATGCCCATCGTAACCCCTGCCACTGGTAAATCCCCTGCTGCTCCACAGATGTTGTGTTCCCTGATGATGATCAAATAATTGAAGGACTCTATAAATCTTCTCTGGCTTTTATTTACTTATTAACTAGAGGATAATTATAATTCTTTGTCTCTGTAATCTCATTCAGCTTTTTCTGTAGCTGCTTTTTTGCTCTGACTGGGAGTAATTCATGTGTGAAGAGCTCCTAGACCATCACCAGGAATGGGTGTACTGCAATGGCTTCAGTCCATCCTATAAGCGGAGCTCAATGCTATACAGAAAGGTTTCCTGCCGCCATAATGGGGATAATTCACTGCAGTATGCACTGGCCTCTACCAGGATCTGGTCCATGTTGCACCTCTCTCTCTCTGCAGAGACAGGGTAGGATCGGAGCCCCTACTACATGTACTTACAGTATTTCTTGGTGTACGTATGCACCAGTATACAGCATGTGTCTTGATAACTCACAGAACCCTGTTCAGGGCAAAAGTGAAGATTTTCACAGAAAATTCCTATATAGTGGTTTATAAATTAGGAGAATGAAATCAGCGACGGCTACTCTTTTTAATTAGCAATGGGTCTGAACTGGCCCTGCAATCAGTCAGGCGTCTGTTGTTGATCTCCGTAACACGGGACTCTGTCATGTTGGCAGCACTAGTACAGGAGCTCTATCTAGCACATCTACTCATCCCTTGTAGTAACCAAGTCCATGCACTATCTTTTATTTAGATCTGATGTTTATGCCCCAGAAAACTTGTAGTTTGGAATGGCTACCACTAAATATTGATGTTGACTTTTTGCATCTGAATCAGCGAAGGCACTGTGCTGAAACGAGAGGCCAGTGACGCTGTAGTATTTCTGGCATTAATGCGCAGACAACATTCCTGCAGGCTAAAATGCACTGCAAGTAGCTGACAAAACCAATCAAAATCCCCCCATTTGTTAGTCTAGCAGATTAGTCCATTTTCTGATTTCACTGCAAGGGTTGTGAGACTGGCTTAACTCAGCTGCCCTCGTTTGAGTGACTGCATTTAGATTAAGGCCAGTCTCAGCTGTGTCATAGTGTGGCACCTTCTGAACTCACACAGCTGCCATTGAGTTGGTGCCATTGAATTAATAAATTTAAAGCCGATTTGCATTTTGGTCAAGACGTTTTAGTTAGGATTCTGGCAGCTGTTGAAAGGGAGTTAGCTGAGCTGCTCTTGCAAACTAAGTATGCACACCACCACACACTAAGCTCTGGTCATGAGCCAGCCCCCACCACCACCGCCTCCTACCCACTGGGAACCATTAACAGCACCCCGTGAGCTATCCCATGTGCTGGGACCTCTACCTGGGTTTCCAGAGGAGCTGAAACCCTGCTGCCATTGAAGAGGTAATTTCTACCTTATCTTCTGGCACTGGTTCGTTTGCCGAATTGAGCTGACTCTGAGCTCTTCAGGGTAGTCATGGCGTCTTCCTCGTGGGGTTGTGATCATCAAAATGACCACTGAGAAAAAGAAGTTATATTTGACCAGGATCTTCAGGATTTATCTCTGGAATTATGTGCCCCAAGGGAGAGAGTGGCTTTTGTGAGTGGTATCTGTTGTCTTGGTAACATGGTTTCATCTGGGAAATACAGTGTGTATTTGAGCACCCTTGATACCCCTACGCTGCAATATAAGTTATATTGGTCTGTTTGCTTTCTTTGCATCCCTAGAAGGGGAACCATGAAAGTGAACACTGCGAATACGCATGATAGAGAAGCCACAGGGGAAGAGAGCTGAGAAGCTCCCCTTCTGTGCTAATTGAAAATATGCCAAATCATGGTTCACTGCACAGATAAACAGGAGAAACAGAAGACAGGCTTTGAGGATTGTGCTATCAAATGAAACCCAGCAGTATATCCGGAAGAGCGGAGCTCTCTCTTAGCCAGTGTTAGAGCAAACTTGGTACCCGTATGCATGTTATGAATAAATTGGTGTGCATACTTAGTTTGAAACTCTCTGTAGATTAAGATGAACAAAGCAATAGCTATTCCAAGCACATGTGGCAAGATATGAGCTAAGTGAAGTACTTCTGCTGATCTAATGATGTCTCTTGTGCTGCAGAGAAACCTAGATAAAAAGAGGGCTAATAGTCAGGAGCCCTAGATCCATATTATAACTGATTTGTAGCAAGTGCGATGAAGAGTCTTCCTATTCATGTAACGCCTGCTAGTTCTGTACAACCTTTATATATATATATATGCTTATGTCCTACTTTTTCCCTAGAATCTATATATGTGTTTGAGCGCTGTCCCTCGCTACATCGCTTCCCCACAGCAGATGCTGTAGGGCACTTTTCTATCTGTTAAACCTGTTGGTAAAATCTCATCGCCTTTACTGACAACAGGCCTGACCCTGTGTAAAGATGTGGTGAAGGCAGGAGGCTGTCTTCTGCATAGCTGAGGCACTCCAGTTAGCGAGAAGACCATTTTATATAATGCTCTCAAGGAAAGAAGAACACAAAAAATACACATACATTTATTAGAGTAGATAAATGTGGAACAAATTTATGTTGTTGAATAACAAAGTGGAAATTGTTTACAAAATGCTGATTTCTAGGTCATCATTTGCTTAATTTTTCCTCTTTCATTTTGCTTGAATAATGAAAATGCATTGGTCCCATTAGTCTCCAGACAATCTTTAGTCATTTCCATTTGTTAGTGGCTCATGTGAGTGTTTCCTAAAATCTTTTGAAGTGGGACTATCTCTGTGTAGGAAGAGAGTCTCAAGAGCCACCTCTTGTCCTGTTCCTGACTCTGTAGCATCCCCATGGTGGTCGAACCAACTGCTTATGTGGAAAAGTAATATGTGGAAACCACTGAGCCAGTTTTAGCTGTCTCTTAATGAAATGTAACAGCTGGAAATCAGGAAGAGCACGAGCATCATGGGACCAATCAGCCCTCTGTGGAGAAGCAGCAAGGGCTGTGTAAACCGCAATCAGTATGTCTCTGTACTGAGTGGGTAGCTAATACTATGGTGAAATGCTTAAATCTAAACACCACTTTAATTAAATTTCACTAAGTATTAGGCCTAGGAAATATAAATTAAGCAATCGACAAGATTTTTTAAAAATGGAACCAATCCTGGACTGACGTGAGCCTACTGGCCTGTGTCTTCTTGCCATCTGCCTGAGATCATTTACGTACCTTAGGATATCCTTTCCAGCCAGTGGTCCACTGCTAAAACCTGGGCTGCTTTCCATTCTTTCAATACTGTCTGCTTTGAGATTGCCCAAAGTGTACCCCTGGAGGATTTTGTTTCATTCTTCCATACTCTATATCATGGGAAAATCCTTAACTGAGATAGCAGCTTCCTCAGAACACTGCAAGTTGGGTCTCCAGTTCTTCCTGCCAGAGATGCCCCAGACAGATGTCAATGGTGGTGTGTTCACTGCGGGAATAGACAGCAGGAGACCTTACCCACGGCAGGAACAGAGCACGCACAAGAGATGTGAGGTGGTTCATCGCTTGCATTTCAGCCCTTTTGCATCAGCAAAAATGCCTGCAGAAGTCCTGGGTCTGCCCAGAGAATCACCCCCTTGGTGAAGAAACTGTAGGAGACAACCGGTGGGGCCTCATCCAAAAGTGGACTGGCAACCGCTTGCCGTTGGGGAGCTAACGCAGGCAGCCAGGCCAGGGCCTTGGCTCACAGCATTTTCTCAGCTTGTCTTCTGTCCTGCAGCCCAGTGGGCAGGCTAGGAGAGGCTGAAGAAGGCACAGAGTGCCCTGAAGTCATGCTAGCCATAGAGCAGTGCTAGGATAAGATTTCACTTCATTTTATTTTTCAGTGTCCTTTATGAGAGCTGTGTGTGATCTCTCCCATTTTTATGAAATAGCTAGCACCAGTGCCATCTGGATAACACAAAGCAGCAAATAACAGTTGACTTTTGCATACATAATATCAATTTGTACTTTGCTTTACACATTTAATCCAAATATCTCAGGTCAAATTTTGCTTGCAGTTATGCCTAGCTATTTCCTGTTAAATCTGTCAGGTTGGGTAACACTGGCATTGTACATAAAAGCATAAATTTTGCCCCAAACTGCATTGTTCTTCCAGTCCATTTTAGTCTGTTCAGTTCTGTCTTTTAATTGTTGAGCTAACTCCAAATTGAAGTGAACCTGTGCTCAGTGCTTGAAGATAAGAAGCATGGGGCAGACTTCATTCTACTTAAAAATGAGTAACAAAGGTAGAGGCTGAATCAAGACAGCAGGAAGACAAACAAGGCATGAATAGGTATCTTGCGTATATTTGTGTGATTGTCGCATACTCACACATGCTCACATGCACTCATTCTTACGTTCCTCTTTCCAGTTTTAAAAACCTAGTCTAAATCCATATACTGAAGATTTGTAGCCCATAAATTATATTTTGGTGGCACATGCTAGGTGTGGATTGATGTGAGCAATTACTCTATGAGGTTAAGTGTATTAAGAAACATTTAATCACTCTTAGGGAGTTAACCATCCAGAGCAGCTTATTCGAGGGCAACATATATATAAGTGAAAAAAGATACTGCATAGCTCAGTAAGCTGGAACAAGTTGGATGGGCATAAAATGGAGTATGTTCTAGTTCTTACTATGTGTGTTTTATTCTAATTTGTTATTTGTGCTATATAATTTAAAAGCTATTCCTGTTCTTGGCCATTTGTTTTAGCCTTGGATATGTAAACGTATGCATATTTTATATTACTTTTAAACAGAATTTATGGATTGGATGCCATTGAGTAGAAGTAAAGGCTACAGAGCACATAATTGTAGTAGGTTTCTGTTTTCAGCTTCTTCTAGCTGAGACGTGAGTAATTTAAAGTCTTTTTTTCTTATTGATTGTTGCTCCACATAAATATAGTCAATGAGAAGTCTCCAACAGGTAGAATGTTTTGCTAAATTTGCAGGCCTCCCAGTGATACAGGAATATATTTAATAACAGTAATGAGACGTAAAGCGATTGTGCAGTATCTGGGCCCTTATAAGCAAGCACCTAATTCTTCAGTCTCCTCCCATTTCAGTGTGTGGTTCAGCAGGGGTACCGTGGTTCCTCCAGCTGTGTATTAGTGTGCACAGGCATATGCTCTTTCCTCCTCTCTAGGATGTTGTCAAAGCCCATCAAGAGTTTCAGATGCACAATTCCTATTGCAATTAATTGCATCTGAAATGCTTAGTGGCTAGGAAGCTGAGGAGAAGTGAAAATTCTCACCACAATTCTCAGTATTTTGCACATCTCAATGTTGCTTTACACCGCTGTGTTCAGATATGCCCAGGACACTCCCAGGCATTTTTGAGTTGTCTGAGTGAAGTGGCAGAGCAATGCAGATGAACTGGGTTGTGAAGGACTTTAGACCTTCATGGGAACATTCAGGGAGGTGAAACCGCACTAACTGGATCTGACAGAATAGCTGTCAGACTTGCACACTGCTTTAAGCTCAAGGAGGCTTCACACCATGGGGCAGCGTGATGGAAATGGAGGAAATCCGTGGAAAAGAGTCAGTATGGAAAACCAGACAGGCACCATTTTCAGTGCTGCCAGCACCAATCTCTTACAGATACAGAAAAGAAACTCTCACACGGAATGGTGGCTTCCTGGGAAATGTACATCCTGATAAACCCATTTTAGTGCATCTCAGATGTTTTGATGATGCGTGCATGATTGCACGTCCCACTTCTGCTGGCTACTGCGTGCTGTTCTACAGCAGAGTGCCAGTCTGAAGTGATTCTGTCTGCATTGGAGTTGTGGCTATCTAAACCCACCCCTGGAATGGTTTCCAGGAGGAAACCCTTCAAGGAAGGGAATAAATTAACAGTCTGCCATTACTTCAACGAGCACAAAGGTAGACAGGATTTCAGGATCTGCTCTCCCTTTTGGATTTTTAACAGTCGGACTGCCTTCCTGTTTGAGAATATCAGATCTTTAAAAATATACCCCTAGGTGTGGTTTTGTGGCATCAGTTTTTAGAGGTATGTAACACATGTATAATTAATCACTTTGGTGTTAATGAAGCGCTTCTGAAGTTCTTGCAGAGCTTCACCTATGACAGTTCTGGTCAAAGTTATACATGTACCAGGTGTGCCTGAACCTCAGTCAAATGTATTAAGATGAGAATAGGGAAATTTCATGCTCCATCAAAAAATTCATCATGATTTTTCCAAGTTGGGTTTTATCACAATGTTAACAAAACAATTCCAGATTTCAAACATTTTAATAGGGAGCTTATATTTGTCATGTCCTTTCTCTTTTCTGTTCCACTTAATTACAGGAGAGTAAAGTGGAAATACTGTCTTTGTTTACATCGCCGTGTCCCGCTTGAGAATAAAGGGATTGCTTTGGTGTACTGAGAGCAGTATCTGACCAACAATGGCTGTAATACCATCTGCTAATTAGAGGATTTGGCAAAATAATTGCAATTTTCTACTTAAATTAGAGAAGTCTTCTTAGTAGAATCCATACTGCTTCTTCAGCTTGGGGGATATACAGAAGGTTTGCATCAGGCCAGGCAAATAACCGCTTGTTAACAAAACAGACTGGCATAAGAAAGGCAAAAGCCACGATTCTTTATAAGGAAAAAACCATAACACACTTCTCACCTGGAACACTTGGTTCTCTGCACCTCTTTCTCTCTACCTGTCTGTGTGTACACCTCACAACTCTTGCCTGCTGTGTTATTTTAATATTAGTCAATAGTATTTCGTAGCACAGCAGCAGTAGGATTGTTTGAGAAAAGGACAAAACATATTATTGCAGCATTTTATGAAGAACAGCAGGAGATCACAAACCACTTCAGTTTCCATGCCACAGAAATATGATTATGTATTTATAAAGATTAATTTTTAATAATGCTGTTAGCTACAAATGTGCCTAGATCACTTTTGCATACAAATATTCCTTGAACTCTGGTGAAGTTCATATTTAAATTCAGAACAGTGAAATGCATACAATATTTCAGCTAGGTCTGGAATGTACAAAAATGCTGTATATTCAGTTACCATGAAGTTTTCATACCTGATGAATATTACTGGAACATCTGGTGCTTGTGTTACAGCTGTGCCCATTGTTGATTTCTTTTGATGTAAAGTCAGGATAATGCTGACATTGCAAAGAAAATTGTAGTCCTATCATTTCCTTTAAGTGTGAAACTCATGACAATGTGGAAATGGTATTGAACAAACCAGAAAAACAAATACTCATAAATTCATATATTGAGCATTATCCATCTAAGCATATTTTCAGATAAATGCATTGTAATCTGGGGACTGAAAACCTAGCAGCAGTGTCAGGACTGGACTTTGTAATATCTTCATCTAAGCTTCTGGAAGCTGGTGGGCATTTGCATATTAAAACTGCTCTGAATCTTGTGTGGAGAAACCTCCATGAAATTCAGAGTCAGGAGCACCAGCCTTGCAGAACTTGCTTTTCTCAAGGAATAAATTAACTGGGAAAACTGTTACAATCAGTGAACACTGGTCCCTCTTGCCTGTTATTTTTAAGTGAAAGTCATCTGTGGGTACTTTTTGTTAAAGAAGTCCGATGCTTCAGATGCCTTTTTTCCATAGAAGTTGTTGGTTTGGGGTGGGCAGCATGGCTTAAGTCACGGTTTTTCAGAGACTCTTGGTGGGACCTCAGAAAAGGCACACATGGTAGCAGCTGTCCTGCACACAGCTGCTCTGGTTGAAGCCATAAAGGTGGATGTTAACATGTTCTCTGTTGGTATATGGGTTAATCTTTTCTATATACTGTTTTTATAGGTACAAAGTATGTACTGCGTAATATTAGCCGTTTCTCAAACGAGATACTTCAGAGCAAAGCTACTAGGAGAGCTCAGAGACATAAACGGAGCAAAGCTAGAGAGTAGGGGAGAAGCATTTGTGCAGTCAGGAAAGACGTTTGATCCAAGCTTATCAATGGGTTTTGACGTTACTTTGGTGTTACAAATGACATAGGAACTTACCTGACAGTAAGTTATATGTGACTGACACAGACAACGTCGGCTGTAAACTGCAGAGAGGCATTTTGCACAGCACGTGCTGTCAGTTGGCTGCCGTTTCCCAGACTATTTGTACAATGTTATTGCAACCTGGAGGAAAAAAAAAAAAAGAGATTATGTTTATGCAAGAAATTGTACTCTGTAAGATAGGCAGGAGTAATACCAGCATGGGGATGAAGAGACTTCAGAGGTTCTAGTTCAAGAACCTCCCTGGTTTTGCCAAGTTTGTTGTATCTCATCTCGATGGTAGGTGCCTTAGTATGTGCCTCAGTTGAGCAAACTGTCAGCCTCTGTGTTACAAAGAGGGACTTGCTTTTAGTGTTTTATTTTAGCTTTAACAGTTGTTGTTATTTGTCAGAAAGCATGTGGCTGGTCATATCAGAATATGTAATCTTCTATACATTTTTGGAATAAATTTTGTATCTGGGGTCATTTTGCTGGACACAGTAAATCCAGTGTCAGTAAGGTGAATTTAAAGTAAAGCAAATAAAAACTTCAGTCTCTGCTCTGCTACTTCCTCAGCACAGCTGGCTGGGCTCCCTGACTGCCTGTCTGTGTCATTACATTCTGCTATATAAAAGAGCTGGAAAACTTGGGTTCAGGTGCCTCCATTCTGATCCTTCTGAGGTGACTGGAGCGTTGAACTGCTTATTGCAAGTACTATCTCAGCCTACCTTGTTCAACTCACCTGTCTCTTCAATTTATAATTAGCAGAAAATAAAGAGCACCTTGTGTCATAGACTGCCCATCCTTCAGCGTATTTTTCTACTAGCTTATTTTCACAAAGCAAAAGTGTAAGCACAGATGTGTTACTTTAGTATTAAAATTTAGCAAGCCTAACTTTCATAAATATTAGTCTGGAAAAACATCTCTGAATGTAATTTTGAATTTATTTCTGTCATGAAAATCTGCCTGTTGCCATTTTCTTTTCATAAATATTTGCACAATCAAGTTTCACTCGCATGATTACCCATAAAAAGTACAATCAGCTGGCTGGCTGGCTGATGTATCCTTACTTTTATATAGGAAGAGATGTTTGAAGTAACATAAATGAACAAGGTTTACCAAACCTTATCACCAGAGCCTTAGCCTTGTTGAACAAAGATGTGATCCTCACCTAATATAGTGCAGACGATTTGAAACAAAATTGTCTTAACTGTATATTACCAATATAATTCATACCTCAGCCTCATTTTTGTAACAGCCCCTCTGCTAATGATTATGTGACTCAACTGCGTTTGGCTGGTGGGAGCGACCACAGCTGACCACGTCAGCGCAGACTGTCCAGCACGTGTATGCACTGGTCCGGGTCAGCTCCTCTGTCATTTACCTAAACAGAGAATGACGACAGTGGGGGAAGGGGGAAGGTTGGCTGAGCTCCAATCACGCCAATTGAAGGAGGTTAGACTGCTTCTGTAAATTTATTAAAAACCAAGTGTGCATATTTTGTTTGCTATGTTTGAATATATAGGAAATACATGGAAGCTGTAGAAATAACTCTTAACAGTGACAAGCAAGACTTTCTAAATCAGTGGAGATATTTTTATTGCCATTTTCCAGATACATTTTCTTCTTCAGATTTCAGCTAGGCAGTACATGAGAAGTGTACAGCTTTCTGTATTTAACAGGCGCTCGGCGCCGAATATAGCTCTTGAGAAACCATTCACCTTAAGCAGATTTGTTTCACGTGGATGAAATTCAGCAAGGAAATCTCCCTCAGGTGTTGCTAGTTAATAAGGGAACCCAGGAGAGCAGTAGACAAGAAGAGTGGTCAAAGCCAGAGCTGGGACCCTGCTAGTGGCAAACGGAGGGTGGTCAGGACACCACACGCTGCCTCCGCTGTTGTCTGACAGCTCTCCTTCCGCTTAAGCTGAGCTCGGTTAACTCACGTGGAAGCAAAAGGTGGTGGTGTAAAGTGTATTTGTTCGCTCCCAGGCTGGGCTCTGCTCAGCAGACACTACCTGCACCCACACAGAGCAATAAGAGGGCTCCTTCGCCTGTCGTTTCTCTCTCTTTCCGCAGGGTTTTCACTGTCTGCCCCAAAGGCTTTTTCTCACAGTTACACAACTACCTAGATTTGTAGCTGAATTTCAGTTTTGGCAGAAACTGCAGTGAGGAATGGAATTTATATCTGAATTTTTTTCACCATTGTACTTTGAAGTTGATTAAAGTTGGAGCGATGACTAAGCAGTTGGGCTGGGAATCAGAAAACCCCATTATGCTCTGCTGTGCGATGCAGGGTGCCTCTTCATTTCTGCAGATCTCCACACATGCAGCCTGCCTGGCTTAGGGCAGTGGCTTTACCCTGTTGACAGTCGGGGGGTTTGTCATCCTGGCATTGCATTACTGTTTCCGATGTCGTGTACTGTATCTGCTTGCAGATTGCCATGCCTCTCTGCAAAGCAAGTTCCTCATCCCCAGCCTTCACCTTATCCTTTCTGACCTTTCAGGACTCATTAAGTAAACCTCGCTCCTCAGCCTTGCTGCCCTGAACATTAATGTAAGCCTACACCCAGGGATTTCAACCTGCCCTACAGCTGAAACCAGCCAGGTAACCTCTCCTGCCAAAACTGCAAAACCTAGTCAGGCTCCAGTGAAGCTGGTTAAGTTCTGGTCACGTTGCTCAGTCACTGAGCATCTGTTTGAAGGCCCAAGGGGTTCTCTGTGCTGGAATTACTTTTTATAAGAAACAAGCTATAGGCAGATGGCTATAAAATAACAAGACGAACACGCCCATTAAACCAAAGGTTAATTCTACTTGGTCCCATTTGTAACTAATTTAAATAGAGATTTTTTTTTTTAACTGAAAACATATGTCAAAATACAAGGATAAAGTGAGTTAAGACTAAAGTATTTGGCATGATGATGTTCAGTGCTGGAGCCCCAGAAAGAAAGAGAGGAGAAGCATGCAGGCTCTGGGAGCCTTGTCAGCAAAAACCTCAGTTAACTTCCCCCAGCCCAGTTTTACTAGTAAGGCATATGAAAGGTCAAGAAGATTTCCTGTAAGTGCCTAGTTATGCTATTTAATCTAAGGGGTCTATTCTCTATCATTAAAGTAGCTTTAATGCAATTAAGCCCCGACAGCTATCTGCCACCCAGTTCCATCTTTTCATACGCCTGCTAATTCTTACAAAGAGAGGACTTTTATTTGCTATGATCCCACAACAGCAAAATAAACCTGCAGAGCGTTCTCAGGTAGTCACAAAAGGTAAATTAAACACTGTAATGAAATAAAGCCCACTGTTCAGTATGTTCATCACATAAAATAGACTTGACTTTCAGACTATTCTTGTCTAGCATCTGACAAGAATCAGACTCCAGTTTTATTTTGACTTCAAATTCAAGCCAGGCAATTGCCTCCCCCATCTTGAGGTGGCAACAAGAGATAGCCAGAACGAAAATGACCAGGTAGAAGAGTAAAAGCATAGAAACTAATTGAATCTTTCCTTTTTATTTTTTCAAGTATTGCTCTTAAATAGAGAGGTTGTGTTTACTATAGCTTGAGACTTTCCTTTCTCTAAAAATAACATTAATATCGTAGGCATTGGTTGTGACAGCAGGGACCAGAAGACCTACAAGGATATGCCTTGTAGAAATACATGCTGAAAAAATAAAATTTCTAAGTGCCTTACTTCATCCAGTGGAATGGCTCAGATTCCTTAGCTGCTTGAGCAGAGTAGGAAGGCACGTGAGTGATTTTCCTTAGGCACCATGCCAATTTCCATTGCCTTATTCATCAGGAAATCCACAGCGTGGCAGCGACATGTGCTCTTCCTTAATATAAAATGCAGGCATATTAGGAGTAGAAATCTAAAAAAGAAAAAGATTGTCCACGTTACTGAAACTAACCTGAGAAAGCCTTTTCTTCATTCTGTCCTTAACCTAGCTGGGCTTAAAACATTACGTCAGAAGCCTGTGCAAGCTTGGAGGTTTCCTGCGGAGCCGTTACAGAATCACAGAACCGTAGGGGTTGAAAGGGACCTCTGTGGATCATCTAGTCCAACCCATTGTCTAAGCTTAGAGTGGAATAGCGCATCGGATGGGGTCTCGTGCCAGTGAGTGAGTTAACTGCATATTGCCTCACCATTTCAAACTGGGCCATCAATTTCCCTTTGGCTCTCGTTCTCGCTTGCTTTCCCCTCTCTGTTCCCTCCTGCGCACACTTCCTCCTGCAGCTTCTCCCTTTCCCCCTAGGTCCACCAGAACACCTGCAGCCCTGCCATCTTCTCTCCCCCGCCGCAGGAGCAGCGCGGGGGAGAGCCAGGGCAGACCTGGCAGCCGGGTCGCCCCTCTGTGCCTGGGCCTTGGGCATGCATCCCACGCTGGGGAGTCTCACATCTGAGCCCCCCCCGAGTACCCAGAGGTGTAGCTTAATAAGGATATGATAACCTCTGTGTGAGTTAAGGTTAAAGAGCGGGAAGCTTGACTGCTGTAGACGTAGTCTTAGCAGGCAGTTTTTGCCCTGCGTCTGTAGAAAGGCAAAGTGAATCCAAGATGACAATTTTGTGCTCATACAGTGCTTTTTCCCCTTAAGGCCAGTCGCTCTTATATTTAGTTCAAAGAGCTGCACGCAGCCCCCACAACTGCTTTTCCAGGCAGTAATGCACTCGCCACAATAGGCAACAAAAATAAGCAAATATCCCCCCCTTACTCCCTGCTGTGGCCATCCTGAACCTCTTTCAGTAGATCGATATCTCCAGCTGTGACTATCATTCACAGAATAATAAAATCCAGTTCAAGTTTCCTCTATACCTTTTGTAAACTCCTGTGTAGTTTATAATTAAAAACTGGTATACTGAAAGAGAGCTAATACCTCTCCTGCTTCGTTCTCACTGGTTCTGTTCTGGCCCTGGTGTTAGACCACAGCGTTGCAGCAGAAGAGCTGGGTCTTCCTGAGTGCCCTGAGGCATCTGTCGGGGACTGGAGTGTTTCCCTGACAGTTACAATAATTCTGTACTCTTACCAAAATTACTGCTTCTGCAGCACCCTACAGGGAGATCATAGTGTTGAGAGTTGGCTTTGGATGTAATTCCATGATGCTTTTCTTCACGCCCTAAAAATAAAACTGAAATGTATCTTCTCTGGAGTGTTGTGCTTTAGGTGTTTTAAAACGGAGATTTTGAGCACTCGTGTTTTGTGAGGTGGCTAAGCAGAGACCTTTGCAAGACTCTGTAAATATATAGAGGGCAAGTGCAGGGTCCTGCACCTGGGGAGGAACAACCCCATGCACCAGTACAGGCTTGGGGCGGACCTGCTGGAGAGCAGCTCTGCGGAGAGGGACCTGGGTGTCCTGGTGGACGACAGGTTAACCATGAGCCAGCAGTG